>Ga0137418_10004493_pt1 | contig 12803 bp, 11 predicted proteins | sample CZODoug3_1_2_16f_FD_122242 | JGI IMG/M metagenome (GOLD analysis project Ga0137418, IMG submission 122242) | Vadose zone soil fungal communities from Angelo Coast Range Reserve, California, USA - CZODoug3_1_2_16fungal (Hybrid Assembly) | ecosystem: Environmental > Terrestrial > Soil > Vadose...
GTCGGTGCGTACTGGTTCCATCACGATATCGAGAACCGCGGATTCTTTTCGCCGGACTTTCGGGAAGGGATCGAGCAGTTTTATTCGGACAATTTTGGCGGGACCCTGAATTTCGTTAGCCGTCACGAACTCTTTGGCCGACGAAATATTCTTACAATTGGTCTGAGCCCACAGTATGAAATCGAGCCCACTCAAAATTACGAAAATATTTTCGGACACACAGGCGCAACGACTGCGCGAAGCATAGACAGTTCGATAAATGTTCCAGCGTATCTCGAGGACCAGTTGTATCTCACATCGCGGTTATCAATCCTCGCCGGAGCGCAGGCGATTTTCGCGGAGCGTCATTTCAAGGATGAGTTCTTCACCGACGAAGCAGGAAATCAATCAAATCGGCAAAATTTTTGGGGATTCAATCCCAAGCTGGGCGCGATTTATGAAATCAATCGCCAGACACAGGCATTTGTGAATTTCAGTCGCAGTTGGCAACCGCCTTCCCTGGACAATCTGGTCAATTTTGATGAAGGGCCGAATTCCAGCGTTGTTTACACGCCGCTGTCGCCGCAACACGCCTGGACCATCGAAGTCGGAACTCGCGGAGAGTATTCGCGGTTTCAGTGGGAGTTGTCGCTTTATCGCTCGTGGTTTCGTAATGAATTGCTCGAGGTCAATGACGCCTTCGGGAACGATATTGGCACCAGGAACGTGCCGCGCACAAATCATCAAGGAATCGAGGCAAGTCTGGAAGTTGAATTGCTTCGGGATATCCTTGTGGCAAAACAGTCGAATCGCGCAGGTGATCGTTTGTCGTTCGATCAGAGCTACACGCTCAACGACTTCCATTTCGATCAGAACGCTGTTTACGGCGACAATCGCCTCCCGGGAATCCCGGTTCACGTTTATGAAGCGCAATTGCTTTACCAAAGCCCGTCTGGTTTCTATGCGGGTCCAAATCTGCAGTGTAACCTCTCGCGTTATCCAGTTGATGAGGCGAACACGCTCTTTGCGGATAGTTATGTGCTGCTTGGTTTCCGTGCGGGATTTCGACGAAACAACGGATTCTCAGTCTTTATCGATTGCAGGAATCTGACCAATCAGCGCTATGCGTCGTCTATCGATGTGATCGCTGACGCGCGCACGGAACCAAATCCTGAGATTTTCCATCCCGCCGACGGTCGCTCTTTCTACGGTGGAGTTTCCTGGACTTGGTGAACCGTTCCGGTCCGGCTTCTCAGGAAATCCAGATCGTTTTCGTGTTCGTGAATTCGCGAATGCCTGCGGCGCCGAGTTCTCGGCCAAAGCCGGAACGCTTTACGCCGCCGAAGGGCAAACGCGGATCGGACGCGACCATCGCGTTGATGAAAACCATTCCGCTGTCCAACTCCGATACGAAACGTTTTTGCTCCTTGGGATCTTTGGTCCACGCGCTCGAACCCAGGCCGAATGGGGTGTCGTTCGCGAGCTCGACGGCCGCGTCGGTATCTCCCACATGAAAAACAGCTGCAACCGGGCCGAAGATTTCCTCGCGGTACGCCGGCGACTCTTTCGGCACATCGACGAGAACCGTGGGTTCATAGAAAAATCCCGGACCGTGGATTCGGTTGCCGCCGGTCAATAATTTTGCGCCTTGGGCGATCGTTTTCTGAACCTGATCGTCCACGCCTCGCCGGATTTGTTCCGTCGCAAGTGGACCGAGCTGAGTCTCCGGATTCATTGGGTCGCCAACCTTGAGCGCGCGCATGCGCTCAACGAATTGTTGAAGGAACCGCTCGTAAATTTCGTCGGCGATAATGAATCGCTTCGCTGCGATACAGGACTGACCGGTGTTGATCGTGCGCGCTTTGACCGCAGTGCTCAATGCCGATTCGAAGTCTGCGCTTGGCATCACGATGAACGCATCGCTGCCGCCCAGCTCGAGCACACTTTTTTTGATTTCACGCGCGGCCGCGCTCGCGACAGCCGCTCCGGCTTTTTCGCTGCCTGTCAGCGTTACGGCCTTCACGCGCGCATCGACGATCAGTTTTTCCACCTGCTCCGGCTCGATCAGCAGCGTTTGGAAAACGCCCTCTTCGAATCCGGCGCGGCAAAAGATTTCTTCAATGGCAAGCGCGCACTGCGACACATTCGATGCGTGCTTAAGCAAGCCGACGTTGCCTGCAATCAAAGCAGGCGCAGCAAATCGAAACACCTGCCAGAAAGGAAAATTCCACGGCATGACCGCGAGCACAGGCCCAAGCGGCTGATACTCGACGTAACTTTCAGCCGCATCGGTCTGCGCCGGTTCCTCCTCGAGAAATCGCGCGCCGTTCTCCGCGTAAAACCGGCAACCCCGCGCGCACTTCTCGATTTCTGCGACTGAATCGCGGAACAGTTTTCCCATCTCAAGCGTGATGATCTCGGCAAACGTTTTCGTTTCCTGGAAAAGCAACTCCGATACGGCGTGCAACAACTCTGCGCGTTCAGTTAAGGTGGTGCGGCGATAGCTCTTGAACGCTTTCTCCGCGCGGCTCAACCGTTTCTCAATTTCCGCATCGTCGAAGGGAGAGAACTCCTTCAGCTTTTCGCCGGTAGCGGGATTAATCGAAGCAATTGCCATTGATTGAATGTAGCGCAGGCTTCCCAGCTTGCGATACAGCCCTTACGCAAGAGTGGACGCTCGCGCTATTCTAAATTCGCAATCCTTTCGGAATCAAAACGCGATCGAGCAAATCAAAACACCATTGCACGAGCAGCGCGAGCACGGCAGCGGGAATCGCGCCCTCGAGAATAGTCACGTGATCGTTCAAGTTAAGGCCGCTGATGATCGGTTCGCCTAAACCGCCAGCGCCGATCAACGCGGCGAGCGTGGCAGTTCCAATATTAATTACGGCGCTGGTTTTGATTCCCGAGAGAATCGAGCGCGACGCGATTGGCAGATAAATTTTCCAGAGGCGCGCGATCGGAGTGAGTCCCAGCGCAACCGCGGATTCGCGCAATGATCGTGGAATGTCCTGTAAACCGGTCGCGGTGTTGCGCACAATCGGCAGCAAGCCGTACAGAAAAAGCGCGGCCACAGCGGTGCGAACGCTAATTCCAAAAAAGGGGAGGGGTACAAGCAAAGCGAGTAACGCGAGCGACGGGATGGTTTGCACAACGCCGGCGAAACCAAGAATAACATGGCCAATCACTCCGCCGCGACTCGCGACAATGCCAAGCGGAATCCCGACGATGATTGAAAGCAGCAACGAAAATCCAGCCAACTGGAGATGCCGAAGTGTCCAGCGCGCCAGTTTGTGCGGAAAAGAATCATTCAGTGCGTTGGGCGAACGTGCGCTTTGTTTAAAATACAAATCTGACGCTCTTGCGTAATTCTTTGTCCGCTCAGCTTCTGCGTTCAGACGAATCATTCGCGTCTCATCCAGCGTGCCTTCGAGGCGTCGCAACGCTGCGATTGCGTCGGCGCGCGTGGACGATCGGAACAAGAAGACCGCCTCATATTTCGGAAAGAAGTGAAGGTCGTCTTCGAGAACGAACAGATCATTCTGCTCTATTTTTGCATCCGTCGAGTAGGCGTCCTTTACAGCAATCGATCCGTTAACAAGCGCGCTGTAGCCAAGGGCGTGATCGATGCCGACGATATTTTGCTGTGGCAACCCGTAGCGCTGGCGCAATGGCCGCCAGCCATCCTGCCGCTCAAGAAATTCGTGTGTCAGCCCGAGTTTGAGCTCGGGATATCTTTGTAGATCGCTGATTGTGCGGACACCAAGCCGTTGCGCTTCGCTCCGGCGCATGACCAGCGCGTATGTATTGTTGAAACCCAGCGGAGCTGTCATGCCCACGCCAAGTTTTTCGAGCGAATCCCGAATTTGATCGAGTGACACCCCGGAATCGCTCTTTAAAATCTCCGTCGCGATTGTTCCCGTATATTCCGGATAAGCGTCGATCTGTCCGCCCCGCAGCGCTTCCCACAGAATAATTGTTCCGCCCATGCCCTGGCGGTGTTCCGCTGGAATTCCCGCATCGGTCAGGGTGCGTTCCGCGATTTCGCCGAGAACATAGGATTCTGTGAATTTCTTAGAACCAATGACAACATCGCCAGCAGAACAAGAATTAATCAGGAAAGCAGGAACGCAGGAAAAGATCAGGAGAAAATCTGGCAGCCAGGAAACCAGGAAACGTCGGAATTGCTTTTTTTTCCTGCTTTCCTGCTTTCCTAATTCCCTGATTCGATTCATACACTCGCGATCCCGCGCTGGGCGTTAATGAATTCGGACACGAAAGGGTCGGCTGGTCTTTCGCGCAGATCGATGATCGTGCCTTTTTGAACGATCCGGCCTTCGTTCATGAGCACGATCGCGTCGGCAAAATAAATCGCTTCCGCTAAATCGTGGGTGACGAAAACCACCGTCTGACCCAGGCGCGTGAAAATTTCTTTGAGATCTTTTTGCAAAGAAACGCGCACCAACGGGTCGAGCGCGCCGAGCGGCTCATCGAGCAAAAGCAACTCTGGCGAAAGCATCAGCGCGCGCATCAAACTGACGCGCTGACGTTGGCCGCCGGAAAGTTCCCCCGGATAACGCGGAAGGAGATCTTGGGAAAATCTTGTCAGCTCGGACAATTCCAGAAGCCGGTTGTGCGTTTCTTCTTGGGATTTTCCAATGTGGCGCGCCATCAAAAGAACGTTGGCGCGGGCGGTTAGATGAGGAAACAAGCCGCCCTCCTGGATCACGTAACCAATCCGGCGCCGCAAAGCATTGATGTTATCGGGCGTAACCGGTTTGCCATCGAACTCGATCGAACCGGAATCCGGTTCGATTAAGCGAATGATTAATCGCAGCAACGTGGATTTGCCGCAGCCGCTTGGTCCGATGAGCACCGTGGTTTTGCCCGACTCAATTGAGAGGTTCGTCGGGTATAGTGCGATTGCGTCGCCGTAGCGTTTGCTAATGTGTTCGAGCTTCACCAACGCGCTCATTTAGAGTAGTGCATGCCTCCGGCTTGCATATTACGCGGTCGGCAAGCGCGAGGCACGCGCTACTCTGAAGCTGTCACAAAGTAGAAAACGCCAAACAAACCCGCCTCGTCGGTCCACATTCGAACAAAGTTGAATCCGGCTTTGGCAGCGAACGCCGCAAACTCGTCTGGCGTATATTTATAAGAATACTCGGTGATGATTTTTTCCCCGTGACTGAAATGGAACTTGTGTTCGTTGAAATGCACGAACTGGTCGATTTCACTAATGAGATGCATTTCAATCCTGCCGGCGTTGGAATTGTAGATTGCGCGGTGCCGCCATTGATCCAGATCGAAGTCTGCGCCCAATTCGCGGTTGATGCGTTGCAGCAAATTTAAATTGAATTGCGCAGTCACGCCGGCGCTGTCGTTGTAAGCAGCTTCCAGCACCTGCCGGTCCTTCTTTAAATCGACGCCGATGAGCAGCCCGCCGCCTCCGCGGCAGACATTCGCGATGCGACGCAAAAACTGCACGGCTTCATCCGGCGCGAAGTTGCCGATCGTCGATCCCGGGAAATAGACAACGTTTCGCGCAGGTCTGTGACGCGGCGAAGGCAACACTACAGGTTGCAGGTAGTCCGCGCATACCGGCAGAATTTCCAGGTCTGGAAAAATTTTCTGGAAAAGAGCAGTTGATTGGCGCAGTTGATTTTCCGAGATGTCCACGGGGATATAGACGGCAGGATTCTCGAGCGCCTCGATCAGATTCCGCGTTTTCGTGCCGGCGCCCGTGCCCAGACCGATTAGTTCGACGCTGGGTCCAAGTTGCGAGGCAATGTCAGCGCGATGTCGATCCAGAATGTCGATCTCGGCGCGGGTGACGTAATATTCAGGCAGCTCACAGATTTTCTGAAACAACGCCGCGCCCCGCTCATCATAGAAGTATTTGGACGGAATCGTGCGGGGATTCGACGACAGACCAGCAATAACATCCGCCAGAAAATCCGCCGATTCTGTCGGGGAAACTTGCGGCGGAGCTGTGATTGAATCTCCGGTCATTGTAGGGTTGAACCGGCGTGCACAGAGTGACACGCCCTACCGATTACTGTGCGTCGCGTGCGAGTCTGACTCCGGTGAATTGCCAGCGTTTTTCCGGTTGAAAGAAATTGCGATAGGTGCGGCGGATATGAGTGTGGGATGTCGCGCACGAACCACCGCGCAGGACGTATTGGTTGCACATGAATTTGCCGTTGTACTCGCCAAGCGCGCCGGGAGCAGCGCGGTAGCCGGGATAGGGCGAGTAGGCGCTGCGCGTCCATTCCCAAACGTCGCCGAAGATTTGGTGAAGACCTTTTCCCGGTTTGTCCCCTGAGACAGCGGACACTACAGCCACCGGGTGGAAGAGTTCGGTCTCGACGAAATTGCCTTCGATTGGACAATTCAACGCCGCGCGCTCCCATTCGAACTCAGTCGGGAGCCGTGCTCCAGCCCAATTGGCATAGGCGTCAGCTTCGAAATAGCTAACATGCGTGACAGGCTCGGATTGATCGACAGGGCGCAGGCCGGAGAGCGTGAAATTCCACCAGGCGCCGTCGCGTTTTGTCCAGTAAAGCGGCGCGTTCCAGCGTTGTTCATTCACAGTCATCCAGCCGAGCGATAACCAGAATTCCGGCCGGCTATAGCCGTTGTCCTCGATGAATCCGATGTATTCGCCATTTGTGACCGGCCTCGTTGCCAGCGAAAACGCGGGAACGAGTGCCCGATGCCGCGGCCCTTCGTTGTCGTAGGCGAATCCGTCGCCATCATGGCCGATTTCAGCGATTTGTTCGTCGAATTCGACAAACTGGTACGGACGGATTGCTGAGCCGTCCGTCGAAATTTTCGGCGCGCTCGGCGATCGCGCCCTACCACGAAACACAGGATAGAGCGGGTTTTGCGCCAGGACGTGCTTGATGTCTGTGATGAGCAATTCCTGATGTTGCCGTTCGTGATGGATGCCAAGGACGAGAATCGGCTCGATTTCATCGAGCAGACTTTCGTCGAGATTTGAGAGCAGGTCGTCGATGTGTGAATCGACCGATGCTCGATAACGCTGCGCCTGGCTCACAGTCGGGCGCGAGATTAACCCGCGCAGATCCCGCCGGTGCATGTCGCCGGCAGCGTTATAGTATGAATTGAAGAGGTAAGCGTAATCTGGAATTTCTGCGCGATATGCCAGGTCGAATTTTTTCAGGATAAAAGTTTCGAAAAACCACGTGGTATGCGCCAGATGCCATTTGGTCGGACTGACGTCCGGCATGGATTGCACGACACAATCTTCGGGTTCGAGACCAGCACACAGCGCGTTGGTGAACTTTCTGACTTGATGAAAGCGATCGCGCAAGCCCTCGATCCGGGATTGGCTCGCGGGGAAAAGAGATCGATCTGCCGCCACCGGTGTAGAGGCGGTTTCAACGGAGGGCGGGCTCAAGGATTTTCTCCTTCTTGGTCGCGTTCTTCCCTGCGCGCTTCGAGCATTTGATCGTGAGTTGCCTCCTCTATGCCTTCGATCACGAGATGCTCACCGACCGTTTCCTCTTCCTCGGTGCCGGGACGCGGAATGCGGTGACCTTTGGAACTGGCGATGACGCTCCATTCCTCGGTCATGTCGGCGTTATCTGGAGTTTCCTCAGGAGGCGCATTATTTTCTTCGCCCATTAGTTCGTGGCGCGCCTGCGCCCAATCCGCCTCGGTAAACTCCTCCGGGTTGCGCTCATCGATCATAGCGATTTCTCTGGCGCGTCGTTCCACTTCCTCGCGCGACGGTGGGCCGATTCCGTGGCCATGTTCCGAGATTTTCCCCGGGGGAGGTTGCGAATAATTTTCCATAACCAAGCTGCCAACAACAGAATCGTTTTTCGAACTACAATTTGGTCTACAGATTGAGGCCTTGCAATACAAGTGCGAAAAAGAGCCGGACAACCTTAAAAGCTCATCCCATGCTGAGGGCATTGTCATGTTGAGCGAAGCGAAACATCTCTGGTCTATTTTCGCTCGGGGAGCAGGGTGCAAAATTGAGCTGAGATTCTTCGCTTCGCTCAGAATGACATGTGAGATGGGATGTAGATGAGTAGAGAACAGATCGTTCAACTCGATAAAGGCGGCGTCGTTGCTTTTCAGGAATACGGCGATCCAAGTGGAGTGCCCGTGATTTTCTGCCATGGCTGGCCGAGTTCACGCACGATGGCACAACTCGCAGATGAACCAGCGCGCGCTCTCGGTGTTCGCATTATTTCACCGGACCGGCCGGGCATCAGCGGCTCGAGCATGCAACTCGATCGAAAGTTGAGCGACTGGCCGCGCGTTGTCGAACAGCTCGTTGATAATCTTGAGATTGGTGAATTTCGAATTCTCGCGATCTCTGGTGGCGCGCCCTACGCGTATGCGACGGCAGTCGCGATACCCGAACGAGTGCGCGCGATCGCTGTCGTAGGCGGAGTGATTCCGTTTGCCGAGCTGAAGGACTTCAACGGATTACTGCCGCTCTATCGCTATATGCTGGCATTTTATCGCAATCGCCCGCGACTTTTGCGGCCACTGTTTTTTTTGGCGCGACCGTTTTTGTCGTTCCGCGCGCCGATCCGGCTTCGTCCGCTGCTTTTAAAGATGCTGCTGTTGCGCTCGTGCGACGCGGCCAGCTTGCGCGACGACGCAGCTTTTGAAGCGATCTTCGAAAGCCAACGGCGCGCCTGGCGCGGCTCGGTGGAAAGCGTATTGGTCGACGCACGGATTTACGCGGAGCCGTGGGGATTTGCGATCGAAGATGTACGCGTGCCTGTGCGACTCTGGCATGGAATAGAAGATCGCGCTTTCGCCGTTCGGCTGGCGGAAGCAATCGCGAACCGTTTCCCGAATTGCAAAGCGCGATTCATTCAAAACGAAGGACATTACTCGCTGCCGATCCGCCACATGCGCGAGATTCTTGAGGATTTGGTTTCAGTCTAACCGAAAATTCCATTCACGTGAAAACATCCCCAGAACGAGCAATTGATCGGGTGCAAGGCAGAGCAAGTAGAAGACGTTGGAGCGTCGGTCCACCGTTTGATGCGCGAATCAGAAAACTGGTTCGGGATTGGGGTACGCAAAAATCTTCGGCACTGATCGAGGAAATGATTGCGACCGCCCTGAAGATTGCCCGCGACGAAATGACCGTAGCAGACCTCAAGCTGATCAACCGTTCTGCTAAAGAGATGCGCTCTGCAGCGAAGATTTTCGCGCCATTCAAGCATTTGCGAAAGGTGGCCGTTTTCGGATCGGCGCGAAGCGCGGACGATTCACCCAATTACAAAATGGCGACAGATTTTGCCTGCGAAATGGTCAGACGAGGCTTCATGCTGATCGCCGGCGGCAGCGACGGAATCATGGGTGCCGTGCAGCGCGGGGCTGGGCGCGCGCACAGCTTTGCGCTTAGCATCCGTTTGCCTTCGGAGCAGCGAGTAAACGAACTCATCGATGGCGATCGCAAGCTCGTGACGCTGAATTATTTTTTCACTCGCAAATTGAGTTTCGTGAAAGAGGCGCACGCGTTCGCGCTGCTCCCCGGCGGTTTTGGGACGATGGATGAAGCGTTCGAGGTGCTCACGCTGATGCAAACCGGCAAAACGCGCATCGTCCCGGTAGTGTTATTGGACCGGCCACGCGGAAAATATTGGGAGACGTGGATGCAATTTCTTACGGAGCGCCTGCTCAAGTTTGGCTTCATTTCGGAGGAAGACTTCGCGTTTTTCAAAATCAAACACAGCGCGCAGGACGCCGCCGCGGAGATCACGCAATTCTACAAGGTCTTTCACTCGGCGCGCTGGGTGGGGGAGCGTTTCGTCATCCGGCTTAATCGTTCGTTATCGAACGAAGCGCTCGTCGATCTGAACAATCACTTCACGGACATCCTGCGCACGGGCAAGATTGTCCAGCGCGTTGCACTTCCGAAAGAAAACGATGAGCTTGAAACTCTCGACTTGCCCCGGCTGATTTTCACCCCGATTCGGAGCAGATTTGGCCGCTTCCGTCAGCTGATTGATGCGATCAATTCTTCCCCGACTATGTAATGTCCGGCGAAGAGCCGGAAGCAGATTCGCGGCCTTGTTTCTTTCGCAATACAGCAAGATCGGCGCGCAGCTTCGCGTCCATCATTTTGTCGAACGAAAAATTTTCGGTCGCGTAGCGGAGGCCATTCGCTGCGCAATGGGCCGCCAGTTCTGGATCGGAAATGAATTCCAGGATCGCCGAGGCCAATGCCGAAGTGTTGCCAGGTTCAATGAGCAGTCCGTTCTCGCGATGGCGAACAATTTCTGGAATATCGCCCACTTTGGTAGCGATCACGGGCCGTCCGCTGGCGAAAGCCTCACGTAAAACAATTGGAGAGGCTTCGGTGCGCAGCGACGCGATCACAATCATGTCGCATGCTGCGTAAACGTTCGGCGTGTCCCAGCGATAACCAGCCATGATGATTTTGTCGGCAAATCCAGCGCGATCGATTGCGTTCCTCACATTGATGCCGCGCTTCAAAATCCCGGTGCCCTGGCCGACGATGACGAAACGCGCATCGGGACGTTTCTCAAAAACCAGAGGGGCCGATTTGACCAGCTCGATTTGACCTTTGTCCGGACGAATCATCCCCACGTTGCCGATCAGCGGGATATCGTCGCCGAGACCGATTTCATGGCGGAATTTTGTCCGGTCGCGCGGAGGCTTGAACTTTTCCAAATCGACAGCTGAACCGATGACTTCAATTTTTGCGGGATCGATTCCGTGTTTTTCCACCAACTGGCGTTTGATCACCGAAGCGTCGGCAACGATTTGCGAACAGCCGTGCTTGAAAACAAATGCGCGACTTCGGCTGCCGATTGGATCGGTGATGCACCGCGCGCGGCTCAAGGGAATTCCGTAAAGGAAAAGTGGCAGGCAAATCCAGTGATCTTTTGAGCTGTACGTTTTGAGCAGATCGATTCTGTTCTTCCGGCAAAACCTCCAAAGGCGCAATGAGCAGAGCGGGTCAACCCGGCTGCGGAGCGGCATTGTGACCAGCCGCGTGCTGAGTTCCAACGCCTTCGAGTGGACCTGGCTGTCTGGATTGCAGATCAACCATGCCTGATGCCCATGTGCGTTGAGCCAGTTAATTTCCAGACAGGTGCGATATTCCTGTCCGCCCCAACTGCGGCTACTCTCTACGTAGAGTATGTTCACGTCGAAACGGCACGGCGGTGCGCGGTTAGCACATCTACGCAGCCGCGGCGCGCTTTTCGAGAATGTAATCGTGAATCGTGTTTACAGTCCGAAGCGCTTTTCCGGCTACGTCGGAATTTGGAACGCCCACGCCGAACGTCTTTTCCATACTTACAACCAGCTCCAACGCGTCGATGGAATCGAGGCCTAGTCCATCCGGACCGAAAAGCGGCAGCTCATCGCCGATTTGTTCAGGAGTAACTTGCAGCATCAGATTTTTGACCAGCATCTCCTTTATTTGGGCGCGCAAATCCGATTCAGACATAAACGAGCGGGGATTTTGCCGTAAATTGCGTGTTCGGTCAAACGTGCAGAAGCACCTTCGTGAATTGGTTTGCTTCTTGTTGCGTACGCTGGACTGCGCAACGCGGAGTCGCGTCGGTTTCGAACGCTAGCTAGACCTGATCGGCTTTATCGCCGGGAGTGACTGCGACACTCGGTTGCGGCGCGGTGACGTTAGAAGTCCCCTGGCTGTCAGTTCGCGCGACGGTCGACTCAGCTGGTTTTACGTCGGGCTTGGCAATTTGCGTATCAGACTTTCCAGCCTTGTGCAGTTCGTCGTTGAACTCGTCCTTTGCTTTCTGAAACTCCTTGACCGCCTGACCCATTCCGCGGGCGAGTTCGGGCAATTTCTTTGCTCCAAATAGAACAAGGACGATCAGCAGGATGACGATCAAGTCCGGTCCGGCCAAGTTCATGAAGCTGGCGAGGAGGGTCATTTCAACTATCAACATCAGACCGTTTCTCCCAGTTGCAAGGAATTTCAGCGAGGCAGACGAGCTGCAGGCGGAGGACCGGTTAAGGTTGACAGGCAGAGCGCTATGGGAAAGCATTCCCCGTATGCGTCCCATCTGGAAAGGCAGCATCAGCTTCGGGCTGGTTTACATTCCAGTGGCGGTTTATCCCGCCACGCGAGAGGAGAAGCTTAGTTTCCGGCAGCTTCGTTCCAGCGATCTCAGTCCCATCAGATACAAAAAGGTGGCGGAAGCGGACTCGAAGGAAGTTCCAGCCGACCAGATCGTAAAGGGCTTCGAATTCGAGCGCGGTCATTATGTCGTGATGAAGGATGAGGATTTCGAGAAGGTGCGCATCGAATCCACCCATTCGATCGACATTACCGATTTCGTTGATTTGGAGCAGGTCGATCCGAAGTTTTTCTACAAGCCGTATTTCCTTGAGCCGCAGAAAGGCGGGGAGAAGGCTTACGCAGTCTTGCACAAGGCGCTCAGCGGAACGGGCAAAATTGGTGTTGCCAAGGTGGTGATCAGCAATCGCGAACACCTCGCAGCGGTGAAACCGGACGGGTTGTTCCTGATTCTAGAGCTAATGCATTTCGCGAGCGAAATATTGAGCGCCGATGTCTTGCAAAACGGTTCGAATGCCGCGGTGAATGACAAGGAACTGAAAATGGCGCAAGCGCTCATCGAAAGCATGGCTGTTGTCTGGGAGCCGGAGAAATATCGGGATGAATACCGGACGGCGTTAATGGAAATCATCGAACAAAAGGCACAGCACAAGGAGATCACGGCAAAACCGTCCGCTGCTCCTACGCCAACCAACGTTGTTGATCTGGTGAAGGTGTTACAAGACAGCTTGAACCGGACACAGGC
>Ga0137418_10004494_pt1 | contig 12801 bp, 10 predicted proteins | sample CZODoug3_1_2_16f_FD_122242 | JGI IMG/M metagenome (GOLD analysis project Ga0137418, IMG submission 122242) | Vadose zone soil fungal communities from Angelo Coast Range Reserve, California, USA - CZODoug3_1_2_16fungal (Hybrid Assembly) | ecosystem: Environmental > Terrestrial > Soil > Vadose...
GGTGCAGCTATATTCATTCATTATATATTATTTGTTCTATTTACTTAGATACATTTAGTATATTCAAGGCATACCCCAATGATTATTCCTTCCCTTAAATAATTATATATTTGAGCTACACAGTTGCTGTTTGTGTTGGGCATACTACTTGGTTTTCCAGACACTTCACTGAGTGTTTTAGGGAAAATTGAAATCATAAGAGGAAGATGTGGCTGCTCACTCATGGACTAAGTTCTCTGCCTGCAATCTATGTTGAAGTGTCATACTCATCTATTTTATTAACAAATTCATGACATGGCACTGGGAGTTTTTTTGCTGCTGTTTGTGATTTTATTTTTGAGGGGCAGAGTACCAAGCAGCTTGACAGTGGCAAAATATGGAATATAGCATGTATGCAGTTATATGCTGAGGAACAAAATTAATGAATCTAAGCAGGCAATATGTTTAGAGGTAGATGGTGTGAATTGGAATTTGGAATATGAGAGTGGCATAGAATGTAATTTATGGTAGCATAACTGGCCTAAAACCAGCACTTTTGTGTTTTTGATGACCTACAATGGCCAACAGGGTACAGAAAATTGTTTGCATGTTCAGAAATGAAAATCTAGGTATATGTAGGTCATGCAAGACCCACAGCTTCTCAAGAGCAAGAGAGATAATTGGGTTGGAACCCTGTGAGGTGAGCAGAAGTAGTTTGTGGCTGTGTGTGGCCGATAACATTTTCCCAGGCAGATAACATGGGGTCATGGCAGATAACATTGTTCGATATTTCTGAGTTTGTAGCTCACTTCAAATACATATAAAATCAAGACAATTATGTGTACATTGAAGGCTATACAAATCATTTTTTATGAGATTTTTAGTATATATTGAGGACATGAGAAGGGCAACAAGAACGGAAGTGACCGCTTTTGCACAGCCACTGGCAGATAACATGGCCACATCCAGTGCATTGACAGGTAACCGCATTAACTGAGTTTCAAAACCGATGCAGATTTTTGATATAAAAGGAAATTCTGCAACTCTGAAATGAAATGACCATATTTACAAACCCACAGATTAGAACTGCTCAAATCAAAACTGTAGATACATTCTCATGTATGTAGAAATTATTTTCACGATTTTAGGAGACCTGTAAAATGTGCTATGATGTAAATCGAAATTACGATCAAAAATAGTCGGAGTTTGAAATTTAGCCGACAAGTTCCTTCGTGACACAGCCACTGACTGGGTGTTGAACAGCCATATATTAATTGCACATCCTACAATGCACAATGAATTCTGGAATTAATAACGAAGATAGGAACAACCAAACTGGGAATATTCCACATTTTATATTTAAATATTGTTGTAAATCAATTGAGCATTTTATTTTATATTGATATTATACTCTTCCCCTCCCAACATTGGTGGGGTGCATTTTTGTGCTCAAAATCATTACTGTTCCCTTGGAAGATACTAAATACATGATATGTAAAACACCCACAACATCCAGTAGGCCTATTATACATGCCCTGTAAGTTCTAGCCACATACATGCCACAAGATCATAAATCTATTCTACCAAGAGCGGAAATGGGTATTTTCGTTCGTACTAAATTTGCTTCACCTTCGGAATTTGAATGCAATTCTAACGCACTAATATTTAGCCCAATCGGACATGAATTGAGTGAGCTATGCTAATTTTACAAAATGTACCCGGAAATGCAAATTTTCCGTACTGCAAACAGCTGTAATGTGGCGTGAGAAATGTAAACACAACCAAACAGTTGAACTACAGATGAACGCGTCGCTTCAGCAGCTCTACCTCACCCATACCATCATCGTTTGATCCCTCCCTTGGGACAACAACATGTGATGTTGTCTCCACCATGTTCCCACTGCAGGGGAACATGATGAAGACAAATGTTACACATCATTGTCGACATGCATCCTTCCTGACCCCCCTCAGGCAAAATGACTATTGTGACAGTACAGGCGTGTAAAATATGTGTAAACTGGTAAGTACCGCATCCCATGTGCCGTACACACTGATCTGCACACATTTTAAGTTTTACTATTATTATTATTCTGCTAGTGCATATACCTGTCACATTGGCAAGTACAGGTGAGTGATTGGCCGTATAGCCACCTTTGCTAATCTATTTGCACTACAGATCTATGAGAGAGTCAATTGGACTGCACGAGAGTCATGAGACCCCGATTGGGGGGATCTGTTCTCGCTCTCATAAATTCGAATCGAGGGCCGATTGGGCTTTGTGAGACGGTATGAGCCCCCGATTGGGGGGTCTCTCCTCTCACCCTCGCTTGTAGAGGGGGTCGATTGGACCATACGAGAGTCATGAGACCCCAATTGGGGGGATCTGCTCTCGCTCTCGACTCGCCCTGATCCGCATCTTTGAGAGGCCGATTGGGCTCCATGAGAACGTGAGCCCTCGATAGAGGGCTTCTTCTCACTCTCGTCGACTTTTTAGCAGCCAGGTAAGCGTTGGGGCGACCGTGTGGGTCACGGGGGTTCGATGGTCGCTTCGATAGGGCGTCCTCCCCCCAGCCTCTTAGTTTGGGTTCCACCATTCCAGAAACATTCACTATCATCTGCTTTTATTTTATTTTACAGACGAACATAATTGAGTAGTATTTAATAACATGTAAGGGTTTCTTGGATGCGAAGAGCAACATAGTGGGCTGGCCACCCACTATCTGCTCTTCGCATCGGAAGAAGCTCATTAGATAGAAAGAAAGAAAGAAAGAAAAAAGCAAAGGAAACAAAATAAAATAAAATAAGGGTGGCATGGTGGCGTGGTGCCATGTGTGAAATTATCGATGAATAAATGAACGCGTTCTATAAGTGTTGGGGACCATATTTTTACACTGTAAATATTTTTAAAATCAGCAGTATTTTATACATGTAGCGGGGCAGTACATAAAACATTATCCAGATGTTGTCCAGAGACTGTCCAGCCTGGCACAATGATTGGCAATTATTTGTTACTTTAGGAGGCAAAAGTCTCCACATTATCCAGGGCATTATCAAGTCATGCCTGCGGTGTAATATACAGATATTGCAGCGATGCGCGGTGTGTTGTACCTATGCTGTGTGTGAAATTTTATTGGGCAAAAAAAAATGGGGCGGCGGCTGATTTTCCATGAATTATACTGAACTCTATTCCATTCCAACTGATCGAGACCACCCCAAAAAATATTTTCCCAGTTGAAACGGTGGTTTTGGCATCATTCAGTACTTATTATCTGCAATGTCACATTTTTAAGTTTCAGCAACGACGGGGCCTTCAAGATTACATCCCACGCCGCAAACTTTGCATAGCACAAGATAACAACGATTTTAGCTGGTCTTAGGCAGATAGATGAAAAAAGCATAGATGTATTCCAGAAGTGACCACAATGATGCTGGCAATAGAATAACGCGACGAGATATGAGCATACAAGATATACAAGAGACAGAAGCATGGACACGGGTAACGGCATAATGACATAGATGGAAAGATGTCCAACAAAGCATTGACTATATCACGTACGTCTATCTTGTCCTCCCTTTGCCAGGAACGCCCAACAACATTGCCCACTTAATGTTAAAGGACACATTCACAGGAAGACTTTGGCCCCAAGTGTTGACGGTGTATGCCACAACCGCACAAGAACCAGACGGAAGTTCTCGGTTGATCCGAGGGAGCTTCTCGAGGTCGGGCAATATCTCATAAAAGCTTGCTTCGTTCTCGCCACGTGCATCATAGACAGGAACTGTAACTTTAATCAATACAAAGCAGCAAATAGATAGAAAATGGAATAAATTACCAATGTCGTGGCAAGAGAGGGCTACGCTGGCAGAAATGGGGCCTCTGGTAAAGGGATTGGGGCCACTAGGGCGTCGCAAACCAAGAGGGGATGAGACGGCTGACAAAATATAAGTATTGCCACAGTGTGTAATAAATATTAGGTCCAATTACAGGAGGTGCCGGATGCGAAAGCTGTTGAAAATGACAGATAACCAGCTTGGATCTGAGCTCTGTACTCAACCTTGTCAATGATATGACCAACAGCACCTACAAGGCGCTCCCATTCTCCCTCTATCAGAGCGCCTTCCAAAATCTTCTGTGTCTTACCATTTGAACTTGTTCTGGGTTCAAAAAGACGGCACTCGCCAACCCTAACAGCAGACAAAAAAAGAAGAGGACCACCACCGCCAACAGCATGGAAGTATGTCTGGCTGCCAACAGCGGTAGATACTTTGGCCGGATCTGTGCGAGAGAGATTTCGAAAATTTGCCAGACCGGAAAAGGTGAGAGCTTCATATAACAATCTGAACGAACGTTGGGTCTGTTTAGGGCCGATAGAAAAACCAACAACAAATGGACGCAGAGTGGAGGGAATGGATATTTACCTTTTGTTGACTCCAGGGACTTCCTCTAGCATTCCAGAATAGCTAGGAATAACAGCAGCTTTGCTGGACCAGGAAAGCATGCAGGCAGCCCTGAAAGAAAGAAGAAGAAAAAATGCCAACATGTCAGACGGAATAAAGAGGAAATAGCAGTTTGCCAATTGCTACAGCGAACACACTTACTTGAGCTTTGGAAGTCCTTTGTAAGAGCTCTTCAACGCTGGGTCTCTGTTGCCAATATCAGTCTCATCCTTATCCGGAGGTCCTGAACTACAAAACAAAGTCACATCAATTCAACATAGCACAAACAAAGAAGACAGGGACAAAAATGGAGAGGGAGAGAGCCACGTGCCTGGTACTGAAGTCTTCTAGAAAGACATCGTATTCGCTCTGCAAAGCCAAATTGGAGGTTGTTTGGTGACCGCCGCGAAGATTGCCTTTGGATGATCTGGAAGGACATATTCAACACCATATACTACACAATCCACAGCCATATACATACACTTTCTTGGGAGTTTTGTCCGCATCCCCCTCGAACTCAAAGGGAGATAACAGGGCACGATCCTCACCATCATCTTTATTCTTAAACACAGATCCTTTCCTCGCCAATGAACTGGAAACGGCGGCACTAACCACCCAAGGAAAGGTTTAAGATCACATTGCGCATCTAAAATAGGTCGTAGCGTACCTAGAAAATGCATCTTCACTATCCCAATCGTCGGGCACAGGATTAGAAGCTTTGCTGGAAAATCTAAGAACAAGGGGAAGATGTAAGAGTACGCTGCAAAAGGGACAGGGCTTGCTCACACAGGAATGACCACCTCGGGTTTAAAATCAGTTTTTTTCAACACCCCCCTGAGCAGGGTTTCCTTTTGAAATCGAACGGATTTAGTAGGGCTTGGCAACATGCTAATTTGCAGACATTACTTCAGACAACGACGGAAGTTGAGATGAATCACCCACTCGAAGCTCTCTTCATCAGTGATAGGAGAGACCATAAGCGATGCAGAACGCTTCCTATTACTTTGATCAAATGTCAGTTCTGCAACAATAATTGTACAAAACACAAATAGGAGATTTACACAGAAGATGTTCTGGAGGAGACGGGGGTTTTTGGCACAATGGATCGGCTATTAAATGGGGTAAACAAGAAAATAACTACAGGAATGGCTAAGAGATACCTTCGTCGGGGAGGAGTCGCAACCCACTCTTCATCATCCACAGACATAGCACTAACGGCAATGGATCAAGTTCAGCAAAAGCATACACAATTTCAAAGTGCTAATACCTTTTGGCACTTTTGGCACTTTTGATACTACGAGCATCGTCGCTAGACTCATCAAACCTAAGGCATAATATATTAGTAGAAGCAAAAACAGTTCATGGAGCAACACAACGTACCAATCGTTATCATCTTTGGATTTTGCAACCGACGACCTGGACACAGAGCGCGCACGACCACGGACGTTGGTGCTTAACATTTATTTATTTATTAAAAATGAAATGATGAAACGGTAGATAGGTTGGGAACCGATACCTCCTATTGTCCCTGATGCCCGCCTTGTCATCGCCGCTGGATATATCAACACTGCCAGAGCTGATTGGTATAAATTGTCAGAGGAAATAGACGCCACAACTCACATATCCTCTTTGACATTTGCCTTCCCCTTTGCCTTCCCCTTTCCCTTTGCCAAACCCAACCTGGAGGCGAGGCAGGAGAGTAAATACAAAAAAATAAAACTGAAACTAAAATCTAACTTTGCGCTGCTGGCAACACTCATTGCATCATCGCCGCTGGAAATATCAATGCTGCAAGAAGTAACAGGGTCAAAAACATTTACGAAAGCAAAATAATATCATGCACCTTTCATCTTTGGCCCTTTTCCCAGCTGCCCCGGACCTGCTAACCGGTCGACTGCTGTTCACACTAGACATTAGTTAGACATACAAACTGCACCAAATGAACACATACATATTGACGCTTACTACACTCATTCTATCTTCGTCGTCGGAAGAGGCGACAACCGACTTGGCCCTACTGACGGAGCGGGGGCGTCCTCTCGCCCTTGATGCAAGTTGGTCAGATCACAGCAAATAATAAAATAAGAATTCAAAAGGAAGACAGGCCACACCTAGACGTGATATTCACATCCTTCATGCTTTTGTCAGAGGCATCACTACTGGGGCATCGTTAGTATAACTTGCACGAACATGTACAAAGATTCAACTTACACCTCTGCCTCATCGTCAATGAACTCAGTGGACTTGAAGGGTTTTTTGGGCCCACGTCCGCGAGGATTACTGGACCATAGTTGTATGAACACATGCCACAAAGAAGGAAAGAAGGAAGAAGAAAAAACAGCAATCATGGACCATACGTACGGGGTAGCGGTGCTAGCTTTAGACGAGGCAGCGGACTTCTTTGGAGGCATGGTATACAAACAGACAACGTATGACAGTGAACAAAAATTAAAATGATGGCTTGAATAGAAGGAGTGAACTGGAACAACCGCCTGAAACACAAGACAATTTATACCACCAACACAAAAAAATTAAATAAGAAAACCGGAACAACCGGAACAACCATATAGGTAAAAGAAAGAGAGAGAAAAATAGAAAAGGGATTAAACAAGGGACTAGACCTATCAAATTTCCCACAAGGGCCGAGCCAAGAGCACAGTAACACAGCACAGACATCCAAACAAGAACTAGAGAGGCGCGAGGCGAGGAACACAATAAATCTGTCTGACAGACTGATGTAACAGTGACGACTCTATTAGGTACAGCAAGAGTAAGGGATAAGAACATCACAGCCCCAAAAAGGAGTGTGTACGTCAAAACTGATGCCGATTTATTGGTGCGGCGGAGATAGAGAGGGAGCGAATGCAAAAATGCAACATGGCTGGACATGTTTTGAAAACATGAGGTCATGTTCAGGTACATCAGAGGCTATAACACAATCAGTTATTCAAAGAAAGGGATTAATCCCACTGGCGCAAATATGGATACTGTTTTTTGAGGCAATCAAACATTCCTCAATCTGTTCATTAGTTGACCCAAAAAGGCAAAAGCAATGTATCGAACCTACACGTGTCACAACCTCACCGGGATAGCGGCCCGGTGTTATTACATCGAAGCCACAAGAATTTAGCGTAGTGTGAACGTGTTTTTAAAACACGATGATATGTTCAAGTATAGTGGAGGTCGTGCCGCAACAAGCAGCCAAAGAAACAATTCAATTTCGCTGGCAAAAATACAAGTACTGTCGTTTTGAGGCAATTAAATATTCTTTGACCTCTAAGCTAGTTGACTTGAAAAAGGAAATAACAGCGTATCGACCCTGCATGTGTCACAACCTCACCGGGCCAGCAGCCCGCTGTTATTATGTCGACTCCGCAAGAGTTACAGGTTCTGCAACACGACAGAATATGTAAGCATGTAGGCAAGGCACATCAGAAATCACACCGGATAAGGATAAATAATAAGGTTCCAAAGACAGCAATGCTATAGGCGTGTGCAACACGAGGGCTGATTTTATGTCACACATAACAGGTAAAAAAAATAGGCAGGAAAAACCCATTCACATCATCTTGCAGATAATGGACACACACTACGACTTTGATGGCGCAAGTGAGTAGATAGAATCATTGTTAATCCAGGTTGCGGACTCATGATACCACAATCACAGAGAAAAGCTTGCAGGCATTTATTGGAGAGCGTTGCCAATACGACACACTGCAGCTTACAAACTTCAAAGAGGTAAGAACAATACATCTGCAAATTCTAGCAGGAGAACTGACCGCTAGATTGAAACAGATAGACAAACTAAAGCCTGTATTGAATGAGAAGCCCACATACTGGAGGCTCACAATCCCCAGCATGGACGAAACACAGAAGGAGGAGCTGGTACTGAGCATGCAGGGGGTGATACTGAACAAAGATCTGCCTCCCGTACTTAAGAGGTGCGTTTTTTGTTTGATTGGGTTTTGAACCAAATAAGGACGGAAAATTGGATACAGACCCAGGGAACAACAACAGCGGTATCTTCGTCAAAGCGTTCAACTGGCTGGGCTTGGCTGTGACAAATTCCAGATTTGCATCGACACCTTGCATGGCTTGCACCAGGCTCTAGCACGCCAAGTTCCTGAAGGGAGTATGGAGCCTCTAGTGTCTAGCCAGTTTGGTAGATCCGACATGGTAGAACTTTCCACACGGTATTTCACTTCTCGCCGTGACGATCCGCATGGTATTGCAACACCATTCGACAAGTCCATAGACCAAAACGGCATACTGTCCAGCATGTCTAATGACAAATACTTTCATGGCGAGGATAATAAGGTGCATTATTACGCACTTGAGCAGGGTGATGAGGAATCGTCGAGGTGAGTCCAATCAAATATAAATAAATAAAAATTCAATATCATTGTGCAATAATACAGATTTTACAAGGTGGACCCGACGCGCTTCAGGGTGGGTGACATAGTGGAAGTACAGATGACTGTCGCCGCTGTCCCAGTCAAGAACAACAAGTACAAAATGATAATTCAGCTCAGATCATTAGCCCTCCTGGACGGGTCTTTTGCAGACGTAAGCATTTGAAATAGCAGACGCAGAGAATATAATGCACTGACAATGGAGGGAAACCCAGAGAGCTACCACCGCTAGGTCGAGAGCCATCAATCCGCAGGCAGCAATTAAATATGCCATCAAAAGAAAGGTGGGATACGAGGTGATAGACGACAAGATGTCGCAAGCGCGACAACAGATGATCAACATGAACATGAACGATCAATAGAAGTGGACATATGCGGTATTTTTACGCGTGGTCATTTTATTCTTGTTTCCACTCTCCAGTCAACCTTATGCCCTGGCTCCACTTCATGTACTGTTTCAGACAAAGATAGAATATATGCCTGATGCCAATATCCGAGTCTACGTATATATATTGTGTATGGATACGCTGGTGTATATATATATAGACTTTACAACGACACATTATGGCATGCCACTCACTGTCCCACCTGACAGTCACTGAGTTTGTTACGGTTCAGCCACCACAGCCTAATCCACTTACCGGAATACAAACTATGATCATTAGAGCAGTTTAGCAGCAGTATATATTGAGAAATAGAGCTCTCTGATTGGCTGCTCCACATGTGAATTTCCTTTTCCTCTGATATATATTCAACTGCTAAACTGCTCTATTGCATTTGGTAAATGATTTCAACTGCGTGTTCAAGATGAGGGTTAGGATATGCTATTTGCAGCTCCACCCAATGGTAAAAAACATCGATATATATTCGTGCAAATACACTCTATTCAAACCACGTGCAATGCAGTTGAGCACCACAGCGAACGCCACATATTAAATGCAAGAGCATATTTGCTAGTAAATAAAATAAAATAAAATCATTGCAAATGTAAATGAGATTCCAAACAAAAATAGAACAAACAAAAAACAAAACAAAACAAACTATTTTGCATGTGACTTGGCGGTTGGCACATGCTGTTCAAACTTTGAGTTGCTGTTACTCAGTCAGTTTTGCAGGTACTGACTTGGAATTTAAAATTTGAGGTCCTACATTCATACTATTAATTTATGTTTTGCACAATATTGATAAATATATATTTCATATTTTTAGGAGCCTGGGGGTGGCTTCTAAGGCCAAATAACTCAAGTAGCTGCAATATCTCATACAACAACTTAGAAATTTGCATGCACCAGATCCTTGGCATTGTTTAAGTGCTCAGAAATTTTGGAATAATTCAGAGAATATCTCAGTGGATGGTAGTTGTTACATTGGATCAACCCGCTGCCATTCACAGAGATGTTCTCTAATTATTTCAAAATGTCTGAGCACATAAACCATATATAAGATCAGGTGCATGCAAAGTTTCAAGTCATTCTGTGAGACATTGCAGCTGCTAGAGCTCTTTTACCTTAGAAATCACCCTTAGGCTCCCAAAATCATGAAATTTAAGTTGATCAATATCGCACATACATATGTTACAGGAATCAAAAGTACGTACATAGGACCTCAAAATTTAAATTTCAAGTCGGCACCTGCAAAACTGACCGAGTGACAGCAATTCAAAGTTGGAACCGCACGTAAATGCCAAAATACAGCAACCACCAAGTCAGGCATAAAAGAGAGCAACAGGGTTTAAAAGATTTGGTTAAAAATATTTGATTGTGGTCACACAGATGCAAAGCGCCAAATAAAAAATGCATAATTGACTGAGACGCTAAAAACATTTTCGCAAAGTAAAAAAAGATGCATCTATAAACAGAAACACCAAAAATTAAAATTAAGCGACGATAAGACCTTTGAGAATACATATCAAGACATGACTGCACTTTCCATCTGACAATCATTTTCATTTTATTTTATTCTTACTTTTTATGTCTGCATGAAGTTTTAAAACGCAAAATAAGTGCACAGAATAATATAATTAATCACCGAAAGCACTGATATTAAAGACCGAAAAGAAAACATAACAAATTACACCAACAGATACACCAATGGACAGTACAGGATGCAGAGAACAGTGTCACCACAATTACAACTACAAACTCCACTAATTTAATCTAATTTAAATATAATAATAATAAAGACACAGTGCAAGAAAGCAAATTGGCATAATAAAAACATTTAAGAAGCTAGAACGCCCCACTACTGAAGGGTAATATTCAGCCACACAAATAATGAGATAATGTTACATCAGACAATGGATGGACCATGATTTGCAAATGAAATTTGTAACAACATGCAACCAATCAAACATACAGACCACAAACAACATATTGTTTCAGACCAAAATGTGAAACCCTTGAGGTCACCGGACATCTTGGATTTTTTTGACAAGACACATACATCCAGTGCTGAGGTGTCACATTGCACGACAAATTTGGCAGGGATTGCACCCAGCACAACATTGTGCGACAACCAGAGAAAATGAGGTACCCTCCCCTAAATATATATATATGAATATCTATAACTGTAGCTTGTTCAAATTAAACAGATGAGAGATGACAGAAAAACAATAATTTGTTTTCAAAAGGTGGTTCGGAGACAATGTTAGCAACATTAAATAACACATCTTCCAAAGTCACATTGTGACGAGGGCGGATATCACATTGTGAACATAAAGGGCAATTTACCAGGAATTTAACGCGGCCACTAAATACATAAAAGAAATTATACATAAAAAATTTTACCCTTTTAATTCAATTTAATCACAGCCACTAAATACATAAAAGAACATTGTGACGAAGGCGCTGTAAACATTGTATAAATAAACATACAGGGCAATTTACCAAGAATGTAACACAGTAGTGTTGCCACGGTTCGGCGCGGCGCGGTTTCGGCTCGGCTATAATGGTTTTGTAACTATTTGGTTTTGGCGCTAAACCGAACCATCCAAATAGGGACGGTTTCGGCTAAGCTCGGTTCGGCTATGGTTTAACCACGGTTTATTTACAAATTAGGAAGTGAATTATTTGTTTTTGTGTTTTGTGTCCTTCAGGGACAGAATGACATGCAATATGGCCCGCAGATTGCTAAGAGGGTATGAAGAGATTAAATGAAAACAATCCTATAGTATTTTGTCAGGCTCTCTTACAAAGCTGCAAAAGGGTTCTATCAAATTAAATAATCATAGATAACGCACTGCGAATTGATCAGACAAGAATGAAACATATATAATCTAAACAAATATCCGCGAAGTGTGTACAAATTGTTGTCCTAGGGAATTTGAAGTTGTTTCCAAAACCATGGGATTGTTGCAAGTTCTGGAGCCCCTGAGACATTTTTCTTTGAGTTCATACAGTCCATCTCCGTTAGGATTTGGTTGAGTCTTGAGCAGTCACCTCCGCGTCCGCAGGCTTTGGTGATGGTGTCTTCATCAAGATCAATCAGATCCATTTTCACAGATTTGTTGCATGGCGGATGTAACATGGCTTACCTGTTCGAGGTCCACGTCTTCGGCACGTTCTTCGTGTGAATACGAAGGATCTCGAGACAGCCAGTGGGGTCAGGAATACCTCGGATTCCGCACGGGTACGATACGGGTTGGCAAAGCCGACACCGCACCCGTGACAGATACGCCTATGACCCGCAGAAACCACGCGGGTTGCCTCACTCACCCATTCGTTCGACCTCGTGAGCGCAACACCCATGTTAATTGATGTGGGATGTGCAGTCGCGAGGTACCTCGGAAGGGGCGGGTTGGCCCAGCCGTTGCTGTTGTCATACGCACTTGGGTGTGTTGCACTGGATGTGTCGCGCGCTCTCAATGTGTGTGTTGGGACAACTTGGGGCGGTTGGGGCGCTTGTCGCAGTCGTTGCGCTTGACCCGAGGAGTTGGGGACGCACGACCCAGGGATGGGTGGTCTTGATGTCGTGG
>Ga0137418_10004496_pt1 | contig 12798 bp, 14 predicted proteins | sample CZODoug3_1_2_16f_FD_122242 | JGI IMG/M metagenome (GOLD analysis project Ga0137418, IMG submission 122242) | Vadose zone soil fungal communities from Angelo Coast Range Reserve, California, USA - CZODoug3_1_2_16fungal (Hybrid Assembly) | ecosystem: Environmental > Terrestrial > Soil > Vadose...
GTAGAGATCGCTGTTACTTCTTGTTATAGCGCATTTTCTTCGGGGCTGGTGGTTGTCCCTGCCACTCGATCATGTCAGACGGCTGGACCCAATGTGGAATGACCACTGGTAATCTGACGTCCATTGTTGGGCTCAGGGTCTCGCGCTGCTCGACATGCTTCTCTTCAGGTTTGAGATGCACTATCTCGAAGTTTCCTGCTGTGTCGAGGACCCCGTAGCCTGTTAGGTGTCTTGTGTAGAGGAATTTGTGGAGTAGAAACTTGATCTTCTTGTTGGTGAGTCTGTTGACCTCAATGAGTTTCTTGTGTTGGAGTATCTGTCCCGCCGTCATTGCTGTTAGGTATTCCACAAGGGAAGTGACTTCGTCGTTTTGAAGGTCGTCGGCAACAATCCGGGTCAACCCTGTTCACCCCATCGCAAAGGATATTGTAAAATTGTACGTTCTTATTCCTATGGGATAGCTTGAGGCTTTGATAATGTGTAGAAACATTCGACCTCTGTTCAACTTCGATCCTCCAGCCACTGATGAGGAGATTCGGGCTGCTTCGCTTCAGTTCGTCCGGAAGATCAGCGGCTTCAACCAGCCTTCGAAAGGTAACGAGCGTTCATTCACTGCGGCTATGGAAGAAATAGCCCTGGCTTCAGGACGTTTTCTACGCTCACTTGAAACGAGCGCGAAGCCGAAGAACCGGGAACGAGAGGCCGACTTGCGAAGGGCGAGGTCTGCCCAGAGGTTTCCGTCACGGGTTGGATTCTGAGCGGAGAATCTTCTCCATCATTATCCATCCTACTTGTCGTTTGAATCCGAGCTTCGTGTTCACAGCAAGCATTGCCGCGTTGCTAGAATCGTTCCAGGTCTTAATCGTTCGATATGCATTCTTCCTGCCGAACTCGATGACCTTGAGCTTTAGCGCCGTCGCTATCCCTCGACCTCGATATTCGCGTATGACGCCGGTGTCGTCCTGGTTTAGGACACGGGGCTCGTTGTCCACTCGATGGACATTGCTCATCCCCACATAGTTTGCTCCGTCTTTGGCGATGAAGTAGCCCTCAGGGATCAGCTGCGGGTTCTTGAGCGAGAAGGTTTCCCATTGCTCGTAGGTTAGAGGCGTGAAGGTAGCTTCTCGAGGCATGTCGGCGGTGATCAGCTGAACGAGTTCGTGTATCTTCCTCAACGAGTCTTGGCCGTAAGGTTGTTCTTCAGCCAGTGTTGTGAAGCTCATTCCTTCTCTCAACGCGTTCTCTAGATATCCAGCGAACCTTGCTGGATCAGCCGTTGTCAGGTCTAGCCGTGACTCCCAGTTCCGGCTCTTCTCTGCAAATCCTCTTCTCTCAAAGAATTCTATTCGTCGAGGGAGATCTTCTTTGCTCATCGCCCAGACGAGGATCGCATTGAGATTGACGAGTTCCTCGTCCAGCCTGTTGTAGATTGCTCGTCCGATCCCTCCTCCTTGCCGTTCTGGATCTACGAGCACATTCACCATGAACTTTCTAAGATGAAACATGCCAGGAAGATTGAAGATTTCGCCGAAGCCTACGATCTGATCCCGTTCTAAGTCGATGCATTCGAACCGCTTCATTAGATGGTTCGTCCGGTCCATGCTTTCGTCTCGGCTGCGCCGTTCGCGAACGCTGACGGGATAGTCAGGATAGTTGGCGTTGCTGATCGCCACAAGCCTCTCGTAGTTACTAGGATGGAACTCTCTGAACGCAAGGGAGAGAGTCCTCTGACGGCTCATATCCTGAATTTGTCTGGAGGAGCTATGTCAATCTTCTCGGCTTTGTTCCCTGGAGCCTTTCGCTCTTCGCCACGATGGTTAGGGTTCTAGGTGGTTATTCGACCGAAACTTCGTTAAGACGCGTGCAACGAGGCCCGGGCATGATACGTTGGTTCACGAATCAGACATTGATAGGGGCGCTTGTCGTCCTAGCAGTCGTAGCGTCAGGGGTTGCGGGATATGCTCTGGGTCATACTGGCGGATACGCCTCGGGCTATTCGGCCGGTTATGCTGATGGGAATCCCGACTATACGAAGATACAGGCGAGCGTCAGGAGCACCGAGGTCAACTATTTCGGCTATACTCAACTGGTGCTGAGCAAACTTGCCACAGAGTCACAGAACAAGTCGGTAAAGTCTCCAACAGCAGGTTTTGATAAGCTCTACTCAGTGTTCAAGGCCGCCAACGATTCATCTAGCATGTTTGGCCAGAACATGACCTTCTGCAACCCAACCGTTAAAGGATACTTCCAGGCGACGGCGGCGAGTGCTGGTAACTCGAGTTTTACGAGTCTCTATCAGACCATCTGCTTCTACTACACTAAACTGGCGAACGACTTTACGGGTCCGCTAACCTCTTTCACCTTGCAGAATCTGAGCAATGATTTCACGCTCTTGTCCATCGACCTTCTAAGATTGGACACTCTGATTCAGAGCTATCCGTAAAGGTAGAATACCGGAGATGACAGGTGGCGACTGATGCTCTATGGACGATGTTGAGTTTCTGAAACTCTTCCACGAGGGGGCTCTAGCAGGGGACGAGTTTCGTCACAGAGGACATCTTCGCCTCGCCTGGCTCGTCCTCTCTAGACATTCGAGGATTGAGGCTGAGAACATAGTTGCTCGCGAGATTCAGCAGTTTGCTGTTGCGAATAGTGCCTCCAACAGGTATCACGATACTCTGACACGATTCTGGGTCCGGATTGTTGGACATGCGCTGGAGAATGCGCCGGACGCTCAGAGCATCGATGAACTAGTTGGCAATTTTCCGTTCTTGCTGGACAAGGGTCTTCCCTTCCGTCACTGGCGCGGAGAGACTTTCAACTCGGACCGGGCTCGTGCTGGCTGGGTTGAGCCAGATCTGGCTCCGCTGCCCTGAAAATAGACGGGCGATACTAGGTGCTGGACTGTTTTCCGATGTTCTAAGCCGGTGTTTCTAAGAGGGGCTTCTTCTCTTCACGGAGGAAGGATAGGAGTGCGGTGTTGACTTCGTCGGCGTGGGTCCAGGTTATGAAGTGTGGCCCGTTCTTGACTGTGACTAGTCGTGCGCCTTGGACGAGTTTGGCGGTGCGTGCCCCTGAGCTGGCGTATGGGACGATCCGGTCTGCGTCTCCGTGAATGACGAGGGTTGGTGAGGTGATACGTGCTAGGTCTTTGCGGAAGTCCTCGTACCATGTCCGGACGCATGCGACGCTGGCTGTGGACCCGGCTAGGGCGGCGATGTTCCAGCTGTTCCGGATCGCTTCCTCACTCACTCGCGTGCCCAGGTTCTGGTCTGTGTTGTAGAAGTTCTTGTAGAATTCTGTAAAGAACGCGTACCTGTCTGCTGCGACTGCTTTCTCTATCCCGTCGAACACTGGCTTGTCGACGCCCTCCGGATTGTCGGAAGCTTTCAACAGGTATGGCGGGAGGCTGCTGATGAACACCGACTTCGAAACATTCTTCGAACCATACCGTCCCTGGTAGCGTGCAACCTCGCCGCCTCCCATGCTGAAACCTACAAGGGCGACGTTCTTGAGGTCGAGCTTGTTGAGGAGCTGGTGAAGATCCTCGCTGAAAGTGTCATAGTTGTAGCCAGTGGTGGGTTTGCTGGACTGGCCGAAGCCTCGCCGGGAGTAGGTGATCACTCTGTAGCCGGCGTCGAGGAGAGGAGGTAGCTGTCTCTCCCAGCTGGCCCCGCTCAACGGGTATCCATGGATTAGGACGACTGGTTTGCCTGAACCATGATCTTCATAGTGTAGATCAATATTGCCAGAATTCTCCTTCCCAACAGTCACAACTGGCATGATGAATCGTCGGTTGGGGTTGCCCTGAATACTTATGATTATTGATCAAGGATGATTGAGATGTAACGGGAAGAGTCACTCTTGCGTCGCGAGAGAAATATTGTTGGCCCCTTTTTTCTTGAGGGCTCTCGCCAGCTGGAACCTTTCTCGGCGAGGACTCTGTTTTAGGGCGCAGAATGGGGTTGGATGATGATCTTCGTAACGGTACTCTTACGCTAGGCGGAAGCGTGGAGTAAGCGTGGTTACAGGATCGCTAGCCTAGATACGTGATTCGGGGATGATTCAGCCTTTTTTCCAGGCTGAAGTCCACACTCCGATCCGTTGTGACATCGCCAGGGATGGTAACGGGTTCCGGTTCTCGTAACGGCTATGGGGCCTTTGAGAGGCTGTAGAGCTTCCATCCGAACACGACGGGGAAGATGAGGAAGGCAAGAAGGGCGAAAGGAGCGTAGGCAGCGGAATTGGTCGAAACGACATTTATTGCCACGATCTGAGCCGCCCCAATAACCACGCTCAATCCTCCAAAAACTCTGCCGAAGGTCGGGGTCCTGAACATGGCCACCCCGAGAATGATCAACCCTGTTGACAGGAGGATTGTCGCTGCAACGTCAAACTCGTTGAACATGCCCTGAGTCGCCTGCCAGATCAAGGCGAGTGTCACCTGGTCCGCGGGAGTCGCTCCGGGCGCATGATAGAGGTTAGAGATCGGGTCGAAAGCGAACTGCGTGGTATCTTCAACGAAGGTCACTCCCAGACCCAGAACGTATAGGACGGTTCCGAAGACGGCAGGTCCGGGGCTCGTTCCTCGGAGAGCCCGGTAGAGGCCAAGTGCGAGACCAACCAGCGAGACGCTCACCAAGAAATAGAAACTGTTCCCGACTGCGAGGCCCGTTCTGACATTGGGGAAATTCATGACCAGTTGTGCGGGGGTGGCGGTTGTCGATGGTCCGAATTCAACCAGCGTGACGATGGTGAGAATGAAGAATACGCCAGCTGTTATACCTGCGAGACCGCTCCACCGCAGGAAGCTCTTCTCCCTGTCCATCTGCTCTTCGTTGCGAAAATTGGTTGGACAGTATATTAGAGCGTTGTCATCCTTCCACAGCTGCTCACCTGGTGCATGAATTATGGAAGATATGAAAATCGTTCTCTCAGCAACATGGGTCGCCCTAATGCTGACCTATCTTCTAGGGGATGTACTGCGCATTTACGCCGGCGACTTCAAACCGGGAGAAATAGCAGGCAGAAAAATAACCCAGAATCTACTGTTGGGAATCGCAATACTAATGACGATTCCGATCCTCATGGTCTTCCTATCCCTTACCTTGAACTATCCTGTGAATCGCTGGGCAAACATCATCGTAGCAGTAGTTTTTCTTGGCTTCAATCTCCTAGGAGTGCCAACATACCGTTCGGCCTACGACAGGTTCCTGATTATTGTAGGAGTAGGGCTTAACGTGCTCACCATCATGTATGCATGGCAGTGGCAAGGTTAGCCGCTGGCAAAATTTCATTCATCTCAAAAGTAGCTATTATTGAAAATGAAAGCGATCATCTGCACAAAATACGGCCCCCCAGAGGTTCTCCAGCTCAAAGAAGTCGAGAAACCTACTCCCAAAAACAATGAAGTTCTGATACGAGTCCACGCCACCACCGTAACAAAAGGCGACTGTGAACTCCGAAGCCTCAAACTACCAACGCTGTGGAAGCTGTTCATACGAATAGGATTCGGCTTCACAGCGCCAAGAAGAAAGATACTGGGACAGGAGCTGGCCGGGCAAATTGAATCAAAAGGCAACGCCGTAACGCGATTCAAGAAAGGCGACCAGGTCTTCGCAAACACCGGTCTTCATCTCGGGGCCTATGCTGAGTACGACTGCCTGCCTGAAACAGGACTGATCGCCACAAAACCAACCAACATGACCTACGAGGAAGCCGCCGCAGTTCCAGTCGGCGGACTCCATTCATTGCACTTTCTCAGAAAAGCAAACATCCAGAGCGGACAGCAGGTCTTGATCATTGGCGCAGCCGGAACCATCGGGACTATTGCAGTGCAGCTTGCCAAATACTACGGGGCAGAAGTAACCGGTGTCGACAGCACAGAAAAACTAGGCGTGTTGCGCTACATTGACGCAGACAAGGTCATTGATTACACGAAGGAGGATTTTGCCAGAAGCGGAGAGAAGTATGATGTGATTTTTGATACAGTAGGCAAGAGTCCGTATTCAGACTCCCTGCGGTCGCTGAAAAAAGGAGGATTCTACCTATTGGGTAATCCTGGACTGTCGCAGCAGATCAGAGCGCCATGGACTTCAAGGACTAGCAATAAGAAAGTCATAGTCGGGACCCTATCATACAAACCTGAAGATCTAGTCTTCCTCAAGGAGCTCATCGGAGCCGGAAAGATAAGATCCGTGATAGACAGACGCTACCCGCTGGACCAGACTGCCGAAGCGCACAGATATGTCGATACGGGACAGAAAACAGGAAACGTAGTCATCACCGTTGACTAGAGTCCTGGCCCGCCCTTCTCTCGATCATTGGCACGGTCGGAGGAATCCGAGGAATCCTCTCCATCACCCGGGATGCCACCTAAACGCACTCTTGACGGGCTCAGCGAGAGAAACGATAGAATGGTCTTCTAGGATTCTCGGAGATGGTTTCTGTTTTCTTAAGTATCCGTGGGAATATGGTTAGTGCCTCATGGTCGGCTGGGGTTTTGCGTTCGGCAGAGGATTCGTCGTCCTCCTCTGGAGCATCGTCTGGGCCATCGTCGCCGGAATAATCGGCGTACTAGTTATCGGCGGATCCCTTGCTAATCTGGTCTCTAATCCCACTGCTGTGGCCTCGAACCCTACCGGATTCGTCACAGGATTCCTAGCGGCGTCGTTTCTAGGAATCTTCCTCATCATCTTCATCGCAGTCATCGGACTCTACGCGACCATTGTCAAAGTGGCCGTGGATGGAGCGCTCTCGCAGCTGGAAAAGTCAGGACAGTACAGTAGAGGATCATATTCGACTGGATCCCAGTCAATGGGTTCACAGCCGACACTGGTAGCACCCGCGATGCGGAAGTTCTGTGCAAACTGCGGCACCGCTCTACCGGGTGGGACGGCGAAGTGTCCCAGCTGCGGAGCAAGCCTCTAAGATAGAAGCTCGAAGTTGCAGGCTCCCTAGCTGTACGAGCCTATCTTCATTTTCTAGGAAACCAACGATGGCTTTGTAGCGGCCAGCCGAGTTCTCAGTCTTCTGGAATCCGTGGCCTTGATGCCAGACCACGTTCATCTGAAAGTTTTTCCCGACTCGCGGAGTCTCTCTGCGTATTTCTCGACCCATGCTAGTGGGCCGAGTCTGGAATTATGAGAAAAGTCTCGAGAAGATCCTTGGAAGAGGAAGACTAGCCCACCCTGCTCAAGCCCTATCAATCATTCCAAATAGTCCTCGATCGTACGCGATTTGATGAACGAAACATGATGCTTGGCTCGAAAGGCCTTAGGAACCTGTTCCGGATTCGCCTGGCAGCCTTATCCCTAGTCCTCTAGGGAGTATTCTTCACCCTGTTTCCCGTGGTCCGGCCCTTTTTTGACGAATCATCCTTGCAAGGCGCCAGGGAATTTGCTTCCATCCAGTGGGTCGTCGCTCACGCATTCGGAATGGGAGGTTTCATAATGCTAACTCTGGGATTCCTCGGTGTCTATGTTCGGCTGCAGGAAACAGCAGTTGAGCGATGGATGCTTCGCGCCCTTGTCCTAGGCTGGATCGGAGCGGGTTTAACGCTACCATTCTTCGGAGCCGAGGCCTTCAGCCTCCAAGTCATTGGTCAAGCAGCGGTCAGTCAGAACAACGCAGCCTTGATTCCCCTCATCAATCAGATCCGGTTCGGACCCGGAATCACATTCGTCATAACGGGACTCGTTCTGGTCGCCATTGCGACAATTCTCGCTGCATTCGCCATTTGGAAATCGGGTATCATGCCAAAGTGGAGCAGCGTTCCCCTTGCGATTGCCTTCGCCGTCTATATTCCGCAATTACAAGGAGACCCTTTCTTCCAGCCAATACGAGTTGCTATCGGGCTTCTCATCGCCCTGGGGTGCACATGGATGGCTTGGGGCATGTTGAAAGAGAAGCGATGAGAGAATCCCCGGTCTAACGTCACTACGTCAGAATGCCTATCGTAGGACGAAAGCTTAGACTCGCCGAAAATAATATGCCTGCATTATTGCAGGGCGATATATCGAAATCGGATATTTTCGAAGTTCGAAAATATTGCCCGGCTGAATATTCCATTTAACCCATAACCCACGTGGTTCACTTCGGTGATTATCACTGTCACAGCAACATATCTCACCCCGTACAGTCCTCAAAACCATTCTTCTCTTAGCCGCGATCCTCTTGGGTGCAACCGCATTCCTGCATCCTACAGGTAGAGCGGCAACGCCTCCTGGAGGCACGATCACGGACACCGCGCCGAGCGCTTCATGGCAGGGGCAGTTCTACACGCTCGCTTTCACCGCGGACCCCGCCCAGTGCCCGGGGGCCGCTGACACTCTGAACCTCGTCTGCGATCACTTCTACCTCAACATCAATCTACCAGGGACTTTCTGGCAGACCCACACTGGCTCAGTCCTGATTACAATACAATGGACTAGCAACAGCAACGACTTCGACCTGTATATCTACAGGCAGAGCGACGGGCAACAGGTAGGCTCCTCCGCCTCAGGCGGAACTACAAGCGAACAAGTCGCCCTACAAAACCCGATGCCAGGCGTCTACGAAGTCAGGGCAGTACCCTTCCTTGTCGTCTCGTCGGGCTACACCGGGTCAGCCCTCCTAGCCTTCACGACCGGCGGTCCAACACCCAACCCTAGCTTCCCGACCGGCGGCATATCGTTTGGCGCGCACACGATCGTCGACCCACAACGAACCGAAGGCGAACCACTAGTCCACATTGACCAAGCAGGAAACATCTGGGAGACGGGACCCTGGGGCTTCTCCACCGCTCAGGGTTTCGTAGCAAGGTCGACTGACAATGGCAACAGCTTCCACATCGTGTCGCCCACGGGCCTCAGGCCCAACCCGGCACCGGGAGGAGGCGGCGACACGGACATTATCACAGACGACCAGGGCAACGCCTACTTCGCTGATCTAGAGGGCCTAGCCGACATAGGGGTCGCAGTCTCCAACGACCAAGGCAACAACTGGAGGGAAAACTTCGTTGCCGCCATGTTCCCGGTAGACGACCGCCAATGGCTGGCTATTGACAACGGTCCAACCGCCGGCGTCTCGGACAACACGAACGGCGGCGCCATGAGTCCGATCTCGCCTAGCCCCGCGTGCGGCGCGCGTTGCCAGACGCCGCGGTGGGCCAGCTGCGGATCCTCGAACAGCTCGCCGACCGACTCGACCGGTGCAGCGCGCAGACCGCGGGCGCGGAGCGCGCGAGCGGCGACGACGGGGCCGGTCGCCCTGCGGGCGCTCTACTTCCGCAGCGAGCAGCCGCCCAATCCGTCCAGCCGAGTGACGCTCGGCGATCGTGTCGATGCCCTCGGGGTTCCCGAGGCCCTTCTGGACTGGCGGGTCGAGTCAGCCGAGAGGACCAGCATCGAGGCCTGGCTCGCGCGGCTCGATTCGGCGGTACGCCGCAGCGGCATCGGACGGGTGATCATGCCCGAGCCCGGTTGGCCCGAGTTCATCACCGGCGGGCCGCACCACATGGGCACGACCCGAATGTCGGCCGACCCGGCCTCAGGCGTCGTCGACCGCAACTGCCGCGTCCACTCGGTCGGCAACCTCTACGTGGCCGGCAGTTCGGTATTCGCGACCGGTGGCTACGCGAATCCCACGTTCACCTTGCTCGCGCTGGCGCTGCGGGTGGCCGACGAGGTGCACACGACCCTGACGTGACCCGCGCCCCGTCGTGACAAGCGTCACCGGCCTCGGTTCCGCCGTCGCCACCAGCGCGATGGGCGATACCGACCGCAGTCGCCCGATGGACAGAGCGAACACTCGGTCCCGCTGCGGTAATGATCATGCGCAGTGCGTGCGTGCCCGCAGACGCACAGCGCATCCGCTGACGAATTTCCGGTCATGGTAGATCGACTTCGGGGTCCGGTCGAGGCGCAAGCACCCAACTCGTCGGGCGACGCGGCAGATCGGACGCAATACACGATTCGGACACCTGCACGTAACGCGCGCCGCCTTCACTGGCTGCGTCCGCACTCGCGAGTGCGGGCTGTTGGCAAACGGGGAGTCAACACAGGCTAGGTGCGCCGGCACCCGGCCACGGGGAGCACCAGTGTACGTATCGTCCTATGCGCATTCGCTAGCTCGGGCCAGACACCATCGCCCAGCCGATCCACGGCTCAGCATCGTCATTCCAGCTCGCAACGAGGCCCGCAACCTGGAGGTGATCCTTCCGGAGCTGCCGCCGGTACACGAGGTGATCCTCGTGGACGGCGAATCGGTGGACGGCACCGTGGACGTCGCCCGGCGGATGCTGCCGACGATCCGCATCGTCTCGCAGACGCGTACCGGCAAGGGCAACGCCCTCGCCTGCGGGTTCGCGGCCGCGACCGGCGACATCGTCATCATGTTCGACGCCGACGGTTCGGCGATCATCGTCCATGCCGGCGCCGACGATTATATGGTCAAACCCTTTGACCCGGAAGAATTATCCGTCCGCGTGAAGATGATTCTCCGTCGGACCATCCGCACCCTGGACGCTAATCCCTTAACACATCTTCCCGGAAACACCTCCATCGTCGAAGAACTTCGTCCACCCGGGACAAGCACGCTGTCACCGTCACCAAATCGAAGAAGAAATCAAAGACGAAAACTCCTGACACAATTCTTTCAAGCCAGACACCCAACACCGCCTTTGCCACGGTGTCGTTCAATACCTGTCCTTCCTGCGGGCTTCAGGCACCGGGATCACTCCTGGCTGAGCATTTCTTGGGCAGCCCCTCCCACAGGAACGGTCCCCCGAAAATAGTAGAGGCGGATCCTGTGGAGATTGAGGCAATTGAGGAGGCGAACGAAGAGGATTCGAAGCAATCGGTGAGAAATCTCTTGCAGATGCTTGTTCCCCCGAGAGCATTCGGACATCGTCACGCTCACCGATCGATGGGCCCAATCTCCTCGATCGTCAAAGACTTGGGCCCTCCGCACAGACGCCTTTCTTAGCCACAGCATCACTCTCCTCCTTGGAGAAGATATCACCCAGAATAAGCCCTAATTTCGAATCTGGGACCAGGGTCCTGATTTGCCCTTGAATCGTTCGGGAACGGTTCTACATTTCCCATCTTTTCGCCATCACATCAAAGGCTTGACTGCGCCCTGAATCGCCGAACTCGCCCATAATCACTGCCAGACAGCGAATTTTCTCCAAAAAGAGGTGGGGAGGTCTTAGCGATCGCATCTCGCGTCGCAAGAAAGCCCTCCTCGGACCCTTGTGAAAGCAATCTTCAGAAGCCGGTCAGGTAACACGGATCTGGAAAATCCGCCAGGGTAAACAGGATCATGTACATGGTTGAGGATTGTCGAGTTTTCTAACTGGGGATCTCGAGCGGGATCAAAGTTGGTTCCGGCTTCGGGAACGCAGTCTCATGACGCAGATACGCGGAGGGATCTCGCAATCGTTTCTCTTCGCACAATTTCTCAAGGAACTTCATCGCCTTTCCTACTGGGTCCAACGGTTTCATGTCCAGGTAGCCTGCTTCAACCGCTCCTCTCACTATTTCGTCTCCTCTCGGGCTTCTAGTGATTATCGTACTCCAGCCAGGAGACGATCCAATCGCGCCGACAGCGATGTCAGCCAGTTCTGCAGAATAATCAACGCATACATTGCATTCTTCGCGTGCTGCAGCTGCGACAGCCTCCACCGGCTCATCAATAGCCAACTTGTCGCCTGTATAGACCAGCAACCTGTTTCTCTTGATATTCACCTTCGTAACGTTGTTGAGGTCTATTCCTCTCTTGCCCTGAACATACTCGACCATCATCTTCTGATAATCAAACACTTTCGAACAGAACAAACCAATAGTGAATACGAGATTTCTCGCAAGCTTTGGCGCGGCAATCCAGTGGGTCGCCATACGCCAGTTTCCCTGAAGCTCGCAAGGCAAGCCGACCAGAGCAATGCGCTCCTCCTGGAAACTAACAACTGATCGGTTGGGAATAGCCACCTCGGCCAGTCCTCCAACCTGTCCTCCCGGCGTGTATCGGGACCCGGCGTGGTTCAACAGATCCTGTTTGGTCCGCGCAATCTGCGGCTCAGGCCGCCACGGCTTGCCTGACGTAAGGCCAGAGTTGACAGCGTAGTCGATGATCTTCCGATCGAGCGCGTAGAGTAAGAGAGAAGTTACGGCTCCACCGTCCTGGGCACGCTTGACCACTTCAGGGTCTTTTGACTTGACCGAGTAGGCTCCGACATGTATTCCGAGAATTGCCTCCTCAGCGGTTCTTGATCGTCCGAAGACCTGCTGCTCAATCTCTGCGAGAGGCAACTCGATTCTCGGACAGCTGTAATAACAAACCTGGCATGCAGCACATGTCCCCCTCATGACCGGTTCCTCTTTTTCGCTGTGGAAGAGAATGTCGATCGGGCATGAGGCAATGCAGGCTCCGCAGTACATGCAGAGGTTCTTGTTCACAACTTCCTGGATGAGATTGCCGAAGATCTTGAGTTTGATAGGCCGAGCCTTCCAACCCTCGCCCTCAACGGTGGACCTTAGTGGCGTAGTCTGGGCAGTCGGTAGCGGTGTTGTGGGTTTTGGAGCAGTTTGCCCTGACATTCTCTATTCCTCCTTCTGAGGCACCTGCGACGCGCCCCCAATCGTATCGACGCTGAACACGTACTTGTCGTCCTTCTTCACAGGCGGCTTAGAGAGTCTCTCAGGACTCCAAACAAGACGATCGCGGGTATACTCCGCAATATCATACTCGACCGTCTCCTCCAACGCAAACTCTGGACAATAATCCGTGCAATTGTGGGCCGTCACGTTTCCCGCCACGTAA
>Ga0137418_10004497_pt1 | contig 12798 bp, 13 predicted proteins | sample CZODoug3_1_2_16f_FD_122242 | JGI IMG/M metagenome (GOLD analysis project Ga0137418, IMG submission 122242) | Vadose zone soil fungal communities from Angelo Coast Range Reserve, California, USA - CZODoug3_1_2_16fungal (Hybrid Assembly) | ecosystem: Environmental > Terrestrial > Soil > Vadose...
GATGCCGGCGGCGTCGAGGAGTTCCGCGCCGCTCGACGATTTCATGACCGGATCGTGCACGACGTGCGCAAATTTGTGAGCGTCGAGGAATTCCGCGACCACGACGGCGTTGCTGCGGTTGCCGAGCATTCCGATTTTTACCGCGGCGATCTCGCAATCCTTGGCCAGGGCTTCGAGTTGCGCGCGCAATTCCGCGCTGGGCGTGTTATGGACGGATTCGACGCCTTGCGTATTCTGGACCGTGAGAGAAGTGATTGCGGCGACGCCGTAGCAGCCGTGCGCGGCGAAGGTTTTTAAGTCGGCAGCGGTGCCCGCGCCGCAGGAAGGATCAAAACCTGCTATTGTCAGCAGGATTGGCGGCGCTGGGTGGCCGTGCCCGTTCGTGCCCATCGTTTCTTTTTACTCCAACTACGAAAATAGCCGGTCTCGTCGAGAAAACGGACCGGCAACTGCGAATGTACGCGCATCATTTATCGGGCGCAATAGAAAACTTTAGCGGGGCGCGTCTGCTGCTGGGGAAGCAAACGTTTGTGGGACTGAGGGTAGCTGCAGATATACGAGAAAAAATACGCTGGGTGTGCAAATGCCTAGTCCGAGTAAGGTCCATGGGGTCTCGCGGACGAGAAGAAAGAGAATTCCGAGCAGAGAAAAAGCATCATCGCGATATAGGCTGGTTTCCTGCCGCGATTCTTCCATCTCCAAAGATCGAAACCTGCCTTATACGAAATCCGGGACAGCGCTAGAAAACTGCCTGAGTTTTTTTACTGAAACAAGCATAGCCAGCCGGAACCTACGCTCTCCCCCTCCCTCACCCTGGTCGTGTTCTTTGCGACAGGGTGGGAACTTTGACGTTTACAATTGGTTGGAATGTATTCTCGTCAACTACTCGATCATTTCCAAAACCCGCGCAATGCAGGCGATATCGACGACGCGGATGCAACGGCGGAAATTGAGAATCCCGCCTGTGGGGACATACTCAGACTTACGTTGAAAATCAGCGACGGCCGCGTCGCGCAAGCGCGCTTCAAGGCTAAAGGATGCGTCCCAGCCATGGCGTGCGCCTCGGCTCTCACTGAGCTGGTGAGCGGCACTACGTTGGAGGAAACTCGCAAACTGCGTCGGGAAGATATAATCGCGACCGTTGGCGGTCTGCCGCCGGCTTCGACTCACGCCGCCCAGTTGGCGGTAGACGCGCTCTCGGCTGCGTTGAATGCGATCAAAGCCTAGAGCCTGGAATTGGAGCCATGCCCTCCCACACTCCCCGACGCATCGTCGCCCTCCAGCCTAGCGCGACCGCCATCCTCGCCGCGATCGGCGAACTCGAGCGCGTGGTCGCCTGCACCAGGTATTGCGCTGACGCGGTGCCCGACGCCGCGACTGGATCTCGTCTTATCGTCGCTGATTCCTGGACGGCCCACGCCGCGGAAATCGTCGCCGCTCAACCCGACCTCGTCATTGCTGCCGTTCCCTACCAGGAAAAAGCCGTCAGTGAGATTCTGAAATCCGGCGCCCGTTTTCTTGGTCTCGCTCCCAAGACGCTGGGCGACATTTACACTGACATCGCCACCATTGCCGGTACAGTGGGGGCATTGGACCGCGGCGAACAAGTCATCGCCGCCATGCAGGGGCGAATTGAAGAAGTCCGCGCCCGGACGCTCCACGCTCAACGCCCCAGAGTCTTTTGTGAAGAATGGGGCAAGCCGCTGATTGCGTCACAAGCATGGGTTCGAGAGCTCGTGGATGCGGCTGGCGGCGAGTTTATGGGCGCCCCCGGAAAGCAAATCACTGCCGACGAAGTAAAATCCCGCGATCCCGAAGTGATCGTTGCTGCCTGGTGCGGAGCCGGCGACCGGGTTCCGCTGGCGAGGATCATCTCCGATCGCGGTTGGCAGCAGACTCCCGCTGCCCGGTCCGGCCACGTCTACTCCATCCGCGATGAATACCTCAACACCCCTGCACCTACCCTTCTTCGCGGACTCGACGCGCTCGCCTGCGCCATCCACCCCGACCTGTTCCCGCAGGCGGAAGGAATCCGCCAAATTACCCTGGGACCTCAGCTTCTCGCTCGCCAATCCTCCGTCTGAGTTAAGATTTCCTTGGTGCCCGTCGCCAGCAGAATCGAAGAAGTGCGCACCCAGATCAGCCAACTGGCCGAGCGGTCGGCCAATGCTGACGATCTCATGGGGAAGATGGTGAAACTTCTGCGGGAACGCATGCTCAAGTACAACTGGGCGGGCTTTTACATGCTCGAACCCGGCAGTCAACCCCCGGTGCTTGTGCTGGGTGCTTTCGACGGCGCGACCACGCCCCACACCCGCATTCCTCTCAACCAGGGCATTTGTGGCGCCGCGGCCTCCAGTGGCAAGACCATTGTGGTTGACGATGTCAGCAAAGACCCGCGTTATCTAGCCTGCTCGCTCGAAACTAAATCCGAAATCGTGGTCCCCGTCTTCGTCCACGGAAAAATCGCCGGTGAGTTGGATATCGACAGCCACTTCCACGCCGCGTTCACCGCCGAGGACAAAACTCTGGTCCAGCATTGCGCCGCCCTTGTCGGGCTTAAGCTGGAAGCGTCCAGCGAATGAAAGTCAAGAAGGGCCAAGCCCGTGCTCCGGAGATCGGCCGTGTCTGGCAGAATTCTCTGCCGCGCCGCTTCCGCCAATTGCGGAGTCGCGCATGAAACGTGTGGTTGCGGCTCTGATCGTGAAAGATGACAAGCTGTTGGTGTGCCAGCGCACGCGACATCAAACCATGCCGCTTAAGTGGGAGTTTCCCGGCGGAAAAATTGAGGAAGGCGAGCAGCCTCGCGACGCCCTTCGCCGCGAGCTGGAAGAAGAACTCGGCATCCACGCCACCATCGGCGACGAACTGGCCCGTATCCAGCACGAATATCCCAACGGCGGCATGGTGGAACTTCGTTTCTTCATTGTTCGCGAACATAAGGGTGAAATCGAAAATCGCATCTTCCGCGATGTGCAATGGTCCGAGCGCAAAGATCTGCTTTCGTATGACTTTCTCGAAGCTGACCATAAACTCGTGAAAGACCTGGCCGCTGGAAAACTCCTGTAATCCGTCGCGGCGGTGGATCGGCCTGGGGGCGTTCCCAAAACGCACTTTTGGTGAAAAAGCCTCCTGATCAGGGGTTTTCCCCTATTGACTCGAATTCATGTACGACGGATAATTCGCCCGCTTTTGGCGGGATGCGTTTCCATCAATCCTGCTCGAACCGAAGCGTTTCCATACCTACCAGAGGAGCCTTACGATGAAGATGAAGTTCGTGCTTCTGTCAGTAGTTTTGTCGCTCGCAGTGTTCGCTTGCGGCCAGACTGTGGATTCACCGGCATCGCATCGACAAGATCTTTCCGCCTTAAATGCACAGCACCAGCCTCCCATGCTCGGTATACATTGGGCACGGGGTTTCACGCCTTTTGCCCGGGTTCACCCCGCAGGGAAGAACCCCAACATGACCTATCATGGCGGCGTCATCATGCCGTCTACCGTGAGTGAGGCCATTTACTGGGGACCCAGTTGGGCAAACTCCACTTTTGTCGGGGATAAAATCACCGGCCTCGATTCCTGGTACTCAGGTTTCAGCAATTCCAATTACGCCAAAACTTCAGATGAATACACTGGCTCCAATGGTCAGGTAGGACCAGTAGTCACTCACAACGGTCATCGCATTGACTTATCCACCGCTTCCAATGGAAGCTCGACTTCAGCGATCGTTGCCGAAGTATGTAAAGAGATTACCAGCCCCGTGAGTAACGGCTTCTATCCCGTTTACGTGGACGTATCGCGGGGCAACGCGGGCTACTGCGCTTATCATACTTACGGCTCATGCAGCGGCGTGACCGTGCAGGTAGCGTTTTTCTTCAATCTGGACGGAGACGCCGGCTGCGATCCGCAGGACGCTTCCGGGTTGCACTCGCAAGGGTTGGCGGCACTGGCCAACGTCAGCGGACATGAGCTTTCCGAAGCTCGTACGGATCCCGATAACCCTGGCGCGTGGTATGACAGGAGGGGACAGGAGAACGGGGATAAGTGCGCCTGGACCTTCAATGTCCCCCTGGTAACGTTCAGCAGCAATGCCACGCAGTGGAAGATTCAGGGAGAGTGGTCCAACAACGCTTACAACACCGGAACTGGGTACCCCAACAGCTCAGGCCAAAGAGGATGTCTCGACGGTCACTGAGGCTCGCGAACTCCGCATAGCACTGGAAAACGCTGAATCACGCCCGTCCGCATGACGGATGTGGCTGGTTCGGCGTTTTCCTGCACACCCAACGCGGAGTACTAAGGCGTGAGGTCAATGGGCGCGTAGTGTCCAGAACCATGCCACTGTCAGCCCAATCATCGTCACCGTCGTAGCCCACGCCACTCCGTCAAACAGGCGCGTGTTCACGTACTGACCCATCAATGCTTTATTGTTGATCAGCAGTAGCATGAATATCAACACGAACGGGAGCACCACCCCATTGACCACCTGCGACAAGATTGCGATCTTGATCAGTGGTAATCCAGGCCAGAGGACCACAGCTCCGCCAGTGGCGATTAACAGCGTATAGAGCCAGTAAAACACCGGCGCCTCGCCAAATTTCTTCCCTACTCCCGACTCAAATCCCAGGCCCTCGCACACCGTGTATGCCGTGGAGAGCGGCAAAATCGATGCCGCAAACAGTGAAGCGTTAAACAGTCCCACGGCAAACAGGATGTAGGCATAGTCTCCAGCCAGCGGACGCAAAGCCTGTGCCGCGTCTGCCGCATAGCGGATGTCATGATGGCCATGTACGAAGAGCGTGGCCGCGCATGCCACGATGATGAACCAGGCCACTACGTCGGTGAAAATGCATCCCGTCACCACGTCCAGCCGCGACGCCTTATATTGCCGCCGAGTCACGCCCTTTTCCACAATTGAGGATTGCAAGTAGAACTGCATCCAGGGTGCAATCGTCGTCCCTACCACTCCGATTACCATGAACAGGTAGGCCTGATTCCGAAATGCCGCAAGCGCCGGCGGCTTGAGTGTGGCAATCATGGCGTCCTTCCAGGCCGGCTGCGCCCGCACTCCCGCGATAATGTAGACCACGTAGAAAAACGACGCCGCCAAAAACACCTTTTCCACGCTCTTGTATTGCCCCTTGACCACGATCAGCCAAACAATCACCGCGCACACCGGCACGGTAACAAACCGTGAGAGCCCGAACAATTCCAGGCTGGTGGCGATGCCGATGAATTCGGTCACCACATTGCCGAAGTTGATGATCAGAATGCCAATCATCATGAGGAATGTCACGCGGAAACCAAACTCTTCGCGAATGAGATCGCTAAGGCCCTTCCCAGTCACCGCGCCCATGCGGGCGGACATTTCCTGCACCACGATGAGAGCGAGCGTGATGGGAATCAGGGTCCAGAGGAGGAGATGTCCAAACTGCGCGCCAGCCTGGGAGTAGACCAGAATGCCGCCGGCATCATTGTCGACGTTCGCGGTAATAAATCCCGGACCGACTACGGCGAAGAAGAGCAGGATCCGGATCTTCCAACGTCTCAAGAAATTCATGCGCACATTTCGCAGACATAAAGATGAAACACAACCGCGAACACCAACGCGGGATGCTAAAAAACGCCCTATCTTTGTGCTTATGAAGGAAAGGGCCGGCACTCAGAGCCGCACTAGAATAAACGCTCCTCACGACTCCGAACAAACGAAAAGTGTAAAGATCTTAAACCAAAAGAAAAGTCGAGAGCGGAAGCGTTCACCCAACTGGAAGCCGGAAACGGCCCGCCGGACACCGTCCCTAGAGGTTCGCCCGCAGCATGTTGATTACGTTATCGGCGGTAATCACGCCCATCAGCTTCTCCTGCTTATCGACGACGGGGAGCATGAGCAGATTGTACTTGTCGAATAGTTCTGCAACTGCTTTATCGTCCATACCCTCGTAGACCCGCACAAGAGGTAACTGAGTCAATGACCGCATGGGCGTGTGTGGCTCTGCCAGCACTATCTTCGGCAGGGGCACTTCGCCCACCAGCTTTCCCTCTCCATCCACCAGATAAATCGTGCTGACCGCCTCCACGCTGCCATCAAACTCGCGCATCGAGTCCACCGCGTCCTCGACTGTCGCCCGCTCTGGCAATGCGAGAAAGTTTGTGGTCATTCGTCCGGCAGCCGTTTTCTCTTTGTGCTCGAGGAGGTCAATGACTTCCTGGCGCTCCTCGGGCTCCATCTGCACCAGAATTTGTTCAGTGTGTTCCTGGTTCAGATCCCCCAGCAGATCTGCGGCCGCGCCTGGATCCATCTCTTCCACAATATCGGCCGCCCGCTCGGAATCGAGCGACTCGACAATCGATTTCTGAACTTTGGGCGCAACTTCCTCCAGCGCTTCCGCCGCCACCTCTTCGTTAAGCGTCTCAAACACTGCCTCGCGCTCATTCGGAGCCAGATTCTCCACGATGTCTGCGATATCCGCAGGATGCAGTCCCGCCAGCCGATCGTACGAGATTTTCAGCTTCACGCGGCGCGCCGGATCCGTTTCAATCAGATCCACGAAATCCCACGGGATCGTTCTCTGTGGGATCCTCCGCAGCAGTAGGCGCAGAGCTACCACCGGCACCACTCCGCGCAGTAAGCGGCGCACGGCTCCACGCGCGCCCACGTCCACCCCGCTCACTCGCAGCACGGGTCGGGCTCCCTGAGCCTCTTGGACCGCATCCACATTTAAGTCGACGTCATTGACCCGCACGACCTTCCGTCCGTTGATGTCGATTACCTGCTGATCCAGCAGGTCCCGTTCCAGAAGGAAGAAGCCTTCGGTTCCGTTCGCCGCCGCCCATTGCCCCGCGCTGGTGGTGGTGCGGATGCCGCCGTTAATCGCTCCCACAACCGTAAATGGCAGAACCCGGTTGCCGTTCTTGGTCTTCACAATCAACGCCGCGACGCGCGAACGGTCCTCTCCCGGCGCCAGCGCCACTTCCCGCACACGTCCTCCCGCGGCCCCTGACGGGTCATATACCCGCGCGCCCAGCACCTCGCTCAATGCAAGCGTGGTCATGGCGTAGAGCATACCCAAATCCGGCCCAAATCGGAAAGCTTTCTTATCTACCGCGAGGATTTTTTTATGGTCCGAGACAGGTTGTTGCTGATTTTGCGTAGCGGACCTACATGGCCGCGCTTTGCGAAAGGTTAAGGGAACCCACTACGACTGGCCGAGGGACGCAGATCCGGACCCTGAGGAGGCCCTCAGTCCTTCGTCGCCAGGCTATCGTGACTCGCCGCACACTGCCACCCTACTCCGAACTTGAGCCACGTATCGGTGAAGCGGCCGCGCCGGTCAAAATGCTTTCCTCTTGCCGATCCTTTTTCGTGGTATGTCCCGGTCACCACCGCGACTGTGCCATATACTCTGACGCGATATCCCTGCGACACCAGGACGTCGTAGTGATAGGACCGATCCGCGGTTATCGCCATGAGCTGCCCTTTCGTCATCAGTTCTCCATCAGGTTCGGTAATGATAAAGTCGTCTGTCAAAAGCAACTTCAACGCCGCCGGATCGTTGTGCAACTCTGCCTGGTTCCAGGCGTTTTCGAGCGCCACGAGTTGTGTTTCATCCTGTTCGTGCGTCGAACCCTGCCCGAATACTGCCTGGGGCCATGCTCCGACCGATGCGGCCAGCAAAATGCAGCTCAGTTTGACCATTGCAAGTCTGCTGTGAGTTCTCATGAGCGGCTCCCACCCTGCTGCCCGACAAAGATGCCGAATGCGAGCATCCTAAAGGCGGGACCCCCCAGGCACAAGGTCGATTCCTAAAATTGTCCTGCCCGCAGGTAACCCGCTTCCTACTGGAAGCCAACGAAGTCCCAGAACCGGAAGTTCGTTCTCAAGGTCCGCGCCCGAACAGCCCCTATAATTGACGAGAGTGCGCCTCCTCTTCGACATTTTCGCTCAGACTCTCCGCAGCCTCTGGGCCCACAAGCTGCGCTCATTCCTAACCATGTTCGGCATCGCCTGGGGAGTCGGTTCCCTGCTTTTATTGGTCGGCTTGGGCGAAGGATTCCGCTCCGGCAATCGCAAGCAATTCGACACCTTGGGCGAGAACGTAATGTTCATCTGGTCCGGCCGCGCCCCGGTTATGCAGGGAAGCTTCACCGCGCTACGCCAGTACTACCTCACCTATCGTGACTATGCGGACATTCTGCGCGAGTGCCCTAGCGTTCGCGCCGCGGCGCCAACCATCTCCCGCGGCGACATTCGCGCAGTCAGCGATTTCTTCCAGGCGAGCGGTCAGATCGTCGGCGTTCCCGCCATGTTCAACCAAATCCGCCACCTGCCCATTCACGAAGGTCGATGGATCAACGATATGGATGACGCGCAGAAACGTCCGGTCATCGTGATTGGCGACGAAGTCCGCCGCACTCTCTTTAGTGGCCGCCCGGCCGTAGGAGCAACCATCCTTCTCAACGGAATCCGCTTCCAGATCATCGGCACCATGCAGACCGTCGGCCACGGCGACAACATGAACCTGAACCTCCGGAGCTTCATCCCCTTCAATACCATGCGCGAATATTTTCGCCTTACCAACGTGGGCAATGATCCCGACGTGATCTCCTTCATTAACTATCAGCCCAAATCCCGCGCCCTGCACGAGTCGGCCAGACAGGAAGTCCATCGAATCGTCGCCCGCAATCATGGCTTCGATCCAAAGAATCCGGACGCTTTCGACGAATGGGACACGATCAAAACTGTCGACCAGGTCGGAAAAATCTTTGACGCGATGAACGTGTTCCTCGGTAGCGTTGGCCTGGTCACCCTTGCCTTGGGCGCCATAGGAATCATCAACATCATGCTCGTCGCCGTCGCCGACCGTACCCGCGAAATCGGGCTGCGCAAAGCAATCGGTGCCACCAACCGCAGCATCATGTTTCAATTTTTCGTGGAGGGAGCCTTCCTCACTGTGCTCAGCGGAGGCATCGGGATCGCCTGCGCGGCCGGGCTGATGGCTGCGCTGGCGAGCGTCGAACTCGGGCCGGGATTCGATCCACCCAAGCTGGTTGCCTCCACCGCCGCGCTGGCCGTCACCGCGCTCGCAGTCGCGGGAGTGGCTGCCGGCCTCTACCCCGCCCGCCGCGCCGCCATGCTCGAACCCGTGGAAGCTCTCCGTAAGGAGTAGCCGTGCGTCCACGGCAAATACCGGTCCTATGGCCTTCGCAAATCAACGATCAACACTCTACAATCAACAATGAACTCCACCCATGCATCGCGACCTCTTCCACCAAGCCTTCTCCGCCATGCGCCACGACCTCCGGCGCACGCTTCTAACCATGGCTGGCATGGCCTGGGGAATCGCGACCGTCGTGCTGCTTCTGGCCTATGGCAACGGCTTCGGACGCGCCATTCAGAATATCTTCGAGAGCTTCGGTGCCACTGCCGTCGGCGTCTTTCCCGGCCGCACCTCGCAGCAGGCTGGCGGAAATAAAGCTGGAGTTCAAATCCGCTTCACCAGCGACGACCTCGAACTTCTGCGCAACAACATCCCGCTCTGCCGCCACGTAGTCCGCATGTCGAACAAAGAGTCCACAGTGCAAAACGGGAACCGTTCATTCACATTTCCTGTCACCGGTCTCGACCCTGCCATTGAAGAAATTTGGAATCTGGACATGGAAGAAGGGCGCTTCATCGATGACGCCGACAACCTGCGTCACGGCCTTTACGCGGTCATTGGTTCCGAGGCCCGGGACAAACTTTTCTCGGGCATGCCGGCGGTCGAGGACTCTATCCGGATCAACGGGATAACGTTTCAGATCATCGGCGTCGCTAAACCGCGGATGCAGGAGGGTGACAGCGACGATAACCGCACCATCTATATCCCCTTCAATTCCATGGACGTCATCAAGGACAACCACTACCTCGACGGTATATGGCTCGACTCGCAGGGCCTCAATCATGACAAGCTCGCCCGCACCATACGCGAGACGCTTGGTGCGGCTCACAGTTTCAAGCCCGACGACCAGCGCGCCGTGTTCGTCTTTGACGCGCAGAAACAACTTTCACAGTTCGGCATCATCACCATGGCGCTGAAAGTCTTGCTCGCCTTCATCGGCACCGTTACCCTTGGAATCGGCGGCGTCGGCCTGATGAACATCATGCTGGTAGCGGTCACGCAACGTACCCGCGAAATCGGAGTCGAAAAAGCCTTAGGCGCCCGCCGCCACCACATCCTGTTTCAGTTCCTTGCCGAAGCCATGGTCATCACCGCCGTCGGAGGCGTGCTCGGAATTCTGCTCTCCTATATCGTTTCTCTTTCCGTAGGCCGCCTCACCCTTTACAGCGCCATGGCCAAACACGCCGAAGCCGGAGACATCCGACTCATCGTCTCGCCCATGATTCTTCTAGTCGCCACCACGATTCTGGCGATCGTCGGAGTCATCAGCGGCATGGTCCCAGCCATGCGCGCCGCCAACCTCGATCCGATCGAAGCCCTCCGCTACGAATAACGACTCCGCTTGTCATCCTGAGCGTGGCGACGGAGCCCTGCCCTGCGAACCGCATCACAACTGTCGCAAGACAGTTCCACCAATGCCCATATCTTTCTCTTCACAAAATCCGCTCATGCACATACCCAGCCGCACCCAGAGCCGCAATTAACTCCGCAATGTGCTCCGGCCCGCGCGTCTCCATAGTGATATCAATCGCGGTGTCCCCCAGATTCACCCCGTGATAAGCCCGGTCATACGAGGTCTCCACCAGATTCGCCCGATGTTCAGCCAGTATCCCGGTCAACCGGTGCAGCGCTCCCGGATAATCCGGCAAATGCACCCGCAACCGCACCAGCCGTCCATCTTTCACCAGCCCACGCTCGATGATCCGCGCCAGCAGCGTGACATCGATATTCCCTCCTCCGACGATTGCCGCCACTCGCTTCCCGCTCAACTCAACTCGATGATTCACCAATGCCGCCACCGCCGCCGCGCCCGCGCCCTCCGCCAAAGTTTTCTCCCGCTCCAGCAACAGAAGAATCGCGTTCGCTACTTCTTCCTCTTCGACCGTAACGATCTCGTCGACATATTTCTGAACCAGCGGCAAGGTTCGCTCCCCAGCCCGTCGCACCGCTATTCCATCTGCTATGGTCACGGCCGCCGCCAGAGTGACTGGCTTCCCCTCCGCAACCGCGACCTTCATCGACGGCAATCGTGACGGCTGCACGCCGATGACTCGAACCTTGGGATTTTTCTCCTTCACCGCGCAGGCCAGCCCGCCGATCAGCCCGCCGCCTCCAATCGGCACCACAAATACCTCCAGATCAGGATGCTGTTGCAGCAGTTCAAGCCCCAGGGTTCCCTGCCCCGCAATCACCGTCTCGTCGTCAAAGGCGTGCACGAAAGTGATTTTGTCGGCTTCACTCTGCCGCAAAGCTTCCGCAAACGCTTCGTCGTAATTCGCCCCATGCAACATCACATCCGCCCCATAGCCTCGAGTCGCTGAGACTTTGATCAGCGGCGTGGGCAGGGGCATGCAAATCCGGGCACGAATTCCCAGCCTTGCCGCGTGATATGCCACGGCTTGCGCATGATTGCCCGCTGAAGCTGCGATCACACCCCGGGAACGCTCCTCTGCACTCAACGTCAAGAGCTTGTTCAGGGCCCCCCGCTCTTTGTAAGCACCAGTCCGCTGCCGGTTCTCCAGCTTCAGATAAACAGAGTTACCCGCCAGCTCAGAGAACGTCTCCGAACGCGTGCACGGTGAAATTTGGATAGACTCGCGAATCCGCCCCAACGCGGTCTGTATGTCGGAAAGAGTCACCATTCGGATTTATCCAACACAATCAGGATTGGCTGTCCATCTTACCCGAAACCTGTGACTGCACCGCGGGAACTCTCCAATCGCCAGTTGGAAATCCACTTTGTTCGGCATTCAACAATCAACATGCAAAAATCGACAATCTATAATTCTCACGTGGCCGCCGACGACATTCTCACTCTCGCTTCTCCGCCCGCTGACTCCCGCGTCGCCTATGGCTCCGACCCTAATCAGTTCGCTGACCTTCGTCTTCCGAAGGCCAAGGCGCCGCATCCCACAGTCATTCATATCCATGGAGGCTTCTGGCGCGCCAAGTACAACCTCGACCACACCGGCCACCTCTGCGCCGCGCTCACCAGCAAAGGCATGGCCACCGCCAACCTCGAATATCGCCGCGTTGGCAACGAAGGCGGCGCATGGCCCAACACCTTCGCCGACATCCGCAGCGCTTACAACTTCCTCCGGCAGAACTCGCGCCAGCACAACCTCGATCCGCATAAGTTTCTGGTGATGGGACACTCCGCCGGAGGCCAACTCGCACTTTGTCTGGCCGCACACGAACCCAGCGTCACTCGCGTCATTTCGCTCGCTGGAGTCGTCGACCTGCGACGCGCTTATCAACTTCACCTCAGTAACGATGCAGTTGTCGAATTCCTCCGCGGCACTCCCGAGGAAGTGCCCGACCATTACCGCGAAGCAGACCCCATGCAGCTTTCGATCCCCAAAGCCCGTCAATGGCTGATCCATGGCGACAAAGATGACGTCGTTCCCTCCGTTTTCAGCCGAGATTACGTCGCCGCCAAACAAAAGCGCGCCAGCAAAGAAAAAGAGGACCTCCACCTGCTGGAGATTCCAGCCGCCGGCCATTTCGACCTGATCGACCCCCGAAGCAAAGCTTGGGGCCCGATCGAACACACCATCCTGCAACTGCTAGTCTGAAGCCACCTCAAGGATTCCTTCGTCTGCCTTCGGGTCAATGGTGGGTACAGTAGTGTCCTTCACGGCTG
>Ga0137418_10004498_pt1 | contig 12797 bp, 10 predicted proteins | sample CZODoug3_1_2_16f_FD_122242 | JGI IMG/M metagenome (GOLD analysis project Ga0137418, IMG submission 122242) | Vadose zone soil fungal communities from Angelo Coast Range Reserve, California, USA - CZODoug3_1_2_16fungal (Hybrid Assembly) | ecosystem: Environmental > Terrestrial > Soil > Vadose...
TGGGGATACATCGGCAGTGAGAGAATTTCGGAGGCCGCCTTTTCAGAAACCGGGAAATCTCCCTGCTTGTATCCGAGGTGCGCGTAAGCGTGCTGCAAATGAAGGGCTACGGGATAGTGAATCCCGGTATGAATGTGCGCTTCGGTGAGATATTTCTGAAGCCCTTCGCGGTCCTGCACCCGGATCACATAGAGGTGATATACGGAGCGGGACCACTCAGGCTGGCACGGAGCAATGACCTCTTCAAACGAAGATAGCATGTCGTCGTATCTCCGCGCGGCATCCTGCCGGCGGCGATTCCACTCGGTCAGATGCCGGAGTTTCACGCTCAAGATACCTGCTTGGATGGCATCGAGCCGGCCGTTGTAGCCTTCGATTTCATGGTGGTACTTCCGGGACTGCCCATGATCGCGTAACATTTTGGAGGCTCGCGCAACCTTTTCGTCATTGGTTGTGATCGCGCCGCCTTCGCCGCAGGCGCCCAGATTCTTGCCAGGGTAAAAGCTGAATGCGGCCGCGTGTCCCATCGAGCCAGCCTTGCGCCAGCGATTCTCTTTCTTCGAGAAATACTCGGCGCCATGCGCTTGGCAGGCGTCTTCAATCACGACGAGACCAAAGCGGTCCGCCAGTTCAAGGATTGGATCCATGTCCGCGGTCTGCCCGTACAGGTGAACGGGGATCACCGCGGTCACAGGCTTGCCGAGCGTGCGGTGGACATAGCGGCCCGTGCGGCTGTCGAGCTCGCACTTCGTTTCCATGTACTGGCGCAATTTCAACGGATCCATCGTATACGTGCGGGCGTCCACATCCACGAAATCTGGACGTGCTCCTGCTTGGGAAATCGCCTCTGTGGTCGCGATAAATGTGTGGGGAACCGTAAGGACAATGTCGCCCGGCTGGACACCGGCGCCCGTGAGGGCGAATCGCAACGCGTCCGTGCCACTGCTGACGCCAACACAATGTTGGGCGCCGCAATACTCGGCAAATTCTCTTTCAAATCCTTCCACGGCGGGACCGCCAATGAACGCGGCCGTCCGGATGGCTGTCTTGAATGCAGCTACGAGCTCGTCCTGAAGTTCAATGTGCGGTGTCACCAGATCTACAAACGGAATAGGCCGGTTCTCAGTCATTTTTGAGTCCTCGCTTCGGATGGGATTGATCGCAGTATTTGTGCGGGATTTCCGGCAACGATGACGTTGGGCGGCACGTCACGCGTCACCACGCTTCCGGCTCCCACGATGGAGTTTTCTCCAACGACCACTTTGGAAAGGACCGTAGCCCCGGATCCAATGGACGCTCCCCGCTTGATGATGGTCGCCTCGACGCGCCAATCGCTCTCGGTTTGCAATCCGCCTTCCGCCGTGGTCGCACGCGGGTAGGAATCGTTGATGAAGGTTACGCCGTGGCCGATGAAAACGTTGTCCTCAATCTCCACGCCTTCGCAGATGAATGTGTGACTCGAAATTTTGCAGCGCCGCCCCACTTTGGCATTTTTCTGGATTTCGACGAATGCTCCGATCTTCGTTTCGTCGCCGATCTCGCAGCCATACAGGTTGATGAATTTGGAGAGCCGGACTCCCTTTCCCAGCTTTACGTCCGGCGCGATTGCGCAGAATTCGTTCACAGGCGCACCAACTCTCCCCTTTTCTTGATGGAAACGTCGGCCGCTTCCAGCATCCGCACCACGCGCAAGCCGGCTTCGCCGTCATTGAACGGCGTCTTGTCGTTCATAATGCAATCGGCGAAATAATCGCTTTCGATACGCAGGGCCTCTAATTGTTCGATCTGCGGCGCCCACATATCCCCTGACCGGTAATTGACCAGAAGTTCGCGGACCTTATCACCCGAGGAAATTTTGACTCCCTTGTCGTACACGCGGATCTTTTCATCAGCCACCAAGTCATTCCAGACCAGCATTTTTTTCTCGCCGCCAATGAGCGTCGTCCGGATCTTGACGGGAGAAAGCCAATTGACGTTGATGTGCGCAATCACGTTGTTCGGGTAATAAATCGTCATGAAAGCCACGTCTTCGACGCCATTCAGGTGGTTTTGTCCCGTGGCGACGATGGCTTCCGGGTCGCCCTTGATCAAATGGTCCATGATGGAAAGATCGTGAGGAGCCAGGTCCCAAATGACGCTGACGTCATGCTGAAAAAGACCCAGGTTCACCCGCCACGAATCGTAGTAGTACAAATCACCCAGAGCTCCGTTGTCATTCAGCTCGCGGATTTTTCGAACCGCACCCGTGAACAAAAATGTGTGATCCACCATGATTTTCAGGTTCTTACGCGCGGCCAATTCGATGAGTTCTGACGCCTGCGCGGAAGTGGAGGTGAACGGTTTTTCCACGAATACATGTTTCCCATGCTCGAGCGCGGCCTTAGCGAGTTCGTAATGAGTCCACACGGGCGTAATCACCGCTATGGCGTCGACGTTGGGCGATTTGAGAATCGCGCAAGGATCGGTTGTTACTTCGATCGAAGGATAGCTGCGTTTGGCCCGCGCGAGGGCATCCATGTTTTTGTCACATAGCATTTCGACGCGAGTGTTTTCCTGCCCGTGAAAATTCCGGACGATGTTGGGGCCCCAATATCCGTATCCGATGACTCCGACTCTTATCATTAAGTCTCCCGCAATGAACCTATGGATTTTTGGTTAAGAACATAAAAAGACTGCTCACTGCCTCTGCCCATTATGTGGACCACCGTTTCTGACCCTTTCGGTTCAAGGGAACCTTCCTGCCTGCGGGAAAAATGTTCAGGAAGATTCAAAAGCGCTCCACAAATAGTCCGCCAATCTCTCATGCACTTACCTCGTGCCGCACGCCCTCAGAAACAGAACCCGCAAGAACGTCGCATGGGGGTTGGATTGGAATGACACAAGACCTATGAATTTCCAATGCGACCGACCTGCGAAGCAGGGTCACCGACACTATGATTCGGTGGTTTCCCTTGTGGCCAACCAGAATTCCCTCGATACCCTGCAAAGCATGATCGGCAATCTGGACTCTTTGTCCGCATTCCAGGTAAGGCCAAGGTTCAGCAGGCACTCCCGAGGAAACCAGGCTCTGGATGGCGTGTATCTCCGAAAATGGAACAGGGATAGGTACTCGGCCTTGTCCAACGGCGCCCACTACTCCTGGGGTCACTAGTATGGGCAGCCTCTTCTGCACGTCGAAGCAGCAAAACAAATACCCGGGGAACAAAGCCGGCCTGACTTCCTCGTTCTGGCGGTCCCGCCGTTGCTCCCATGACTGCACAGGAAGAAAAATTTCGTACCCCTTCCCACTTAACAAAGTGGCAGTGGATTGCTCCCGGCGTTTCCTGGTCTGGATGGCGTACCACGCCGTTGAATTCCATTCAGGAGTCATTAAGATTTGTTCCCATTTCGCACAAAGTCTTGAGGTTGGGCCGACATCTGGCTAGGCTACCGCCGTTAATGCGTTCACACTCACTATCCTGAAGTAGCAATCAGTCTGCCAAAGGGCTCAGGGAACTTGGTACTTGTACGAACTCGCCTACCTGTAACTTACTCAATAAAGACTGGTTATTCGCACTTGTGGGTATTTCCATTTCCAATAGACCCCATACTGAATGAAATCCTCAGTTGATAGAGAAAACGACTTCCACGATGTGCGACAAAGTTTCCAGAATATCCCCTAGCTGGCCCTGCACTGGGCGCCGAATCGTTTGCCCTCTCTCAATGTTACGCATTGATGCTAAAAGACTTAAAATACTGCAATAGACGGATCGTTGGGTTAAATCGGGCTGAGGTCACAAATTTGAGCGGCTTAAAGCTGTGAACATTCAACACTCAATCGAATGGGCGGAAGGTTGAGTCTGACTTTTTTTGTTAGTTCATGCCAGATCTTGTCAATTCTTGCTTTTGGCTCACCCCGTCACCCATCGATAGGGGTTCACTTCTGGGAATAAGAGGATTGACCCAAATCGTAGCCAGAATACTTGTAATACGAACCAGATCCGACAGAGTCTTCCGCACTGTTCAACACCACCCCAACAATATTTGCATCTTGCAATTCCTGGCAGGCCTTTTGCGAGACTGCGGCAGGCGTAATCCCCGCACGGACCACGAATAGCACTCCATGACACATTGTGGCCAAGACTGCCGCATCCGAGACGGGAAGGATTGGCGGGGAGTCCACTATGATCCAATCGAAAAGACCCGAGACGCGGTCTAGAAGTTGTTTGAGCCGCCCGTTCGAGATCAATTCTGACGGATGGGTGACATGTTGTCCCGCTTGAACAAAGTAAAGATCGTCCTCTTGGCCTTTTTGTAGAATGTCCAATTCACCAATTCCACCCTGCAGGTACTCCGCAAGGCCAGGTCCGGAAGGAGCCCCCAAGAGTTGATGCAGCTTTGGGGCGCGCATATCGGCATCGATCAACAAGATCCGGCAGCCGCGTTGGCGGGCCAAAACCTCCGCCAGATTCGCGGATACGAATGTTTTGCCTTCCGCAGGGGTGGCGCTGGAGACCAGGAGAATACTTAAGGGTTTACTCTCGCGGATCCGATAGAGCCGGGAGCGCAAGGTGCGGAACTGCTCGGCTCCCTTGGCAAACTCCTTCGAGCTGGAGAACACCAGGAAATTGGGATCGGGATTCCAGACGGTTTTGACACATTTGGCCCGCAGCTCGTCGAGCTGGAGTATCTTGGAATCTTTCGCTGTACTCGAATCCGGCAGCACGGCTGGAGCAAGAACTGTCTTGGCCTCAGAGCCGATCTTGACGGCCTGACGGGACCCAAGCGGTTCGGCCGGCTCCTCTGCCTTCCGGTCCACCAGGCTTGCCGATCTCTCTTGTTCCGCCTTTTTCAGTGCTTCGTGAATCCGACTCATGAAATTCCTTTTGTCATGGAACGATTTGACCCATGTTGGGACTTAAGCTCCTGCTCTCGTACTCGCGGCTGGTCTCCCCGGTTTTAAACTGGATGAATATTTCTTCGCGGCCTTCGCGTCGTATTCAATCACCGGAATTGAGACCAGAACCGGCAGACGGAGAGCTAGTTCGACATCCCGTTCGGACCGCATAGATGTATCCTGCATCTCCAACAACAGAGCAAGGCCAAGCGCCAGAGCCAGTCCTCCAGCAAACCCTCCCCCCAAAAAGAAGGGCACTTTCGGAAAGGAAGGTTGGTCGGGAAAATTCGCCGGATCCAGAACCCGGAAATGCTCGGCCTGCTCGCTTTCTTCCAGACCCTGCGACATCGACGATTGATCGTGTTTTTTGAGCAAGTCGTTGTAAAAATCAAGCGCAGTCTGATGGTCGCGGGTTAACAGTTTGTATTCCTGCTCCACGGCTGGGCTGGATTGCACCCGGGTTTGATACAATTTGATCTGCTTTTGAATATCATCCTGCTGCTGCGTCCGTTCCTTAATGACCTGATCGTATTGGTGGATTTGCGCGCGCAACTGCTGGATCTGGGCCGGCTCGGCCGCCGCCCGGAGGGTCTTTTCCGGCGGTGCATTTTTTTGTTGTTGGTCGCTTTCGGCCATCTTCTGCTTCAGCGCGGCGATATCGCTCTTCGCTTTAATTACGTCGGGATGATCGTTGGTGTATTTGGATTGAAGCGCAACCAGCTGTGCTTGCAGGGCGGCCAGTTGCTGGTCGAACGTTTCGGGATTTGCCCCTGACTGAGTTGCCTGCCAAGCGGACATTTGCTGCGACAAAACGGATTCGGCGAAACTCTTATCCTGTTGGGCGCGGCTCAAGGCTTGCGTGGAAGCTTCGAGCTGCGACGTCAGGCCCGTCAGAAGATTCAAATTCGTTTGATTCTGGTCCGGAAGCGATCCGAGATACCGGCGCTGGAACGCGGCCAGTTTTGCATCCTGCTCGTCCAGTTTTGCTTTGGCTTCTTCGAGCTGCTTTCCCAGAAATTCGGTGGTGTTGGTCACCTCGCCCTTGCGAAGTTGAATGTTTTCCGCCAAAAACATGGAAGTAATTTTGGCGCAAATTTGCTGCGTGGTATGGGGATCGTCAAATACAACACTGATCGTAAATCCCGGAAGATTCTGCGCTCTGGTTTCCGCCATGGGCTGGATCGGCGTGATGGTGATCGTGCGCCGAAGCTGTTCTACCAGATCTTCCATCGGTAAACGATTGATATCCTTGTGATACAGACCCAACTCCTGAATTACCGGCTCAAGGCGCGATCTGCTCAGAATTTGCTGCTGCATCGCAGCTAATCGCTGGTTGACGTTATCCGAAATGAGGGTCGGCACAAGATCCGGCGATACAGCCGGTTGCTGGACCAGAACTAAAGTCTGTGACGTAAAGCGTTTCGGCAAGACGCGCGACAGGACGTATCCCGAAACTCCGCCGAACAGGGTAAGCAGCGTGATGAGTACCCATCTCCGCCGGAGGATGGCAACTCCATCGCTTACGCTGATGTCTTGGCGCAACATTTCTTGCTCTCTTTCTATCTATAATTCTGGTGGGCTCCACGCTCTGATCCGATCGGGGCGTTCAGTGTAAAAGTAGAGCCCGCACCCGTTGACTGGCCCGAGGTACTTGAAAACGCTACGATAATACATTCACAACGGGAGCAGTTTCCCAACGCGTGAAAACCGATGATACCCACAAGTAATCACCCATAGTACACCTCAATTTAGCGGCTAAGGAGCGTGCAATTCGGAGACGGTCAAAATATGTATATATGAAGTCTGTCATTATGTGTCGAATGCGAGAGCCTCTGAGAATGCTGGCCGAAAACTGTCCCCACGAGACTCCAACTAAACTTCCATGGCCAGGGAGCGCGGAACTCGTGCCGGCTAGGCACAGACGGGAAGAACTTCAATATGCGCCATCGCCACCAAAGACGGCGCGAGGCGTCGAAATGAGAATTTTCAGATCGAGCCACAAGGACCAGGTTTGGCAATAGCGGAGATCCAGGCGCACCATGTCGTCAAATCGTGTCCGGCTTCGACCGCTCACTTGCCACAATCCGGTAACGCCCGGCTTAATGTCCAAGACTCTCCGCCGGTGCCAGATATCGTAAATTTCAAATTCGTAGGGAACCGGAGGCCGCGGTCCGACGAGGGACATTTCGCCGCGCAAAACATTCCAAAACTGAGGTAGCTCGTCCAGGCTGGTTTTCCTGAGGAATGCGCCGATAGGAGTCACTCGAGGATCGTTTATGATCTTGTATACCGCCTGTTGAGATTCATTCTCTTTACCGCATTCTTCCTTGCCGGAAATGAATTGCTGAATGAATTCCTGGTGAATCTTCGGATCGTTATTCGTAAACATCGTCCGGAACTTCAGACATTTAAAGCGGGCGCCGAACCGGCCCAGGCGCTCCTGCTCGAAAATCACAGGACCCTTTGACGTCAGCTTGATAATCGCAGCGATGGCCGCAAGCAAGGGTGACAGCGCCAGCAAAAGGGCAGCGCTACCGGCGACGTCCATCACGCGCTTGATCACAAGAGGCATCCGTTTTCGAGAGTTCCCTCGATTAAGGTCTGGATAGAGCTTGGCGTCCGCCACCCAGCCGGCATCGTTTCGGTCCCAAATTTCCGGGAAAACATGAAGGGAAATAGCGATTTTGGCTGCTTTCTCCCTCCCGAGATCCTTGGCAAGAGCCGTTTCAAATTTGGTTCGGAGAATTTCAGTGAGAGGGCGTTCCCCTTCGATGGAGACTTCCGTGAAGATGACCCCAAGAATGTCGCTTTTTTTATACCAGCCGGCCAGGTCGGTCTCCCGCTTGGTGGCCATAATGACTTCGGCCGCCTCTTCCAGAATCACCGCCGCCGAACCATATTCCAGATTTGCGTCGAGCAGCATCAAGACGAACGGCTTGCCGGAACGCTCCGCACGCCTGCGCTCGAGTGTCAACATGGAGTGAAATACGTTTTCCTGGAGCGCAGTTTCAGTATGCGCGGAAGCTTGGTCAAAACTACGATAGCTTTTCGCGTCCGCGGTAGTGATCCGCCCACGTTCTTGCAAGGGCGCTACTTTTGAATAGCCATCTGTCATCATGCACTCCTGCTAGATTCACGTGCCAGGTCGGGGGCCTCGAAGATCCGCCATCTCGGGATCAAGCACGCTGCGGGCATGCCACTGAGGAGACTGGAAGTAAGAAGCAATATTTAGGAAGCAATCGTGGGGCCAGAATATCCCCGGCCGAACGAATTAATCGTCGTGCAATTTTGCTGTACCTTGCTGAGCGCAAGACTCTTGGCGGAAAAGTCTAGCCTGACAGAATATGGCTCGATTGGGGGTATGTTGCCCCGGGACATGGATGGGAAAACAAATGCCCGATAGTGCTCATGATGTTCTATGGGGGTCCCCATATTCAGGCGAAATTGCCCAGTTTCTCTACGCAATTTCAGTACGGAACAACCTTAGCTTCCTCATAGACTCTGAGGCACTTAGGTTGGATTGGTCCTTCGTACAAACAATACCTATAAATATCTCAATCAGGGGAATGCCGCGATTACTCAGTTTTTAAATCGATGGACCAAATGTTTGCGCAATACCACTTCGCTCGCGGTCTTTTGCCTGATGCCCAAAGAGTAAACATTCGATGTGAAGCAGAGCCCGTACTGGATTTTTGGGATTTGCTGACCTCGCATGAGCCCGATGATCCGGTTCCAAGCCGGCATAAAAATGTCTTGAGGAATTTCTTGGCGCGCTTCTATGGAATCACCACTCGATAGATTCTTAGACAGGGAGGTCGTGAGCTCAATCCGAAAAGGCTGCGAATCTCAAACTGCGGCACTACCGGAAATCATTCCAACGCGGCTGCGGATCTGTTCTCACGGCATAATATAATTCACCCCGTGGAGGTTCTCAAATGATGGGTATCGAAAGCCCGGCGCCATCTGAACAGGAGCGCCAAATGCTTCGCCACACCCTCGCCACGCTCGCCTATCGTGGCGGCAAGACACTTCGCGGAGCGCCCGAAGGATTTTCCGGATTTCGCGCATCGGCATCCACGCGAACTCCGGGCCAGGTTCTTGCTCACATCGGAGACCTGCTCGATTGGGCGCTATCGATTGCACAGGGAAAACAGGAGTGGCACAACTCCCAGCTGCAGTCCTGGGAAATGGATTCGCAAAGGTTCTTCACCGCGCTTGCGGCCTTCGATGCGTACCTGGCTTCGGGCGAACCACTCGGGGCCCCGGTGGAAAAACTCTTTCAGGGCCCGATCGCCGATGCTCTGACGCACGTGGGCCAAATCGCCATTCTGCGCAGGATGGCCGACGCTCCTGTCCGCGCCGAAAATTATTTTCGCGCGGAAATTGTTGCCGGCCGGGTCGGCCCCGATCAGGCCGCGCCGAAACGCGAATTCGACTGAGGTCTTAGATTGAAAAAGATCCCGAGAATTGCTGGTTTCTCGGATAAAGCAGCTCAGTGCGATTAGAATTCAAACCTCAGCGCGAACTGCATCACTCGCGGGTTTGTAGAAAGGCCGCTGTAGTTGCCAAATGAGCTGCCCGCATCGATGTTCGCGGTGATGGTTTGAACGTCAAACCGCGTCAGGTTTAGTACGTTGAAAACCTCCCAGCGAAACTGCAGACTTTGAGATTCCTTCCAGGGCATCGTCCACCGTTTGCCGAGACCCAAGTCCAATCCCGCAAAGCCATCTCCCCGGATGGTGTTGCGCGCCCCGCTCTCACCGGGGACCGTTGGGCGGAACGCGCCCAGCCCGGTTGGGCCCTGGGGGTCGGGGAAAATATTCACCGAGCCATCGGGGTTCTTTCTCGTCCCGGTGACCGCCGGGCGGAGCGGGGTTGCGTTGGGGGCAAAGTCCCAGTCTGTTGGCCAGGCGCTGCCGTTGAGGATACTTAGCGGGAAGCCGGACGTCCAGCGGGCCAAGCCGGAAAGCTGCCAACCCCCGATAGCTGCGTCCAGGGATCTGCCGGCGTACTTGCCGAGCACCTTCCCCTTACCAAAGGGCAACTCCACGATCCAATTGGCGTTGATCTGGTGCGGTGTATCGAAATCGGAGACTCCGCGAAGCTGCTTCGGCCTCCAGGCATTTTGGATAAGCCCGAGCGCGCCAGAGCCACTCAAGTCAACGCGCTCCGCGTCGGATTCAATGTCGATCGACCTGGAGTACGTATAATTCAGGTCAAATTGCACGCCCTTGGAGAGGTGCTTGCGAAGGTTCACTTGCAGAGCATGGTAACTCGCCGTTCCGACCGAGCGCCAGGCGAATAGCGAGTCGTATTGCGAGTTCAAATAGCAGTTGGGGATGCTGCTCGTCGCGCCGCAGTTGCCGTGGTAGACGACTCCCGTGTTATTGGGATCTGGGAAACCGTTTTGATCGATTACCTGAATGGCCGTGCTTTCGTTGTTAAAGTAGCAATTGAATAGCGCGTAGTTCAACTGCAACGCGTCAGTCGTCGTCGTAAATCCTGGTTTGCAACCCAACGCAGGGTCCAGCGAGTAGGCCCCTCCGGGCTGGAAAGGTTGCGTCATGTCGTACCAATATTGAGCGGTTGGACCAACCATCGCCGGTGTGATCTGGCTTGCTGGTACACCATTCGTCCCATCTCCAACGGGATTATAAAGTTTAGACAAAGCTTTTACTGCGGAGTAATAGTCGACCCCCGTCTTCGGGTCCACCAGGTCGGCCGGCTGTGCCAGGTCCTCGAGGGCCAGGAGGCGGTGGGAGAGGCGTCCGACGTAGGAGATCTCGATAGAAAAGTCGTGACCCAATTGGCGGCCCACGGACAGGTCAAGCGTGTAGGAATAAGGTGTCTTGAGCGAACCATCCACTGTGTTGCCCGCCGTAAACGCCCCGTTTTGCGACCCGTAAGGCGGCGTTTGAGGGAATCCTCCCGGGGGTGCCGGCGAAAATATAGGGTTCCCACAATTGTCAAGTATCGGGTTTCCCGACGTGTCAAGGTTGGGGATAACATTCACATCCGTTAACCGTGGTGCACTGTCGAGCGTCTCACAACCGTTGGTATTGGTCAGTGAGGTCGAAAGGCCGAACGATCCCCGCTTATCGAATGTCGTAAGCAGGCCCTGGCCAACACGGTCGTACACGATGCCAAACCCGGCGCGTAGGGTGGTCTGACCCGAGCCTCCGAGGAGTCTCTTCAAGAATCCCCCCGAGGCGCCAGGTGCCCATGCCACCGCGAGGCGCGGTGCGAAATTATGATAGTCCCAGTTATAGAAACCGGGTTTCCCGTGCGCCGGCCCGGCTAGATCAAGTGAAATGATTGGATCGGCGGACGATCCAATACCCTGGTTCATATTCTTGGCTCGGAGGTTAAACCAGTCCCCAAGATCCATGGTTGGCGCCACCTCTACCCCGTTCGTCTCCCAGGGAGGCGAGGCAAGAGAATAACGCAATCCGATGATCAGGGTGAGATTTGGTTTTGCCTTCCAGGAGTCCTGCGCGTAGAACTCGTAAGAGTTTGCAGCGAAGCGGCGGGACAATGGCTTCCCTTGCCCGAGGACGCTGCCGTCAACGTTATAGTTGTAATTGGCATTTACGGTTGAGACCGCACCCAAGAGTGCCATGAATGGGTAGTCGTAGCCGGTGTTGAACCCGGGATCCACCTTAGGGAAGCCGCTCACCAGCGGGTCCCCTGGGTCGCCCTTGTTGGCGATGCCTGCCTTGGGTAACCAGTTCGGATTTGCAGAACCCGAACTAAACGAGCTCAAAGTATTGCTGCGACTCGTTCGGAGAAACTCCACGTTCACGCCAAATTGCAGCGTGTGTTTTCCTTTTGTCCAGGAAACGTCGTCAGTGAGGTTATGCACCGGAACCTGGAAAACATTCGTTCGGACCACTTGTAGACTGGAGTTGTTGGAGGTGGTGTCGTCGTTCAAACCCCGGAATCGGAGGAATGGCTGATCCGAATTACCTAGAATGCCATAGCTCTGGCGGGTGTAACCCCAGCGCAGGTTGTTGACCAGGGTTGGACGCAGCACCGCGGTATAGCCCACCGAAAAGCCCTTGCTGTAGTCTGCCGTGCTTCGCTCTGCCGGTTGGCCCGGCAGAGGCAGATAAGGCGGTTCTTTATGGAAATCATTGCGGAGCGCGCCTCGCCAAAAAATAGAATGGCTACCGCTGTCCGTAATCTTGTAGTCGAGGCGCGCGATATACCAGTTATCGCTTGTAGGTACGGCGCCCCGAAAGCGAAATCCGACTAAGTTGAGGCCGTCGCCTTGGCCGGTATCAAAACCCGTGGTCGGAAAAGTATTAAAATAATTTAGAACGGCATTGTCAGCCCCGAGATGGAGCGGGTCCAAAGTTGCTACATCCTGGGGCGTTAAGCCTTCGAAACCCGGCTGGATCTGGTGGGGACCGGTCTTTCCTTGCACTGTTCCGCCAGGACAGGCGGCCGGAACATCACAGGCGTACTGGACGACGCCATCCCGCAACGCGAGGCTCGGCACGATGCGCAGGATGCTGTTTTCTTCCCGCTGGCGGTGAGCTTCATAGTTGGCAAAGAAGAACAGCCGGTTTTTCCGGACCGGCCCGCCCACGGATGCCCCGAAAATGTTCCGGATCAATTTGGGGGGCACGTTCGGTTGGCCATTTGTCAATTCTGCTATTTTGACCAAGTAATCATTCGCGCTGGTGATGGTATTGCGATGATACTCGTAAAGGGAGCCGTGGAAATCGTTGGTGCCGCTCTTGGTTACAAGAGAGACCTGTGCGCCGGACGAACGCCCCTGATCCGCAGTGTAATTCGTGGTCGTGACCCGAAATTCCTGCACGGAATCCAAGGTCACAGGCAACACCGATTGAAAGGCGTAGCCGCGCGTCTCGTCATTTACGTCTACGCCATCGAGCGTGATATTGCTCTGGTCGCT
>Ga0137418_10004499_pt1 | contig 12795 bp, 7 predicted proteins | sample CZODoug3_1_2_16f_FD_122242 | JGI IMG/M metagenome (GOLD analysis project Ga0137418, IMG submission 122242) | Vadose zone soil fungal communities from Angelo Coast Range Reserve, California, USA - CZODoug3_1_2_16fungal (Hybrid Assembly) | ecosystem: Environmental > Terrestrial > Soil > Vadose...
GGCGCCAAACGCCATCGCCGTCTGGTTTCGCAACAGTTTCGGATATTCCAACATCGGATCCGCCGCTAAGCTCAGTCATCCATTGACCCGAAGTCCAAAACGTACCAGGATCACGGCTTGTTAAATGGGGAATCGCTCGATCGATCAGCGGTTGATTGCCGGAACTGAGCAATGTACGCGCTGCACCGTCTGTCATTGCCAGCGGGCAACTGTAGATATCTGTCGAAGGAGTAAACAGATAGGCAAGTGCGCATTGATGGATACGGGAAAGACTTCCGTGTTTTCGTTCGTAGGCGGTTGCGACCACTCCGTGTTCTGCTGCAACGCGTTCGGCGATACGCCACAACGGAGTAAGTTCGATGTGGTCGATACGTTCTCCCCATGGATCCCATTGCGTCAGGACTGGCTCATTAATCCTGTCGGCGAGCTGCATGCGGTAGAGATCACCGCCTGCCAGCCTGCCCATCTCAATTAGAGATGGTTCGATTTCGCTTAGTATTTCCCTGGGAAGAGTACGTTTCAAATAGGACCGCAGGACACAGTCGTCTTCATACTGGTTGCCGAGCGCAGGAGGCTGTTGGTGGAAGGGCATGGCGTTCTTAATTGGCAGATCAACTAAAGTATTGCACTCAACAATAAATGTGCATTAGGTCTTGAGGCAATTGTAGCAGAACTCCGCTCTGGCATTTCATACATCCGAGCTTCATGGTTTTTCACACGCTGCCCGGTAGATTTTCCGGTTTCAGAACCGAGGCCTCGTTGCAGGACTGCATTCTGTATATGGAGTAATATATGTACGAGTTGTCATCTTTTAGAAGGTGCTTTCTTCAAAGCGCCCTTATTGGCAACTCCGATATCGGAGGAGACCGTGGACAGCGCACTGGTAATTCACCGACTGCATTTCGCGTTTAACATCACCTATCACTACCTGTTTCCTCAGCTCACAATGGGCCTTGCTCCACTGATCGTCATCTTCAAGTCACTTGCTTTGTGGAAAAAGGATGATCGATATAATCAGGCAGCCAGGTTCTGGGCCAGGATATTTGCAATTAATTTCCTCATGGGGGTAATCACCGGCATCCCGATGGAGTTCCTATTTGGGACAAACTGGGCCAGGTTTTCGCGATTTTCGGGTGGTGTGATTGCCACAGGGCTGGCAATGGAAGGCGTCTTCGCTTTCTTTCTGGAGTCATCCTTCCTTGGGTTGTTCCTATACGGCGAAAAACGGATCGGACCGAAATGGCATTGGTTCGCGGCATTTATGGTCTTTATCGGTTCATGGCTGTCGGGATTCTTTATCATCGCCGCCGACGCCTGGATGCAGCATCCGGTTGGATACGCAATCGCGGCAGATGGAAGTGCACACCTTGAAAGCTTCTGGGCCCTCCTGTTCAATCCATGGCTCAACTGGCAATACCCTCATAACATGAGTGGGGCACTGGTGACGGGTTCGTTCGTGATGGCGGCAGTGGGCGCATTCTATTTGTTGTCGGGTAAACAAAAGGAACATGGCGCACTCTTCCTGAAGGTTGGCATTCCGGCGGCGCTCCTCGCCTCAGTAGTTCAGTTGTTTCCGACGGGGGATGGACAGGGCAGGCTTGTAACCGAATACCAGCCGATAACACTCGCCGCCATGGAAGGGCTATTCAATTCGGAATCGGGCGCACCGATTGTACTGATAGGTCAGCCGAACACCGCGGAGCAAAAGCTTGATAATCCGATTTACGTACCTGGTGCGCTAAGCTTTCTTACATACCGGCGCTGGGAAGCCAAAGTCAAGGGCCTCAACGATTTTCCTCGGGATCAGTGGCCCGATAACATACCTTTGCTCTATTTCAGTTATCACATCATGGTGGGTCTGGGGACAATCTTTATTGCTATTACGGTTCTTGCGGGCTTGTTGTTGTGGCGTAAGAAGCTGTTTTCGGCCAGATGGATGTTGTGGGTCCTGATGTTGAGTTTCCCGTTCCCGTACATCGCAAATACTGCGGGTTGGGTTACGGCAGAGGTCGGCAGACAGCCATGGCTGGTCTACGGTCTGATGAGAGTCGAGGCGGGGTTTTCGCCGACGGTTTCGGCCGGCAACGCCTTGTTCACCCTGATCGGCTTTATGGGGTTATACCTGGTTCTGGGGATTCTGTTCCTGTTTCTGATTTCACGCGAGATCGAGCATGGGCCCGCGTTTCTTAGCGGAGACCTGCATCAAGCGAACGAAGTAAAGCCGATTCCGGATGGCACTGCGGCGTAAAGGAGGCGACGGATCGTGGAAACATTTTGGTTTACGTTGGTTGCACTCATGCTCGCCGCGTATGTGATCCTGGATGGCTTTGATTTAGGTACGGGAATTATTCACCCATGGGTTGCCAGGACCAATGTCGAGCGAAACCTTGTTCTGCGCAGTATCGGGCCGGTCTGGGATGGAAACGAGGTTTGGCTGATTGCTGCCGCCGGCGCCATCTACTTTGCGTTTCCCATGCTCTATGCCTCTGCATTCAGTGGTTTCTATCTTCCACTAATGATTGTCCTCTGGTTACTGATGCTGCGTGGGATCGGAATAGAACTGCGCTCGCACCTCAACGATCCATTATGGCAACAGTTTTTCGATTTTGTTTTCTCCGGTTCAAGTTTGCTGCTTACGATTTTCTTCGGAGCTGCAATCGGAAATGTAGTGCGCGGGGTTCCTTTGAATTCCGATGGATATTTCTTCGAGGCGCTGTGGACAAATTTCCGAGTCGGACCGGATCCTGGCATTCTCGATTGGTACACGCTGTTGATCGGAGTTCTTGCGCTCCTGGCCCTGACGGTGCACGGAGCCAATTGGGTTTCGCTTAAGACAGAGGGAGGTATCCAGGCGCGTTCGCGGCGTGTTGCAAGCATTGGTTGGATTCCACTGGTGCTGATTACTCTCGCAAGTCTGGTAACGACGATCTATGTTAGACCTCAAATTCTGGATAATTACCGAGCACATATTTGGACCTGGATAGTTCCAGTGGTAGTCGTGCTTTCCTTAAGTGCAATGGCGATCTTTCATGCTAAAGGGAAGGATTTGCAGGCTTTTCTGGCATCCACAGGTTATATCGCCGGCATGTTGGTTGGGGCCGCGATTGGGGTATACCCCTATCTTCTATCAGCAACCACGAATCCAGCTTATAGCCTGACAGTGGACAACAGTCACACTGGAGACTACAGCATGCGAGTTGGGCTAATTTGGTGGGTTATCGGCATCATCCTTGCACTCGGTTACTTTATATTTCTTTACAGGTTTTTCTGGGGAAAAGTTGAGGTGGCAGCAAGCGGCGAGCATTAAGTCATAAACTGACAAAAAGACCTCGCAGGATTTTTCAAAGTGCTGCGATTAATCGGGAGAGCCGGCTTGCTCTGCCTTCCATTTTACTTTCCCGACCGTTGCCGATCCAGGGCCTCTCATTCGTAATATTCGTTTTGCTTCAGTTTTCGATTCCGGACCCTTCGGTGCACACGAATCCCGTAGAAATCCTGTTGAGAGCTTTTTCAGTTCTTCCCTTCTGCCCGTATTAATTTTCCGATTTCATCACAACCTAAAATCAACCGCAAGGGTAATGGCCCGAATCTCACTTGTGTACCATTTGGACACCTTAAATTCGTTCTGTCAAATCGAACTGTTTCTGTCATTATGACCGGTCACCGTTAACACTCCTTTACGACCGACTTCAGCTCAAAATCGATCTTTTCGCAAGAAACCCACTAAATCAGCCTATTCTAGTTAATTTCACTGCGCGGCATATCTATTGCGAACAGAGCAGCGCCAGAAGGTTGTGTAGCTATCGGCTGCACATCAGATTCTAAGCATTCCGCCTGATTTTAGAACGGTTAAAATGAACCACCAAAAACGATCCTCTCTAACTTCCGTGATCACCAGCCTCTCGCTGGCGCTCGCACTATGCTCCGGCATCTTGATTAAGGACATTGCTACTGCTCAAGGTAATAAGAGCAAGACCATTGCCCGTCAAACACAGAACTCGGCGCTTACGCGATACACCTTGGATCTTACCGCGATGGCGCGCCAGGGAAAGCTCTCGTCGGCATCACAACACGACGCAGAGATTCGCAAAGCTATTGAGATTCTTGCTCATAATCAGCGCAACAATCCAGTATTGGTCAGCGACTCCGATTTCCAGGGCGCTGAGGTTGCAGCGTGCCTCGCACAGCAAATCATTGACGGTGACATACCTGAACAACTGCGAAACACCAGGCTTTACAGCTTGAATATCGATGCTCTGGTCGAAGGCGTCAAAACCACCGCCGAGCTCGAGCAACGAATCAAAGCAGTCCTTACAGAAACGGAAAACGAAAAGAATCTGATTCTCTTTGTCGACGAACTTCACCAATTTGTTGGAACCCGGGCAACTGAAACCATTTCCCGGATGCTTTCGGGTGCCGTTGCCGGCGGAAAGCTGCGGTTAATCGGCTCCACTTCGCAAAGCGCTTTCGAGCAGTACATAGCCAGCGATAACACGCTTGATGGTCTGTTCCAGCAGGTTCGGCTTGATGAAGGCGCCACTTCGGCCGAGACAACTAACGCGAAACAAAGCAGGAAGCGAGCTGACGATTTCGAGGGCGACAAAATCTCGGAGGATCTGCGCAATGAAATGCAAAGCGCAGCTTCCGGCTCGGATCGCGTAAGTGTCATTTTGCAGACCGACGATGCGGGCAGTGGACGGCTGAATTCGATGCTTAACCGTCTCGGTTTGCAGGTCAGTTCGCGGATGACGCAATTGGGTGCAATTAAGGTCGAAGGCTCGGTCGCGGCAATCGAGAAGTTGGCGGCGCAAAGCGAGATTCGACACCTCTCACTCGATAAAAAAGTGATGTCGCTCGGTCACATTTCCGCAACTACTGGCGCAGATGATGTTCGCCAGCAAACGGCTACATCACCGCAAGGTGTTACTACCTCTTACGGGTTAGACGGATCAGGAATAGGGATTGCTGTTCTCGATTCCGGAATCGATATCAACCATGTTTCATTCCTTAATGCAAAGAACAATTCGCGCGTTGTTTTCAGCAAGGATTTCACGGGCGAGAATCGAACCGACGATCCTTATGGGCATGGGACACACGTTGCCTCGACGGCTGCAGGTAACGGCCGCGTTTCCAACGGTAAATACATTGGAATTGCACCTAACGCCAACATCATTAACCTTCGTGTTTTAGATGGAACCGGCTCAGGGTCGGTGTCAGGCTTGCTTGGCGCTCTTGACTGGCTCGTGACCAACCGTACGGCATACAACATTCGCGTTGTCAACATGAGTGTTGGAATATTGGCGGTCGATTCGTACAGGAATGACCCGGTCTGTCGCGCCGTCCGCCGTCTGGTGGATGCCGGCGTTGTCGTTGCTGCTGCGGCAGGCAACAATGGCAAGGATGGCAGTGGCCAAAAGATTTATGGCGAAATACATTCTCCAGGGATTGAACCGTCTGCCATTACGGTCGGAGGTTCAAACACCTTCGGAACCAATGTGCGCGATGACGATGCGGTCGCGACTTTCAGCTCGCGTGGTCCGACACGGGGCTCATGGAAAGATGCCCTGGGGATCAAGCATTTTGACAACCTGGTAAAGCCTGATCTGGTCGCCCCCGGCAATAAAATGGTTTATGCCGAAGCCGCAAATAATCTACTTGTAACCCAACATCCCGAGCTCGAAGCCAGCGTTACCAGTAATAATCGCCGTAAAGAAATGATTCTAAACGGCACCTCGATGGCAACGCCGATTGTGGCCGGGGCCGCAGCCCTTCTGCTGCAGGTCAATGCAAAGCTTACGCCGAACATGATCAAGATGATTCTGATGTATACGGCGCAGCAACTTAAGGGTTCGAACATGCTTGAACAGGGCACAGGTGAAATCAACATCGAGGGCGCGGTTCGATTGGCAAAAGCTGTTCGCACAGACTTGCCGACTAATGCGGACTTAGGTGCACCATTCTTGTCCTCGACTTTGGTTCCAACCGCTCGTACCACGATTGCGGGAGGCTCGTTCGGTTGGTCTCAGGGCATCTTATTGAAGCGCTCCTATGCCACTGGCATCAATCTTATTACCAAATATCAGAAGATATACAGCACGGGTGTCTTAATGGGGGATGGAGTTCTAATTGGCGATGGCGTCCTGCTCAGCGACGGCGTATTGATTGGCGATAATATCCTGACCAGCAATGGGGTCCTCCTCGCTGACGGCACGGTCTTTTGTTCCGCTGGTGTACTCATGGGCGACGGCGTACTTTTGAGCGATGGGGTCATACTAGGTGATGGTGTTCTTATCGGTGATGGCGTACTTCTTAGCGACGGTGTACTTCTCGCGGACGCTTCCTTCCAGGCTCAGTCAGCGTTAATTTTTGGTGATCCTACAAAGGCTATCAATTTGGAAGTGGATACTGGGGTGGATTACTTAGGTTACTAAGACCTTATGGTGTGCCGGAACTAGAAACCTTAAATGTAAACCCATTACGAAAATGGAGCGGTAAAATGTCACATTTTGTAAACCCCCCATCGCTAAGCGGACTGATGAACTCAGTTATGGTTGAAACTCCTTACCTGCCGCAGGCAGATGTAACTGTCACTACCTGCGAATTAACGGAAGATGAGCGGAACGAGGTTCTGATATTTTTAGCGGAACGCCCGATTTACACTGTCTGCCTCGCTGGCTTTATTCGCGACAACGGACTTTCAAGTCCCCATAACCGGGGCACATTCTATGGTTGCCGGAACTCAGAAGGAAGATTGGAAGGCGTTGCGCTGATTGGCCACGCAACGCTGATCGAAGCTCGGACCTCTCGTGCCATGCAGGAATTCGGACTCATCGCTCAGGGATTTTCCCGTAAACACATGATCATGGGCGAAAAGGACAAGGTCGAGGAATTCTGGAACTACTATGCTGACGCAGGTCAGGATATGCGTCTCGCCTGCCGAGAGTTGTTATTCGAACTGCGCCAGGCCATGGAGATCAGAGACGAAGTAGTGGGCCTCCGGCACGCCTCGATCGAAGATCTCGATCAAATCGCTCCCATACAAGCCGCGATGGCTGAATTTGAGAGTGGAGTTAACCCACTCGAAGTTGATCCCGAAGGCTTTCGCGCACGATGTGCTCGTCGAATTGCGATGGGTCGTGTGTGGGTATTGGAAGATGGCGGAAGGATTCTCTTCAAGGCCGATGTACAGGCTGATACGCCCGACGTAATCTACCTCGAGGGAGTATGGGTGAGTCCAACGGAACGTGGCAAAGGCATCGGCAGGAAGTGTTTGCGACAGCTCTGCCGCGATTTGCTCACGCGTACTAAATCGGTTTGCGTACTGGTAAATGAAGAAAGCGCACGGGCTCACACGTTCTACAGGATGTGCAATTTCAAAATGCTTGGTGTTTACGACACGATCTTTCTTCACCGGCAAAAATCGGAGCAGGACATATGCAATTAGGGTGATTGCTTCCTGCTTGAACTAACCTTTTGATCGGCGACGTTCCGAGGTGATTAGTCATTGCCACAGCAGGGAACAGGGGGATTACGTTAAGCCGAATTCGTTCGCGGCAAAAATCAACACCGACCAAAAAAGGAAAGCGTCATTAATGACGCTTTCCTCCTCCTCCTCCTCCTTTTTGTCCGCCGGGGTTTGCCGCGGGAGCCGGTCTCGGCGCAGCCTGCGGTCTAGCTGCTGGTGCCGCGGGTGCTCTGGCGGGACGCGGAGCTGACTGAACCCGCGCGGGAGCCTGCGGTCTAGCTGCTGGAGCCTGTGGTCTGGCCGGAGCAGGTTGTGCTCTGGCGGGACGCGGAGCTGACTGAATCCGCGGGGGAGCCTGCGGTCTAGCCGCGGGTTGTGCTCTGGAGGGACGCGGAGCTGACTGAATCCGCGCGGGAGCCTGCGCTCTTGGGCTCTGGACTTGCGGTTGTCGAAACGCCCTTGGCGGTCCCTGTTGTTGCGGGGCAGGCCTACGGGACGGTTGTGCCACGGCGGCACGCGGTTGTCGCGTGTTCTGTGGCGGCTGTGGAACTACCTGTTGCCGCTGGTTGCGACGCTCAATTCCGACGCGCGGCGACTGTTGAATTCCTTGAATCCGTTGCGCCGTTCTTTCACCCTGCGCCGACTGCATTCGTTGAACCTTTTCGTTGTTCGCCTGGGCTGTTACGGCTCGCTGTTGCGTAGCCGCCTGCCGTCGGGCTTCCACTTGCTGAGCACGTTCCTGCTGCTTCTGAAGCTGCTGTACCTGTCTTTGTGCGTTCTGATCGCCTGCGGATGATCGGGCCGACAGCGCATCGATGCGTTGTTGGCGTTGTTCCATCTGACGAGTCTGGCGCGTCTGTCGCAGGTCAGGCGTCTGAATCGGCGCTGTTGCCGGTGCACCAGCCGGTTGACCCTGATTCGTGCGTCGGGAATCGCCCGGTTGGCTTGAAGCGACCGATTGGCGTGTGTCCCGCGTTTGAAGCGTGCGCGCGTTCTTTTGAGGATTTATCGTCTGAACACGCATATCCTTCGCGACATTTTGTCTGAACGGCGGTACATTCGGTGCCGAACCGGTTATCACCGGGGTATTATCGATTCGCTTCGCCACAGCGTCAGGGATTTGTATCCTGCGCTGGCCTCCGCCCCTTTGAAAGGCAGCCTGTCTCAGATGTTGATTCGACATTGGGTCGAATACCGGACTCACCTGGGCCAGTTGCTGTGGGTTTACATTCTCTCGCACTCGCCGATCGATAGGCTGCTGAAAGTTTCGCGCTTCTACCACCGTGACAGCGCCGGGCACTCCGAGATTCGCAATTCTCTGATTATCGAATCGTTGATTCGAAAGGTATCTCGTTTGCCAATTTGAATCATAGTATCTTGGCGCATATCGGTCGCCAGGACCGAGTGGTACCCAGCCAATCTCGTTCGATTGCGTGAAAGGAATAAATGCTACCAGCGCCGGAGCATAGCTCGGTCGTGTCTGCACTCGTTCCGGTATCCAATACCATTGATTTGAATACGAGGCCCAGCGCCCGTAATGATAGGGGGCGTATCCCCAGGGTTCGTTCGAAACCCACGTTAATCCATACGAAGGTTGTGTATACCAGTAACCTTCCTGGTATGGAGCCCAGTCTGAAGCTACGTTTGGATGCCAGCACTCTCCATACTCACCAATATTTTGCCAATAGCCGTAATCGTCAAGGTCTTCAACGCCCGGGATCCAATCTGACACATACTGATAACTTGTATAGCGATTATAAGGATCGTAGTAGTATGGGTCGCTTTGGTAAGCAGCGTAGTTTCTATATCGCCCATCGTATTTCTTTGGATACTGGTATCTGTAATACTCATCCACTACTGATCCGGCATCCGCGGTATTAAAATTAGACAACACCGCGTCGGATGCGTCCTGACCGGCCAGTGTAAGCGATTCTCCCTGGGAAATGCGGCCCGAATCACCCATGCCGGCCACCTGGGCCAGCCCGCTTAAAACCGAAACGACTGCATTTCCGTTATCATCAAGACCAATCTGATACAACCCAGGTTCGTTCAGGTCGACCGCACCCGAGGGAGTGGCGACTTCAAATAGTGCGCCTTGATCAAGGTGTCCAATATTAAAGATTCCAGACCCCTCACGAAGAGCTACTTGTGTACGCTCGCCTGTCAATGAAAGTATGTCCAGTGAACTGTTTGGATTAAGCCGAGCGAAATTGCGCCCAGTGAAAGCAACAGAAGCGTGAGCATTCTCGCGTGCAATAATTCGATCTCCCACAGAGACCGGCATGTTTGTTTGCGCCGCGGTCCATTGCGACTTGGATGCATTTGCGGCGTCACCTGCAGACGGTTGGCTTACACCAACATCGCCTTCAACACGATCCAGTCTCGCCGCTGCAATCCGGGTCGTGTCATCGACGCCTGCTCGATGCTTCGTCCACAATAAAACTCCTGTGCCCGCCAACACCGCAACTACTATTGCGACAACGACCAAATGTGGCCAAACTCTTATGTCCTGCATCGAACCACCTCCTATTATTGCTCTTAAAGGACAGCAAACACTCTATCAAGTGCTGCAACGACCGTGCCATCGACGTTTGAAATTACACCATGTGATGTTTAACCACTTTATTTCAAGCAGGTTAGGCGGTTTGTACAAATGCTTGCGAGTAGGTTCGTCGGTCGTCATTTGAATGCAAATGAATACGCAAACAGGACATCATTGCGAACGAATAGACTACGAAAACAATGATCGTCACAGCCGAACTATATTGGAAAAAAACGTCAAACCAATGGAACAAATCGAGGGGGCAAGGGTCTAATTATTTATCCAGCCCGACGCCGTGCAGCGTCAGTCGCGAAAGATGTTGAGTACAAGCAGAGGCAATAGCGATCTGACCGGCGATGTGGGGTTAGATGTCAACTCATTTGGACCCAATTCAATCTATAGGAGACGTGTGTCTTATGATGGCTACAATAATGTACATGGTCGTTTTACAGTCAACAGGCTCAGTTACCGCTGCAGAAAACCCTTCAGGTGTCTTTGAGGATATGGGCCACATGATGATGTACGGTGTTCTGGTCGCGTTGACGTGTGCGGCAGGCGCAGCGTGGCTGATGATCAAGGTGCAAAAGCGGAGAGCTGGGGCTGCTCAAATGATCTCGATAAATCCGTCAAAGCAAGATAAGGTGTTGTAATTCCGGGACGCAGCAATTGAAGAGAAAGGTTTTACAGATGCTCGGAGTATCGACGTAATCTAAACACCGTCAATGGTAACACGCATGCGGAGTCCGGTATGCCCACCTGCTGTTTCAACCCTCTTTGTGGAGACCTTGAAGTATCCTTCTTCGAATTGTTATTCCTGTTTCTGAAGTTGGTTATCGCATCTGCGTTATTCCTGATCGGAATATTGATTTGCAGACGGAAAAAACAGGAGAGCGAATCGATATCAAAATCCATTTTTCCCGACCTTCGGTCATGAGTGCGATCACATGCTCAATTAGTCGACGCAGTTAGCTTTCATGATTCCCTCGGTATTAAGTGTTTGCGATTCTCATTCTCTGCTTTGCAGCAACAACTTCGAAACCAAACCGGTCCATCCAGTCTGGTGATTCGCACCTACGCCGGAACCGTCGTCGCCGTGGAAATATTCAAAGAACAGGATATGGTCCCGCCATGCCGGATCTGTTTGAAACTTTTCCGTCTGGCCATAGACCGGTCTGCGACCATCATCGTCCTTTAGAAAGATCCTCGACAGGCGCTTCGAAAGCTCACCGGCAATTTCCCAAAGTGCCATCATGTTTCCAGAGCCAGTTGGAAATTCCACCTTAAAACGGTCGCCAAGATAATGGTGAAATTTTTGTAACGATTCGATCAGTAGATAGTTCACTGGAAACCATATCGGACCCCTCCAGTTCGAATTACCACTGAACACGCCGGTACCGGATTCGCCCGGTTCATAGTCGACACGGTAAGTTGTTCCATTAACCTCTAATAAATAGGGGTGTTCTTTGTGATATCGCGAAACCGACCTTATCCCGTGCGGCGAAAGAAACTCATTTTCGTCAAGCATGACGCTTAAAACTCGGCGCAGGCGGTCCTCGTTATGACAGACAACAAACGTCGCGCACTCTGCCCCGGAGTTTGCATGCAAGCAAGATTCTCTGTTAAGTCCGGTCGATTGTTGACAAACCAATCGAGGCGACGCTTGAAGGCGGGCAATTTGTCGAGTACCTTTGGCTCGAGAGTTTCAACCGCAAACAAAGGTATCAGGCCTACCATGGACCTGACCTTGAGAGGGAAGTGCTCGCCGTTGGGCTGATGCAATACATCGTAAAAAAAGCCGTCTTCCTCGTTCCACAGTTCAACCCCATCATCACCCAGGTTATTCATTGCCTGTGCGATATAAATAAAGTGTTCCCAGAACTTGCTTGCAACGTCTTCATACACTGGGTCTTCTTTTGCGAGTTCCATCGCAATCGCAAGCAGGTTCAGCGAATACATTGCCATCCAGCTTGTGCCGTCCGATTGTTCCAGATGGCCGCCGGTTGGAAGCTCGTCGCCGCGGTCAAATACCCCAATATTGTCGAGACCCAGAAAACCGCCCTGAAATATGTTCATCCCCTCGGAGTCCTTGCGGTTTACCCACCAGGTAAAATTGAGCATTAATTTGTGGAAGATTCGTTCCAGAAACGCTCGATCGCCGACGCCACGCTGCTTCTTTTCGATCTTGTAGACGCGCCATGCAGCCCAGGCATGAACGGGCGGGTTAACATCTCCGAGCGCCCATTCATATGCCGGTAGTTGTCCGTTCGGATGCATGTACCATTCGCGAAGCATTAAAATCAGTTGATCTTTGGCAAATTCGGAATCGAGGATTGCCAGCGGTACGCAATGGAAAGAAAGATCCCAGGCGGCGTACCACGGATATTCCCATTTGTCCGGCATTGAAATGACATCTGAATTGTACAGGTGTACCCATTCGTGGTTGCGCCCGTGGCTCCTGGCCTCAGGCGGTGGTGGTTGCGTGGGATCGCCGTCGATCCAATTCTTCACGACGTAGTGATAAAACTGCTTCGACCACAGAAGACCTGCAAATGATTGGCGCATTACATTGCGTGCATCATCTGACAGTTGCTTAGGGATAATGTGGTCGTAAAACTCATCCGCTTCGTTAATGCGGCTATCGAATATTTCGTCGAAATCCGAAAGAAATGTGTTTGGCCCGTTTGCATTCAACTCACGGTCGGTCAGACGAAGACGTATTGTGACTGTCTGGCCAGGCTCAATTGTCATCGCATAATTTGCGGCTGCCTTTGTGCCGCTTTGGCTTTTG
>Ga0137418_10004500_pt1 | contig 12794 bp, 8 predicted proteins | sample CZODoug3_1_2_16f_FD_122242 | JGI IMG/M metagenome (GOLD analysis project Ga0137418, IMG submission 122242) | Vadose zone soil fungal communities from Angelo Coast Range Reserve, California, USA - CZODoug3_1_2_16fungal (Hybrid Assembly) | ecosystem: Environmental > Terrestrial > Soil > Vadose...
TCAGTTTTTCCAGCACCATCTCGCCCGAGAAGGCTTGCGAGACCTTAATGACGGTCGCGAGATCCAAGAGCTCGACTGGCGCCACGATCGTGCTCGTCGGGCCGGACGCCGGCTCTTGCGTCTTGAGGTGGGGATACAACAGGTCCAGTTGCCGAACTTTGCCGTCCGCTCCCCAGGACAAATACGCGTACCGAGCCTCCCGTACGTACGTCTCCGCGATTTTGCTGAACCCGTGCGCCGCATAGAAGCGCGCGGCCACCTCGTAGGCCACCGCCTCGTTGTGGATGAATCCCTGTGCGTGTGCGGACTGGATCGCCTTTTCGTAGAGATGCTCGGCATCGAGCGGCCGATCTTCCAGCCGCGCGATCTCGGCTTCTACAAGTGCGGCGCGATTCTCGAAATTCTCCGGGCAATTCTGAGCCCAGATATCGAGCTGTCGCTGGTGGGCCGCCAGCGCGGCCAGATGCGTTTGGCGCCCGTCGGCCGGCGCTGAGTCGCAGCAGAGCGTCCGAGCCAACGCACCGTAGAAGTGATACTCGGCGTGTTCCAGAAACGATGCAGAAGTCCAGAGCAAGCGTTCTGCGTGTTGCGATGCCTCGAGCGCCGCCGTCGCGTCGCCGGATAACACGCGGGCCTGCAGCTTCCGGACCCAGTACCAGCATTCCGCCATTTGGAGATTCGGGTTTTGCGCGAAGCGACGCTCAGCCTGCACCTCGTCGAACTGGTCACCGTCGAACGATCCGAATGTGCGCGTGAGCCCGCGGAGCGTTCGGACCAGCGCGAGCTGAGTGGCGCTCATCTCGATCGTCAGGCCGAAGCGCGTCTTCTGTGCGAACGCGAGCCCGCGCTCGGCTTCGCGTTCCACGTCAACCAGGTGATCGCCCGCCACCAGCATGTTCGTGTTGAGGTGGACGCAGCTGCCGGCTGCATAGACCACATCGCCGATGCTGTTTGCGACCTCGAAGCCGCGACGCAAAAAATCACGGCCGCTCCTCACCGGCTTCATCCACGGAAGGATCGCGGGGCCGAACGCCATGTCAGTGCGAGGCTGTACTCGTGTCCACCCGTGGTGTTCGGCCAGTTCGCAGCCGAGCCGACCGAATCGGTATGCCGCCTCGTAGTCGCCGAACTGCGCGCTGGCGATCATCGCCGCGGCGGAATAGGCGGTGCACGACGCCTCGCCGTTACCGCGCTCGAGGCTAAAAGTGACCGCCCGACAGCTGACCAGCACGCAAAGATTAAGATCGTTGAGTGTTGCGGGGGTTGCGAGTTTTGTCAGGATGTCGAGGATGGCGAGGGATGCCGGGTCGGTCAGGACAGGCAGCGCGATCAGATCCTCGAGCGCGCGCGTCCCGAGCTGAGACCAGATCCGATCGTATTCGCGTCTCGCGTCCTCCGCGCTTGGATGCGCTGGCCAGTCGATGCCGACATGCCGGAGATACTCGAGGCCGATGTCGATCGCGCGAGTGGATTGGTCGAGCGCGATATGCAAATCGATGCGCAAGCCGGCCACCGCCGCTCGCTCTACGGGCGTCGCGCCATGCGAGGCCAGCGCGGCGAGACGCGCCTCGGCCGGCACGAGTTGGCCGGTCACGTACTCGCATTCCGCCCGATGCAGCTCCAGGGCAAAGGCGAGGTCGTGCCGGCGCTCCCAGCGGTCTTCCGGCAATAGTTCCGCGCCGGCGACCAGATAGGTCAGTGCCGACGCGTAAGCCGCAGCCGCCTTGGCGCGCTGGCCCGCGATCAGGTTCAACTCGGCGAGCTGCTCGCGCTCGTCGTGCGCGGTAATGAGCGCAGCCCCGCGATTGAGCTGGTTGACGATTTCGAAGATCGTCTCGTCGCGTTGCTCGGGCGGAGTCTGCGCCACGAGCAGTCTGCCGATGCGCAGATGTGCCGCTGGCCGCGACTCTTCCGGGATTAGCGAGTAGGCCGCTTCCTGAACGCGATCGTGAACGAACTGATACGAGCCCGCCGCGTGTTCAACCAATTCCAGGCGCACCGCCTCCCACAGCCCGGAGTGGATCTGTTCCTCGGATGTCCCAAAGAGCTGCACCAGCATCGCGATATCCGCGCGGTGGCCGAGACATGACAGCTGTTGCAGCGCGGACTGCGTGTCCGGAGGCAGGCCGCGCAGCTTTCCCACCATCAGGTCCACTACGTTATCGCTGTAGCCCCTGGCGCGAATGCGATCCACATCCCACGACCATGCGGTCTGGTCGTGGTCGAACGTCAGCAGTCCTTCGTCGGCGAGCGCGTTCAGGAATTGAATCAGGAAAAAAGGATTGCCGGCCGTCTTGTGGTGAATCAGCTGCGCCAGGGAATCCGTGTGCACGTATTCACAACGAAGCCCGTCGGCGACCAGTTGCTGCACGTCTGCACGCGCGAGCGGCGCCAGGCTGATCTCCTGAACCGGCGTCCCTGCTTCGCGGATGGCGTTCATCCTCCGCATCAAGGGGTGATTCACATCAACTTCGTTGTCGCGGAATGCCCCGATCACGAGCAGGTGCCGGACATCGGCGTGGGTCAGGAGATGCTCGACGACATCCAACGTGCCGGGATCGATCCACTGCAAATCGTCCACGAATAGCGCCAGCGGGTGCTCCGGGCGGGCAAATACGCTGACGAACCGGCTGAACGCGAGATGGAACCGGCTCCGCGCCTGGTGGGCTGGCAATTCCGGCAGCGGCGGCTGTTCGCCGATGATCAGGCTCAGTTCGGGCACAAGATCGACGATCAGCCGCGCATTCGAACCGAGCGCCTCACGAAGAGCCGCGCGCCATACGTCCAGCTCGGCCTCGGTTTTCCCGAGCAGCGATCGCACCAGCGCCTGAAAGGCCTGCGCCAACGTGGCGTACGGAATATTTCGCTTGTACTGATCGAACTTTCCCGACGCAAACACTCCGCGCGGCGAAACGAGGACCTTGTGCAGTTCATTGACGACCGACGATTTGCCAATCCCGGAATACCCCGACACGAGTACGAGCTCCGGCGTTCCGCTCGTCACGATGCGATCGAAGGCGGAAAGCAACGTGTCGATCTCGCGCGCTCGCCCGTACAATTTCTCGGGAATCAGCAGCCGGTCCGGGGTGTCGCGCTCGCCGAGCGGGAATTCGTCTATCCGTCCTTGCGTGTTCCATTCAGCCAGAGATCGCCGGAGGTCGGACGCCGCGCCGGCGGCCGTTTGATAGCGTTCCTCAGCCGTCTTCGCGAGCAGCTTCATGATGATTGCCGAAATAGCGGCCGGAATCTCGGTCAGTCGTTCGCACGGCGGAACCGGCTGCCGGGCAATGTGGGCGTACACCCATTCCATCGGTTCGGACGCGGTGAATGGGAGACTTCCGGTCAGCAGCTCGTAGAGCACGACACCAAGCGAATACAGATCACTCCGGGAATCGATCGATCGATTCATTCGCCCCGTCTGTTCAGGGGCCATGTAGGGCAGCGTGCCGGCGATGAACTCAGGAGGCGCCGCCGCCGGATGCTCACGCGCGAGGCGCGATGCGATCCCGAAACCCGTGAGCCAGCTTTGACCGCTCACCACGTCGACCAGGATGTTCGACGGCTTCAGGTCCTTGTGAATCAGCTGATGACGGTGCAACTCCCTCAGGGCTGTGACGAGACCGAGCGCGATACGGAGAGATTGCCGTATCTCCATTGGCCCGCGCATGAGGCGACTGAGCGGCTCGCCTCCGGGATCTTCACGGACCAGCACCAGTTGCTCGCGGTAGCGCGAGACGGCGAGCGGTCGCGCTGCCCATGCCGCCTCCAGTTCGCCGCGCAGTGAATGCTCACGGTCCAGCTTCTTGAGCGTTTCCAGGCTTGGATGAGCTGACGCGGCCTCGAGCAACAGAATCGAACGCGGATCCGCACCGTTTGTGTGGCCGCGATGCAGGATGAATTCGTCGTCTCCGTGGAGGCGTTCGAGCACGTACGCTGAAAGATCCACGACGGCTCTCCCCAGTGACCGAACGCCGCGAACGCGTTGAGCAATACGCGTGCGGTCGTGCGGCGGTGGGGTATGTCATGCCTCAGCGACGCTCGTGTCGTCAAGTAAAAGCTATCAGGTGTTCATCTGCCACAAGAGCCGGTGACGGTCCTGATCGACTTGAGTGCGAGGAGCGGAATCTCGACTTCGTCGCTGTTCATCTGGACTTTCGAAAGGGATTTATTGCCCGTGGCCCCTTTGACCTTGCGCTCGATCGTGACCTTCGCATCCGGGCCGTCTGCCGCGTTTCCTCTGACGGCTATCCGGCGATCGACATACTTCAAGAGATTCTCGCTCGTCACGATTCCGTATGCGAGGTCGCCCGCATCGTCCGTGACGACGTATGAAATGTTGCCGGGGATTCGATGGCGGCAGCCGGTCACGGTGATGCTTCGGCCTCCCTTGACGGCGATCCGGGTCTTTTCCTTCGTTTCCGTGATGCTGCTCTGCGCCGCAAGGCCGGTCGTGAACAGAAGCGCGATCGCGATGGTGTCGCGAAGCTTCATGAGTTGCCTCCGAGGTCAGTGCAGCCGGCTGGCTGCCCCGTGTTGGCCGATCCACAGTTCCGAGTCGGACTGCAGAAACAAATCGATCTCGTCCGGCCTCAGGGACGCGCCCCTGAACTGGAACTCGCAGATGGCCTCGAACCGATCGAGCACAAATCGCGTGCGCAGGTCCTCATCCGTCATCAACCAACGAACGACATCTTCGATGTTCTGCTGCGACATCGCGAGCCGCCTTTCAATCGCATGTGACCATCGCACTCGCGTGATCGCGGTCATGCCACCGGTGATCGATTGAGCCCGTACTTCTTGATGCGATGGTAGAGTTTCGTGCGTGTCAACCCGAGACGCTGTGCCGCCTTGGCTTTGTTCCAGTGACATTCACGGAGGATGTTCGCGATCGTCCGGCTCTCGAGGTCGGCCAGGTCGGTCGAATCGGTGCCCGCCGGGGAAGACGGACCGGCCGCAAGCTCTAGTCCCAGGTGTTCCGCCTGGATAAGACCGCCCTCGCACAGGATCGCGGCGCGTTCGAGCGCGTTGCGCAGTTCGCGCACGTTGCCCGGCCAGCGATAGCCGAGTACCGCCGCGCGTGCATCTTCCGAAAGACCGGCCGGCGGGCGACCGAACGAACGCGCAATCTCGTCGAGAAACATGTGGCTCAGTGGCAGCAGGTCCTCAGGGCGGTCCCGCAGCGGCGCAATCTGGATATCAAACACCTGCAGCCGGTAAAAGAGATCTTCGCGGAACGTTCCGCGCTGCACCGCTTTGCGCAAGTCGCGATTCGTCGCCGCGACCACGCGGATATTGGCTTTGAGGGTGCGGGTGCCGCCAAGCCGCTGAAATTCGCGCTCCTGCAGCACGCGCAAGAATTTGGCTTGCGCCGACAGGCTCATTTCGCTGACTTCGTCGAGAAACAGTACGCCGCCCGAGGCCAGCTCAATCTGACCGGGCTTGGTCTGATGCGCGCTCGTGAACGCCCCTCGCTCGTAGCCGAACAGTTCGGATTCGAGCAGTTGCTCGGGGAGCGCGGCACAGTTCAAGGCAACGAACGGCGACTTGCTTCTTCTCGACGCACGATGAATGAAGCGCGCCACGATTTCTTTGCCGGTGCCCGATTCGCCGGTGAGGAGCACCGTCGTATCGGTCGCCGCTACGCGTGTCGCCCTCTTCAGCACGTCACGCCACTGGATCGAGTCGCCGACGATACGGATACTGGTGTTCGATCCGAGCTCCTCCGCGAGCACCTGCACGCGCGCCTCGAGGCACTCGGCGCGCGCTTGTGTCTCTGCGAGCCGTTGCGCGGCTTCGGCCAACCGCTCGTGCGACACGGCGAGGGCGATGTGATTGGCGATTCGGCGGGCTGCCGGCAGATCCCATGAATGAAAGGCCCGCGGCTGCTTCGCCAACAGCGCCACACGAATCGCTTGATCGCGCGCGTGCGCGCCGACGCTCAATGCCGACCGATAGCCCGCGCGGATGAGGCGCGGGCGCGCGTGCGGCGATTCGATGAGCGGCCTCGCGTCTGTGCTGAGGTCGTCGATGATGATTTCATATCCAGTGGGCACCGTGAGCCTCAGTGCGCCCGACAGTTCGGGAACGTCGCGTGTCGACGCCTCGCGGACGACGTTCCCGTTCTTGTCGGTGCTGCTCATGACCATCGCGTCGTGCGGCAGCATCCTGTTGGCAATCTCCGATACGCGCGAAAATACCGTTCGAATGTCGAGCACGTCGCCGATCGTCTGCAACAGCTCGGCGGAGCTGTCGAAGTCGCCGGCGTCTTCGCGTGCGAGGCCGCGCGTCCCTGCCGGCAGCAGCGCGTGAAACGCCTGCGATTGGTCGAAATCGTTCGTGGGAGTGTCTACAGCGATTGTCATACGCGCCTCACCTGAAACGATGTTCGGCGACCGCCCGGAGTGTCATCCCGTCGCTCAGAACGACGGCCGGTCGAGATCGATGGCAAACACGGCGCCACTCGATTCCCTGAAAAAACCGCCAAAACCTGACGGGCGGCGAATGTGAGCCGGTGAAATGAGGTGAATATGGAGGAATGTGGTGATTCCGGTGAATCCGGTGGTTTTCAACAGTGGCCCAGGGATCGGCGCAATTCGACCAGGATCATGTCAGGCTCCGTCGCGATGATCGTGGAGAGCCCTTGCCTGAAAACCTGGTGATCCTCGACGCTCAGGATGCGGATTCGCTTCGTTTCGCTCACAACGTGATGTTCAGCGGAACTTGAACTGCCTTTTGTCGATATTCAACGCCTTGATCATACGGTCCAACGACGTCGGTGGGATGCTGAGCTTCACGGCCGCGCCGGAGGGGCCGGAGACGCGCCCTCGACTCTCGGCGAGCGCCGCTTCGATCATCTCGCGCTCGCTCCGCGGCTCGCCGGGAGCCGGCGCCGCCGTTGGGATGACGGCAGCGGTGGGCCTTGTCTCGGTCAACAGCCACGATTCGTCGACGGCAAATAACTCGCCTGGACTGAGAATCACGGACCGCTCGATGACGTTCTGCAACTCCCGAATATTGCCCGGCCAGTCGTACGCGAGCAGGAGGTCCAGCGTTTTCTTATCGATCGAGCGGAAATGTCGGCCCGATCGGCTGGCGTAGCGCCGCACGAAGTACTCGACCAGCATCGCAATGTCGTCTTTCCGCTGGCGGAGGGGTGGAACCTCGATGGGGAAGACATTCAGCCTGTAAAACAGGTCACGGCGGAAACTGCCAGTCGCGACGGCTGCGGTCAGGTCCCGATTCGTGGCCGCGATGACGCGCACGTTCACGTGAATCGGCTGCCTCCCGCCGACACGCTCGAATTCCCGCTCCTGCAGGACGCGCAAGAGTGCGACCTGCGTGTCGGGCGGCAGTTCGCCGACTTCATCAAGGAAGATGGTGCCGCCGTCGGCCAATTCGAAGCGTCCAAGCCGGCGCTGCACTGCGCCGGTGAACGCGCCTTTCTCATGGCCGAACAATTCCGAGGAAATCAGCGTGGGCACGAGAGCGGCACAGTTGACGCTGACGAACGCCCGTTGCGTCCGCTGCGATCGCTTGTGCACGGCGCGAGCGATCAGCTCCTTGCCTGTGCCGGTTTCGCCGGTGATGAACACCGTCGAGTCCGTTGGCGCCACTTTGGCAATGCGCGACAGGACGGTCTTGAGCGCGGTGGACGCGCCGACGATTTCCTCGAACATCGAAGTCCGATCGACCTCGTCGCGCAGTGCCAGATTCTCGCGATAGAGCTGGTCCCTGAGCGACCGGATCTCGGCTTCGGCCTGCTTCTGTTCGGTCAAGTCGAGCACGAAGGCGACACCCTCGCGCCCGCCATCTTCGAACAGCGCGCTGCCCACCAGCACTGGCACACGGCCGCCGTCTTTCCGGAACAATTCCTTCTCGTACGGTTGCACGGTCCCGGCGGCCTGGATTTCTGTCAATGCGCGTGCGTCGCGTTCGCGCCACTCGGCCGGTGTCAGATCCATCCAGGACACCAGGCCCGCCCCGAGATCGTCACGACTGTAATGCACCGTACGGAGAAAGGCGTCGTTCGCGGCGACGATGGCGCCGTCGACGTTTGCGATGCAGACGCCCAGGATATTCGCGTCGACAAGGCGACGGATCTTCGCTTCGCGGTGTTCGAGATCGCGGTACAGCCGCGTATTCTCGAGTGCGATCGCCGCCTGCGCCGCCAGGACCTTCAGCACGGTGATCCGGTCGGGTGTGAACACGCGTGGGGCCAGGCTGTTTTCCAGGTAGAGCGCACCGCTCAATTGGCCTTGCTTGATCAGCGGCAAACACAGCACGGAACGAGGGCGGCGCTGAAGAACGTACGGATCGGTGGAGAACGGATTCGTGTCCGAGGCGTCGTCGAGGATTGCGCTCTCACGCGATCGCATGACATACCGGACGAGTGTTTCCGGCAGCGAGGCGCCCGTGGCCGCAGCGTGTCCCACGTCGACAATTACACGAGATCCGGTGATTCTCGCTTCCGCTTCGATATGCAGTGCGTCCCGCCGCGGCACGATCAGGACTCCGCGGTCCGCGCCGGCGTGCTCGATCGCCACACGCAGGAGTCGGTCGATCAATTTCTCCAGTACCATCTCGCCAGAGATCGCCTGTGAGACTTTGATGACGGTCGCGAGGTCGAGCAGCTCGACCGGGGCGACGATCGTGCTCGTCGGGCTGGGAGCGGGCTCTTCCTTCTTCAGGTGGGGATACAACCGATCGAGTTGCCGAACCTTGCCGTCGGCTCCCCAGGTGAAATATCCGTACCGGGCCTCTCGTAAGTACGTGTCCGCGATCCTGTTGAACCTGCGCGCCGCATAGAAGCGCGCGGCCGCCTCGCAGGCTATCGCCTCGATGTGGATGAATCCGTGTGCGTGTGCGGACTCGATGGCCTCTTCGTAGAGCCGCTCCGCATCGAGGAAGCGACCCTCGATCCGGGCAACCTCCGCGCCTGCCAGCGCCGCCCGGTTCTCGAAATTCTCGGGACAATTCTGCGCCCACGTGTCGAGTTCCCGCCGGTGGGTTGCCAGCGCGGCAACGTGCGCGTAGCGCACGTCGGCCGACGCGGAATCACACCGAAGCGCATGGGCCAGCGCGCTGTAGAAGTGATATTCGGCCTGTTCCAGAAATGATTCGAAGATCCAGAGCACGCGTTCAGCCCGCTGCGATGCCTCGACAGCGGCCGCAGCGTCGCCGGCGAGAGGATTGATCAACCAGCGACGCACACTTTTTATGAGCGATGTTATTGAACAACCTATTGATGAGCGGAGAAATATGCCATCGGCAAGCGCATTCCCGAGGTACGATCTTTGCAAGGGCTCGTTTCAAATGGAACAGGAGGCACGCCGGCTCGGGCAGGTGGCGCACATTGGCGGGAAAGATGCGGATCGAGGCACAAAGATCCATGCGTGGTTAGCCGGTGAAAGCGTGGAGCTTGAGCCAGACACACTTGCAGATGCCGAAGCACTCAAGGCGCGAGCCGACGAACAGGAAGATCGCATCTTTGGCGAAGGAACCGCGCGCAATGTTTTGGTCGAGCGCCGCCTGTGGTTTAATACCAAGAAATCAAGCCTTTCGGTTTCCTGCCGATTTGATCGCACGGTTTATAACGATAATACCGCCTTAACGATCAATTTTAAAACAGGCTGGCGCGAGCCGGACCCTGTAAGGCTAAACAGCCAGTCCAGAGTCGAGGCGGTATTGGTAGCGATGGCGCTAGCGGAAGCAGGTATCCGGCCACAACGCTTTATCGTCCAACTCGTTACGATCCCCTTCGGGGTCTTCGAGACTGAGTTCTCCTGGGGTGAGCTCCGCGACATTTACAACTGGATCGTTGATATGCTGGTCCAATTGGAACGGCCTAACGCCGCGCTCACACCGCACCCAGACGCGTGCAACTATTGTCCGGCACTATTGATATGCCAGGCGGCCAAAGACTTGCTGGCGCCCATCACAAAGACGCGGGCAAGCGCGATTTCACATGACCCGCGTCGCCTAGCTGAAAGTCTGGACTCAATCGACGTAATCAGAGATTACCTGGACGAATTCAAAGCGTACTGCGAGGCCGGCCTCTTAGCCAACCCGCCAACGCTCAAGATCACCGGGTACGCAATGGTTCCGGGCGCGGAGAACCGAAAGTTTATGGACGTTGCGGCTGCAAAATCCCGAATGCGTGAATTGTTTATTATGGACGGTTCCGACAGGTATTCGGAGGTCGACAAATTGAAGACCCATACTCCGGCAGCATACCAAAAGATTTATGCGCAAAACTTTAACCGCGACCCGAAAGAGGTGCGTGAAGCGTTCGATAAACTTATGGATGGCCTTATCGAAACCAAGCAGAACAAGCCATCGCTCAAGCGCGTAAATGGAACGGCAACGGTAAAACAACTCGAATGACAAATGGAACCCCTGATCTCATTTCTCCTGTTCCTTTTCGGCGCCTATTTCTTCTACCGCCTTGGCCGATTCGTCGAACGCCGACTTTGGCTTAACGCCGTGCCGATCATGAACAAGGTTAAAACTAAACAACACAACTACGAACACTCGCAAAACTAGCTATGGAAATATTTTTCATCCTTATCATCCTCGTTATGACAGGCTTCGCCGTGCTGGCCGGCGCGGCCATTCAGATGGCGAAAGCCGACAAACAAGACCGAGAAGCACAACGATTGCTCTTTCATTCACGATCGCCGTACTATCGTAGAAAGCGAGACCGGTGATCATCGTTCGCTGTGCTGACTGGGCTGGGATACACAAAGGGAATCAGCCTGTAATCAGGGTTACACATGAACACGATTTATCGCGCACGGATGTTACGCACGGCATTTGCGACCAGTGCTTATTACTACTGAAACAAAAAGAACTGTTGCTACACAAATGACACGCATCCTTGACTTTCTTTGGGTACATTTCGGGTACGTTGCCGCGTTTCTCGCGCTCATAGCGACAATTATGATTTTTCTGCATGCGCTATGAAAAACGTTGCCATGACACTGGTTGCTGTTGCTGTACTGGTGATCTTATATTTGGTTGCTGTTTTCCTATACATCACTCTCTGCGATCCTTACTGACACTATGCCAATTATTCGCTCCAATGTTCTCAAGCTAATGCAAGAACAAGACCGGAAACAGTTCGGTAAAGCTGGTCTAACGCCGTCCGAATCGGCACACAAACAGGATCACCGGGCCGAGATCGATATGCATAATCTTTTTAAGGGGTTCCTCTACAGGATGCGCTTGAGATACATTTACGCGAACCCTAACAAACGATCTACGCTGCCGCCAGGCTGGCCGGACTTTACAATCTTCGGACCGATCGCCAAGGTGCTCTTCCTCGAATTTAAGACCGAGACTGGCGTAATCTCGGAAGATCAGCGCGATGTGATGGAATCATTGGCGATCCTCGGCCACACGGTCTATATCCCGCACTCGTACGAGGAAGCGCGGGATCTAACCGGCAAACATTTTGGGTTGTTCTAATGCTAACTCACCTAGCGCTTTTCACCGGCATCAACGGCTTTGGGATAGCTGCGGAATGGGCCGGGTTCGAGACAATTGGATTTTCAGAAATCGATCCTTACTGCTGCAAATTACTCAATGAAAAATGGACCAACATCAGAAATTGGGGAGACATCACAAGAGCCGATTTTTCCTTACTTCGAGGACGAGTTGACGTTCTTAGTGCCGGTGTCCCTTGTCAGCCCGCGAGTCTTGCCGGGAAGCGAAGAGGCGCGAGCGATGACCGTTGGCTCTGGCCGGCAACTTGCGATGTTGTTGAATCAGTCCAGCCCGCTTGGTGCATTTTCGAAAATCCTGATGGAATCCTCAGCCTGGGGGAATTCGCTGGAGTGCTGTCACGTCTGGGAGCTCTTAGATACGCGGTTCGAGCTTTCCGCGTTCCAGCTTCGGCGCTGGGAGCAGGACATCAGCGATACCGGGTGTTCACTGTTGCCTACAATAACAGTGCCGAACGGTGGCCGCGTGAATCCGGAGGGCACGTCGACAACGGGCAAGAAGCCGGATGGGAGCAAAGCTCAAATGGATCTACGGCACACGATCAAGTTGGAGTTGTCACCGACTCCGCGAACGGAGGGATTCGACGCCGACAATCACAGGGGGAACCCGGACAGTTTGCACGCAGTTGCGAAACTAACGGCCACGCCTTCGGCTCGGTATTGGAAGAACGGCAAAGCTTCATCGAACACTGTAGAGCGCAATTCCCGGCCACTCAACGAACAGGTGATAAGCAGCACTGCCTCCGAGGTTTCTGGTACGCTGAGCCCGCGCTTTGTGGAGGAGTACCAAGGATTCCAAAGAGATCACACCGCCTTAAAGCCCTTGGCAACAGCGTATGCCCCTTTCAAGCCTACCCGTTCTTCGAAGCGATCGCGCAAGCTGAAAACAGAGAATAAACTATGAGCGACATACAAGACGACGCCTACAGCGAGGCCATGGACGAGATTGAGAAACTAGAGAACCAAAAAGAGAAGGCGTTTCAACAAATCGATAACCTCAAATCGGAGATTGAACGGCTAAGTTGCGAGGTTCAACGGCAGAGTGCCGAAATTATGCGACTTCGGGACGCGGCGAAATGAGCAAGTTTACCGGCACGTATCCGCCTACTTGGACTAAAGAATTTCGAAACGCGTTCCGCGCTGCTCGCGGTAATAAATGTGAACGCTGCTGCCATCCACATGATCCGGTGAACGGATACGCTCTAACGATTCATCATCTAGACAATAACAAATCCAACTGTGAAGAATGGAATCTTGCCGTGCTTTGTCAGCGTTGCCACCTAACGATTCAAG
>Ga0137418_10004503_pt1 | contig 12791 bp, 12 predicted proteins | sample CZODoug3_1_2_16f_FD_122242 | JGI IMG/M metagenome (GOLD analysis project Ga0137418, IMG submission 122242) | Vadose zone soil fungal communities from Angelo Coast Range Reserve, California, USA - CZODoug3_1_2_16fungal (Hybrid Assembly) | ecosystem: Environmental > Terrestrial > Soil > Vadose...
TGGACGAAAGAGATCTTGGTAAAGTCGTGGTTGGTCAGAGCGTCATCATCCAAGCCGACGGGCTTGGCGGGAAAAAGTTCGCCGGCAGGGTGGCGAGCATACCCGCTGTCATGGGGAGAAAGAGTGTTTATACGGGCGATCCATCTGACAAGCTGGACCGCGACGTTCTCGAAGTGGAGATCGACCTAAGCGGTGACCCGCGCTCTATGCCCATTGGACTTAGAGTTACCGTGCAATTCTTAGCCAATAGTTCACCAGGACAGTAAATGGCCCCGAAAGCCGCTGGGGGCGACAACCACGGCGGACACGCAAACATGGATTCTCCGCTTCCGCTCCCCTCAACAGTCCCGAGGGTAACAATCTCGGCGTTTCCCCGAACATAAAGCCGCCCCGGACACCTCCGGCGGCAGGTTTTGTGCTAGAGCCCGACCCGGTTTACTCCGCAGCTCCACAACCTAATCTCTTAATGAAAGTAACCGTCACTGGAGGAAGGGAAATCGAGTGCGCTATCAGCAGGGATATCTTTGGCTTGGCCGCAGGAAGGCCGGATCTGACTGTTGGGAACCCTTATGGTAGGACACTGAACCACGGGCCAGCGTGCGCGCCGCAGGGCAGTGATCGAGACGCTTCCAGCAATATCCAATCCAAAGACGCCTGGCAGGCCAGCAAGGGACTACGTGTGTCAATCTGTCAATCAACGAAACTCGGGACTGCCAGCGCGAGCGGGTGATCGCAGTTGCGGGGCTTGTCGATCCTTACAGCCAGACAGAGCTCGCCGTAGAGCTGGCGGACAGAGGAAAGTCGTAACGCAATCAGAGTTGTATATAAAACCTTGCTAGCCAGATGGGTGCGGGCCGGAATGGGGAAGCCTTGGGAAGCCTAAACATTTCGGGTTTGATGCTTTGGACCATCGCGATCAACGTTTTGCCGGAACTGGTGCATTCGTGAATTCGCAGTTTAGCGACGAACCACCCGACCAGGGCTTGTGCGTTGGTAACGGCTTCGTTGTTGAAGCTGTAAACCTTGCGCTGGCGGTGTATGACAAGTCCGGCAACCTCCTCTCCGGGCCAATTCTTTGACCTGCACCCTTCGGTAGTGCGCTCCACCCCACCCGTATTCGGTGAATCGCTGAGCGATCCACGTTGCCTCTACGATGCCCAGACCAACCGGTTCTTCATCACGATTCTCGAACTTGATGTTGATCCGCCCACCGGTAACTTGACGGGAAACACCAATCTCTTGCTCGCGGTTTCGAACGCAGGCGATCCCACTGGCGCCTGGAATCTTTTCGAACTCTCTACCACGGCAGATGGTTCGGCCGACTGTCCCTGTTTTGGGGACCAGCCGCTGATCGGCACTGATGCGAATGGACTGTACGTAAGCACAAATTCGTTTTCACTTGTGACAGGTGGGTTTCGTGGAGTTCAGATCTATGCCGCGTCCAAGTTGTTTCTGGCGGCAGGCGTCCCTCCACCTTTTGTTCTCCATGCCAGCTTGTCACCGGCGACGAATGCGGATGGCAGTCGAGCTTTCAGTCTTCAGCCCTCCGTTCGTGCTCACCGGCAAGAGTTCGAAGACTTCGGGTCCGAGTATTTCCTCAGCTCGTTCAACACCCGCTTGCTACTTGAGAACAATGTGATCGTCTGGGCGTTTCGCAACACGGCTCTGCTGCAATCGCCGCCCGGACCAAATACCAAGTTTGTCCTGCTCAGGAAAGTGGTCGGCAGTGAGGTCTACGCTGTGCCGCCCGACGCAACTCAGAAGATGGGGACGTTGTTCCTGGGTCCAATGGCTGACCCGGGGCGTCTTCGAGTTGCTGTCCACGAACGAGCATCGCATGCGCAAGTGACGTTTGCGGAAGGACAGCTCTGGAGTTCTGTCACCACGGGCCTGCAGTCGCCCGATGAGGCGTCTTTGAAAGCGGGGGTTGCCTGGTTTGCTGTTCATGTTGAGGTGGACGACGGCGAACTCGATGCCATGATCCACCGGCAGGGATACGTCGCTGTGGAGAACGGCAATGTATTCTTTCCCGCCGTGGGTGTCGGCGGCGAGGGCAAGGCGGCGATCGGGTTCTCCATTTCGGGCCCCGATGTCTTCCCCAGCACCGGGTATGTCCAAATAAGGAGCAATGGCAAGACTGGCCCCATTCACTTTGCGGGTATCGGCGCGGGATCGGAGGATGGGTTTTTCGGCTATCCGAACCAGTCGCCGGTACCGCCACCGTGCGATCCGAGCGGGAAGCTTTGCTCAGCCCGTTGGGGTGACTACGGAGCAGCTACCGTAGATGCTGATGGTTCGATCTGGCTTGCCAACGAGTACATAGGGCCTCGACCACGATCATTTTTCGCCAACTGGGGCACGTTCATTACTCGCCTGTCGAGGGACGAGTAGGCAGGGTGAAGGACCACTCCGTCTCCGCGAGAATGGGTTGAGATCGTGCCGAGAATGAAGCGCTGCCCTCCACAATGCAGCGTGGAAAGGGAGTTTACGTTCTCTGGAACAGGAGCGCCCGTGCCGCCGGGGAAGATTTCGTTGGACGTAAACTACGACTCGCTGGCGCCCATCGGTGACCCCGAGGAGGTGGAAGTAACCGGGGCGGAACGCGCGACGTTTGTTCTTGTTCATGCGCACCCCCCTCTTGAGTGAAGCGTGCTTGTCATTCGACTCTATAACACTTCGATTGACGAAATGTCGCGCACGGCCAGGGGAAGGGGCTTGAAGTTTGCGGCCGCGTCATCATAACCGGCGCGCGCGATCCTGATGTTTTCCGACACTACAGCTTCGCCCTTCTTCTTAAGTTGCTCGGCGAGGACTCCTCCAGAGACTGGAAGCCGATCCCCAACATGCTGAGAGCGGAGCCTCGAGCGTGTTCTGGGCAACTTTGTTCCGGATGATGTCAGCCAACTTCGAAACCGGTAGCGAGCAGAGCGCTGAGCCCTCCGCCGCGGCGCCCGGGCTGATTTCGAGATCTCAAGAAGCCATCAATTTTTTCCAAATTTCGTTGATTTGGGCTTTACCTTGTAGGTCATTACGTTTCTTGATCTGTAGCTTTGAAAATATGTTCGAGAGGTGGAACTTCACCGTGCCTTCTGTGATATTCAACATTGTCCCGATTTCCTTGTTTGAAAGCCGACGCTTCACCAATTCGATGATTTGACTTTCTCGCTGAGTGACGTTTTGACCGGGAACGGATTCATTGGCGATCTTCAGCGACGAAATGGATTGTCGCGCATAGGCCTCCAATACACTAGCCGAAATCCACATTTTGCCTTCGACCACAGAATGCACGGCTTTTATCAGCTGGTCATGGATGTGCGGGTATGCCACAAACCCATGAATTCCGAGCGGTAGTAACTGAGATATTTCTGCAGGAGCGTGCTCCTCGTCTAGAACAACGAACTTCGCTTCCGGGTATCGCTTCCTCAAGAACCGGAGACATTCGGCCAAGGGCAGGTCGATTCCGAACTGATCCAAGATAAAGGCAGCCGGTGTTCGTTCTATAGACTTGTGTTCAACCATGTCTTGGAGAAGGGTCCCATGAAGCGCCTTATCCTTCGCTAATACCGAGAGTAGATACTGTGCAGCAAGACCGTTCTGCTCAGCAACATAGACGTAATGGCGCCTTTCCTCCTGCGCAGTCCTGTGCAGACGAGCAGTCTTGGCTTCCTTCGTCGAGAAATTGGATCGCACAACCCGAAGGGACATCTCACACCCTAAAATCGGCCTGTCGGGGTGGAACAGCTACCTTCGAAAGGACTCGTTCCTACCCCGATCTTTCAAGTGCAAGAGTACAGACTACTTGACCGCCGCAAGCTGGAGATGTTACGAAAGTTCTATATGCGTTCCGAAAACAGAACAGAGTTGACCTGCTTTGTCTCGGCAGAAATACGACTCTGCACAACAATCGGTAAGCAAGTCCAATCTAAACGGCTTTTGGAAGGTGACGTTTTTGCTCTTGAGGCGTGCCCGAATGGCCCGCTTCTCACCAAAATGGGCAGAATCCATAAGTTCGGTGTGAAAATGACGCGCCGGGCCAACCGTGGAGAGTCCCAAACAGGACCGTCCCCGGCGCTTGGAAACCCGCATCCCCGTTAAAATCGGGGCCTCTTACAGATTCCTGCACGGAACCGGAAATACAGGGCGAACTATTAGCCCATAAATAGTCCAAAGAACCAAACGGGCTAAACCCATCGACTGGGGAAGTCCTCCCGGACCAATGGCCTAGGCTGAGCCCCTTCCCAAAGACAGGGCACCCCCTTTATCTTTCGTCCGTTGTCCGGAGACGTGAAATGGGGGCATTCTTTGGGGCCTCCACAGGGAGCCCTGGTGAGAACACCAAACAATCTTTCGATCATAAGACCGACCGAGCCATCCGGCATCAAATCCAAACTACCCGAACTTCGCCTTCTGTGGGAAGTATCGCTGAGTGGTGCCGAGACACGCATCGCTGTTCTCGATGGGCCTGTCGACCTGTCTCAACCCTGCTTCCGGGGTGCCAACCTGATTCGTCTTCACAGTTTGATGTCAGATAGTTTGTCAAGGCTGCCATGCAGGCTCACAACGACGTTCCAACGGTCTCCTGACGACGCCTGCACGGGGCGCCTCACGGTGTGCGTTTGACCTGAATATCTAATCGAACGAGTGCGCTTGGGAGGAACGCCCCTATGATTCAGATACGGCCCTCCTGCGACAGACACAAGAACTTGCAGATGATCCCATTTTCGATCAAACACTCGACTGGCAAGATTTCACATGCCTGCCTGGTTCTCAGTTGTAATCGTCACCATGACGACAAAGGTTACTTCGACATGGTCGACGATAAACCTGTCCGGCAAGAGAAAGCCGCTACGGGCGGAAGGACATCTGACGCGGTGGCGGTTCGGGGCGATGCTGGGCCGGATTTCGCTGTTACTGGTACGGACGGGATAGAGATGATGGTGGCCAAGTCAGCAGCGAAATCTGTCTACAGCGGGTTAGGGGTAAGGAGAAGTGTTGCAAAAGTGGGCTGGAATCTGGAGCAGTTTTGGGCTGGCGGGTTCGGACCGCAGACCGTTTGGGGGTGCTCCAGATGAAAATCGTCTCAACATCCTAGGAGCAGGCAAGATGGGGGTAAAATACTCGCGGTTTTCCTCTGGATTTGTTCGGCCTCCCAATCCGGGAGAACCCGAAATCGGCTCGCGTCCTGTCACGAGGAATCTTGAAGCGGTCGCGATGCCGCCTCGCCGGTTCCCTGTTGCAGAGGGAATAGCTGCATTACGGGAAAAGTCGGAAGCCGACGATCTGGATCTCGAAGCCTTTCTAGACCAAGTCGTCGAACGCGCGCAAACTCTCACGGGTGCAAGCGGAGCTGCCATCGCCGTGCGTCAAGGGCAGATTATTCTGTGCCGGGCACGGTGCGGCGAGATGGCCCCCCCACGGGGTACCCAGCTAGAGGCAGATTCCGGGATCTCGGCGGAGTGCTTGCGCACTGGCAAGGTTCTGCGCTGTGAGGACTCGGAACAAGACATCCGTGTAGACCCGCAAGTCTGCCGCCGACTGGGATTGCGCTCGATTGCGGTCGTACCTGTATTCGGAAGGACCAGAGTGGCGGGCATCCTAGAAGCATTTTCGCCGTACCCTCATGCCTTTGACGATCAGGACTTGCAGACCCTGGAGCTATTGGGCGCGTTGGTGACGACTGCCAGGCAACGATCAAGTGAAGCAAAAAGTCACGGCTTGACCTGCACGGGGTCTGGCGCCTTGCCGACTGAGGTGGAAGGACGGGTTTCCGCCTATACACCTGCTCGTGGCCGATGTCATATTGTCGGGGAAGAATGGCCGGGCGCCCCTCACTTGAGCGCGCGGAAGGACTTTAGCCCTCCTGCACCACCTGCTGCTCAGCGCACGTTTCCGGCTTGCGGACAATACGTTCGAAGTCCCGTTCATCGCTTCCACCAAACTACGTATCTCGGGGCGTCATGCATGCGCCTCGCCAGCTTAGTCCACATGCTCGCGCTCCTGAAACTTCCCATCGGCAGCGGGTATTTCACCTCCATGGTGTGACGATTGGTGGAGGAGAAGAGCTCTTCCTGGTTCCAATAAACGGCTCCGGCTTCTTTCTCACGTCTGATGGGAAGAAGCTGTGAAGCAGCAAGCAGGTCGTGCGGATGATCCGAGTTCCTTGATTCGCCGCGAGATCCATCGCGTCTTCCGATTTACAGTTTCACCTGCAAAGTATTTGTTTTGCCTTGAACTCAGTTGTGCCTCCGATTTCCACGCCATTGAGGGTCTGTCTGGAGACAAGTATCGGCTGCCCAGGGCCGTTCGTCGGCGCTGCATTTTTAGGGTTCGTTGTAAGCAAAACGCAACAATAATAGTGCCGCCGAGGAGCAACGCTAGGTCGCCGACGCTAAACAGTCCGAGCCGCGCCTGGTCTGCCAGCAAGGGAAACCGAGTGTTCGACGTTGCAACCCGCCACATCGGACTCACATGACGCAGTGTCGATGGCATTCCGACAACCGGCATCGCTCCGGCGTTTGCCTCCGTCACTAGAGCGTTCAGGACTAATCCGCAGAGCATCAGCAAAACGCCGATCCGAACGCAGGGGGATCGAAGGCACAAGTGCCTCCTTTTCTCCGCGCGCGGTGTTGTTTGCGTGTCGGTTGCTACCACGAACAACGACGTCCACGCACAGCCACTGCGAATTCTGGGATTTTCCCGAGGATGGCTCCGGTTTCTGGCCGCTGGCTACAGTGGGCACCTCGAACTTTGTAAAGAACCAGGGCTAGGAGTCCAGGATTGGGTGCCCCTCGTTCCCCTAAAAGTGTGTGTAACATCCTTCGATCTGCAGCGTACTGCTTAATGGACGCCAAGAGGAACATGGCGAAAGGACCGCAGCTCCGCGAGGGCGAAACTAGGCAGATGGAGGGGCTGGATTTGGAGAGCGTAGTAGAGCGCGCACGGAGTCAGGATGCCGAGGCCCTTGGGGAGATCTATCGCCGCTATGCTCGGCGCGTATTCGGATTGTGCCGTTACTTGCTGGACTCACGGGAGAGCGCAGAAGATGCCACCAGCGAAGTCTTCCTCAAGCTGCAGCGCTCCATCGAGAGCTACGACGGTTCGATACCGTTCCCCAGGTGGCTGTTACGGGTGGCTGGCAACCAATGCATTGACGCTTTGCGGCGCCGGCAGCGTGGACGGCGGGTGATTGTGGAAATTGAAGACGGAGCCGCGGTCATCGAGGCGGCCAGTTCGGAGCCGTCGCCGCTGGGTGCTGTCATCAGCACGGAAGAGAGGGCGCAGGTGCGGGATACCATCGCACGCCTGCCGGAGAACTATCGCGTGCCGCTGGTCCTGCGCTATTACAGCGAACTGAGCTATGACGAAATCGCGCAGAAGTTGGACCTGGAGAGGAACTACGTGGCGGCGCTGATATTTCGGGCCAAGCAGGAGCTGCGCCGGAGACTGGCCCATAGGAGCAAGTGATCATGGAATGTTATTCGGAACAGACCTGCGCCCTCGCCGTGGACGGCGAACTGGCGGCGGACGAGGCGCGGCGCCTGCGAGACCACCTAACCACTTGCGCGCGCTGCCGGGCGCTAGTGGACGCATTGCGCGCTGAGAACCGCGTTCTGAGCGAAAGTCTGCACGAGCTTCCGGATGAGGCAGCCAGCCCGGCGGGCTTCTCCCGTCCGCGCTGGTCCTGGGGGTGGGGCGACCTGGCGATCATGGCCGCAGTGCTGGCGGTAGGTTCGATCATTTCCGTTTGGCTCGATGAGCTAAGTATTCCGGCAGCGTTGGAATGGGTCAATCCCTTCAGCCTAAGCGGCCGCACGAACCTGATCTCGTACCTTTTTTACTACTTTGCACGCGGAGGTACTGCCATGCTAGCCGATTATGCTGCTGTCGTGGGGTGGACTTCTTTGCTGTTGCTGTTGGGCGGCGGCGCACTGCTGCTGGGACGCCGAGGGCGGCTACGCCAGCCTGGCCTGCGCCTGCTGATCGTGCTGCTTGCGTTGTCGTTGCCCAGCTTTGCTCTAGAGCGGCGTCACGGCGAGTTCGTCACCGTGGCGGCGAACGAGACGGTGGACGACACTCTTTTGGCCGCCGGTAACACTGTGCGCGTGGAAGGCGTGGTCAACGGAGACTTGCTGGCGTTTGGCCGGACCGTGGAAGTGCGCGGCACCGTTAAGGGCGACCTCGTGAGTTGTGCCCAAAAAACCGAGGTCAGCGGAACCGTGGAAGGTCACATCTACACCTTGTCGCACTCGCTCGACTTGGACGGGCAATTGGGTCACAGCATTTACGGCTTGGTGCAATCCTTGCGTGTGGATGACCGGGGCCAGGTGGGCGAAGGTATCGTGGTTGGTAGCGGCGACGTCAGCCTCGAGGGCGTGGTGAAGCGCAGCGTAAACATTTTCACTAGCAATGGAGATGTGAGCGGCAGTATCGGCCGCGATCTGACGATGGCCGGAGGCAGCCTTACGCTGACGAACACGGCCCGGGTGGGCGGCAACCTGAGCGCTCGCGTGCGCCAGATGAAAGATGTGCACATCGCCGACGGTGCGACCATTGCGGGGAAACGTGACGTCCAGGTGAACGTGAGGGAGAACCACTTCACGCGCCCCAGATTCTACTTCTACCAAGCTGTCCGGCTCGCTGGCGCCATGCTGGTGGGATGGCTGGGCCTGGTTCTGTTTCCCGGCTTTTTCCAGGCCACGACTCAGCTGGTGGGCTCAGGCTGGCGCAGTCTCGGGCTGGGGGTTGGGGTTCTGGCGGGCGTGCCAGTGGCCATGGTCGTGGCAGCCATCACGCTGGTTGGTATCCCGGTCTCGCTAATGTTGTTCGCGGTGTATCTGGCTGCGATCTACCTGGCGAAGATTTGGGTGGGAGCCTTCTTGGGGCGGATACTTCTGAAGCCATCCGGAGCTACGAAGCGCGATTGGTTGCTGGGACTCCTGGTGGGCCTGTTGATCCTCACCATCATTGGGTTCATCCCGTATCTTGGCGGGCTAGTCCGCATGGGGGTGGTTTGCCTAGGTTTGGGAGCGTTTGCTGGGCAGCTGTATCGGGCTTCACGACCGGTAATGACGGCCTGACACGATGACTCATCGGAACGAGCCGTCTCGCTTCTGCAGTCTTGTTGTCTGGCACGAAGATCAACTGATTTACCCAATCCAGGTTTTCAATGTGTATCCGGTAGAGTTCGCGCTCGTTTCTCATTCCGGTATCGCGCATCAAGACGACAATGTCGCGGAAGAGCGCTCGGCTTGGCTTCTGCCTTTCGACGCTGTTGCTCGTAATCTGACCCAATCGTAAATCCACGATGGTTGTCACCCTTTAGGAGGCGCCAGCCATCACGGTAGGTTTTTGTTTTGTCCTCCAGTCTGACGTTGTCCAGCCGGTCCATGAATCGCCGGGAAAACTCGGCCAAAACAGGTGCCATGCCGGTAGCAGGTCTACACCCTCCACCGCTTGGGCGAGTTCAAGCCCGCCACCTTCACGGCTCTGCCGTTTGGTTTGTTGTGTTGATCCACGACAACGTCGGCCCCGTATCGTGAAGTCATACCAGTAAGACTTAGACCTCGGCTTCTTAAACAGCTTTACGAGTTTTCTCCAATCTAGCCCGGACGGAAGCAACTCGCGTGTTCTTCGCGATGTAATCGAGAAGAACGGCTAAATCATAGCTGACTCTGCCGTGGACTCTCATCCAATTAGGGAGCGCGGAACGGGCCTCTGTCTTATCCGGCACCTCGCACTCGAGATGCTCCTGCCTCAGAAATATGACCAAATCTCCCGCTGGCAAACCTTTGAAACTCTGGGCCACACCAGGGCTAGCACATCCAGCATCGCGCGGTTGTCCGGTTCTGGGCCCGAACAAAAACAACCAGTCCAGCTGCAAAAGATAATTGCCTGTGCAGGAGCAAAATCTTGGGCACAAATCTGGGTACAACAAGCCGTGGCTAACCGGACGTCAACGTACTTCCAAGGGACAGTGGATGCCGTGAAATACCAGTAAGTTAGCCGTGAACTTTTTTTGCCACGGTAGAGGTCTGGGGTTCGAGTCCCCACGTGCCTACCATATCCTTCAATCACATAGCGGCTCCGTCCCCCTTTCTTCTTGCTCCAAGGTCCTCGGTGGACCTTTCTTCTTCGATCGAGCCCCGGGATTGGCACTCAACGAAGCAGATCCAAATCGCAACAGACGGATGCGAATATTTGGCGACCAATTCGAAGAGCTCTTCGAGCTAACCCAGACGCCCTCGTAAGTCTTGTGTCGAAGCGAAAAAAGACGCGCTGCAAGTAGTTGATACCGCTAGGGTCGACTTCGTACCGGTTCTTCCTACTAGGTATAGTCGCTCGGAACGACGAAATGCATGGGCACAATTTCCGGATAGCCAATACTCGGAGCGGTGAGGACAGCACGCGGAACCACTTCTGTTCTTCATTCAAAGCGCAGCGCTGTCATGGGACTCACGCGCGTGGCGCGCCAGGCGGGTATCCAGACTGCCAGGAACGCGACGGCCGTCAGCAGGACCGGCGTCGCGAGGAAGGCGGTTGGATCCAACGCTTTGACTCCGAAGAGGAAGCTGGCGAGAAAGCGCGTTAGCCATAACGCTCCGCCGATGCCAACGACGACACCGATGATGGCCTGCACCATCCCCTGACGGATCACCATGTTGCGAATGTTGGAGGCTTGCGCACCCAGCGCCATGCGGATGCCGAGCTCCTGAGTCCGTTGCTGCACGGAATAGGCCATCAGGCCGTAGATGCCAATCGCGGCCATGAGCAGTGCGGACGAACCGAAAATGGTCAGCAGGAGCATATTGAAACGCTCCCGCGAGGTGGTCACGATGACGATCTCATCCATGGTGCGGATGTGCGCCACGGGCAGGCCTCCGCTGGCTTCGCGCAGAGCGGTGGATACGGACCGGATCACCGTGTGCGGCTCTACGCGCGTGCGGACGATCCACCAGAGGGGCGCGATGCGAGAGTTGAGCGCAGTGACTCTGTCCGGCATCTGCGCGACCGGGATGTACATGGTAGGGGCGGGATCGCGACTTAGGCCTCCATCGCGCATGTTCCCGACGACGCCAATGATCTGCCGCGGCGGCTCCACGAAAACAGGGCCCATGTTGGCCCCGATCACCAGGCGATCGCTCAGCGGATCGCCGTTGGGCCAGTATTGTTTAGCCATCGCCTCGTTGATAATCACTACTCCCGGCGCGCCGCCGTCGTCATGCTCGGTGAAATTGCGACCGTGAAGGATGGGGACTTTGAAGGCCTCAAAGTAGGCCCAGGATACGGGAAAGTAACCGCCTCCGCCGGTGGAAGGGTTATCTCCGCTGGGGCGGCCGACAATGTCAAAGGGCAAGCCAAAGCCGCCCTGCAGCGGCAGGCAGCAGGCGGCAGCGGTGGTGGTGACACCGGGGACGGTGTTGACGCGTTGGGTCCCGTCGCGGATGACCTGGGCGACACCGGCCGTGTTCTGGAATCGATCGGCGCTGATCGACATGGCCATTGTGACGATGGTGTGGGTGTCGAAGCCGGGATCGACGGCCTGGAGATTTATGAACGTACGGATCAGCAGAGCGGCCCCGACGACGAGCACCAGCGCGAGCGCCATTTCACTGATGACAAGAAGAGAGCGGATTTTGCCGCTGCGGAAGCCAACGCCGGAGCGATTGTTGTTCTCGTTGAGCGCGGCGGCAAGATTGTTGCGCGATGCGCTGATGGCGGGGAGGAGGCCAAAAAGGATTCCGGTGAGCACTGAGACACCGAACGTGAAGAACAGGACGTTCAGATCGAGCGTCACAGCCGATCCGTCTTCGCCGACACGAGGAATGCTTCCAGAACTAACGGCGAGCAGGAGCCGGACTCCGACCATGCCGAGGATCAGGCCCAGAAAGCCGCCGGTGAGCGATATGACCAGGCTCTCCGTGAGCAACTGCCGGATGATGTGCCCGCGGCCTGCGCCCAGAGCGGAGCGGGTCGCGAGTTCACGCTTTCTGGCGGTCGCGCGGATTAGTAGAAGATTCGCTACGTTGGCGCACGCGATGAGCAGGACGAAGGTGACGGCTCCGAGCAGAACCAGGAGAGAAGTGCGCGTGTCTCCGACCATCACATCCTGAAGAGAGGTAACCCCGAAACCACCTTGTGGACCGAGTCCGCCGGGATAGGTTCGGCGGAACTGATCGGCAGCGAGCTTCAGTTGCGCGTTAGCCTTTTGTGGTGTGATGCCAGGTCGCAGGCGCGCTGCGACTACGAAATAGTGTGCCATGTCCTGCGAGGTAAGATCGAACTGAAAGGGCAGCCAGAGATCGCCCGTCGGCTCGGTAACGAAGTCGCGTCCAATGACTCCGACGACCAGGTATGGCTGGCCGTCGAGATGAATGTTGGTGCCGACGATTTTAGGATTTCCGCCAAAGCGGCGTTTCCAGAGGGCATAACTGAGGACGACGACGTTGCCACCATGGGGGCTGTCCTCGGCGGAAGAAAAGGTGCGTCCAGCCAGGATTGGCGCGCCAAAGAGACGAAAATAGTCCACGGTTACATGGATGCCCTGCACCTGCTCGGGATCGTTGCCCCCCGTGAGGTTGAGTCCGGCACCGCCTTGGTCGTAGCCCGCAACATACTGGAAAATGCTGGACTGCTGGTTCCAGATGTTGAACTTGGGCACGTTGGCGCCGGGAAATGTCCCCTGCGGCGCCGTATTCATCAATTGCACCAGTGACTGCGGCTCGGGATAGGTGAGCGGCTTGAGCAGAACGGTGTTGATGACCGAAAAGACCGCCGTATTCGCACCAATGCCG
>Ga0137418_10004504_pt1 | contig 12791 bp, 7 predicted proteins | sample CZODoug3_1_2_16f_FD_122242 | JGI IMG/M metagenome (GOLD analysis project Ga0137418, IMG submission 122242) | Vadose zone soil fungal communities from Angelo Coast Range Reserve, California, USA - CZODoug3_1_2_16fungal (Hybrid Assembly) | ecosystem: Environmental > Terrestrial > Soil > Vadose...
AATCCCAGGACGTGCCTGCGCGGCGGATACTGAATCTTCTACAGCGAGCCGATGACCTACATGGGCTGGTCGGCAGGCTCTACGCTGCGACAAGGCGTGACCGTCACGGCCAATCCGACGATTCCGAACATCACGCTCGCAAACGCGTTTCCGGAGGCGCTCAGAGTGGAGTCTCGCAACGTCACGGTCATAAACCGGGATCTCCGGACGCCATACAACCAGCAGTGGACGCTTGGCGTACAGCGGGAGCTCGCCAAGGATCTGATGCTCGACATGGCGTACCTGGGCAACAAGGGAACGAGCCTGATCAGCGGATCGCAGAAGAACATCAACCAGCCGCCTCCAGGGCCCGGCGCGGTCGCGGCGCGCCGGCCGTATCCGAATTTCGCGAGCGTGTCGGTGTTCGAGTCCGACGGCGACTCCGATTACCACGCATTGCGAACCGGACTGCAGCGCCGTTTCCGAGGCGGGCTCTCGCTCAACGTTTCGCATGTCTGGTCGCACATGATCGACACGACCGGCACCTCTTTTCTCGCTGAAGGCACCAGCAACGCGAAGCGCGACGTTCACAATCGCGCGGCCGAGCGGGGCAACAGCATCTTCGACGCGCGGCACAGGCTGGTGGTCAGCTACGTGCTGGAGCTGCCGTTCAGCGGGCGGTTCACGAGCGGGTGGCAGCTGTCGGGAGTGACGACGTTCCAGACCGGCACGCCCGTCGATGCCGGGATGTCGTTCGACAACGCGAACACCGGCAGCACCGGCGACAACAGGCCGGATCTCGTCGGCGACCCGAACACCGGCCCAGAGACTCCGCAGCAATGGTTCAACACGTCTGCGTTTGCCGCCCCAGCGCCGTTCACCTTCGGCACCACGGGCAAGAACGTCATTACCGGTCCCGGCATCAAGACGACCGATTTCTCGCTGATCAAGAACGTGGGCGTCGGGAAAGCCGGGAAGCTGCAGTTGCGGCTCGAGGTATTCAACCTGCTGAACAACACGAATTTCAGCGCGCCCAACGCGACGTTCGGCACGGCGCAATTCGGCGTCATTTCCTCGGCCGGCGAAGCTCGCGAGATTCAACTTGGATTGAAGTTCACGTTCTAAAACGCGCGCTCCACATTTACCTGCGGAGCGCGCAGGGAAGGCGGAGCAATCGATTCTCGCGGTCTCCGCGTTCTCGGCCGTGAGCTTCGTTGACATTCGGCCACCGCAGTCGCAGGAGAGTGTGCCGTGAGCCCAAACTTGCGCGCCGTTGCATTGACCATGTTCGTTCCCGTGATGTGCGGGACGGTGTTCGTGCACCGGGCGGCCATGCAGTCTGCCCCCGCGATCGAGACCAACGTCCTCGTACCGATGCGCGACGGCGTTCGCCTCGCGGCGGACGTGTACCGGCCTTCGGCAGCCGGCAGGTTTCCGGTGCTCCTTTGCAGGACGCCGTACAACAAGAACGGCCAGGTGGCGCTGGCGAAGTTCTTCGTCGAGAGCGGCTACGCGGTCGTGGTCATGGATTCACGGGGCCTGTACGCCTCCAAAGGCGAATGGCATCCGTACACGGACGAAGGGCGCGACGGTTACGACACGCAGCAGTGGATCGGTCAGCAGCCGTGGTCCGACGGGAAGGTCGGGATGTTCGGCCGGTCGTACCCGGGTTATACGCAGGTCGCGGCGGCGCCGTACCGGAACACGTATGTCAAGGCGATCATGCCCGAGGCGGCGCAGTCGTCGAACTTCGAGGCGATCTGGTCGTGGAATGGGATCTACCATCTGGCGCTCGGCTTGAGTTGGGGTACCGGCCAGGAAGCCATCGCCCGCGGGAAGCCCCGGCCCTCGCCGTCCTGGGTGGAGGTGATGAATCATCTGCCGTTGAAGTCGTCGATGGACATGATCGGCGTGCATTCGAAGTTCGTCGGCGATACGCTGTCTCACGAAACCTACGACGAATTCTGGCGGGCGATGAGCATCCAGGAAAAGTACGCCGACATGGATGTCGCGGCCTACCATCTCACCGGCTGGTATGACGACCTCACGCACGAGACGATTTCGAACTTCGTCAACATGCGGAAGCTGTCCCGCTCGGACCATGCGCGCCGCTGGCAGAAGCTGCTGATTGGACCCTGGGGACACGGCGTTCGCAGCGATCCGAAGTACGGCGACATGGATTTTGGACCGCAGATGGCGACCGATTTGCGCAAGCTCCATCTGCATTGGTACGACTATCACCTGAAGGGCGTGCAGAACGGGCTCGACACGGAAGCGCCGATCCGGATCTTCGTGATGGGCGAGAATGGCTGGCGCGACGAGCAGGAGTGGCCGCTGGCCCGCGCGCGCGCCACGCGGCTCTATCTGCACAGCGGTGGAACCGCGAACACGCGGATGGGGGACGGCACGCTGTCGGAGAAAACGCCCGGGACGGAACGCCCGGACACCTACGCTTACGATCCGAGATATCCGGTGCCCACCTACGGCGGGCACGGCAGCGGCGGCGGCGGAATCACGAGAGACGGCGCCTTCAGCGTCCAGGGACCGATGGATCAGCGTTCAACCCAGCAGCGTGACGACGTCGTCGTCTACACGACCGATACGCTCGCGGCCGACACGGAAGTGACAGGCGCGGTCGAGTTGAATCTTTTCTTCTCGACGGACGTGACCGACACCGATTTCTTCGCCACGCTCTCCGACGTGCATCCGGACGGTCGCGCCATCCTGATCACCGAGGGCGCCGGGCGAACCCGATATCGGGAGTCGCGCGAAAAGACGAAGCTCCTGACGCCCAAACAGCGTTACGAGGTGAAGATCCCGCTCTGGGAGACGAGCAATGTCTTCAAGGCGGGTCACCGAATCCGCCTTCACATTACGAGCAGCAACTTTCCACGCTTCAACCGGAATCTGAACTCGGGGAAGCCGATGGCGGAGGAAATGGAGGAAGACATCCGGGTGGCCCATCAAGTCATTCTGCACGACGCTCAGCATCCGTCGTCTCTAGTGCTGCCGGTGATTCCCGCTGACCACAAATGAGGTGGCTGCCATCGATGCCGGACGACATGAACCTGCGAAACCTTCTCGTCCTCGCCGTCGCGATCGGCACGCTCCAGCCGACCGCCGCGCAGCAGCCACCGGATCTCTCCGGCGCGCTCCGCTGGCGCAACATCGGTCCCTTCCGTGGCGGTCGCGTCACCGCCGTGGCCGGCATCGCCTCGCAGCCGCTCGTGTACTACATGGGCGCGACCGGCGGCGGCGTCTGGAAAACAGACGATGCGGGGCTGACCTGGAGCAACGTGTCGGACGGCTTCTTTCACACCGGCTCGGTTGGCGCCGTCTCGGTCTCGCAGTCGAATCCGAACATCGTCTACGTCGGGATGGGCGAGGGGTGCCTGCGCGGCAATCTGTCGTCGGGCGACGGCATCTATAAATCCACCGACGCCGGCAGGACGTGGACGCACGTCGGCCTGGCCGACAGCAGCCAGATCGGACGGATGCAAATCCACCCGACGAATCCCGCCATCGTTTACGCCGCCGCCATCGGTCATCCATATGGGCCCAACGCGGAGCGTGGCGTCTTTCGCTCGAAGGACGGCGGCAGGACGTGGCAGAAGGTGCTGTACGTGAACGACAAGACCGGCGCGGCCGACATCGCGATGGATGCGACCAATCCGCAAGTGCTCTACGCGACCACATGGCAGGTGCTGCGAACGCCGTGGGACATCTACACCACGGGCCCGGGCGCCGGACTCTACAAATCCACCGACGGAGGCGACACGTGGACCAGGCTCACGGCCGGCTTGCCGCCGGGCAATCTCGGCAAAATCGGCGTCGCCGTGTCGCCGGCGAATCCGCAGCGCGTGTGGGCGACGGTCGAAGCCGACGCCAGGGGTGGCGTCTACCGGTCGGACGATGCGGGACGGACGTGGCAGCTGCTGAACGACGACTTCAACATGACGGCGCGTCAGTACTACTACGGCCACATCTTCGCCGACCCGGTCGACGCGAACACGATGTACACGTTCTGCGCGAAGTATTTCTACAAGTCCACCGACGGCGGCAAGACGTACACGAACGTGCAGACGCCGCACAGCGACTACCACGACCTGTGGATCGATCCGAAGGATCCGAAGCGGATGGTGAACGGCAGCGACGGCGGCGCCTCGGTGACGTTCAACGGCGGCCGCACGTGGAGCTCGATGGACAATCAGCCGACCGCGCAGTTCTACGCGGCCATCACCGATCACGGCACACCGTACCGCGTCTACGGATCGCAGCAGGACAACACGACCGTCTCGATCGCCAGCCGTACAAACGGCGCGGGCATCGCCGAGAACGACTGGCATCCGGTTGGCGGCGGCGAGAGCGGGTATCTCGCGCCGACACCGTCGAACCCGCCGGTCGTCTTCGGCGGCAGCTACTTCGGGCTGATGACGCGCTACGACGAGCGGACCGGCGATAGCCAGAACATCACCGTGTGGCCCGACTACAACGGCGGCCGGACGGCCGCAGATGTGAAGTACCGGTTCCAGTGGACGTATCCGATCATCGTGTCGCCGCACGACGGGAACACCGTCTACACCGGCGCGCAGTTCGTGTTCCGCTCGACGAACGGAGGTCGCAGCTGGGAAACCATCAGCCCGGATCTGACGCGCAACGACGCGGCGAAGCAGAAAGGCGGCCGGCTCGAGGAGTACTACTCGACGATCTTCACGATTGCTGAATCGCCGAAGGAAAAAGGCGTCATCTGGACGGGATCGGACGATGGGTTCATCCAGGTGACGAGAAACGGCGGCCGCGGCTGGCAAAACGTGACGCCGCCTGCAATTCAGCCCTACACGCGGATCAACATCATCGACGCGTCGCCGCACGACACGGCGACGGCGTTCGTCGCGGCGAACCGATATCAGCTCGACGATTTCCATCCGTACGTCTACAGGACCACCGACTACGGCAAGAGCTGGCAGGCGATCGCGAACGGCATCCCGGAGCGCAGCTTCGTCCGCGTGGTGCGCGAGGACCCGAAGCGCCGGAACCTGCTCTACGCCGGGACCGAGACCGGGGTGTACTTCTCGCTCGACGGCGGCAACCGCTGGCAGTCGCTGCAGCTCGACCTGCCAGTCGTGCCGATCACGGATCTCACGGTGAAGGACAACGATCTGATCGCGTCGACGCAAGGCCGCGCGTTCTGGATCCTCGATGACGTGACACCGCTGCACGATCTCGACGACGCGGTGACGACCGCCGCGTATCTCTTCGCGACGCGGGACGCCGTGAGGGCGCGCCGCTCGGGCTTCGGGCGCGCGCCGAACGGCATGGGTCAGAATCCGCCGAGTGGCGCCACCATCACCTACTGGCTCGGCCGCGCCCAGGAGGTGGCCTTCGAGATCGTCGATCCGAAAGGCATCGTCGTGAAAACCGCGACGAGCCGCGACCGCAACGGCCCTGCCGCGACGCCGGGGATGCACCGGATCACGTGGGACATGCGATATCCCGATGCGCACGGCATCGAGGGTGGCACGTTCCTGGCCGGCGGCACCCTGCGCGGGCCGGTCGCGGTGCCGGGCACGTATCAGGTGCGGTTGAAGACCGGCGGCGAGACGCTGAGTCAATCGCTGCGCATCGTTGCGGATCCTCGATCGCAGGCCAGCGTCGCCGATCTGCAGGAACAGTTCGACCTGCTCACCGCGATCCGCGACAAGGTGACGGAAGTGCACGACGCCGTGAACGACATCGTGAAGATGCGAAAAACGCTGGCGTCACGCAAGGATGCCGCGTCGATGAAGCTGGACGCCGCACTCGACGCGGTGCAGAAGGAGCTCGTCGACCTGCGCTTCGCCGGGTACGACGATCAGATGCTCGTCTTCGACCTGAAGCTCAATAACCGGATGGCCGCGCTGCAAGGCTACGTCTCACAAGGCGACTACGCCCCGACCGAACAGCAGTACGGTGTCTTCCGGATGGTTTCGTCGCTCATCGACGCTGCGCTCGCCAGATACGCAGCGCTGAAGGCGCAAGCGCCGTCGCAGTAGTGGCTACTGCGTCCTGGGAGTGTCAGGCGGCTTCAGGTACCGATCGAACCACTCGAGGATCCGGCGGTTGACGTCGAGCGCGTCGGCCCTCGAGTGGCGGGACAGGCTGTGGTCGCCGTTCGCGTAGGCGACAAGCTCCGCGGTCTTCCCGAGCTGGCGCAACGCGTAGAACATCATCTCCCCTTCACCGAAGAGGATCGTCAGGTCCTTCTCGCCGTGCAGGATCAGCACCGGCGTGTTGACCTTGTCGAGGCGAAAGAACGCCGACTGCGACCGGTAGCGCTCGGGATACTCGAACGGGCTGCCGCCCATCCGCGCCTGACCGGTTTCGATGTTGCGCGAATCGCGATCGCGGCCGCTCGCCCAGTTGCGGAACAGCTCCGGCGGCGTCGCGCCCGACACGGCAGCGGCGAAGATGTTCGTGCGGGTGATGAGATTCGAGGTGGCGTAGGCGCCGAAGCTGTGGCCCCACAGCCCGAAGCGCCCGCTGGTGACGCCCATCTCGCGCACGGCGTTGACGGCCGGCACCACGCATTTCTCGTACGAGTCGGCCGTCTGCCCCACCTTGATCTTCACGTTCGGCATCAACATCGCGTAGCCGCGGCTGATGAACATCTGGTCGCGGGCGCTGAAACGGTGGATCGCCGGCGTCATCTTTTCGTAGACCCACGTGATGACCGGCACCTTGTCCGAGGGCTTCAGCCCGGCCGGCCTGTACAGCAGCGCGCCGAGGCGATCGCCGTCGGCGTTGAAATACCAGAACATCTCCGGCTTGCTGAACGTGAAGCGCGCGAGCTGCGGATTCAGATCGGTGATGCGCGTCCGGCGGTTGCTGCCCCCGTCGACGAGCCAGAGATCGTCGGGGTGCGTCGCATCCTCGATCGGCATGACGACACCGCTCTTCGTCGGCACGAGGCGGCCGTACGACTCCTGCCCCCGCGCCACGCTCCGCAGCTTCTCGTCGGCCAGGGTGTACTGGTACAACGTCTCGTCGTAGGTCTTGTTGTTGGTGGCGCGGAAGTACACGGCCGATCCGTCCGGCGCCCACACCGGATCGCTGACTTGATCGTCGAAGCTGCTCGTCACGTTGCGCGACGCGCCGTCGGCGGCCACGACGTAGAGGTCCATGAACGGCTGCGCGATCGTGTACATCCCCGGCTTGACCGGCTCGATCTCCGGATCGGTGACGGTCGGATCGGCGACCAGCGCGGCGAAGCGCGTGCCATCCGGCGACCAGACCGGTTCGCTCGCCGACAGGGTGAACGACTCCCGCCAGGGAGCGGCCGCCCCGCTATCCGTGGCAATCGTCATCAGCCGGCCGCCCTTCGCGAACAGGAGATGTGTCCCATCAGGTGCCCAGGTGAACCGGCCGCGCTCGCTCAGCTTGCGCGCGGTTGCTGGACGGGTGCCGTTGATGGCCAGCACGAACGTATCGTTCTGCTCCTTGCCGATCACGCCGAGGGTGGCGGGATCGGGTGAGACGAACAGGAGATCGCGCCCCGTCGGCGACAGACGGAACGAGCGCAACACGATTGGATCGCTCACGAGCGGCGACGCCTTGCCGCTGTTCACGTCGATCGCGGTCAACAGCGCTCTCCGCTCGTCGGTGAAAAACCGATCGCCCGGAATGCGTGCGTCCGTGTTCTTGACGACCTGCACGCGATAGGGCTGCGCCTGACGCTCCGGTATCGGCACCGCCACGATCAACGACCGGCCGAGCGGTTCCCATTGAGGCGCGAGATAGGCACGCGGGGCGAACGGTTCGCCGATCGGCGTCATCACGTCACGGTCCGCGTCCCAGACGATCACGCGCCCCACCGACTGCTCCTCACGTACGAACGCCAGTCGACGACCATCGGGCGACCAGACCGGGAACGAGCTGTGGGACGCGCCGGCTGTCAGCGCGCGCGGCGGGCCGGGACGATCGGTCCCCAGCGCCTGCACGACGACATGGCCGGTCGGCCTCGGCTCCTGAATGTTCCACTCATCGTTCATGTCCGTGAGGACGTACGCAATCCATCGTCCGGTGGGCGATACGACGACGGGTTGGCCGCCGGCGAACGTGCGGACGGCGAGCACGTCCTCGCTCGTGAAGATTGGAGCGGGCTGCGCGAAGACGGTCGCCGCGCACGACAGAGTGACCACGGTGACCAGAGATGCAAGGGGTCGATGCATGGAGTCCTCGATCGTCACGGTCCGGGTGGAGAGACTTACGGAGTTGTACACTAATGCATGCGCGCGTCCGCGCTCAATGTAATCGCGTTCCTTTCGTTTGCTGCGTGCCGATCCGGTCCAGCGCCAGCCCCGACCGCTCCCATCCCTCCGCGACAGCCGATCGTGCTCGTCACGATCGACACGCTGCGGGCGGACCGGCTCGGGTCGTACGGGTCGACCCGCGGGCTCACCCCGTCGCTCGATGCGTTCGCACGCGAGGCGACGCGGTTCACCGCAGCCGTCAGCCAGGTACCGCTGACGCTGCCGTCGCACGCGACGATCCTCACCGGGCTGCATCCCTCGCACCACGGCATTCGCACGAACGACGGGTTCCGGCTCGCGCCGACCGTCCCGACCCTCGCGGAGTTGTTGAAGGCCTCGGGCTACGCGACCGCGGCGTTCATCGGCGGCTATCCGCTCCGTGCATCATCCGGGCTCCCGCGCGGATTCGATCGGTACGATGACGAGTTTCTCACATCGCCTGGCGTCACTGAACGATCGGCGGACGAAGTGATGCGATCCGCGGCCGTGTGGATCGAAGCGAACCGTTCGCAACCGTTCTTCGCCTGGATCCATCTGTTCGATCCGCACTCGCCGTACGCGCCGCCCGCGCCGTTCGCCGCCGCGCATCGCGACGCGCCGTACGACGGTGAAGTCGCGTATACCGACGCCGCGTCCGGCCGGTTTCTCGATCGCCTCCGGCAACAGGGCCTCTACGCCCCCGCCACGATCGTCATTGTCGCCGACCATGGCGAGTCGCTTGGCGAGCACGGCGAGCGGACGCACGGCACGTTTCTCTACGACGCGACGATCCGCGTCCCGTTGTTGATCAAGTTGCCCACGATCCGGCTGAAGCCGGACGCCACGTACGACAGGGCGGGCGCCACGTACGGCAGGGCGGACGCCACGTCCGCATGGAGCGGGAGTCGAATCGTGGACGTCCCCGTCGAGACCGCGGACCTCGCGCCGACGATCGCGGTGCTGGCGGGCGCCGCGCTCACCCGCAGCGATGGCCAGAGTCTGGTACCGCTTACACCGAGTCCTACTATCAGAACATCCTGCTCGGATGGAGCCCGCTGCGAGCGGTCCGGACCGAGCGATGGAAGCTCGTCGAAGCGCCGCGACCCGAGCTGTACGACCTCGAACAAGATCCGCACGAGCTGCAGAGTCGCCTGAACGAGCGGGCGGCGCTCGCCACCGGGCTCCAGCGCGCGTTGACCAGCCTCGACGCCGCCGACCGCTCAAAAGACGGTGCGCGCGCGGCCGCGACGAGCGAATCGGTCGAGCGACTGCGAAGTCTCGGCTACGCGTCAGGCTCCACGACGCCGACGCCCGCCACCCGGGCCATCGATCCGAAAGATCGGGTGGCCGTCTGGGCGGAGATCGAAGACGGCATCGACCTGACGGCACGCGATCCAGCGTCAGCCGGGCAAAAGTTCGCGCGCGCCCTGCAACTCCAACCCGACAACGGCCTGGCGATGAAGTATCTGGCCGACCTGCAATTCCGCGCGGGGCGCCTGCGGGAGGCGCGCGAACAGTACCGTCGCGCGATCGCCGCAGGATTCCGTCATCCGGATGCGTACGTGAACCTCGCGTCGATCGCGGAGCGCGAGGGCCACCTCGACGAAGCGCGCGAGGCGCTGACCAATGCCGTCGGGCTCGCGGCGTCGGACGCGGACGCCTGGAACCGGCTCGGCCTCCTCGAAGCGCGCCACGGTGATGTCGACGCCGCGCGGCGCGCGTTCGCGCAAGCGATTGCCGTGGCCGGCGATCGACCCGAACCGTATTACAACCTCGGGTTGATCGAGCGTCGTGCCGGCAACGAGACGGCCGCGCAGACGCGGCTGCACGAAGCGCTCACGCGAAATCCGAAGTACGCGGAGGCGCACTACGAGCTGGGAACCGGCTACCTGCTCGCGCGCCAACCCGAGCGCGCGCTCGAGGCCTATCGCGCCGCCCTGGCCAGTCGACCGGATTATTCGGAAGCGCTATTTGGCGCGGCACGAGCGGAGCTCGACCTCGGGAAGACCGACGATGCGCGCCGTGATTACGAGCGGTTCGTGCAGGGTGCGCCGAAGGAATATCGTCGGCAGATTGCCGCGGCAAAGGAGGCGATCCGGAGGCTCCGGAATTAGGAATTAGGAATTAATTTCAGAATCTGTATCTGACCGCCACCTGCGCCTGGCGCTGATCGCGGACGCCGATGATCGTCCCGAACGTCGTCGGCGGCGCGGACGGGTCCAGGCCGATGATGTTGTTGTAGCTCGAGATGTTCTTCCGGTTCAGCAGATTGAACACGTCGAACCGGATCTCCACGCGGTTCGTGCCGGCGAGCTTCAGATCGTATGCGGCGCTGGTGTCGAGCGTCACCGTGGCGGGATAGCGGAACGAGTTCCGGCTCAGGCTCGCCGGACGATCCCCGTAGCTCCCGGTGGACGAGAAGCCGTCCCCGTCGGAATCCTGGCCCACCACGCCCGTGTACGGAAAGCCCGAGCGAGCGAACAGAATCGTGCCGACGCGCAGGCCGAGCGGCGCCTCGTAGGTGCCGCTCAGCACGAACACGTGCGGCACGTCGGTGTCGCTCGGTCCCCACTGGTAGCTTCGATCGCCGCCTATCGCCGTGAGCCCCGGCACCATCGAGTTCGCGAGCCGGAAGTTGTCGACGTCTCCCCGCGCACGCCCCAGCGTGTAACTCGTCTGCAGCGCGTAGTGGCGCGACAAACGTTTGCTGATCCCGAGCTTCAGCGCGTTGTACTCCGTGTGCCCGCCGTTGAACTGGAGATACAGGCTGCGAAAGCCGGTGAAGCCGATGCCGTACGGACCGCCGGTCCGGTTCGGCACGCCGAGCGACCTGAGCGCGTTCGCTTGCGCCGCCGTCCGCGTCTGCCCCGGGCCGAGCGGAAAGTACGACGGCGCGTTGATGTCCCACGTCACCAGCAGGTCGTAGCCGTAGACGCGGGCGTAGTCGGCCGACACGGCCCAATCGGGCCCGATCTCGTGCTGCACGCCGATGTTGGTGTTGAAGAAGCGCGGCGCGACGCGATGGAAGTCGTCGCCGATGCCGCCCGGAAAGTCGGCGCCCTGAAAGATCGGAACGTAGACCGTCGCGCGAGCGACGGTCGCGGCGCCGGTCGGAAAGGCGCTCAATCGGTTCGGAAATGCCGGGAACAGCGGGTCGCCCTAACGCAGATCGATCGTCGTTTGTCCGACCGGTCCGGTATTCGACTCACGGTTGATCGCAGACGACTCGAGCGTGTCGTAGAAGACCCCGGTGTTGCCGCGCACCACCGTTCGCGTGGTGCGACCGACGTTCCACGCAAATCCGATCCGCGGCGCGACGTTGTTGTTGTCGCCCTGGAACAGCGAGTCCTTGTCCCAGCGCGCGCCGACGTTCAACGTCAGGCCGCGCGTCACTTCCCAGTCGTCCTGCGCGAACGCGCCCGCCATGTAGTCCTTGAAGTTCAGGCCGGACGCCCCGAACGTCTGCGTGAACTGGAACGGAAACGTCGTGGGATCGCCGGCATTGAAGGGGAACTTGGTGCCTTGCGCGAACGTGTAGGTGCCGGTGAAGTTGTTGAAGAAGGTGACGAACCGCCAGGATCCGATGACGTCGACGCCCGCCTTGAGCTGGTGCGAGCCGCGGACGACCGAGAAGTGATCCACCCACTGCGCGCGTTTCTCCACCAGGTTCTGCGGATACACGGGGTTCGTCCCCAGCATGCCGACGCCGGCGTAGGTGACGGCGACGGGCGCCTTGCTGAAATCGGGCGTGCGCGACTCCGCGCCGCTCGCGGATATCAGCGGCGAATAGAAGTCGACGACGTCGAAGGTGTAGCGGAAGCGGGCCTCGTTGACTTTGTTCGCGCCGAAGTTGCTGACGAGCGACGTGATGAACGCGTCCGTGCGTCCTTCCGTGTTGCTGCGCCGGTCGTACGTGTTCAGCCCGCCAACGCCCTGTCCTTCCTGCGTATTGCGATTGAAGCTGTACCTCACATCGAGGGCGTTGCGGTCGTCGATCCGGTGGTTCAGCTTCAGGAATCCCTGACGCTGCGTCTGCGGCGCGGCGAACGTGCCGGGCGCCAGCACCGAGATCACGACGGACGCGTCGTCGATCTTCGTGTCCTCGTAGTTGGCGAAATAGTGCGTCACATCCTTCTTGAGCGGGCCACCGATCGTTCCGCCGAACTGTTGCCGTTTCTGCGTCGTCTTGACGCCTGTCAGCAGGTTCGCGGCGACGAGATCGGTCGGCCGCCAGAAGCCGTAGCCGCTCCCCGCGATCGTATTCGTCCCCGACTTGGTCACCACGCTGATCATGCCGGCGCCGGTCTGGCCCGTTTCCGCCTTGAAGCCGTTCGTGATCACCTGCAGCTCTTTGATCACGTCGAGCGAGAGGCCGTTGCCGCCGCCGAACTCGCCGTTGAGGGTGCGGATCTCGCGTCCGGTCATCGACACGCCGTCGGCGACGAAGTTCGCCATGCGCGTGCCCTGACCGTTGACGGAGATATTGCTGCTGCTGGTGGCGCCGGTCGGCACGACACTCCCCGACGTCTGCAGCAGCGAGAGGAA
>Ga0137418_10004506_pt1 | contig 12789 bp, 6 predicted proteins | sample CZODoug3_1_2_16f_FD_122242 | JGI IMG/M metagenome (GOLD analysis project Ga0137418, IMG submission 122242) | Vadose zone soil fungal communities from Angelo Coast Range Reserve, California, USA - CZODoug3_1_2_16fungal (Hybrid Assembly) | ecosystem: Environmental > Terrestrial > Soil > Vadose...
TGGCTTACCGTGCACGTATGAATCCATTACTACATCTATCTATGCCTACATCCATGCCTTAGTGTCAGATTCGGCGCTGCCGAATCTGACATCGCCATTCCCATATGCGTTGTTAAACGCATACCAGGCCACGATACCATCCCATAATGGCTTACCGTGCACGTATGAATCCATTACTACATCTATCTATGCCTACATCCATGCCTTAGTGTCAGATTCGGCGCCGCCGAATCTGAATTCGGCGCTGCCGAATCTGACATCGTCATTCACATATGCGTTTCCAAACGCATACCAGACCATAATACCATCCCATATTAACTTACAATGCACGGCTGAAAGCTGTAGTGCGTCTACGCATGCCTACAATCATGCCTTAGTGTCAGATTCGGCGCTGCCGAATCTGACATCGAAATTCGCATCTGCGTTTTCAAACGCATACCAGACCACAATACCATCCCAAATCAACTTACCATGCACGACCGAAGGCAGCAGAGCATCCACGTATGCCTACAATCATGCCTTAGTGTCAGATTCGGCGCTGTGCTCGAGCTTAAGGTTTCTACTTCTTTGTTCACATACCAGGCCACACAACCTTCTAATACCAATCTCTGATACATGTTGAAGACCACAACCTGCAATTCCCATCATCCTCCTACACGCAAACGTACAACGAAATACACAAAATGAAAATTACACCAACCGGCGATCGAATTGATGTGAAGTCCGAGTCCGCGATATACCCTATTCAGCCGTTACCTTCCCTCCTGGCGCTAATCGACAACAGCGGGAGGCTGCGATTCAGATGCCTCTCTGAAGAGTGCGCCGGTCGGGATGCCGGTTCCCCATTCCTCTGCCTCGTCGCCATGCTGCGAAGGGGTGGGAGTAGATGCGATGGAAGGCAGCGGCACCGTGGAAGAGGAGGGAGATTCCTGTGGCTCATCAGGTCTGTTTCGACGAGAGGCACGCCTCGCAGCCGGCTCCGCTTAGGAACGAGAGAAACACTAAATAGGGTATCATAACAGAGGACTAATACGTACCGGGGACATCAAGACTTCCACGAGACTTTCTCTTCGTCCCTCCTGCTGACGAACCACCCTTTGTCCCGGCAGATTCAGCGAGTTGCCGCCTGATATCCCTCCTCGACTCTGGCGTCGCAGACACATCGGCCTCTTGATTTTCCTCTGCGGACAAAGGTTCCTCCACATTCGCCTTCGCAGACTCAATGGCCTTCGGAATGGCCTTTGCTTCAGAAGACGCCATGGCTACAGCGATAGTAAGTAACGCCCTCGATACTTCAGCCCAATGCATATCGATAGCTCGATACACGCACCCTTATCGCCTCTCGCATTAGCCTTCACCTTAGGGCCTTTCTTCTCTTTCCTGATGACGATGGCTAAAAAGTAAAACAGAATTTCATTAGAGATGTTTAACAAAAAATGATTTATGAATCGTACTAGGTTCTTCCACTTCGTCATTTTCGGGTTCAGCGTCAGCCTTCTGAGGCTTCTTCGAAGAGGCCGCCGAACCTTTCCCGACGGTTGGGGAGAGCGGATCTTCGCCTTTAACCTTCCTAGAGGGCTTTCGTAGACGTTTGGAAGACGTGACGAGACCTTCCATTTTGACGACTGTCAAAAATGCCAACACAACCATGTATGATAGCCGGAACATCAATGAAAATGAAAAAAAGGAATGTACCAATTTCGGTATTTGCCTCTGCAGCATTCTTCCTGGCGGCCCCCTTTCCCTTCGACTTCGAAGTGGAGGCCTTCTCCTTGTCTTCGGGTGGAGCGGTTGACACCCCCTTGCCCTTGGAAGCAGCTTTCGCCTTCTTGGGAGGGGCAACCGCCGTCTGCTTACCCTTAGATGCAGCCTTTTTAACTGATTTTGATATCGTCAACCACGTCAAATTAGGAGGGTAAGAAAATATTTATTTGCCTTTGACCTCGACCACCACCTCCTCCTCTTCCTCATCGTCGCTAACGTCTTCCTCTTCGCTACTAACGTCTTTCTCCTCGTCGCCAACATCTTCCTCGACGTCTTCATCAGAAAGGTTGGGCTTATTATCCAACCAACGCATCACCTTCGGAATCATGCCACGAAGGTCCTCTTCTTTCATCGATGCGATTTCATAATCGTACTTCTCACCGTGATGCCAGTCTGGGACGGACGTCTCGTATTCGGTCCAATCTGTGCCAAACATACATGTGAAAGAGGACACATGATAATACACGTATAGCCTACCGAATTCGAAGGGATCCTCATTCAAACCCGCTCCGGATTCTTTTATATATCGCTCTACGTCCTCTATACCATGCCTCTTGGCATGGAATTCCAAGCAGAGCCAATTGTCGAGAGCGGGACAACGCCAATCGGGACCCAATTCGTCGTCGACCGCAGCTGCGCGACATTGCTCCCAGGCTTCCATGATAACGCCGTCCATGTACTGTATATACTGCTTGAGCATTCTGATAGGGTCCTTGCCGAATGAATAATCTCCACGATTCTCGTTTATAACATCATGAACGTCAATATATAGTTCGAAACGGTATAGAATACGCTTCAGAAAGGCAAAGTAAGCAGCTGGGAACCTCCTCCAATGGCTCCGCGACTGGTGTTTCGGTTTGAGAATGTTAACTTCGTATACATCGATCATCCCATCGTTGTCGTCTTCATCAAATTCCAAATCGTAGTTGACTTGACGAATTAAGGCGAGGGCATGGGCGCTAGGGGGTGACTTCTTCCAATGACGGTGAGTTTGAACTCTGGAGGTAGACATCGTGCAAAATTGACGGGATGGGTAGGGATAAGCAAATGATGAAAATATGAATCGATATGGATCAAGCGCACGCTTTCAACACGCGCTACACCGGTTTGGAATAACCCGGTCAAATACACACACGTGTTCGGCATTAAAACTGACACGAGGCGCACGAGAAACAAATCATTTGCACCCGAGACATAATAATGAAATTATTAGATTCTCTTCTTCGGCCAATACTCCATATAGTATAAGTTGCTATATGGAGTACCGACCGAAGGAGAGAATCTAATAATCTCTACAGGAAAGATCTTATTATGTCTCAGGTGTCATGCCTCCGTGAATTAAGACAGATTCAAATCTGACGTTTCGATTCAAAGACATGGTTACATGTCAATGCCGACTTCTGATATACAGTAGAACTCGTCCGTCGGCCAGCCCGATCCCATTGTTGCGCGTTTACTTTCCCGCCTAACATCCTGTCTATCCCATATGGACTTGTAATATTTACGGCTTTATGAATTACGGTTTAGAGTTTTTCCCTTATTTATTAACTTTATTTTGCCTAGAAGTTGGAAGTGGAGCCTCATATGCATCGATGCGTTTGTGAAATAGAATGTCGCATCCGACTACGCCGAATGACTTTGCGATCTACAAAGACATCGTTACATACATATCAAGCCCCACCTCCATTTAATACCGACTTTCAATGTACATTGAAACATTATACGCGTGCAGCTAGGCCTTCGTGAAATAAAATGACCGATTCGGCTCAATTCACAGAGCCATTGTTATTTGCATACTACACATTTGAATTTGAAAGTGTGGCCCTACATGTATACCGGTGGTTCGCGATAGATGCGTCTACAGCCTTTCTTTTCTCTTCTGCTAATGTACGGAAACTTTTGACTTGCCTTGATTTCGGAACCAATGGACCGATTGAGCCCTCGGTACCGAGCTTCCACGTGTCACACAACTCGCGTCGAGTCATCGATGCCTGGTTTTGTCCCTCCCCCTCCCCCCATTATGATATCCCATCGTTCTATCAAAACCATATGTGTTCTTGTTTCCCTCTTCATTTTGTTTCATAAGCACCCCTCAAACGATGTTTCGTCCTCTTGTCGACTACCACACTTGGATGCGCACCACATCATAGAACCTGATGTGGGAAGCATTAATCACAATCAGACAGAAAAGGTTGTAGATTGGAATTTTCCATTCTCATTTAAAATACCACACTGCATCATAGAACTGGATGCGCACCAAATCATAGAACCTGATGTGGACAGCCTGAATTGCAACCAGACAGAAAGGGTTGTAGAATGGAACTCTTGTGGACAGATGCATTACAATATGTTCAACAATGTAGCATGGGAGCTTGAGAGAGGTGTGCAGATCATCTCACCGTTTGGAGTTGGTGACATTGGTCAGACAATGTTGTATCTTGTTGATGCTTCATTCGTTGTCGAATATAATGTTTGGAATTGTGTTGAACCAGATTTTACTGATCATCCAATATGTAACCCGGACGAAAATATCGGAATTTGTGCTATACAATTTGTTGTAGATTTCGTGACATTTTTTTATCAGCGTGTTATTAATATTGTCGATGTCTCTTCCATCTTAATTGCCTATATATTCAACGCCGTTTTGCTTTTGTTAGCATACGAATGGCCCCCGTACCTGCATACGTTACAGCTGTACACGGCTTGTTGGTGTTTAGTAACGTGTGTCACTGTGCGTGAGCGTTGTATGCGAATACGATATTCTTTGATGCGTGGATTGTTCAGGAAGCACGACTTCGCTAATTTCACGATTTATTGCAAGCGTTTTACTGTGCTATACCTTATAGCATATAATTGTCTTCGTGTATGTATTTGCGCAACCCGCTTTTTCACTGCGACACTCAACGATGATGGTCCTGTTATACGTGAGCGTGGATTATCATTAGATTTAAACAGAAACGATCAATACAGACAAGAACTATCCGAAAATTCAACCACATTTCACTTCCGTGGGGGTGGGAAAGCTGTTATATTTTCATCTGATGAGCTTCACCCATATGTAGCAGTCGATATGCAGGAAAAACAGTATCAGTTTCTTCGGTGCGTCAAAAAAGATGAGAAGCAGACTCTAGATCTTAATGGTGACATACTCTGCTGTGTGCCTCTTAATATACTCGTTCCAAAACTGACTTTAAAAACCGCGAGAGAACTTGCCAATTTACATGACATGTATATGCCTTCAAAAATCCTAGCAGTAAATGCACAGATATTGCTTGAAAATCACAAATGTGAAACTTGTCCAGACATTTATGCATTATTCAAGCCATATAAAATAGCTTCCAATGCTGAGCGTCAACAGACTTGGTACGAAAAGAATAAATATAAACGTGTTGAGTACCGCGAGCGCCGTTATCCAACATCTGAATATAAAGATAACAATAAATGTTTATCGAGGAGACACTATTGGTCAAAAAAGGATGTGAAGTTTCCGCCAGATCCACCATCTTCGGAATTATGTCAAAAGATCGTGTTGGATTTCTGTGCTGACACTTCTCCCGAGATATTTGAAGAGGCTGGTTGCGCTGTTTGTGGGAAGTTGACTCCTGTTTGTGAAATGGAAGAGCTTTCTGAGGTTGAAAACATCGGTTTGCTAAAGGTTGATGCAGTCACAAGAAAAGCCAGATCCAAAAGCTCTGATCCAGTCAGAGAGTTTAGAGGACCCATCTTAGCACCCGGTTGCAGTAGAGTTTGTCCCATATGCGTTGAATCTCTAGATAAGAACAAAATGCCAAATCTGGCTTTGGCAAACGGTATTTGGATCGGAGAGATACCAGTTGAATTACAGAACCTGACATATGCAGAACAGCTGTTGATTGCGAGAGTTCGCCATAATAGATGTATAGTAAAAGTTTCATCTGGCATGTCTAAGATGCGAGCAAATGCAATATCATTTTCGAACCCAATGCCTAAAATCTATAATGTTTTACCACCTCCTGTAGAGGAGATGGATGAAGTCCTGGCATTCATCTACACGGGACCTTGTAAACCAACTAAAGCAGATTTTATACGAACACCATTACTTGTGAGACGTCTGAAGGTATCCAAAGCTTTACGCTGGTTGAAACTTAATCATATCGACTATTATGACTGTGAAATTTCAGACAAGAATTTATCTTCGTATCCCGATGAAGGTCCTCTAGTGGTCGTGGACTACCATCCATCAATTTCGAATAAAAATCCAGAGTCAATGAGTGTACATGATATGGAAGAGGAGGATGGCACAACAGAAGGTCCTTGTCCGTTCACAGTCCATGGCCTCACAGGTGAAGAATTTTCAACAAAGACCATGAAGACCATAAAGGCTATAGCACTCCGACATTTAACGAGCGAGGGAAAGATACTTGCCATTGGACATGCAGAAACGCCAGAGTCGATCTACGGAAATCCTCAATTATTCCCTTCCATGTTGCCATGGTTGTTCCCTTATGGCTTAGGGGGTGTAGGCCAAACTGAACACAAGAACAAATTGTCCAGCATGATGCATAAGAGACATCTGCTGATGTATTACGATAAACGGTTTCAGAAAGATCCTCATTTTCCGTTGATTGCTTTTAACCATGAACAAATGAAGGAAAGCACGACCGCTGGATATCTGACAGCTGAAAGAAAGTCATTTCATGATATAACAGACAGGCTGCTGAACGTTAATTTGGAGGTCCTGTCAGACTTGACCAAACGAATGACAGAAGGGGAGAGAGTCAAACCTGATACAGAGGAAGAACGATTGTGCTTCAAACTGATCAATGACTTAGATCATGTCAATGGTCACGTTCCTGGGTCAATCACTCAGAAAAAATATATGAGAAATGAAATCTGGTCATTGATCTCGTATTTTGGTGCACCATCATGGTTTATAACTTTTTCTCCTGCTGACAACATGCATCCAATCAGCTTGTATTTTGCTGACACTCAGGAAACGTTTAGTCCAGAACTGAGACCTGAGAATGAGCGATACAGACTCATAGCTGGGAATCCAGTAGCTGGTGCTCGATTCTTTCATTTGATTGTAGAAATGTTCATCAAGCATGTATTGGGAGTGAATCAAGAACATCCTGGATTGTACGGCAAGACTGCTGCATATTATGCTACTGTTGAACAGCAAGGTAGACTGACTTTACATCTGCACATGCTCCTTTGGATTCTGAACTCATTATCTCCACAAGAAATTAGAGATCGAATTATGGACCCAAATTCTGATTTCCAGAAGAAATTGGTGGAATACTTGGAGAGCGTGCATGTAGGTGAATTTATGACGGGGACCATGGATGAAGTTAAAGAACAAGTTCAAGAACATATGAAGACTGAAGAATATAAAGATCCCACACAGACGTTGCCTGATGTCCCCCCAGAACCTGCAGACTGTGATTGTAACAAATGTGAATCTTGTGAAGGTACGGCTAACTGGTGGCGAAATTTCAAAATTACTGTGGATGATTTGATCTTGAGGTCAAATGTTCACAAGTGTCGCACTTCAATTCCAGCTGATGAGAAAAAGCAAAAGAAGGAGCGAAGAGGTTGTATCAACAAACATGGAAACTGCAAGGCACGATTTCCCAGGCAGACATTTGATAAGACTGAAGTTGATCCTAATACTGGTGCGCTAAATATAAAAAAAGGTGAAAAGTGGATCAACACTCTAACCCCAATCGTGACATTTCTTCTGCGATGTAATTCAGATGTTACCAGTCTGTTATCTGGAACTGCAATCAAGGCCATCGTCGCTTACATATCAGACTATGTCACAAAGCCTGGTTTGAAGACTTACACTATCTTTGACACTATTAGAAGTGTGTTTGATAAGAGTTCTGAAATGCTGGGTGGTACGCAGACGAGGAAAGACAAGGCCAGAAGTCTCGTAACGAAAATCGTCAATGCTCTTACGGCCAAACTGGAAATTGGTGGTCCTATGGCATCCCTATACCTTCTAGGAAATCCTGATCATTACACCAATCAGCGTTTCGTTGTATTCTACTGGAAAAGCTATGTTACAGAGGTTTTGAAAGCTTGGAAGCAAGATGATGATGTACGGTCCGACAAAGTTGTTCTTCTAAAAAATGTCGATGGTGAATATATTGGATTATCAATGGTAGATGATTATATGTACAGGCCATATGAGCTGAATGAAAAATCCTTGTATGAATGGATTCAGATATCCACAAGACTGAAACGCAGTAAGGCAGAACAGAAAAAATTTCAGAGTCAAAAGCATGAAGTTGTGAAGCCACCAGTCGTCTTATGGGCTGATGAAGATGTTGATACAGATTTTGAAAGTGGTTCAGAATATTCAGATTCTTTTCAAGCACCAAAGAAAGTGGATCTTCACGGGAAATATGCATTTTTGCAAAATCACCCACTTCATGAAACTCATCAAATCAGTATATCCAAGTCCAAAGTTCTGGTGCCCAATTTTGCTGGAGGATCATTACCTAGATGTGACAGAGGGGATAGAGAGTACTACTGTACAACAATGTTGACGTTGTTCAAACCATGGAGGCATGGAAAAAACCTTAAAGAAGACGACCAGTCTTGGGATGAAGCTTTCACAGATTACAAATTCACTCTACGTCAAACTGAGCTGATGAAATTCTTCAACATACGTTATGAATGCAACGATGCCAGGGATGATTATTCTAAACTTCTGAAGCAGAAAAATGCAACAGATGGTGTCTTTCCTCGCTGGTTTTCATCTGATGATAACGATAACTTTGATGATGATAGTTACAATGATGGTAGTGACTTTGCAGTCCACGAAGAGCATGAAGAAGATCAATACACCTTTGTTGGAAAAAAGGGTCAACAAAGAATGGAACAGATGGCTGAAATCCAGAAGATTGTAACTTCAGCTGGCTGGCTGGATCAGTGCCCCGATGGACCCCCATCAATGGACTTTGCAGAAATTGAACCTGAAGAGTTACCACCTTCACAATGGGATGCGGCTGTTCAGGAAAAGCGTCAACAGGTCTTGGCTGAAAGGAACAAAGCACTTCCTGCACAGTCTGGGAAGAAATCTGGCAAAGACCCGAACCAGAATGATGTTCGAATTGTAGACAGATCATATCTTCAGAAGAACTTTAAAGCTCAGTCAGAAACAGCTCAAAAATTGATTGAAGATGTTGTTGAGAAATTTGAACTTACCTCTGAGCAAGAAAGGGCATTCAGAATTATCGCAAATCACGCAGTTGCCCCTGGATCTGAACAGTTAATTATGTATGTAGGTGGTATGGGAGGCACTGGAAAATCACAAGTCATCAAGGCTCTCATGGACCTTTTTAAAGCCAGAAATGAATCTCACAGATTTGTTGTCTTGGCACCCACAGGAACTGCAGCAGCTCTTCTGCAGGGTTCGACCTATCACTCATTTTTAGGAGTCCCTATCGAAGGTCAGACAGCTTTGAGGAATGAGACCACAAATAACGCACAAGTCAAAGCAAGGCTGGATGGAGTCGAATATATATTTCTGGATGAGGTCTCTATGGTTTCATGTGATGATAATTACAAGATCAGCTCTCAACTTGCAAAGGCATTGAATGAATTTGACTTGCCATATGGTGGAGTAAATATGATATTCTCAGGGGACTTTGCTCAATTGCCACCTGTATTTGGATCACCTCTTTATAGTGGTACTGTGGGTACACAGCTGATGTCACGGATGACTGTCCAAGGTCAAAAAGCTGCTATTGGAAAGGCACTCTGGCATCAAGTGACCACTGTTGTGATACTTAGAAAAAATATGAGACAACGGACACAAACTGCACAGGATGCTAAAATGAGAACTGCTCTTGAGAATATGAGATATGCTGCTTGCACTCCTGAAGATATTAAGTTCTTGAAAACTCGAATTGCAGGAAGACGTCCAGATCAGCCAAAACTCTCAGATAAAGAAATCAGAAATGTTTCCATAATCACTGCATTGAATGTTCAGAAAGACAGAATTAATGAACTTGGGAGTACACGATTCGCCGCAGAGACCGGTCAGACCTTAACACATTTTTATTCTATTGATAGGTTTGGCATTCCCCCTGATGCGGCAGAGAAGCGATCCAGAGGTAGAAAATCAAAGCCATCTGGTAAACAAATGTCCAACGAAATAAGCCCTGCTTTGCAAAAAATCATTTGGAATCTACCCCACTCTGCTACAAATCATTTTCCGGGAAAGCTGTCCCTGTGTATTGGTATGCCTGTAATAATCAGGAATAACGACGCTACAGAGCTTTGCATTACTAAAGGGCAAGAAGGTCACGTTTTGGGATGGCAAGCAGGAAGAGGCATACGTGGACAACTTGTCTTAAACACCCTTTTCATCAAACTGGACAAACCTGCAAAAACAGTCAAAATCAATGGACTTCCTGAAAATGTGGTTCCTATCACTAAAGGTTCAAAAAACATAGAGTGCACTTTTTCGAGTGATTTAAAAGAATACCTTCACAGAAGTCAAGTATGGGTATTGCCTAATTTTTCCATGACAGACTATACATCACAGGGGAAGACCAGACCCAAGAATCCAGTCGACTTGAGCAATTGCCGAAGCCATCAATCTTACTATACCTGTTTGTCAAGAAGTGCAACTGCAAGTGGAACTGTTATTGTGCAGTCGTTTTCCCCTCGACTCATCACATGCGGAGCTTCAGGTTATCTGAGACAGGAATTCCGTGAACTTGAGCTATTGGATGAGATTACCAAGCTCAGATATGAAGGAAATCTTCCAGATCATATTCAAGGCAACTTCAGAAACCCTTTGATCAGAGCATATCAGAAATGGAAGGGTATAGACTATGTACCTCCTTTAACTCATCCTGCTTTGACTTGGTCTATCAAAGATCCGATGCCCCTTCTGCCTGTGGTAACAGATGCACCCTGGCAAATCATTGACAAGGAAAAAGCAAAGGAAATTAAGGTTGAGACTACAAGTATTCAGTCTGGATTTGTTACAGCTAAAGGCAGTGTGTCTGTCAAGTCAGTTGCAGTTAAGGGCATTGTTTATGTTAAGTCAGAAAAAAAGCGAAGTCTTGAAGAAGCTGAAATTTCGAGTGCAAGTGTTAAGAAAATGAAGACAGCTCAGATGATAACAGGTTATGATAATTCCTCCTCGCCTTCTGGACTCATATGGGATAATGACAATTACAGCTGTGCATATGATGCACTCCTTACAATATTATATGAAATATGGTCCACTGACACGAACACTTGGACAAGACGATTCAAGAAAATAAACCAGCGTCATCTCAAGTCCCTATCTTCCTGTTTCAAAAAATATATGAATGGTCAGGCAAGTTTTGAAACTGTCAGAGACACTATCAGACAAGAACTTCACTCTCAGAGTCCTGATCAATTTCCATATGGAACCAGAGGCACAAGCGTTTCAGCTTTAGTATCAACAATTCTTGCCCCTCAAAGTCCTGTGGCCTTCTCAACTCTTGAATGTACTAAGTGTGAATATTCTGAATTATCAATCAATGACAGACTAGAATTTGTGTTATACCAGAAAGGAGATACACCAAAATCAACTTGTAATTGGCTTGGGTCTTTACAGCATGAAACCCATGAAATATGTCCACAGTGTTTCTCTGAAATGATGCAGCCTATTAGTTTCAAGATTTCCCCAAGCATGTTGGTCTTTGAAATTAACACGAGGAATATTAAGGTCAGTAAAACCTTGAAATTTGAGCAGGAAGGTAGAACAGCAGTGCTTGATGTCAGAGGGTTAATATACCATGGGGATTTCCATTTTACATCTCGTATTATTGGAACTGATGGTATTGTATGGTATCATGATGGTATGACCACTGGGAGTAACTGTGAAAATGATGGAGATTTTGACAAGTTCTCTTCTAATGATTTGTTGAATTGCAGAGGGAAAAAACTAATATTAGTGGTGTATGCAAGAGTTTAATTATAAGGGGACAATGTAGATAGGCTGATGTGTGTGTATTTTAGAATGCCAATCAAATGGTTTATGCAAATTCTCCTGTTTTCAAAGTTGAAAGCAACATAGAAAAAATAATATGGAAACACCAAATTTTTCTGTTATTGTACACAAGAACCAATTAAACCTGATGGGACTCGTACATGCCATGCGAAGCAATGGCCCACTCCCCCAAGTGGCTTCAAGCCACCTGGTGGCTGAAACCCACACAGACTAATTATAGCATTTTGAAATTGAAATACCTGTGGGTATGGATCTGGGTCACCCACAAGTGCACTCATGCTCTGCCTTAACCTGGTGGGATGAGTAACCTGCCATGTGCTATGAATCACAAATAATAAATCTACATAGTTCTGTAATAGATAATTATTTGTATATCCAAAGAATAATGTTGGTGTATTCCTTGAATATATATTTAAGTGGCACTGGGTCAGGTGGCACTTAAATGGAAGAATATTGCTGTACCGGAATATCCTTTAATACAAATTGTTAAACCATAGCACTAACCAACCCTCTATGTTCAAAAGAACTTAGTCTGACTGAGTGTGAAGCAATCAGCTCAGATTATAGGGATTATGAATATTACAGAGCAAATTGGTATGTAATATCCTAATAATGCATAGGTAGAACATTTAAGTTCTAAAGGGGTTTCTCAGCTTGAGAATGTGACAAGTGTCAAGGTAGGTAGATAAGATGATTATTTTGGGAGGCAGGGCCTTGTATTTATACAGGAATGAATATATCAACCTAGTCATACTGAAGAATACCTAGGAAGCCGAGGGACTTCTCAGGTTGTCACTGAAATATTGGTGGACATTTTCAAACCTCGGTCAGCCTTCAGGGTCCTCAGTGATACCATTTTTGAGAGGTTCTATAAGGTTCTGTGGCCTCGGTGACTCAACTGAGCCACCAGCCACCAGCCAGTACTGCCTTTGGGTGATGAGTTACCGAATCTGGAAACAGTGCTTTGGACTCAGCAACTGGCGACATTCTGGCTTGTGTCCTTGTAATAACCAAGTACAAATTATGGTAAAAGTGGGAAA
>Ga0137418_10004508_pt1 | contig 12784 bp, 11 predicted proteins | sample CZODoug3_1_2_16f_FD_122242 | JGI IMG/M metagenome (GOLD analysis project Ga0137418, IMG submission 122242) | Vadose zone soil fungal communities from Angelo Coast Range Reserve, California, USA - CZODoug3_1_2_16fungal (Hybrid Assembly) | ecosystem: Environmental > Terrestrial > Soil > Vadose...
AAGGTGAGTCGGCAGGAAATCGTCCAGCCTCCGTGGGCACCGCGCTTGTTCCACGCTCTGGCAGTTCGGCTTGGCTGTAATTTTCATTTCTCTCCTCTGGAGAACTGCGCGCAACCCAGAGCGTGAAAAATGAGCCCGCGTATGTAAGCTTCCGATGTCTTCTGGCCATACCAGCATCCCGGTCCGACATGCAGGCAAGTCGGAACATATGGGACAGCCGAAAGCGAGGAGACTCTTACGGGAGCGGCAAATGAATGTGAGTTGCATGGCGGTTTCCCACGGGTCATGGGAAGTCTCCGAGTCCCTGGAACCTCGTGGCAGCGTTGCCAATTCATGCCCTCTTTTGTGGCACGGTCCGGTTTTTTTTTCGCCGACATGATGTCGAGTAATCGCTCTCCCGAAAGTCCGTGGGTTTTTAGTCATGGATAAGAGACGCACTCCGTTTCGTACGATCTCATTTTGTTCTTGCAGGTGAGCACGACCGAAAAGAGTACGCCCTAAGAAATCTACGAGCGTAGGGATCTCTTGTCCAGAAGTTAGAACCTGATTGATCTCTAGATTTGGATTACCGATTGCCGGAGATATACTCTTCCATTTTATGCGAAACGCGCTGAGCATCGATCTCGAAGAATATTATCAAGTATCGGCTTTTGCCAAGGAGGTCCGCCCCGAGAAGTGGAGCAGCTACGTTAGCCGCGTGGAGGCGAATACGGAGAAATGCTTGGGAATGCTGGCAGAGGCAAATGCCCGGGCAACGTTTTTCACTCTTGGCTGGGTGGCCGAGAAACATCCTGGGTTGATCCGAGAGATTGTCCAACAGGGTCATGAGATCGCCTGCCATAGTCACGCGCACCGCCTGATCTACGAGCTGACCCCGGCTGAATTCCGCGAGGATACTAAACGTGCCAAGGCTTTGCTAGAGAACGCTTCTGGACAAGCCGTTCGGGGCTATCGAGCGCCAAGTTTCTCGATTACCGATCGTTCCATCTGGGCTTTGGGGATTCTGGCAGAGCTCGGATTTACGTACGATTCTAGCATCTTCCCCGTCCGGCATCCCAATTATGGAATGCCAAAGGCGCCTCGGTTCCCTTATCGAATCGACACGCAATTCGGTCCAATCGTGGAGTTTCCAATGCCCACACTCCAGTTAGGTGGGCGGCGTTCACCCTTTGGTGGCGGAGCTTACCTGCGTCTTCTCCCGTATTGGTTCACGCGCTGGGCCGTCGGATTTGTCAATTCGAGTGAAGGACAACCTGTTTGCGTGTATTTTCACCCGTGGGAGCTAGATCCCGATCAGCCATTGATGAAGGGAAGCATGACCGCGCGCCTTCGACACTACATCGGGATGCGGAAGATGGACAGAAAGCTTGCGCTCTTGCTCCGCAATTTTGAGTTCTGTCCACTCGGGGATCTGATCGCACAAACCCAAACGCCACGCTATCCCAGGTCCTCTTGCTTCGTGACCTCATGAAGAACGGCATAGGCGGGCCACGTTGGCCGGAGATCGGTATTATCGCACTCGTGCCGGACTTCTGGAGCCAGCGATGGATGGTCCGACATCAGGTGATGGCGCGTCTTGGCCGTTATTTTCAAGTTCTCTGGCTGAATCCGGCCAACCATTGGCGTGAAACGATTCAGTCCTGGAGGGCTTCCAACCCCCGGGAAATGTTGCTGTTCCCAGGTTTCTCCGTTTACACTCCCGAGCCCTGGCTTCCTATGTTCTATCGTCCTCTGTGGCTAGACCGGTTTTCCTTTGCTCTACGGGTCAGGCGTGCCAGCCAATGGCTGACATCCCGTGGTTGTACAAAGACTGTGCTGTATCTTTGGCTGCCCAAGTTCGAATCCGCGCTATCCGCCATACCCTATGACTTGAGCTGTTATCATCTGGAGGACGAGTACTCGTATTCTCCGACGGAGCTTCCCCTCGATCCAGTCGAGTCGCGTGTGCTCGCGGCCGTCGATCAAGTGTTCATGCTTTCCCCGGCCCTGTTCGAGAAGAAGTCAAGCCTGAATCCTCAGACGCTCTTTGCTCCGGGCGGCGTGGACTATGCAGAGTATTCGCGGCCAGTCGCCGAACCCGCCGATCTCGCACAGGTTCCCCACCCGCGCATCGGATACATCGGGTCGATCAAGAAGCAGCTTGATTGGAATCTATTGAATCACTTGATTACGCGTCATCCCCAGTGGTCCTTCGTGTTTCTCGGTCCGAAGATCCATGAGGGGATCTCTGAGGCGGTACAAGTCCTTTCGGACCGCTCCAACGTATATTTTCTCGGCGCCAAGGCCTCTTCGGATATGCCGAGGTATCCACAACACTTTGACGTCTGTATCATGCCGTATACCAACGACGGCTACACGAAGTTCATCTATCCACTTAAGTTGCATGAGTATTTGGCAGCAGGCCGGCCAACTGTGGGCACGCCAATCCGTTCCCTGCAAGATTTTTCCCACGTTGTGGCTTTGCCGCGCACACCGGATGAATGGTCGAGGGCCATCGCGTCCTGTCTCGATCCTGCCGCCAACTCGCCGGAGCGCTGCGCTGAGCGTCGTGAAGTTGCGCGCCAGTACGATTGGAACCGGGTTGTAAACGAAATTGCGAACACCATCGCAAGACGGCTCGGCAGTGAAATCCCGGAACCACCGAGTTCGCAACCTTAGACGTGCAACACCTATGCGACAACCTTTGCCGCTCCCTAACGGGGAGAGTCCGCCCCTCGGCAAAGGACCCCCAAAGCTGCACGGACGTGGCACCGGCCTGGTTCTCCTCCCGGCGCTTTGCGTCGGTCAAATCGAGGGGAAACATGCAACAGGGGAAGGTCCGAAGGTCCCGTCCGCGAGGCTCAAGGAAACGTAGGACCGAGCGCGGTGTTTTCATTGGAAGAACATAAATCGACCAATTCCGATCCCTGATCGCCGACAGATTCCTAGTCGGACGATGACCACCCTCTGGATCGGAGGAAGGGAAGGAACCAACTCTTGTAATAGTGAGCTCGTTCCGCACGCTGCAAGACGAAAAACCAGAATCCCGCGACTCCCGCGGGGAGAACCAGTGCCACTTGGGCAAAAAAAAGCGCAAGATTGGTGGCGGGCCACCGGTGTTCTATCAGATAGGTTAGCAAAGCGAAAGGAACCATGGCTACTGTTGGGCGGAACAAGGAGAACATCACATAGCCTCGCCAAGGTATGCCGATTGTGCGGCAGAGATACCACGGATACACAATCGTGTTTTGCACCAGATTCGGAATGGTTGTTCCCCACGCTACGCCAAGTATGCCCAGGGGTTTTACCAACGCGATGCTCAGAATCAAGTTAAGGATGCCCTCTCCTGCCGCCATGGGAGCGAGTGCTTTGTGTTTGCTGATGCCCATCAGGATCGAGCCGGTCACGCCGTTTCCTGCATTGAAAAACCACGCAAATACGAGAATCTGGAGCACGGCCCCTGCGAGATCGGCATAATCGCGTCCCATCCACAAGCTGATAAACGTCTTCCCGCGAATCATAAACGTTACGGCGATCGGAAGCATCACAACAGTGGCATAGCAAGAGGCTGTCATTGTCAGTCGGCGCAACTCATCCTCTTTGCCGACTGCCTCCAAGGAGCTTGCCATGGGCGTAAGGGTGTGCGCGATACTGCTCAAGAGGGTCCGCGCATAGCCCAACAAGTTAGATGCGATAGCAAAGAACGCCACCATTCCTACTGACAGAAAAGCGCCGATCACGACCGAGTCCGTATACCAAATCAACTGGAGAGATATGTGAACGATAAATGCGTAGATGCTGAACGAGAAGATGAGCGATAGCCGCTGCCAGTCCGGCTTGCCCAATTGCAGTTCTAGCTCCGGATAGAGCCGGAAAGCAGTTCTTGCGAGCACTAGTCCCACTCCCAACGACGAAATCAGCTGAATGACACCAAGTGCGACAACTCCTCCTCCGCTGCGCAAAGCGAGGAAGATGGCCAGCGAACGCAGAGTTAAGTTTAGAATCTCGACTCGATTCACAAGATCAAAGCGTTGCAAACTCGTGATGACTCCCCCGAAGACCCCGTTGATCAGGGAGAGTCCAACGTTTATCCCGGCGAGAATCAGCACGGTCCGCGCCCGAGTTATGTAGACGGGGTCAATCTGAAAATGCCGGACAACGGTGAAGGCCATAACCATCGAAGCGAGTGCCGCTAGCACGCCTGCTGCGACAAATATCTGCAGAGCGGTGGAAGTGACTCGACTTGCTTCCTTATGATCTGCTGCCGAATGATACCGCGCCACAAAGCGCGTTACGGCGCTGCGCACACCCATGTCCAGCAAGCCTAGGTACCCTGTTAGCGAAACCATCAGAGTCCATACTCCATAACCGGTCTGTCCAAGATGGTGCACGATGAACGGCGCAAGAAAGAAGTTGACTACGAACGAGAATATGTATGTTCCCCAATTCGACAGCACATTGCGGGCGGCGCGGGGCAACTCTCGGCGCGAGGTGACGGGATGGATCTGGCTATTCTCCAAAGATCGGGACCTCTTTTCTGACAGGGTCAATTCTCTTATTCGGTCACTCGAAGAACCGGCCGGAATCCGCCCTTCGCCGAGATTTCTGGCTCTGCGGCGCTCCGCAGTGAACTGAGCATTCCCCAGGGTCGGCGGTTCTGTGAAAATCTATGCCCGAATCCGGAAAATCCGCGGATTCCCCACAAGTCGGTTCTCTGGCTAAGTCCCAAGGAATCAATCAAGGCCTTTCCTTTCAAGTCTTTATGGCGCATCAACCGGGCCATGTGTGGCAATTTACATGCTAACCTAAAGGCTAGGTATATCCATGGTGGGACGCTCTTTAGCTACCTTAGGTTCCAGCACGTCACAGGCCGACCTAGGGACGGGAGAGTCCAATACCAGGGAGAACAGTGGTAGAACGCGGCTCGGCCGTGCTCGAGTGGAGCCCAGATCGGAAATTTCGGGGCTGGGATGCGGACCGCGTTAAGGTTCCACTCGTCGCCAGGAATAGTCCCGGCTACGATCTTTTGGAGCTAAGGAGAGAGTGCATGCGAATTCTGGTCACTGGCCATAAAGGCTACATTGGGGCGGTCATGGCTCCAATGTTAGAAGCTGCGGGCCACGAGGTTGTCGGTTTCGACTCCGATTTGTTCGAGAAGTGCACATTTGGCGAATCGTTTCGTGAATTCCCATCCATTCGGAAAGACCTGCGCGATGTCGAGCTCACTGATCTCGAAGGATTCGATTCTGTCATCCATCTTGCGGGGTTGTCCAATGACCCGCTCGGGAACCTCAACCCGAATTTGACCTACGACATCAATCACCACGCTTCGGTTCGGCTTGCTCGTCTGTCGAAAGAAGTTGGAATCAAACGCTTCTTGTTTTCATCGTCATGCAGCACCTACGGCGCAGCCGGCGACAAGATTCTGGATGAGACGGCGGAGTTCAATCCGGTAACGCCATACGGGCGGTCAAAGGTGCTGGTGGAGCAGGAAGTGTCGCAAATGGCCAGCCCGGAATTCAGCCCAGTGTTTCTGCGGAACGCGACGGCATATGGAGTTTCACCGCGTTTGCGATTTGACCTGGTGCTCAACAACCTGACGGCTTGGGCGCTGACGACGGGCCGCGTATTTATTAAGAGCGATGGGACGCCGTGGCGGCCGATCGTGCATATCGAAGACATCTCTCGCGCTTTTCTGGCAGCGCTCGAGGCTCCGCGCGAGCTGATTCACAATCAAGCGTTCAACGTGGGCCGGAGCGAAGAGAACTACCAGATCCGCGACCTGGCCGAGATCGTGAAAGAAACGGTTCCGGGCTGTAGGATTGAGCTCGCGGCGGATGCGGGTCCCGACAAACGCTGCTACCGTGCAGATTTCTCCCGCATTGCCAAGACGCTTCCTGCATTTCAGCCGAAGTGGGACGCCCGGCGCGGCGCGCGCGAACTGTACGATGCGTACAAGAAAGTAGGCCTGCGCGTCGAGGACTTCGAAGGACCGCGCTACAAGCGCATCGACCATATCCAGGGACTGCTGGCATCGGGCCGCTTGAATTCGGACCTGCGCTGGCAGGTGGTGGAATTCGAACACGTGTTGCAAGCGAAGAATTCCTGAAGTGCTCGACGAGCGGTTGGTGCGACTTGATTTTCACGGAGACTAAGCTGGCCGACGCATTCGTCATCGAACAGGAAAGGCGCACGGACCAGCGCGGTTTTTTTGCTCGGACGTTCTGCCAGCAGGAATTCGAGACACACGGTCTGAACACGCAAGTGGTGCAGTGCAACGTTTCCTTCAACAAACGAAAAGGGACGCTGCGAGGAATGCATTACCAGGCAGCGCCGTTCGCGGAAGCAAAGCTGGTGCGGTGCACTTCGGGATCGATTTATGACGTCATCATCGACTTGCGGCCTGCGTCGGCGACGTTCAAGCAATATTTCGCGGTGGAGCTTTCCGCGGAAACCGGAAGGATGCTGTACATCCCGGAAGATTTCGCTCACGGATTCCAGACGTTGCAGGACGACACCGAAGTTTTCTACCAAATGTCTCACTCCTATTCCGCAGAACATGCGAGGGGAGTGCGCTGGAACGACCCAGCCTTTGGAATCGAGTGGCCTGCCGGTGAACGAATTATCATCGATCGGGACCAAGCATATCCGGACTTCGGTTCGTGAGAACGGCTTGAAAGCATTGAACCTGAGCGAACTCCAAGACGGTTTCGATCCCCTGACTGAGGGCCAGGCGATGTATCGCTTGATATCGCAACTCTATCCCATCTGCCGCAGTATTACCGGTGATGGCCTCCGTCAGACTCTTGGTCTCCTCCAAAAGCGAATTCCCCTGGAGCTGAGAGAAGTCCCTACCGGTACGCAGGTATTCGATTGGACCGTTCCGAAGGAATGGAATATCCGCGACGCCTATGTGAAGAATTCGAGGGGCGAGCGCGTCATCGACTTTCAGAAGTCGAATTTGCATGTTGTCAACTATAGTGTGCCCGTGGATCGCCGGATGACGCTTGTCGAACTCAAAGAGCATCTATTTACTCTCCCCGCGCATCCTGAGTGGATTCCTTATCGGACTTCCTACTACAAAGAGAGTTGGGGATTCAGCCTCTCTGAACGGCACCTTGCTGCACTGCAGGACGGCGAATACGAAGTCCGTATTGACTCCACGCTGAAAGACGGTCATCTAACGTACGGCGAGTTTTTCTTGCCAGGAGAGACGCGAGAGGAAGTTCTGATTTCCTGTCACGCGTGCCACCCATCGCTGTGCAACGACAACCTCTCCGGTATTGCCCTGGCGGTCTCCATCGCTCGCCTCCTGGAGTCATCTTCACGCCGGTATTCTTATCGGTTTCTGTTCATTCCCGGTACGATTGGCGCCATTACTTGGCTCGCCTTCAATGAAGACAAGATTCTGCACATCAAGCATGGTTTGGTGCTAACCGGCGTCGGTGATGCAGGATCGTTGCATTACAAAAAAAGCCGCAAGGGAACCGCGGAGATCGACCGCGTGGCAGCACATGTCCTTCAGCATTCTGGAAAGCCCTGCCAACTACTCGAATTCTCTCCGTACGGCTACGACGAGCGCCAATACTGCTCGCCCGGGATCAATCTTTCCGTTGGGAGGCTTTCGCGCACGCCCCACAGTACCTTTCCGGAATATCACACGTCTGCAGACAACCTGGATTTCGTGCATGCGGATAAACTGGGAGAAGCGTTTGTGGTTTGCCTGGAAATGCTTTCGATCTTGGAGAACAACCAGACCTTTGTGAACTTGAACCCTAAGTGTGAGCCGCAGCTTGGAAAGCGTGGTCTGTACCGCATGATTGGCGGCCAGGCTGATGCCGAAGTCAGCGAAATAGCAATGCTCTGGGTGCTGAATCAATCGGATGGAGAAAATTCGCTCCTGGATATCGCGGAGCGCTCCGGAATTCGCTTCAGTATCATTCAAAGAGCCGCTCACGCCCTCCGGGAACACCATCTCTTAAAGAGAGATTTCAAATCAGTGCCGCAGGCTGCGCATTGAGCCTGCGGAAAGGATAATTCCATGAATTCGATCATCATCGATGCCGCCATCGGGGACGACCAGCGCCGTAAGCTTCTCTATCGCGGTCAGTTTCTCGTCCATTCCCCTACTCCGAGTTCTCTCGCGCTCGTTGATTTCGCGCGCAAGATGACGACAGAAGCCTTCCATCCTCTTGACCCGGAAACCGCTCAGTTCCATTTGCCTGTGGAGCGTTTCGCAGCAATCCTGGCCGAGCTGAAACCAAAATTCATCCATGCCCAGAAATCAAAGGAATGCATTCAGGGAATTTTGCGCGAACTCGGTGCGGACCCGGAGAAGACCTATTTTGATGTTCCCCGGATGCGTACATCCACAAGTGATAATTATCTAACATCGGGAATCGCTTACGCCTTTCATCCCCATCGCGATACCTGGTACTCGGCGCCGATGTGCCAGATCAATTGGTGGATGCCTATTTTTCCGATTGTTGCGGAAAACGCCATGGCGTTTCATCCGCGTTATTGGAGCCAAGCGGTGCGCAACGGCTCTGCCGAATACAATTACGCCGAATGGAACCGCACCAGCCGCCAGAATGCAGCGCAATTCGTCAAGCAGGACACGCGGAAACAACCCAAGCCCGAAGAGCCGATGGAACTTGATCCGCAAATCCGAGTGATCGCTCCTCCGGGTGGCATGCTTTTGTTTTCAGGTGCGCAGATGCATTCGAGCGTGCCCAACAATTCCGGCCGCACGCGTTTCAGCATCGACTTCCGCACGGTTAACATTGACGACGTTGCCGCGCGCCGCGGCGCTCCCAACCTGGATTCAGCCTGCACCGGAACTACCATGGGAGATTATCTGCGCGGCACGGACCTGGCGCATGTCCCGGAAAAATACTACGCACTCTATGAAACTCAGCCAGCCTTCGTCAAGCCGAAGGAATTCGAGACTGCCACTTCCGCTTAAGAGAGCTACGGTGACCAGCGCCATGATGACAGAGAGCCCAGCCGATCAGAAACGGGATATTTCTCCGCAGGATCTGTGCGACAAAGTCGCGGTCGCGAATCAATCCGGCTGCCGCTTCTGTGGAGCGAAGCTGGAACACACCTTTGTGGACCTGGGGATGTCCCCATTGTGCGAGAGCTACCTGAGCGCGGACCACTTAAATCAAATGGAGCCGTTTTACCCCCTGCACGTCTATGTCTGCGAGAGCTGTTTTCTCGTCCAGCTGGAAGCCTACGTTACGCCGGAGCACATCTTCACCAACTACGCGTACTTCTCCTCCTATTCGGATTCCTGGCTGGCACATGCCAAAAAGTACACCAGCGAGATGGTCGAGCGGTTTGATATCGGCGCCAACAGCTTTGTCGTGGAGCTGGCGAGCAATGATGGCTACCTGCTTCAGTACTTTGCAGAGAAGAAAGTGCCGGTTCTCGGAATCGAGCCTGCTGCGAACGTCGCGGCCGTGGCCGTCGAAAGAGGGGTGCCAACCCTCGTAAAATTCTTCGGGCAGGAAACCGCCCGCGAACTCGCTGATTCCGGAAAACAGGCGGATCTGCTTCTTGGCAACAACGTTCTCGCTCAAGTGCCGGATATAAATGACTTTGTTGGCGGCATGAAGATTCTTCTGAAACCGGGCGGCGCCATCACCATGGAATTTCCACATCTCCAGCGACTGATGGAAGAGAATCAGTTCGATACCATCTACCACGAGCATTTTTCCTATTTCTCCCTTCTCACCGCGGAGAAGATCTTCGCTGCACATGGTCTGACGCTCTTCGACGTGGAGGAGCTCCCGACGCACGGCGGTTCTTTACGCATCTTCGTCCGTCATGTCGAAGATTCCTCAAAGCCCACTACTTCGCGTGTCACCGATCTTCGCGCGCGTGAGGTATCCGCGGGGTACACGAAAATGGAGAGTTATTCGCGCTTTGCCGAGCAGGTGAAAGAAACCAAGCGAAAATTACTTGAGTTCTTGATCCATGCGAAGCGCGACGGGAAAAAGATTGCGGGCTATGGCGCGCCAGGCAAAGGCAATACTCTCCTGAATTACTGCGCGATCCGGACCGATTTCCTCGACTATACTGTCGACCGCAATCCCTACAAGCACGGCAGGTTCTTGCCGGGCACGCATGTTCCGATCTTTCCGCCGGATCGAATCCGCGAGACGAAACCTGACTTCTTGCTCATTCTGCCCTGGAACTTGAAAGACGAAATCATGAAGCAAAACTCTTTCATTCGCGAATGGGGCGGCAAGTTCGTCGTGCCCATCCCGGAGGTGCACGTTCATGAATGACACCCCTCTGGCCAGCACAAGGAGTGCGGAGAAAGCAGGAGAAATGCGGTCCACGATTTCTTGTCAAATCAAGGTCCACTGTTCGGATACTGCAAGGGTGCCGGGCAATCCTTCCGGCTCTCAGATGGTGAAGGGGTAACTAAAATGAAGGTCGTTATTTTTTGTGGCGGGCTTGGGATGCGCTTGCGGGAATATGCGGACAACGTTCCCAAGCCGATGGTGCCCATCGGCTACCGGCCTGTGCTTTGGCACGCCATGAAATATTATGCTCACTTCGGCCACAGGGACTTTATCCTGTGCCTCGGCTATCGCGCTGATGCAATTAAGCAGTATTTCCTCCACTACGACGAGTGTGTTTCCAACGATTTTTCACTCTCGAAAGGAGGTAAGGATCTCCAGCTTTTTAATAGTGACATCCACGATTGGAACATCACATTTGCTGAGACTGGTATGCACTCCAACATCGGACAGCGGCTCAAAGCCGTGGAGAAATACCTGGGGGGAGAAGAGATGTTCCTCGCGAATTATGCTGACGGATTGACTGATTTGGAGCTGCCGAAGCTCATCGACTTCTCCAAGGAACACGGCAAAATTGCCTCATTTGTCTCCGCAAAGCCGAATCTGACTTATCATGTTGTGGCCGCCGGTTCCGATGGTGTTGTTAGCGAAATCAAGGCCATTCGCGACTCTGCTCTGCGCATCAACAGTGGATACTTCGTCCTCCGGCAGGAGATCTTCAAGTACATGCGAGACGGGGAAGAGTTGGTCCTCGAGCCGTTTCAGCGCTTAATCCAGGAAAAGCAGTTGATGGCCTATGAACACAACGGTTTTTACGCCTCCATGGACACCTTTAAAGATAAGCAGCAGCTCGACGATTTGTATGCCCGGGGCGACGCCCCCTGGGAGGTCTGGAAATCCGCTCCACCGCAGGGGGGCACCCCAGAGCTACGGAAAAACTCCTTCCCTGACCCAGTGGGCCATGTTGCGAGTCGTGTCGATGGTTGAGTTGCACCTTGCTTCCTCCCAGCGACCGCTTCGTCGAATCCTGTGCTTGGGTTCGCACTGCGACGACATTGAAATCGGTTGCGGAGGTACCATTCTGCGTCTCCTCCGGGAGAATCCGGGGATCGAGATCTACTGGGAAGTTTTCAGTTCGACTCCCGTCAGAAAACGTGAAGCGCTGCACGCGGCAAGCCTTTTCCTCGAACCAGCCAAGAAAAAGAAAGTCGTGATCCGAGACTATCGCGACGGCTTTTTCCCTTCGTTCCATGCGCAAATCAAAGCAAAATTCGAAAAACTCAAGAACGAATTTCTTCCAGACTTGATTCTTACGCACCATCGTCACGACCTGCATCAGGATCACCGCGTGATTTGTGAATTGACATGGAACACGTTTCGCAGTCACCTAATCCTGGAATACGAGATTCCAAAATACGATGGTGACCTGGGATCGCCAAACTTTTTTGTCGGGCTGGATCGTGTCACCTGCGAGCAAAAGGCAAAGCATATTGTGGACGCATTTGCATCTCAGCGGACCAAGCAATGGTTTTCCGCTGACACATTTCTTGCGTTGCCGCGGCTCCGCGGCATCGAGTCCAATGCACCGGGCCAGTATGCTGAGGCTTTTTATTGCAGAAAACTAGTTCTCGGCAATGGGAAGCTGCTCGGCCATTAGTCGTAACGGCAGGTCTAGTCAGCGAGAGGGATGTCAGGAGCAAGGGATGATGAGTGTGCAAACAGGAAAGCCCCGAGTGAGCGTGGGAATTCCGGTTTACAACGGTGAAGATTTTCTGAGCTTCGCGCTCGATTCGGTGCTGGCCCAGACCTTTCGGGATTTTGAGCTTCTCATTTGCGACAATGCCTCCACCGACCGGACTCCGCAGATCTGTCTGGCGTATGCCAGCCGGGAGGCGCGCATTCGTTATTTCCGCAATGAGAAGAATCTTGGAATCGCGATGAACCAGAACCGCCTTGCGCGATTAGCGACTGGGGAGTATTTCGCATGGGTCGCACATGATGATGGTTGCGCTCCGGAGTATCTTGCGCGGTGTGTTGAAATTCTGGATCAGAATCCCGATGTTGTGGTCTGCTACTCCAAGACGCAGGATATCGGCGAGGATGGGCTCCCCATCGGCCGCGACAACCCTCATCGGGTCAACGAAGTCCCGAGTGAAAAACTGGCCTCCGATTCTCTATTTCTTCGACAGCGATTTCATGATCTCATCCAGTTAAATCACCAGTGTGAGCCGGACTACGGCTTGATCCGAATGGAAGTCCTGAAAAAGACGGGTCTGCACGGTCGATATGCAGATTCAGATCGAGTCTTGCTGGCCGAGCTGGCTCTCCACGGCAATCTCTCCGCCCATCTTGGTCACGATGCCGTGGCAGATCGACAGCCCGAGCCCGGTGCCCACGCCGACGTCCTTGGTGGTGAAGAACGGGTCGAACACCCGGGTCTGGACGTCGGCGGTCATGCCGCGCCCGGTGTCCTCGATCTCGATCACCGCGCG
>Ga0137418_10004510_pt1 | contig 12778 bp, 20 predicted proteins | sample CZODoug3_1_2_16f_FD_122242 | JGI IMG/M metagenome (GOLD analysis project Ga0137418, IMG submission 122242) | Vadose zone soil fungal communities from Angelo Coast Range Reserve, California, USA - CZODoug3_1_2_16fungal (Hybrid Assembly) | ecosystem: Environmental > Terrestrial > Soil > Vadose...
AAAAAATCCCTACTTCTCTCGCGCGATCGTAAATCGCGTCTGGGCAAATTTTATGGGGCCTGGCCTGGTCGAGGCCGTAGATGACATGCGCATCACCAATCCGCCGAGCAACGAAAAGCTGCTCGCCGCCCTCGCCAAATATTTCGTCGATCAAAAATTCAATCTGAAGGCCCTGATGCGTGTGATTCTTCAGTCTGAAACTTACCAGCGTTCAAGCGAACCTCTGGCCCAGAACTCCGCCGATACGCGCTTCTATTCTCATCATTATCCGCGCCGGCTGATGGCTGAAGTCATGCACGATGCGATTTCTCAAATTACCGACGTTCCCAGCCAGTTCGCCATCGATCGCAGCAACATTCCAAATGCCGTCGGTGACAAGTATCCTCTGGGCCTGCGCGCGATTCAATTGCCCGATACCCAAACGGATTCCTATTTTCTGCGTGCTTTTGGACGCCCTGATCGCGAGAAGACGTGCGAATGTGAACGCACGTTTGAACCCAGCATCACGCAAGTTCTTCATCTTGCCAACGGTGATACGATCAACAAGAAGCTCGCCGCAAGAGATGGTCGCATTTCCAAATTGATGGAAAGCAAAGTTCCCGATCTGCAGATCGTCGATGCACTGGCGGCCGAGCCTGCCTTGGCGAGCTACCACTGGCTGCCGAGCGTGCGCGCCTCCCAGAGACCTCCGTAGCGAAGCAGGCGGTGGCCGACCAGCGGATGCAGGCCGCCACCATTGCCGGCGTCGAGGCCCAGACTGCTCTCGACCGTGCCGAGGACGCCCGGATCGCCACCTTGGCGAAGCCTGCCGATATGACCCGGCTCCGGGGCAACGATCAGTCCGGCGCTGGCGTCACCCTCACCACGGCGCAGGAACCCTATGCGCTGCTGACCGACCGCGCCTTGGTCGACATGAACATGCTGCGCCCGTTCTTCACGGACGCGGAGATCGAGAAGGCACTCCGTGGCTGGGCCAAGACGACCGGCCACCGGGTGAAGATGCCGGGGGCCGAGATCGGTCACCGCAACAAGGGGGTAACGCGATGACCCCCTCGCAAGAACGCAGATTTAACCCACGACACAGATTGGAGATTCCATATGCGAGTTTATGAAGTTCGGCTCCTCGTCAAAGCGGAGAGCATCACCACCGTCCTCGACGTCGTCAAGGACAGCGCGGACCTGATCAGCATGACCCAGGTGTCCGAACCGGAAGGAGCCAAGCGGAAGAGGGCGACGGCGAAGCGGCACCGGGCCAAGGGCCTCAAGGCCAGCGAAGTCATCCTCCAGCGCCTGAAGGCCGGGCCGGCCGCGATCTCCGGCCTTGAGAAGGAGATGCGTGATGGCGGGTTCTCCATCACCAGCGCCCGCGTCGCCGCCAATGATCTGATCCGCGGCGGCAAGGTCAAAAAGAGCGAGAACGGAATCTACGAGCTGGCATGATGGTTCGGCCGCGTCCCTATATCCCGCTCGCCATCCGCGTCGAGGTCGCTGAACGCGACGCCGACAAAGGTCTCTGGTGGCCGCTTTACCGCTCGGCCGTGGAGGCCGGCGGGATGTCTATGGGGCGGCGGCTCACAATCCTGCTGGGGCACCTGCCGAAGGGTTCCCAGATCGATCACGACCCCGCGTTGATCCTGCGCAAGTTCAGCGAGAAGACGGGGCTCTATACCCCAGATGCGAACGACCCGGCCCACCTGATATACCGGGCCCCCCGCGAGCATCTGCAGAAGACCATCGGCCGACGCGCCGACGCGGAGAAGACCGTTACAACCAAGGGAAGTGACATATGGCTCAAGAGCAAGTTCAGGCGGCTGGAGAACCCCAGCAAAAGGCCCCGCGCAAAAATCGCAAGCCGACCCTTTCCAAAGGGAAGGCCGTTTCCAAAGCGAAGGCACCCGGCCGTCAGGTAGCGATCCACCAGCCGCGGCCCGCGCCTGCGCCAGCCAATTTCCTCCAGATCGTCGCCATGGCGGCGAGCGACCCGCGCTGTGACACCGGCAAGATGCAGGCTCTGCTCGACATGCAGGAGCGCATCGAGGACCGTGACGCGCAGAAGGCGTGGACGATCGCCTTCAACGCCATGCAGGGCGAACTGCCGACCATCGACAAGGACGGCAAGATCGATCACGGCGACGGTGTCACAGCCAAGGGCAATGCGAGGCTAAAGACCCGGTTCTCGACATTCTCGAACCTGATGGAAGTGTGCAAGCCGATCATGCACCGGCATGGCTTCACCCTGTCCAGCCTGATCGAACCGGGCTCTGACGGCAAGATCAACGTCATCAGCATGCTGGATCATATCGCCGGCAAGTCCCGCCTCTCACGCTTTCCGATGGGCGCCGATGCCACCGGCGGCAAGAACAACCAGCAGGGCTGGGGCTCCTCTCAGCAATACGGCATGCGATACAATATGCTCGCGCTGTTGCAGATCGTCACCAAGGCACGCGAGGATGTCGACAATGACGGCTTCAAGGTCGACGATCCGATCACCCAGGTCCAACTGGTCGAGCTGATCGCGCTTGCCGACAAGGCCGGCGCCGACAAGGCCAAATTCTGCGTCGTCATGAATGTGGAGGCCTTTGCTGATATCCGCCAGAGCCGGTTCGAGGAGGCCAAGAAGCAACTTAACCGCAAATTGGCAGCGAAGCGAAAGCGGGATGACACGTTCCCTGGAGACCGATAATGCCGATCGAGATCATCGACTGCGAGCAGCGCTCCGAGGAATGGTTTAAGGTCCGCATGGGCATACCAACTGCATCCATGTTCGGAGTAATTCTCGCGCAGAGCGACGAGCGCAAGGGTCGCGCCTCCTACATGCGCAAGCTGGCCGGCGAGATCATCACCAAGATTCCAATGGAGAGCTACACCAACGACGACATGGAGCGCGGAAACCAGCAGGAACCGGAAATCTTGGCGCGCTATCAATTCGAGCAGGATACCGAGGTGCACCACGTTGGCTTCATCAAGAACGGCAACAAGGGATGCTCCCCGGACGGGCTGCTCGGCGATGACGGTATGGTTCAGATTAAGTCGGCCGCGCCGCACGTCATGATCGACATCCTGCTCGGGCGCGACTTCGGGCCGCCAAAGAAACACCTCACGCAATGCATGGGCGAGCTGTGGGTGGCTGAACGCCAGTGGACCGATCTGGTGGTCGGCTCGTCACCGGCGCTGCCGTTGGCTCGCTGGCGCATCCATCGCGATACCCGGTATATCAACGATATCGAGGTCGCAGTGCACCACTTCAACCGAGAATTGCGTGAAATGGTGAAGAAGATCGAGACTATGACATGAGCAGCCAGTCCCCACGCCTGTTCCGGTTCATGTGGCGCGACGGCGTGTTCGTGCCTGATGGTCGCACCGCGACGTTTTGTGACGACGAGTTCGGCGAGGGCGAGATCGTGACGTTTGAGCGCCACGAGGAGCGCTCGACCGCCAGCCACAACCACTACTTCGCCTGTATCGCCGAGGCGTGGAACAATCTGCCTGAGACCGACGAACGTTTCCCAACAGCGGAATCGCTGCGGAAGTGGGCACTTATTCGCTCCGGCTATTGCACCGAGAACACGATCGCCGCCGACAGCCCCGAGCAGGCTCGCACCATCGCCGCCTTCATGGGTAACCAAGAGGGCGTGATCATCGTGGTGCGCGACAATGTCGTGAAGCGCTACACCGCCAAATCACAGTCGATGAAGGCGATGAACAAGGCTGAGTTTGGCCGGTCCAAACAAGATGTTTTGGACACGATCTCCGAGTTGATTCAGGTCAAGAGAAAACGCCTTGAGGAATTTGCGGGGAAGTCGGCGTGATCTGCACCGTCGCCAATTGTAAGAACGAGACATGGGCGCGAGGCTGGTGCCGAAAGCACTATATGCGCTGGTGGTCTCACGGCTCGGCCGACATTGTCAAAAAACCAATGCCGCCGACCGGCGCTGTGGCCGCATATTTTGAATTTGCGGCCTCCTATGCAGGCAATGATTGCCTGATGTGGGCATATAGCGACAATGGGTCTGGCTACGGCCTGATGCAGGTAGATGGAGAACGGCGCCTAGTCCACCGCTGTATTTGCGAAAGGGTAAATGGACCGGCTCCATCCGAGAACCATCACGCAGCGCACGGCTGCGGCAACGGACATCTCGGCTGCATCACCCCAGGGCATCTGCGCTGGGCAACCGCCGAAGAAAACAGCTTCGACATGATCAAGCACGGGACCCGTATCCGGGGAGAGAATCATCCGAACGCGAAACTAGACGTCGGTCAAGTGGTTGATATTTTCGAAAGACCCGGACCACAGACGGAGATCGCCGCGGTTTTTGGCGTGAGCCAGACCTTGGTTGGCATGATTAAGCGCGGTAAACGCTGGGCGTGGCTCACTCATCCGAATGCAGGGAGCGACGCATGACGCGCTGGGAGTACAAATCGTACCTATTTGAGAGCGGAGACAAGCTGCTTGAGCGCCTCAACTCGATGGGCAACGAAGGCTGGGAAGCCTTCCACTTCATGCATCTGGATGCGGGCCAACTCCGCGTCTTTTTCAAGCGACAGCACCCACCGGAGAAGCCATCATGAACTACGCGATAGTCGATACCGAAGGCAGCGGTATTTTTGATTATAAGAAACCAGCCGATGCGCCCGGCCAGCCCCGCATGGCGGCCCTCGGCCTGATCCTGGTGAACGAGGTTTTGGAGATCGAGGCCGAGCACGGCTTCCTGATTCGCCCTGACGGCTGGACCTTCGACGACAACAGCGACGCCGCCAAGCTCAATGGCTTGACACACCGGCTGCTGATGGAGGAGGGCGTCGACGTCCGCGAGGCGCTGCGGCTCTATGGCGACGCGATCGACCATCGGCGCATCGTCGCTGGCTTCAACGTCCTGCACGACGTCAAGCAACTGCGCGCCGAACTGCGTCACGTCGGCTACCCGGACCGCTTCATGCAGACACGTACTATCTGCGCGATGCAAGGCTGTCGGCGCATCGTCGACGCCCGCACCGCAGACGGCAAGAAGAAGGCCCCGAAGTTGGAGGAGGCCGTCAAGTATTTCGGCATCGAGGTTCCCGGTGGCACCCACACCGCGTTGCCTGACGCGCACAAGGCACTTGCGATTCTGCGCAGGTTGCGTGATGCCGGCGAGTTCCCGTCCTATTACGACCCCTACGACAAGGGGCCAAAGAAGCAGCCGACACCTCGCGCATCCCAGCGACTTCAGGACGGGCGCCCCGATGCCGAGCAGGAGATACCCGGTTTCATCGACGTCGCGACCGGAGACCAGAAATAGGATGGCCTACGCTGAGTACACAAAGGTCCCGGTCGAGCAAACGAGAGCAGAGATCGAACGCACCCTGAAGCGGTACGGGGCCGACCGGTTCATGTACTTCGGCGAGGACCAGCGCGCGGTTATCGTCTTTGAAGCAAACCAGCGCCGGATCAGGTTCGATCTTCCCCTCCCCGGAGAGAAGATCGACAAAACCGGTCGCCTAACGCGCCAGCGCTGGCGAGCCCTCGGCCTATGCATCAAGGCCAAACTCGAAGCCGTCGACAGTAAGATCGAGACTTTTGAGGAGGCCTTCCTCGCTCACGTCGTCATGCCAGACGGCAAGACCGTTGCAGAGCACACCGCCGAACGTATTGAGCAGGCTTACAGCGGCGGGTCGATGGTCCCGCTCCTGTCCGCACCAGTGGGGCAGTGATGACCAAGACGCTCGAACGGCACGTATACGACTTCATCCCGCGCCCGGGCCGCTATGTCAGCGACATCCGGGTGCACTTCGCACTCACGGCCGATCTCGACCTCCTCCAGGAGGCGCTCGACGAACTCACCGTGCGCGGCTTCATCCGCCGCGCCGGCTGCCATCTGCGGCCGATGTACGTCCGCATGAAATCCCCCACGGTCTTCTATCAGACCACCACCCAGGAGAACCGCGATGGCCGACCGAGCATCCAGCCTGCGCATGGAGCCGAACCCGCTCCAGCAGGCGTTTGACAATTACCAGATACTGGAGCGGGAGCTGCAGATCACAAAAGCGCAAAATGCGGAGCTGCGCGCGGCCCACGCCGGCCTGATCGCCGAGAACGGGGTGCTCCGCGAGCACATGCAATCGGCCGAGAACGACCGGGTGCGGCTCCAAGCGGTGGCTTCGACCCTCCTCGGCCGCCTCCTCTCGATCAACGACGTGATCGGCGGCGCTGTGAAAGCCTCGATCCGTGAGGGCATCGACGCGTCAGCCTCCCACGAGCAGGCCCATGACCACGAGGGAGCCTCAGCCAGCCTCACCCATGGCGATGCAGCGGATGCCCGGGGCCAAGAGGCCTTGGTTCATGACCCCGCCCCAGCGCCTTCCCAGACGCCTACAGGGGCCATGCTGGCCGCCGTCGAGTTCCGGCGGTAGGCAAGGAGGATAGAAATGAGCGTTATCTGGAAGACCACTCTCTACAGTCTCGTCGATCAGCAAATTATGGTTCCTGAGGGTGCCGAGATGCTTTGCGCACGGGATCAGATGAACCATATCTGCGTGTGGTACCGCTGCAACCCAGCTGCCAAGTTGGTTCCAAGAACGCTGATCGTTGTTGGCACTGGAGACGTGGCGCCGGGCAGCGACGCCCGCTATCTCGGCACAGCCGGTTGCGGAGGGCAGCTAATTGTCCACGTCTTCGAGCAGACGAGAGCCTGACCCGAAAACGAAAAAGCCCGCCGCGGCGATTTAACGCCGGGCGGGCTGGATCGATAATTGGCAGGAGCTGTAGGAATCAAACCCACGCCAGCGGAGTTGGAGGCCGCTGTGCTTTCATTACACCAAACTCCCAAATTTTGGTACTTGTCATCTTGACTGTGAAATGCAAAATGTGACATGGGAAAGAAAATATACGACTGGCCAGTCATTGCCATCGACTATAATGCAGGCATGTCATGGGATGATCTCGGGGCCAAATATGGTTGCTCCCATGAAGGTATTCAGAAAGCTCTCGCTACAGGACGACTCATCCAGCGCTCACGCATCAAACCCAAGCGCAGGCCACGCAAGATTAAGACCAAAGAGCAGAACAGCGAATACTGCCGAAATCATTATCAAAAGAACAAGGCCCGCTATAAGTCAAAAGCTAGGGCCAATTCTCTTGTCCGAGCCGAAAAAAGCCGGGCCATAATTTTGGAAAGATTCGCGCACGGCTGTGTGGATTGCGGGGAGACGGATTTACTTGTTCTTGAATTTGATCACAGAGATCGAGTGGACAAAGAATACCAGATTTCCTTCCTCTGCAATCCGCGCGGCGCAAACGTGAAGAAACTCGAAACAGAACTCAAGAAATGTGACGTGAGATGCGCAAACTGTCACCGCCGTAAGACCGCCGTCGAATGCGGCTCGTGGCGTACAAAATTGGCACTGGGCACAGGTGTCGAACCTGTGATTCCGAGTCCACAGCCCGGCGGTTTACCGTTAGCCTAGCCCAGCATGGTCCCGAAGGGCGGTGTCGACCCGCCCTGACAGCCGTATGAAAGCCATTTCCTCGCCGGAGGCATCGGGATGTTGGCTGGGGCTCCGAGTGTCGATCTCGATCGCCGAGCTTCAAAGGCCCAGGCCGGCGCCGGCCGCGCCCCATCAAATGGTAGACCATGACGGTACTGACCCGTCGTCTCCGGGGTGAAGGCCCGGGATGCTATGCCTTTGCACCAATGGTCCATGGAGCGGGCACCGAGTAACGATCTCGGCTCCTCAGTTTGGAAGACTGGTGGACATCCATCTATCCCATACCCGCATGTTAATTTTTGGCGGAAGGTCGGAGACACGATCACCACACCGTTGCCAGTGCCACATCCTTAGCAGGGAGTGCCGGCGCCTCGCCGGTTGACCTTCCGTGAATTGGTCTCGCCGCGGCGATTCGAACGCCGACACATCCGTTTAGGAGACGAAGGCCCTTTCCAGTTGGGCGACGGCGAGATGGAGCCCAGAGCGTGATTCGAACACGCGATTTCAGTTCCACTACCGTTCGCGATTTAGAAGATCGCTCGGACTACCTGGGCATTGGAGATGCAGGCGAGATTCGAACTCGCGTATCCAGGCTTTGCAGGCCCGGCCGTAACCACTCCGGTCACTGCATCATATTGGCTGCGGAGGAGGGACTTGAACCCGCGTCATCCGATTCAGAGTCGGACTTACCGCCTTGGTCTCCGCAAAATGGTCAGGGTGGGTGGTCACGATCCACCGGCCTCTCGCTTCCGAAGCGAGCACTCTTCCTACTGAGCTACACCCTGTTGATTGGCGTCGGCGGCAGGAGTCGAACCCGCATCTTCCGTTTCCAGTTACCTTTGTCCTGATTCGTAGTCAGGGGGGCTACGCCGACAATCTATCTAGATAGTCTTTTTTCCACTTTCTGCAGGCCTCGTTCCAAGCGATTCGACAAGGCTCACATCGACATCGGTTATTGCGATAGCAGGATGCTGTGCCGTGCTTGGGAGCATGTATTTCCTTATGATGCTCGACGCACCGCAATTCACATTTCTCAAGCTCCTTCAAAAGAACCGCCCATGGCCAAGAGTGGAATGTCGATATCGTAAATTCTTTAGCCTGCGGGTCGATATGATGGGTTTGCAGGCCATCGATGGCACCGCAGACGACACAACTCCCACCAAGATGGGCGATCACCTTGGCCATCCTCTTCTTGTAACGCTCGCGAGAGTAGGCGGCCTGCCACTCTCTTCGCTCGTCATCATTCTTCCATTTCATTGGCAGACCTGCGGGGGATCGAACCCCGTTCCCCGGATTGAGAATCCAGCTATCCTACCAATAGACGACAGGTCCGTAAATGGCTTCGGAGGTGGGTTACGATCCCACATCGACACGTGTTAACAGCACGCCGTCCTTCCCATTTGACTACTCCGAACTTGGTGGAGAGCAGGGGTGTCGATCCCCTCCGGCCAATCTTGCAAGGATCGGCAGCGCCCCGGCGCGCTCCCCGTATTGGTGCCCTGCGCCTGATTCGAACAGGCCTACTCCGCCTTTCACGCGGCCGCAATCACCAGATTTGCTAACAGGGCGAATTGGCGCGGACACCGAGAGTCGAACTCGGGCCACCTCGTTGGCAACGAGGGAGACTGCCGTAATCCTTTGTCCGCATGGTGCCCCACCCAGGGAACGATCCTGGCCAGCCCGAAGGCGTCCGTTTTACAGACGGCGCTGCGTCCTTAGCAGCCTACTGAGGCAAAATGTACAGGCGAGCGGTCACACCGCAGTTCAAAGACCTTCTTTCGGTCTACCTGTTTGGTTGCGGGACACGGGAGTCGAACCCGCTATCCTCACGTTATGAGCGTGAGATGGTCAAGTGTCCGTTCCACTCGCCCGCAATTGGTGCGCCGCTTGAACTCGGTCGCATATCGTCGAGTACATCCGTCGATCGATAGGAACCCGCTCGCGCGACATGCGCGCTCACGAGGATATGGCGGGTGAGGGGTAGTACCGCCCTCCATGCCCGAAGGCACCTTTGGTTTTCGAGACCAAGCTAGGGACTTCCCTAGTTCTCTCACCCGATTGGTGATCCCCCGGTGATTCGAACACCGTATCTCAACTTTCGGAGAGTTGCGTCTTTTCCATCCGACTCGGGGACCGTTATTTTCCCTTACGCCTTACCTTGCCGCGCTCGAAGGCACCGTTCGGCCAGAAGCAATCCATCGTTACCTTAGCAATCAGGCCATCGTCGGTGAACACCGCCGGTCCCTTCAGCGTCATACCGTCCACCGCCTGCTCGAATGCAAGGTAGCTTCCACCGCGGTCCGGAGACGCTGGATTGACGAAAAACAGATCGAGGTCTGTTGGCTCGTCCAGCGGCACAGGCACTCCAGCGGTCATGCAGGCCGCGTACAGCGCCTCCCGGTAGCGCTGGATCACCGCGAGGTGCATGCGCCGGTGCGGGGCGTCATGGATCGACATCCGCAGCAAAGCTGGAAACCGGTCTGGGAAGTATTTGACGATGATCTTCATGGTGCACGTTCGGAGGATCGAACTCCGTCCTCTTGCTGTTATGAGCAGCCGGCCGTCCCATCTGGCTCAGCGTGCGAATTGGTCAGGGTACGCAGAGTCGAACTGCGGCTGCATGCTTCCAAAGCACACCGACTACCGTAATCTTTCACCCTGTCGCGAGAGGCCGGATGGCTCCGTTATCCTTGCGACCAAAGCCGTTTGGTCACTCAGTACGCCTCTCAGAATTGGCGACCGCTGCGGGGAATGATCCCGCCTCACGTCATGGACAGTGACGCTGCCTCACCTGATGCATAAGCGGCCATGGTGTGCACAGGGAGATTCGAACTCCCACTGAACGCGATCTCAACGCGATCCCTCTGCCGTTGGGGTACGTGCACATGATTGGTCAACCGCCACGGTAACGATCCGTGTTCCCGGGGTTAAGAGGCCCGTGCATCACCTTAATGCTTGCGGTCGATGATGGTGGATCACCCCGGTACTGCCCCGGGTTCGCATGGGTTAAAAGGCCAGCGTGCTACTTTCCTACTCGTGATCCGGTGATCACGAGCATTTCAGATTGCGCTCCTCGCACACCACGATCGTGCCGGTGTCCGCGAAGTGATGGACCCAGCGTCGCCGCAGGCGCACGGGCTGGAGACCGAACTGACAATGGACGCACATGGGCGACCTCCTGGTTGGTGCTCGGTGACGGCTCGCACCATCGCACGGTGTATACGTCGCGCGCCGTGCCTTGCGAAGACCGAGCATGATGGTAGTCCCTGCAGGTTTCGATCCTGCTTTCCGCGGGTATCGACCGCGTGCCTTAGCCACTAGACGAAGGGACCGTTGATGGTGCGCGCTGCAGGGGATGATCCTGCCGCCTCCGGCGTGTCATACCGGCGCTCTACCGCTGAGCTAAGCGCGCTTGAATTTACGCCGCTGCAGCGGCGGGTGAACTCTGGGCTGCAGGCCCGCTTCACCGTGCTGGTACTCCCTCCCGGGATCGAGCCGGGTCATGCCGCGGTGTAGGCGCGGTGCCTTCCCATCTGGCGCAGGGAGCGTGAATTGTGCCCGGGTCTCCGTAGAGCATAAATTCGGGTATTCGGCCCGAACCACCGCATCGTCTCTCCGCCGATGCCCCGGTTCCTTGTGTGTCGTGGTACCCCGAGCAGGACTCGAACCCGCAAGAACAAACTGCCTTTGAAGCAGCGGCGTCTACCAATTCCGCCATCGGGGCAAATGGTGCGTAAGGGGAGAATCGAACTCCCATGGCTGCTAACCGCTGGTGTCTGAAGCCAGTGCGTCTACCAAATTCCGCCACTCACGCATGGAGCCCGGCCGGGGTTTCGATCCCCGTCCTCGCGCTTACCAAGCGCGCGTGCTGGCCATTGATCACTAGCCGGGCATTTCGCCGTTGTAGGCGCAGCGCGGCGCCTCGTTGTTTCCGGAATGCGCGGGCGGCTGGGCATCTCATCCCAACGTTTCCAGCCGAAGCTGGCGTGAGTGCTTCACTACGCCCGTCTCTGCGAGACCATCTTCCGGCTCTTGTCGAACTTGGAGCCCCTGCGATGAATCGAACATCGCTCACTGCGCTACGAGGGCAGTGCATCGTCACAATGCTTCAGGGGCAATCTGGTCTTGGTGCTGGCTCGGTGAATCGAACACCGGTCATTCGCTGTACAAAGGCGACGGTCTGCCACTGGCCTAAGCCAGCACGAAGAACAGTTTTTCGACCCTGTGAAACCACGAACGGCAATCTGGCCGCCCATACACGCCCGGGTCTAGCTGTCGGGACGCGCGTACGCGGCGACGATCAGCGGTTGTCTTTTCGCTCCACAATGGCCTGAGCCACCATGAACATCTCTTCTTCGGTGCCCCACCCTTTGAGCATATTTACTGCCATCAAAACAAAACGACAGTTACTCTGCAGGTAGCCCGCCTTTGGATCGATGCGGTCAACACTCGCAGAAAGCATTGACCGCATCGCACCGGGCTTAAATTCAATTCCAGAAACCTCACACCGACCGGTCCATCTAGCTTTCGCCCAGTCATTCGTAAGGTCACACACCTTTCCTTTTTTCTTGGCCCTGCGTTGAACCTCTCGAACTATACTGCGCCACGGGTGAACCGCCCGAAGCCGCTGCTCACTAGCCTTCATCTTTGCCCTGCGATTTACTTTATCGCGGGACGCTTCACTCGCCTTCACCTTGTTAGGGTTTTGGCGACGATATTCTTTTTGGTAGTCCCGCAGCCGCGTTCGGTTGCGTGAATGCCATGTTCCGGAGGAGGTGGGTTCTTGGGCGTCCATTCTGCCTCCGGTCTTTCGACGGGGCTATGGAGAAAGGCCCCGTTTAGTCTTTGCGCCCCTTGGGGCTGTCGATGCCGGATTCGCATACGGCAAACGACCACGTCCGCTGATTGAGCGGCATGGCGGCTGGCGTATATGTGCGTAGATGTTGCACGGCGGAATCCTAGTTGGTCGAAGTGTAGCCGAGGCTTATAGGGCCACGGTAAGCACGATGTCAACACCATGCTGCGAATTTTGTTCCGGTCACTCCAGCCGGAGCACCGCCCACAGCAGATAAAACGAGCAACAGACGATGCAGCTCACCCATGGCCAATGCCCCAACATCGGCCTCGTGGTGACGCGCAGGATGCACAGAAAACCTGCGAGCCCCACAAAGACCCCCAACGAGAAGAACGTGGTCTCAATGTCGTCGAGCTGCAGGAAGCCGTCGTTGGAATATCTGGCGGTCCAAACCACCGCACGCGTCATCAATACGCCAGCGCATGCGATCCAGGTGCCGACCGCGAGCTGCATCGAGAG
>Ga0137418_10004511_pt1 | contig 12778 bp, 11 predicted proteins | sample CZODoug3_1_2_16f_FD_122242 | JGI IMG/M metagenome (GOLD analysis project Ga0137418, IMG submission 122242) | Vadose zone soil fungal communities from Angelo Coast Range Reserve, California, USA - CZODoug3_1_2_16fungal (Hybrid Assembly) | ecosystem: Environmental > Terrestrial > Soil > Vadose...
CTTTCTGAGGCCCATGATCCATTCGCGTTGCGCAAGTCTGGCCTGATCTGGACGGAGCGTTGTAATATGTGCTGCAGATACGGTTGGTTGTTTCGCGGGACGGCTATATCCCCACTGGTAGTGCATCAACCATTGTTCTGGAGGAGATAGCAGTAGATCAGCCGTTGCCAGGAGATGTTGTCTGGGATCATGACGCTCCTGTGCTTTTTGCCAGCTTTCAGCGTCTTCCCATGTTGTGAGCATAAAATAGTAACTATCTTGTTCTCTTCCCCTGTACATGTGCGAAGTGACCATGCCCGGTGCATTTCGTACAGTATCTGCAATCTGTCGAATGCGGGCCAGGATATCTGTATCTCTGCCTGCAATGATATGTGCTAATGTAGCGACTAGTAATTCCATGCTTCACACTTGCTGTCTTGTCTCAAAATAGCATTCCACCTGCTATAACGTTGATAGCATAGCATAGCATAGGCCTCCTGTTAGTGCAATAGTGTACCACCTTTCCATCTTTCCTGCGAACAGGCTATCGTAGAGCACGTACACTTTATTCTTAATTTTAAGTATTTACATTTACTAAACTCCATGTTATCCTTCCAATAGTGATATGTGCATATACGTCAATAGATCCTGCACTTAAAGGCATGGAAGGGGGCAGAAACTCATGGCACAACGTCAAACGCAGCGTAGGTTTGGCCTATTGCAACATCATTTCTCACAGCAAGAGACAATTCCAGTTCTAGCTGTTAGCCCTTCAAGCATCTTACCAGACAATGTAACCACACAGACGGATACTGAATATACTGGTTCAAGTATACTTAGTATTACTCGAGGTAGGCCAATACCAACTCATCTGGATCTAACAACATATCAGCCAATACCTACTATACACGATCCAATGCTAGATCAATCGATGCGTCTTATACATGATATATTACCAGATCAACCAATACCTACTGAGCCTGATCCAATGCTAGATCAAGCAATGCCTATAATGTCTGATATAGAGCCAGATCAAGTAATGTCTACGGCTGCACAAACAAACAAATCGCGCATATTGCGTATAATTGCTGTTGCGATTGTCCTGGTATTAGCTCTAGCTCTCTACCTTATCTGGCGTCCAACACCTTCTGTATCATCTTCCTCCCTCATTACACAGCAAAATTTCAGTGGGACTGCTCCCAAGATAAGTTCCAGCAAGAGTGGCACAACAACAGATACTGCAGCCAATAGCGGTGGAGACATCCAGGCTTATATTGTAGGTGCCGTCCAGCATCCAGGAGTCTATACACTCCCAGCCAACGCACGTGTCTACCAATTGCTACAGTCTGCTGGTGGACCACTGCCAAAGGCCAACCTTGTAGCCCTCAACCTTGCGGCCAAATTGAATGATGGGCAAGAGGTCTATGTGACCGCTATAGGCGAAAGCCCACCACCAGGTATCAACAGTCTATCAGGTACCGCTTCGGATACTAGTTCTTCAGGTTCTAGTTCGACTGGCAGTAGCCCGAATCAGCAGTTAGTGAATATCAATACTGCAAGCGCAGATGAGTTGCGCCAGAAACTATCGGTCAGCAGTAAGACTGCACAAGCTATTGTTAGTTATCGCCAGCAGCATGGGCCTTTTACATCTGTAGATCAGTTATTACAAGTGGTCAGTAAGTCAATTTACGACAAGATAAAGAATAAGGTCACTGTTTGAACTTTAAAAAAGATCTTAACCGCTTGAAGAAGTGGGAAGGGTGAAATATGAAATTACGGCAAAAGGAGTCGGTACTTGATCTAAAAGGATATTCTCTTGTTGTGATTGCAACAGCTTGGTTAGCAGGTATTCTGCTAAATCATATTATTTTGCTTCCTTATCTTATTATAATTGTTGGTGTGGGTATTTTTGGATTTTTGATCATTTTGTGGTATCAAGATCATCAGATGCGTTTTTTCATACTGCTCGGGCTCTGCGCTTGTCTGGGAGCGTGGCGGTATAGCATTGCTTTGCCCAGCAACGATCCTCACTCTATCCAAACCTTCATAAGCCCTAGTTCGCTAGAAGTGCGTGGTACCGTGGCCGATGAACCGCAAGTCCAGGTTCGGACTCGTCTGTTGCTTGTAGATGCCAGCGCCGTTAGCCAAGATGGCGGCAACGTCTGGAAAGAGGCAGATGGGCAATTAGAGGTCCAAACGTTGGATACATCTCTCGAAGATCCTTACGGGGCAAACTATGGTGATAGCGTAGAACTGCAAGGGAAGTTACAGCCACCTCTACCGTATGGTCCTGCTGGTATTTTTGCCAGCATGCTGTTTCCTCGTGTCAGCGTCACGGACACAGGCGGCAATCCAGTGATCGCTTTCTTGTATCACTTGCGTGTGACATTGGCCACTGTCATAGAACAAGCACTTCCCCAGCCATCTGCAGCGCTACTTATCGCTGTAGTTCTAGGTCTACAAACGCCAGACCTCCACCCTCTTAAGTCCGCTTTTAGCCTTACTGGTACTATACATTTGACTGTGTCATCAGGCTTTAAGGTGACTATCCTAGCTGGCTTGGTTGCTAGTAGTACCAGGATATTCTACAGGAGACGAAAAGCACACCTTCTCCCGGCGTAGTGACACACATTTAGTGGTTCGCACTTCAAGGTCAAGCTCCTCTTGCTCCATGAATTCTACGTCTTTCCAAGTTAACGTGTCAGGTATATCTATAGCCTCGCGGGACTTTCTTCGTAAACCAAGCTTTAATGCCTCCTTGTTAATTGCCTCCCAACTCTTTTCCGGGAGAGCTTGTAGGAGTGCTTTTCTGCCTAACTGTAAGTAATTCTCACGAAGAAATTGACGTTCTGCTTCAGTCAAAGTAGCTTTATGTCCTCGTGGGCGGTAAATGTAAAGCACTTTGCTTTCCCATCCTGGCATCTTCCAAGTCCAATGCACTTCAAGACGTACCCAATGAGGGGAGGGAATCGTAAGAACTATTTTCTCAACCAAAGTATTAATAAAGCGTTGCTTATAGTCAAAAGGCTTTCTGTCCCATACTTCAATTATTTTTTCCAACTGAGTATGAAATTCCTCAAGCTGAGTGAAGGGCATAAGTACCGTAGGCTCTTTCTGGTGACTCAGTTTCTTTTCAAGGTCAGCCTCTCTTTTTTTTAGTTCTTTGTGTTGTTCGTTAAGCCCTTCAATAATCGACTCACTTTTAAGGCTACTCAAAGCAAGAACTTTTTTGATTATCTTGTTTTGCTCTTTTCTTACTTGCTCCAGCTGTCTTTTTAACAGCTTCTGCTCAGACTGATGTTTCTTCTTGAGTTCCTCAGCATGTTTTCGATAATCGTCAAAGTCGTGGGTAGATCTCAACTGAGCAAAGAGAAGCTGACAAAACTCGTTATCAATCAGATCAACATCAATCTGCAGCGGCCCGCTCGTCCATTTCAAATTAAGGGGGATGAGATACGATTCAGTCGGATTGTTGCTGTTGGCGTGATAGCCGACCGGCAATGACGCCTTGAGCGTTACCACCGCAACCGAACCTTTTTTCACCTTCACGGTAGGCACCGTTGCTACAGTGAGCGTTGGCGCCATCTGCGCACTAAGCGCCGGCGTGAGCGGACTTGCCACCGCCAGCAGAGTCCACAGGAGTGTCGAGCAGCTTTTCAATCGCATCTTCCAGCGAAGCGCCATAGGGATAACGAACCTGAGCCCAACCCGTAATGCCAGGCTTGATATTGTGCCGGGCGTTGTAGTGCGAAATCTCCTCTTTGAAACGGCTGATCAATTCGGGCCGCTCCGGACGCGGTCCCACGAGGCTCATGTCTCCTTTCACCACGTTGATGAATTGCGGAAGCTCGTCGAGGCTTGTCCGCCTGAGGATCCGGCCGATTGGTGTGATCCGACAGTCGCCGCGCTGGGTGTGCCTGGTATCTGATTCACGCGAATCGCGTACGTACATTGTTCGAAATTTGAGCATCGCGAAGCGTCTGCCGTTCAAGCTCACCCTTTCCTGGGCAAAAAATGCTGGCCCATGAGATGTAAGCTTGATCGCAAGAATGATCAATACGAACAAAGGCGACAAAATGACGAGTGATAAGCAACAGAAGACAACGTCGAAGATGCGTTTCCCGACGGCATAGCTCACAGTGTCGATGGGATACGGCCTCACGTCCAATAGAGGTAGGCCGCAGAAATCAAAGAGCTTGCTCGGAACGAACACTCCATCGCCGAGGTCCAGGGCCATCCGTGTGGGGATACACAGATGTTGAACACGCTCGAAGATACTTTGTGCTTCTCCAAAACGGTGCGGCGGCAAAGCAAGAATCGCTTCTTTGCAGTGATACGTTTCGACGACCTCGTCCAAATTATCCCATTGCAGAACCGCTGCATCCAGCGATTCAGGCTTCTGCTCCGGCAACGCCACGAAGCAGACGACGGAACAATGTGTCAAAGGATTCGTGCGGAGATGGTTTGCAATGCGAGTTGCGAATCCATCGGCTCCAAGGATGGCAACAGGGGAAGCGCCGTTCGCAGACTTCTTCAACATATGGATCACGCCGCGAAAGACATGAATTACGGCAACACTCAGAAAAAAGATGAACGCACAACCGATAACGATGAAAACGCGAGCGAAACTAGTGCCACGATAGAAGAATAGAGCAGACAGTAGTGACACCGCGAAATACACCGTGGCTTGAGCTGCTGTGAAAATTCCAGTTTGGAGTGCCAGCAGCGTCTCTATACGATTGAGGCCCAGGTGTTTCACAATCAGAACCCAAAACAGCGTAACGAACACTGTGAGCCGGAAGTAAGAATATAGGCTCACATCAGCGGGAGTGAAATATCCTGATAGAAAGCGCAGGTAACCCGCAGCGGCGAACGCAATACTTGGTATTGTGAACAAAGCGATTGTCAGCCAAAACTCAGCTAGGTTGATTGTGCGTCTCGTCATGACTGTCTCCCACTAGTCCATGGTTCTTGAAGATGAGAAATCGCAAGATGAATAACCAGCGCGCCCTCGCTGAATAAACCACTTCGCGCGACAAGAAAAACTCCGTATTCACTGGGGCTTTACGCTTGAGGAAACGACGGAGACAAAACCAAAGATACGCAGCGCCGTAAGCGTCGGCGCAAGAACGGCTCGCTCAATCCGAAAGCACCGGCTGCGCGCTTCTGGCCGGTGAGTTGAACTCTTTCCACTTGCAATCCACAAAACTGGCGAAGCGTTCCTTGAAATGCTCCTCGTCGAACTGCAGCGCGTGATTGCGAATGGCTCTCGGAGAGAAGCGCTCCTCGACGGCCTCAAAAGCCAGGATCGCTTCCTTCAGTGATTCCACGGTTTGCTCTTCGAAGAAAACTCCGGTGCGGCTTTCCGTCAAAACCGGCTGCACGGGATAGAAACCATTCACAGTCTCCAGCGCGCCACCCCGGCCATAGGCGATCACCGGCCGACCCGAGGCCTGCGCTTCTATGGGTGTTAGCCCTATGTCTTCTTCTCCGGGAAACAAGAACGCTCTGCACCGGCGGTAGTGGTCCCGAACAACCTCATCGGGCTGAAAACCAAGAAATGTAACGGTCGGTCCGGCCATCTTCTGCAGTGCGGACTTTTGCGGTCCGTCCCCGATCACAAGCAACCGACGCCCCAGTGCGTTGCACGCCTCCACCGCGAGATCAATCCGCTTGTACGCAACCAACGGACTCACAACCAAATAGAAATCTTCGTGAGAATCTGAAACCGTGAAAGAATCAATGTCCACCGGTGGGTAGATCACATCGGACCCACGGCCGTAGTACTTGCGTATTCGCCTTGCTCCATTCTGCGAGCTAGCTACAAAGTGCTCCACCCTGGCGGCAGTTGTGTAGTCCCACTGCCGCAAATAGTGGCATGCCAAAGAGTACAACCCTCTTCCCAGCACACCCAGCGGCGCCGTGGACAAATAATCGTGGTACATATCCCACAGGTAGCGCATCGGCGTATGGCAGTAGCAAACGTGGCAGGTTCCAGCGCGGGTAATCACGCCTTTTGCCGGACCGGACTCCTGGCTGATCACCAAGTCATAGTCATCCAGCTGGAGCTGCTCCAACGCCAATGGATAAAAAGGCAGCAGCGCGCGATAGTAATTCTTCACTTTCGGTAGCTTTTGCAGGAACGATCCAGCAATCTTGTGCGACTTAATCGAATCCGGCAGCGCGGCCTCGTCGTACACAATCGTAAAGATATCTGCCTGCGGGTACATGTCCGCCAGCACCTCAAGCACCCGCTCCCCTCCACGTCGTCGCACATACCAGTAATGGACAAGTGCCACCCGCAAGCCCGAGCCCCCGTTACGCTTGAAATTCGGTTCATTCATCCCTATCGCGCCTTCCGCCCCTCGTCATCCGGAGAAACATTTTCACGAGGGCTAACAAACTGCTGATAAATCTCGATGTGAGATTGCGCGGCGCTCTCCCAAGAGAACTTTTCCGCGTACTGCCGCGCTCTCGAACCAAGCGCGTCTCTGAGATCAGACCGTTCCAGCAAAGTCCGGGCGGCAGTTAGCGCCTCATTTGGGGACGAGCAAAACCACGACGCGCTCTGGAGTCCTGATGGCGTGAATTCCCCGCGAGTTGTAAGCACCGGAAGCCCACTCTCAAGCGCCGCTATGAGCGAAGTTCGTTTCTCAGAAGCGCCGTCTGGAAACGGCAGGTAGGCAGCCGTAGCTCTTGCCAATCGTTCCCCGACCTCCTCAGCGCTCAAGTCCAGGTCCCAAACCACCGGGAGATCGGCGGAAGACGATCGAATATTGGACAAATAGGCTGCGTGCAAAGCGGGCGCACTGCCAACGATTCGGACAGTGATTGGCAACTGCTCCGCACAAGCTCGCCTCGCAAATTCCAGGACGTCTTCTATCCCCTTATTCGGCCGTATCAAACCGAAGTGAATCACCTCCGCGGGCAGGTGCCCGTTCCGCCCGTTCGCGCGTACAGGTATGTTGCTCGACAGCGGAACCACGGAACTAATTCCTCGCACCCAAGGTGCCCACCGCAGTGAATAATCCCTGTTTGCTTCAGTGGTGAAGATGACATGACGCGCGCGAGCCCACAATGGATAGAACGACAGCCGCCGCAGTAAATGCGTGCCCTCCAATTCATGCGCCGTCAGCACGAAGCGCTTAAACAAGGAAAACACCTGCGGCGTCAGTCCCTTACCGAAACCCGCCGTAGGGTATTGCAGGTGTGTCACGTCCGGCTGACATTTGCGGATCGCCGAGGCTAAATGAAACGCCCGGAAAGCGGCAGCGCCCTTTGCGCATTCGAAGACTTCGGCACGCGCTCCATTGCGCTCCAGCGCAGCGGCCAGCAGTCGCGTGTAGTCTCCCACCCCGCATCTTCCTTCGGGACACGGACCAATCAGGAGGGCAACTTTCACGCTCTAACTCGCTGTGCCCATGCTGTCAGCACTGATCTGCTCGGGGCAGGGTCCGCTGCTGGGGATCTCGATTTTGCTAGCGACCATACCGCGCCGACCATTAGCCAGAAATAGACATTTACGGGAAAAATATCCAGATATGGCACAAAGAGTGAGGCAGTCAAAACCGATACAATACCACCTCTCAAAAACGGGTCTCGCACGCGAATCAAGGTAACAACCACAATGGCACACAGCAAAAGCACGCCCAAGAATCCAGTCCGCAGCAGGAGCGAAAGATAGTAGTTCTCCTGATCTATTTTTCCCCAACCTCCAAACACGATTCCGGGAATCCCCCAACTGCTAACGGCGGCCTTAACGTGTTCGAACTGATCGATTCTTGACGCTGCGCTTACATCTCCTACTCTCGAAATTAGGTCGTCAACAATTGTCGTATCCTTGAAAACCGTGAAGAGAGAGACATACAAAACTACGCCGATAACTGCAATAACCAGAAGCCACTTTTTTGACCTGGGCCATAGGGAGATCAGCCCGCCCAAAAAGCCAAGAATCGAACTCCTCGACCCACTAAGAACCAACGTCAAAGACAGTGACGGAAGGAGCACAAACTTCGTTGCCTTCGGGATGCGGTCGGAGAATACCAGAATCCCCAACAATGCAAGCACGACAAAAATGCCCAGTTCATTGGGCGAACCAAAGATGGAACCGTACCTGGAAAAAAACGCTTCGTCCTTAAAGAAACCACTCGCGCGGCCAGAGAAAATCTCCAGAGCCAGAAACGCCACCACAACCCAGCAACAACCGATGGCGAATTTCAGCAGCCGTTCTATATCTTCTTCAAGGACCACGAACGCGAGAGGAATATATTCAAGGGACGTATGCCACTGAAAGAGCACATTGTGCGAGTCTTCCACTATCAGAAGTTTAACAATGGTACACAGCCAAAGCCACGCCACGAAAGGCGTTACGTACCACACAAGCGGCGAATATTTGAATTTACGCTTTGCGATACAAACTGACACAAAGGCAACAAAAACTAAATCCTTAATAATACGAATCCACGCTGGCGCATCGCCCTCGTATATTGTCGTTTCGGGAGGCCCCCATTGAAACGTCCAGCGATAAAAATAGAAAACGATCGTGAAGAGTAGATACCACTGAAGTAGACTTGTCGGCTTCAGGGTCCAGTCCTTGCGCGTGTAGAGCAAGACTGCGACAAGCATAACAAAAATTAGATATAACATGCCTTTTGGCCAGAAATCTCAGTCACAACGCCGACACAACGATTACGATTCGCACCCAACCCTGTTAACCTTCTGAAGTGCAAACCATGCGAACGTGTACTGCCTACGGAACCAGCTCACAGTTGTTTCTGATGCTTCGAAATTAAGTTGTCCCACCGGTACCATGCCAAAGCTACCCGCCTCCTGAATTAAACTCTCAAGCTCACCTCTAGAAAAAATTCTCCAATCAACACCGAAAACTCTTACACCGTTTGTATCTAACTTTTCGGGCCAGTAGTCGATGGAGCCAATGAAATATCCCCCAGGTCTCAAGATGCGTGATACTTCTCTAAGAACTGTAGCGCTACAGAATCCATGTTCGAGCACGGAAATAGCCGTTATCGCTCCGAATGTTTCAGACGCGAACGCAGTTTGAGTGAAATCGCCCGGTACGTATTTAATGGCACCTGCGTAAGGCATGCACGCGAGTTTCGGATTAAAGTCAATCCCCGTTAGATCAGAAAAGCCCAGCTTGTGGAGAATGCAGAGTATCTCTGAAGCATAAGCACCCATGTCGAGTATGGGCGATGTTTTGCTCACTTTCTCTTCGACAAATTGAATGGTTTTCAGCACATCCCAACTCTTCCTTACGTCTCCTACGGATACGCCTTTGACCAATCGAATCTTGTGCAAGACCCTCAAGGGCCAGGGGCACGTGAAATCTATACCTCGGCGGCGCATTTCACCGCGTGCCCGCTCGTATTCACTAGACCTCGCTAGTACTTCAACACTCATACGCCAACTCTCCGGGAATGACTCGGGAGAAACCCGCGCCTTCGCGCGCTTTGATTTGTCATGTAAGGTTCGGCAGCGGAATTCTTTCTGATCGAGCCCCATTTCGGTTACATCCCGCGGGGCCCTCGAAGATTTGTAATAGTTGTTTGACCGAGGTCTCGTACCGAAACGTCTGTGCCCGCAGGATTCCTTGTTCCTGCAGATTACGGCGCAGGTTTTCGTCCGTTAATACTCTCGTGATCGACGTTGCGAAACCCTGAGCGCTTGAAAGCGGCTCCAAGATTGCCGCGCCTCCGAGCACTTCAGGCATGCAAGGAGCGTCGGAAGCGATCACAGGCGTTCCGCATGCCATGGCTTCCACTGGGGGCAAGCCAAAGCCTTCGTACAACGTTGGAAACAAGAATACCTGCGCGCCTGCATAAAAGAATGGCATGTCTTCATCCGGCATGTAACCCAAGAACTGAATTTCCTTCTCTGTCAGGCCCGCCTCCTGGATTTGACGGAACAAAGGCGAGTTCTTCCAGCCACTCGGGCCCACTACCAAGAGAGGACAATCAAGCTGGCCGTTGCTCTTGAGAATGCGCAAGACTTCGACTAGCAAACCAAAATTCTTTCGTGGATGGACAATCCCGACGGTCGCCAGATAGCGGGGTGGCACGCGGTACTTAGCGGATATGTACTCCGCAGCTTTTAAACGGTCCTGCGGCTTATAAATCTCGGAAATGCCTGGGTAAACGAGCCTCGTTTTCTCCTTAGGAACCTTCAATCGTTGAATCAATTCATCCTGAATAGTTCGAGAAATGACGACGATGGCGTCCGCATCAGCGATCGCTTTTCGTGTCCACAATTTCTGAACGAAAAGGTTGTAGCGAGTCGTCGTCTCAGGACAGTGGAGCCAAACCATGTCGTACACCGTAACAACTTTCAGCACGCCGCGCGGGATGCCGTGCGGCAGTACGGGGTGGGTGGCCCAGAAAACGTCTACCCGGTCTCTCCGCGCTAAAATCGCGCCTCGGCTCTGAAGCCAGAAAGAGCCAGGACACCAACGAAATGCGCTGTCAATTTGCTGGCGCATTGCTCGATCAGACAGCGGCAAGTCTATTTCCTTGTTTGAATACAGAGAGTAATCGTGTTGAGGAGCAACTCGGGGTAAGAGTTGGACCAAACCGTGAACATAGTTTCCGATCCCAGTCCGCTGTCGACTCAGAGGCCTAGCATCGATGCCGATTCTCATGCTGATCGCACCGGGACTGATTGGAATACACTTAAGGATTCTCGGGCACAGCGATTCCAACTGAACTCGGAGACGCGAGCCAAACCCTGCTGACACAAACGATTTCTTAACTCAGTATCCTCAACTGCTCGCCGAACTACCTCGGACATCTCCTCGACAGAGTGAGGGTCGAAATACTCCAAGACTCCTCCCGAAACCTCCGGAATGCACGAACTGTTCGAGGCCACCGTAGGAACGCCACATGCCATTGCTTCCACCATCGGTAAGCAAAAGCCTTCATAGAGTGAGGGGATGACGCAAAGGAACGCATTCTTGACGAGCGTAGCAAGCTCCGCATCGGATAGTCCTCCCGTGAGAACAATCTGGTCATGGTTTGGCGAGGCTTCACGAGCCTTCAAGACTTGTTCGTAGCCGAGTCCCCTGGCTCCGGCCAAGACGAGTTGCACATCGAAACTCCTGTTGTGCTCTTTCACGCGATCCCAGGCCTGAATCAGCCGGTGGACGTTCTTTCGCAACTGCACCATTCCGTGGTGCAACACAAATGGTCGGCGAATTCCGAAACGCTTCAGAAGCGCAGCACTCGCCTCGGCGTCAGGAGGCACCTCGTTGTAAAGTTGCTTGTCGTACCCGAGATAGGTAACGTCGACCTTCCCCGGATCCAGCCCATAAATCTCCACCAGGTCTTGCTTCGACCACTCTGAAATCGTTATGACTCGCCTTGCTAGCTTGGCGCTGATCCATGTCGCGTAGTGAGCCGTCTTACTCGCCTCCACCATCTCTCGAGGAAGCCGCTGTGGGATGGCGTCCAGAATAGTGGCCACTAAAGGAGCTAATGGGCCTGGTATCGAACCTTGCGCTGTCGGAAGGAAAACGAGGTCGGGCCGAACTCGAGCTGAGCTCATCGCCATTCCGCCGAGGAGCCACAAGCGCCTGTGCGCCATCAGCCGAGTTTTGTGTACCCGTAGGAAGGGCGAAACGAAACCGTTATTTGCCCAATCATCATTCGGGGCCATGAATCCGTGGAATTCATAGTTCCCTTCACCAGCCTTGGCGATCTTCAAGCATTCGGAGAGGACGTTATAAAGATACATGCCTGTCCCGGTTTGCCGGACCCGTCTCGATAGAAATAAAGTGTCAACCGCAATGATCATGCTGGACCGGGCGCAACGTGATTACTTTTGTAATTCAATGCACACGACCGCACTCGCGGCGGCCGTGAAATTCATGTCGTATCGCTTCCTATCAAGAGCCTTAGAAAATCTGCCCGCATCTATATGGCAGTAATATGAATTTCGGCATTCTTCTTCTGTTGCCAGATTCCAGCCCTGGTCCGAGTAGCGAAAAAAAGTCTTGTCAGTCCTCTGCGGTTCGAAATGTGCGACTAGTCTCGACAGCATGGAGGAATCAAACTGTTGCAGCCACCCGTGGTTTTCGTAAGAGCCAAAAGGCACGGTTAAATACAGCCAACCGCCGGGGCTAAGAACTCTCTTTAGTTCGTCAATCGCCTGCAGGTAATCTTGAGCCCTACTCTCACGATAGCTCTTGTCCGGTGTGTACGAAACATTGTCCATGCCCACATGTTCTATTACGGAAACGCAAAACGCAGCGTCAAACCACTGGTCCCGAAACGGCATAGACCGTAAATCTTCGTAAGCATAGGAGACGCCAAGATCCCAGAAGCATTCACTTTCAGGCGCAAGCGTTAGGATCGTCCATTTGTGCCGCTTTACGAGCGGGTGGTGCAGAATCATTTCATGATTGAGAGTTGAACCGGCATCGAGAAACCGGCATTTTTCTTGATATTTCAAGAGCCTTGACAAAACCCATGGGTACTCGATCACTCGCTCGTCTAGGCCTATTCCAAACTCATCAGGAAGCGCACGACGTTGTTGAAAAAACCGCAATAAATCGTATTTGCTGATAAACCGCTGAATGTAAGTGTTCCGATGTGAACCATAAAGCCGACGGCGGACCGGTGGAATTCGGGCACTACAACCATAAACCCAACTGCCGAGCTGCTGGCTAGAAGTCCGGAATAGTCGATTCATCGTCTCCAAAATCTGCCTCGCAAATCGTATGAATGCCACAAATCATCATTTTGCCCAGTCGACCACAGTCCGCATCTGATTCGCGATCAATCGCCAC
>Ga0137418_10004513_pt1 | contig 12777 bp, 10 predicted proteins | sample CZODoug3_1_2_16f_FD_122242 | JGI IMG/M metagenome (GOLD analysis project Ga0137418, IMG submission 122242) | Vadose zone soil fungal communities from Angelo Coast Range Reserve, California, USA - CZODoug3_1_2_16fungal (Hybrid Assembly) | ecosystem: Environmental > Terrestrial > Soil > Vadose...
TCACCGTAAAGCATGGTGGCAATCTCCTGGGCGCTCTCTTTCTCGCTTCTGCCGAGAGCATTACGAGCGGTGACTGATAAGGCCAATCGCAAGTTGATCCTCTGGAACAACTCCGCAGTCGTTTTTCCCCGGTGATCGAGTTCTGAAAGCATAAGGGCATGAAACGTGTCGTGAACCGTGGATGCGATTTTGGCTGAAATGATTCCATGTCCTTGAGCGTCCACCACGAGGACGCCCGCTGTGCTGTAAAGCTCGCGCAGGTCTTCGGCGACCCGCACCTGTTCCGAACTTCTTGCTTCTCGATATTCGGTTTCCATTTCCGGTTTATAGCCCGGCCTCGATTTCAGCCATTCCACATGGTCATCCACCGAATTGCGTGGTGCCGCACCTGTCGGAAGCGGGTCGAGGTACTCCTTCGATCGCTTCAGTGCGCGCTGAATGCGTGCATCGATGTCGTAACGTTGCTGAAAGTTTATGTATTCAAAGAGGTCGCCGCCGACCGTTCCGGCGGGAATAGAATTTCCGTACATCTCGATCCCTTGCACATAAGGAATCGCTCCTTCCACGGGCATCAGCCGCTTGCGCAGATATTCATCGATACTTGGAGCGGTGTAAGGTGTTGCCATCTGCGAACTCCAGACCGAGACGAGGTAGCTCCTGTGATGTTTCTCTAGCTCATCTTGAGAAAGCGCGGAAGCCGTACTGCATTTGGTTAGCGGCGAAACCCTCCGCAGAGGAATATGCCAATTTTTTCCGTAGCGTGCGGCAGGAGTGAACAGAGATCACTTCCTGCCATCACTCCGAACGGCCATGAGTTGCAGGACCCCCTTGAGAGCTGGACTGTTCCCCACGATTTGCTCGAAACTGCTCTGCTCCTCGTCGGGCAGGGCCCTGTCTCGATCAATACGGAGATCGCTCTTCAGGTCGCTCGGTGATTCACAAGCTGACTCAGATTTAGCCACGCAGTGGGCTCTCCCTTACTCAATGAGGTGCCAGGTTGTTAGAAGCCCACAACTCGAATCAAAATGCCGGCGAGTGCGGCGCCAATTAATGGTCCAACGACCGGAATTCCGGCATACTCCCAATCTGATTTTCCTTTACCGGAAATAGGAAGAACCGCATGGGCGATTCGAGGGCCAAGATCGCGAGCCGGATTGATGGCATACCCGGTGGTACCGCCAAGCGAAAGGCCGATCGCCCAGACGAGGCACCCAACGAGATATGGTCCAAGCCCCGCAGCGGGACCATCCTTCGCTACGGCCTTTGCGAAGATTGCGCCGGCGATGAACACGAGAACGAAAGTGCCGATGATCTCGCTGATGAGATTCGCTGCGACATTTCGAATCGCCGGCCCGGTACAAAAGACCGCCAACTTCAGAGAGGCATCCGGTGTTTCCTTCCAATGCGGCAAATAATGCAGCCAAACTAGAGTTGCGCCCACAAAAGCGCCCAATAGTTGGGCCGTCACGAGAGGAACGAGCTTGGAGTAATCGCCCGAGGAAACAGCGAATCCGAGCGTGACCGCCGGATTGAGAAAGGCGTCCTTGCTCCCGCAAGCAATCGCAGCGAACACACCTGCCATCACCGCGAAGGCCCAGCCCGCGGTAATAACGATCCAGCCCGACGCCTCACCTTTTGATCGCTTCAGCAGCACGCAGGCGACCACGCCGTCGCCCAGCAGAATCAAAATCAACGTTCCTACAAATTCTCCAAAGAAAGGTGTCGTCATCTTTTCTTTCTCCTTTGAGATTTGCAATTGTCTAGCCCACCAGGAAGGCTAGGCTCCTGCTTTCAATCCTCGTTCCTCAACCCAGCCGAAGGATCGCGTTACCGCTTTTTTCCATTCGGCATACAGCCGCTCACGTGTAGCGCTTTCCATGTGACACTTCCACACATGGTCCACGCCCCACTGTCTGCGCAATTCCCCCAAGTCTTTATAAAATCCGACGGCAAGACCGGCGGCATAGCTGGCGCCAAGCGCTGTGGTCTCTTTTATCAAGGGCCGGATCACGTCCCTATTGAGAATGTCCGCTTGGAATTGCATCAGGAGTTCGTCCTCAACCATGCCGCCGTCGGTACGCAGAGACTCCAGCTTCTTGCCCGAATCAAGTTCCATAGCTTCGAGTACTTCGCGGGTTTGGTAAGCTGTGGCTTCAAGGACCGCGCGTGCCAGATGACCTTTATTCGCGTAACGCGTGAGGCCGACGACCACGCCTCGAGCGTCCGATTTCCAGTAAGGGGCGAAAAGCCCGGAGAACGCCGGCACGAAATAAACGCCACCGTTGTCCTTGACCGAACGCGCCAGCACCTCAATATCCGGACTCTTTTCAATCAGCCCAAGGTTGTCGCGCATCCACTGCACGAGCGCTCCGGTTATGGCCACGCTACCTTCCAGTGCATACTGGGCTGGATTCTGGCCGAGTTTGAAGGCGACAGTCGTGAGCAGCCCATATTTGGAGAAAACCGGTTCGGTCCCCGTATTCATCAGCAGGAAGCAGCCGGTGCCGTAGGTGTTCTTCGCCTGCCCGGGTTCAAAGCAGGTCTGCCCGAAGAGCGCGGCCTGCTGGTCTCCTAGGATTCCGGCGATCGGAATGTCTTTCACTTCTGCTGGTTGCGCCAATCCATAGACTTCGCTGCTGGAGGCGATGCGCGGCATCATGGATTCGGGGATTCCGAACAACTTGAGCTGTGCCTTGTCCCAGCTCAGCGTGGAGAGATCCATTAGTTGCGTGCGGCTGGCGTTGGTCACGTCCGTGACGTGTACACCGCCTCTTTGAGCTCCGGTGAGCTTCCACACCAGATAGCTGTCGATATTCCCGAAGAGGAGGTCTCCGGTTTCGGCGAGCTCTCTGGCGCCCGGGACGTTGTTCAGAATCCACCGAATCTTCAGACCGCTGAAGTAAGTGGCCAGGGGCAGGCCAGTCAGCTTGCGGAAGCGATCCGGGCCGCCTTCGTGGGCGAACTCAGCCACAGCGTCCTCGACGCGCGTGTCTTGCCAGACGATGGCGTTGTAAACGGCGACGCCCGTCTTGCGGTTCCAGACGATGGTGGTCTCGCGTTGATTAGTAATCCCGATGGCGGCGACATCCTTCGGGCGAATTCCGCGCTGCTGCATAGCTTCCGTCATGACCTCGTGAATGCGCCGCCAGATTTCCTCTGGGTCGTGCTCCACCCAGCCGGGTTTGGGATAAATCTGCTCGTGCTCTTTCTGCGAGACGGAGACGATCCGTCCCGTCGAGTCGAAGATGATGAATCGCGTGCTTGTGGTTCCCTGATCGATGGCACCCAGATAAGTAGACATTTTCGGCCGTTCCTTTCCGCTAAGCTGCTGAACTGCGACCCGCAGGACTGGCTTCAGGATGCAAACCTGCGCGTTGCATGAAAAAGTTGATCCGCTCCACGTAGCGGGTGGCCGCCTCATGCTCTTCCGCGCTTGTCCACTGGAGTTCCTGGGCCATGAGAGAGCCGACCACGGGCGCCGCTTTGATTGCATCTCTCCACGAGTAGTATTGAAGGCCTATACGCCGCGAGATCACGTCTTCGATGTTGGCGGCAAGTTCCTCGCGCACCCCGTACACGACTTCGGCCTGGATTTGTGCGCTCCCCGGGATTAAAGCCTGAGCCAGGTCGGGATTCGTGCGGGTGAGTTCCAGGACATCCCTTGCGGCGGTACCGAATCTGGCCGCGAGATGCTGTGCAGTTTCTTTCGAAACTGGATAGATACGCACGAGCTTTTCCCACAAGTCGCTAGTGAACCCATCTCCGCCGTGAAGAACGTGCGCTCTTGTTGGCGATTCGCTAACTGCGACTCCCAAAGCTTTCTGAACCGCATTGATGGTGTCTTCGGCCATCGCGCGGTGCGTGGTCCACTTTCCGCCCATGATGCTGATAAGGCCGCTGTTGGGGTCAACCTCAATGACGTCGTCGCGCGCAATCTTTTCCGTGCTCCCGCCTTCTCCCGCGCTGACCAGTGGGCGTGCGCCGGCGAAGCCGGCCACGACGTCCGAAAGCTGCAGAGGTTTCGCAAGATACTTGTTCAGCTGGCGGAGCATGTAAGTGATCTCTTCCTCGGTGACGTACAGATCGTCGCCAGGAGCCACTTCCCGCTCCGTGGTGCCGACGAGCAAGCGGCCGCCCCAGGGCACAGCAAAGAGCACACTTCCTGCCTCGGTTTTTGGGACCAGCATGGCGTCATCAGTTGGGAAGAGATCGAGAGGAAACAAGATATGAGAGCCTTTGCTCAGCCGCATGCGTTCCGGAACCGATGGCGAGGCCATCTGACGAACCAAATCCGAAGCGGGTCCGGTGGCGTTCACGATGGACCGCGAAGTTACGTTGAACTTCGCGTCGCAAATCTGATCCACGGCCACAACACCTGACAGGCACCCGGCGGAGTCGCGGTGAAAATCCGTCACGCGACAGTGATTCAATGCCTGCCCGCCGGCCCGCGTGAAGGTATGAACGAGAGCCAAGTTGTATCGGGCGTCGTCGAACTGGCCGTCCGCGTACTCTACGGAGCCGAGCAGTCCGTCGCGGTTTAGTTGCGGCATCCGCCGTAGGGTTTCCTCGCGCGAGATAAACTTGCTCGGAGAAATGCCCGCCGAGCCAGCGACCCAATCGTAGATTTTGAGCCCGATGTCCAGGTAAGCGACATCGAGCCAGTGAAAACTTGGAACCAGAAACTCCAGTTTGCGCGTGAGGTGCGGTGCGTTTTCCAGCATCCGAACGCGTTCGTGCAAAGCCCGCACAAGGACGTGATACTCCTGAAGATCGGCCCCTTTGATCGCTTCTTCTAGGTAACGAACTCCGCCGTGGATGATCTTGGTGGCGGCGCTGGAAGTTGCACCGGCAAAGTCACCTGCCTCGAGGAGAACCGTTCGAATCCCGCGCAGCTGCGCATCGAGTGCACAAGCTGAACCGGTAGCTCCCCCGCCAATCACACACAGGTCGAACTGCTGGCCAGAAATGTTTTTGAGTTCTTCTACTCTGCTTTTCACGAGCGCCCCTCGATCAAAATGTGATTTTGGTCCTGAACCCCAAAACCGGGGCGTTCGACAAAGAGGGATTGCCACCTACGTTTGCGTAATACTGAAATGTGGGTTGCACCAGCCAGTAAGGCCTGACCTGCAGCGAATAGTTCAACTCGAAGGCTTTTTCAGAACCAAGCGGCCCGCCACCCAGTAACGTTCCGAAATTCCGGAAAGGATCGCTGATCTTGCTGTACACGAAACCAATGCCGATGCGGTCCTGCGGACGGCGCGCAAAGGGAGCATTGATGCGGGCCCCGGCCGTGATCTGCACGTTTTCGCGGCTTACATCGCCCGGGCTGTAGTCAAAGCCAATCGTTGCATCCAGCCCGCGGTTCGAGCCAGCGTCAGGACGGTACAAAGCCTGGCTTGCCATTCCATAGATCAGATAGTTGCCGCTGCTCTCGATGCCGGCGGGATTCGGAAACTTGCCGCCGTTGTACACACCGCCGAACTTGTATTCACCGGGATAAGTTCTACCCGTCAAATAGCCGGCTTCGAACAGAAAGTTCGCAGAATTGCGAATTGCGAAGTTGGTGCCGGTAGGATCCTGCTGATAGGGATTCCGGTTGCCGGCCATGACGGCGCTCTTCACGTAGAAATGACTCGTCGGCGCAAAGTAAATCTCTGCTCCAGGCGTGCCTGCGGGGTTGAACGACTCGAATACGGAACTGAACAGATTGCCGAACGCGTAGCCGAGGGGCTCGATAAGCCAGGTACCGCCGTATTCCTGATTGCCATAAAAATCCAAACCGGCCAACTGTCCCGCTCGGATTCTCACTCTGTTGTGGAGAAAGAGCTGCTGCACCCAGAAGGAATCCAAGCGCGTACTGTGTTGACTCACCAAATCGCTCGGGTTGGCGAGAGTCCCGATCTTGCCGCCCAGGTTGGCTCCCGATTGCCAGAGCCCCGTGGCGTGAAAGCTAAGTCCCTGCCACTGGATCATCTTGTCGAAATTGATGTCGATCGTTCCTCGAATTCGTTCCCATCCGGCATAGGTCTGTTGTATTCCGCCGCTGGGATTGGCCTGCATGTCCGTGATGTAGAAAAAGTCGAACTTGACGCCTTTTTCTTCCAAGGCGCTTCTCTCGCCTCCCCAATCTCCGAAAAGATACTTTCGCGATGACAATTCGAGAGACGGCGTACTGGTATCTGACGGTAGTGCGCTCTGCGCCTCCGCCGACGCGTCCAACATCAGCGCCAGAATGAAGCACAACAGAATGCTTTGTGCTTGCGCACAGAACTTGCGGCAGAAGTGAACAAAAGCCATTGCATCGTTGCAACGGCTAATTGCTGCGCGAATGAATGAGCGGCTGAGGCTGAGAAGCGCATGTTTGTTTTTCATAGCAACTCGGAGTAAGGCACTTGCATTACCAAACGCGCGCGCCCCAATGCGTTCTGCTCGATACATGTTTTTTCTAGTGTTTGCGTAGTCTGAACTCAGAAGAAGTTGGTGTTTCCGAAGTGCTGCCGCGTCACTGCACGTCGCGATTTTGACAACGAGTCCGCCGGGCGTCGCGAGGTGGTTGCTATTTTAAGAATCGCAACTTTGTACCAACGGGCGCATCCAGCCCGTGGCAGGCTCACAAGCTCTCCCGGCAGAATCCGATCTGCTTGACGAGGCATTCTCGGAATTCCATATTCTGATTCTTGTGGAGGCGTCAGCTTCAACCGCATTGCTGGGGTGCAAAATCGATGGCACTACACTTGCTTCCAGTTCTTCATCTAGGAGAGTTCAATCGATGAAGAAATTTATCAATCATTCGGAGAATGTCGTTGAAGAAATGTTGCAGGGATTGGCCGCCTTGAACCCTGGCGTGGCGCGATTGTCGGGACACAAAGTCATGATTCGCGCCGATGTAAATAAAACCCGCGATCAGCAGGTGGCGATCATCTCGGGCGGCGGCAGCGGGCACGAGCCTGCCCACGCGGGCTACATCGGCGAAGGCATGTTGAGTGCCGGAGTCGCGGGAGAAGTCTTTACTTCTCCGGATACCGACTCCATTCTTGCCGCGATCAAGGCGGTCGCCGGGAAATCCGGAGCTCTCCTTGTGGTCAAGAACTACACCGGCGACCGGTTGAACTTCGGCTTGGCGGCGGAAATGGCGCGATCGGAAGGCATTCCAGTCGAGATGATTATTGTCGATGACGATGTTGCACTCAACGGATCAACCTCCGCTACCGGTGCCCGCGGTCTTGCGGGAACGATCTTCATTCACAAACTGGTCGGGGCCGCCGCGGCGCAGGGCAAGAACCTGGCCGACGTTGCGACCATTGGCAGAGCGGCGATCAAATCGCTGGCCACCATGGGCGTCTCGTTTTCCGCCGGCACCTCCCCTACCGTCGGAAAACCCAGCTTTGAGCTGGCCGCTGATGAGATGGAACTTGGCCTCGGTATTCATGGTGAACCTGGCGTGACACGCACACACCTGCAGTCCGCCGATCAACTGACGGAAACGTTGTTAACGCAGATCCTGAAACAGGGAAAATTCGGCAATGGCCGGCGCGTCGTGACGATGATCAATAATCTCGGGGCAACTACCGAGATGGAACTCGCGATTGTCGCGCGCCATGCGCTGGCTTTTCTCGAGCGAAACGGATTTACCGTGGAGCGGATTTATGCGGGGACTTTTTTGTCATCCCTAGATATGGCGGGCATCTCCATTTCAGTTCTCGGCCTCCAGGATGGTTGGCTGTCCCTGCTCGACGCACCGACTTCCGCTTTAGCGTGGCCAAACGTTTCGAAACAGCGCTCGGCAAACCGGGCAGCAGAAGTCGCGCCGATTGTTAGGTCGAACTTGAGCGTCCCGACGCATCCGGATGTACGGACGGAAACGGGCCGGCTCACAAAACGTGCCATCGAGGCCGCTTGCGACGCCCTGATCGCTGCGGAAAGTGAACTGACGGAAATGGATCGTATTGTGGGCGACGGCGATCTCGGCACAAGCATGAAGCGTGCGGCAGCGGCCGTGAAAGACGCAGTGGCGACATATCCCCTCGATGATATTGCTGAAACGTCGAGGGCCCTCGGCCATACGCTTCGGCACGAGCTAGGCGGATCTTCCGGGCCACTCTACGGCGTGCTTTTTCTGCGAGCCGGCAATGTGATGGACAACTCCGGTCGCGCGGGACTGCCGAAGTGGACCGAAGCACTCGAGGAAGGCTCCCGCGCTATCAGCGAGCTGGGCGGCGCGAAACCTGGCGATCGTACAATGATGGACGCCCTGTATCCCTTCGTCACGTCGCTGAAAAGCGCCGGAGCAAGTCTCTCCCATCAAGTACTTCTCGCCGCCGTTGACGAAGCGCAGCAGGGCGCGCAGGCGACTGCCCAAATGAAACCCAGATTAGGGCGGTCAAGTTATCTCCAGGATCGCGTATTGGGCCACCCAGATCCAGGAGCCATCGCAGTTGTGATCTGGTTGCGTGCCGTCACCGCGGTGCTGGCTGGAACCCTCACTTCGGTCTAGATCCGTTCAACAAAGTTGTGAAGCTTCTCGATCCCCATAGCGTCCGGTCCCATGGGAAGAATACGAAGGGCGCCGGCAAACAGCTTGCCGCGGCATGAGTCGAAGAGAAGATTGAGCCTCGGGATTGCTCTTCTGCGCGCGCTGAAGAATCAGTTCGTTCTCTCGAACGGAAATTACCACTGTCTCCTCGCTCAAGGACGCCCCGTGTTTTTCTTGCGACCGAAATCTTGTCGGCGTGTATTCCGGTCACGAGAATTCGAATAAGCATTCGTCTTGCTAGTTTCTCCCAATGAACATGGCCAAGGGAAATCACAACTCATCGCGCTGTGCACGGAAGTGACCTCGGTCACTTCAACGCGAGGGCAGCCGAAACGAAGTGTCGACACGACGAAACACTGTCGACATAAGGTCGCGCCAGTCAATATGTCAACACGAACGGTTCCCCGCGATTCGAAGAGCCGGTGATTTCTCGGTTCACACGATTCGCGACGAAGCTATCCCCTTGAATCCGTGGCAGCACAACGAAGCAGGGCCCAATCATTCATCTGCAATCGCGATGGAACATCAGTTGCTTATCTGTGCTGAGTGGCCGCGTGAGGACACCCGAAACGATTCAAATACTCATTTTGTTCGTCAACCAAGGAGCAGATGAATGAAGTTCGTCACAAATATATTGGTGAAGCTCGGCATCCTCAAAGAGGACCTCGATTACCATTTTGTTCGCGCTTCGATGGTGATCATCTTCTTGTTCTTTGGGTATCAGAAATGGTTTGACTATGAGGCCCAAGCATTGATTCCGTACATCAGCAATGGCCCTCTGATTTCGTGGCTGTACCCTGTTTTCGGCATTCGGGGCGCCTGTTGGTTTTTGGGAGTTGCGGAATGGTTTTTTGGCGCACTTCTGTTCGCGGGATTTTGGAATAAGAAGTTAGGGGTTTTTGGCGCGCTCGGCGCCATTTTTTCGTTCATCTCAACCATCACGATTATTCCATTCATCCCGAATGGCTGGGCCCCATCTGCTGGCGGGTTTCCAGCGATGACCGAAACCGTTGCTTTTCTGATGAAGGACCTGGTTCTTCTGTCCGTATCTGTCTATTTGCTGCGGCAGGACGTTCTGAGAGTGTCACAGTCCGCCAAAGAATCTTCTCCGGCAATCGCCGCACAGCCGCAGCGCATCTGATCGTGGCTCAACTAAAGGGGGAAATCCGTGGAAAAGAAACGCACGAACAAAGGTACGGAAGTCAGCGCGGAGATTGGCCTGGGCTCTGCCAAGCCTGGGCGCCGTCATTCGGAACAGCGCAAGGTGCTCGTCACCGGCGCGGGACTTCTGGGTGTTGCCGCGATCGAGAAGTTTCTGTCCGCGGGCTGGGATGTGGTCGGCGTCTCACTACGCAAGCCCAAGCTGCCCAGCGGTCGAGAAATTGAGTTTCTGTCGGTCGATCTCCGGGACGACAAAGCGGCCCGCGCGGCGTTCGAGCCGCTGACTGACGTCACTCACATCGCCTACACGGCTATACACGAGAGGCCGGAGCTGGTCGCTGGCTGGTCAAGCAAGGAACAGATCGAGACGAACAACGCCATGCTCCGCAATGTGGTGGAACCGATCGTGCACACCGCCTCCAATTTCCGGCACATCAGTATCATGCAGGGAACGAAGGTCTACGGCGTGCACCTGCACCCAATCCCCATCCCGGCCCGCGAACGTGATGCCCGAAAGGACCATGCGAACTTCTTCTTTGACCACGAAAACTATGTGCGTGAGATGGGCGCCAAGCACGGCTTCAATTACACGGCACTGCGTCCGCAGCTCGTCATTGGGCCTACCCCAGGCGTGTTGAATGTTCTCCCAGCCATCGGTGTCTACGCGGCAATTCGCCGCGAGAAGGGTGAACCCTTCAGCTTTCCTGGGGGTCCGTCGTTCGTCTGGGAAGTCGCCGATGCAGACCTCGTCGCGGACGTGATGGTCTGGGCTGCCGAGTCACCCCAAGCGGCGAACAAGGCGTTCAACATCACCAACGGCGACGTATTCGAGTGGCGCAATCTGTGGCCGGCCCTGGCCGAAACTCTCGGTGTCGAAACCGGACCAGACATGCCAACGAGCGTAACAGCCTACCTCGAGGAAAACGCGGACGTCTGGGACCGGATCGTCGCGAAGTACGGGCTTCGTTCCCGAAACCTACGAGAGTTGGTTGGCCACGGGGACCAACACGCGGACTTCGCGTTCGCCTATGGCGCTCCGGCAGGACCTCGAGCCTTCGTGAGCACGATCAAGCTGCGTCAGGCTGGGTTCACAAGGACGATTGACACCGAGGACTCGTTCCGTAACGGGCTGCAGTCCCTAATCGACCACAAGCTTCTGCCGCCCGCCGCAAAGTAATCGCGGCGGGAACACTGCTGTGGAAACCCTCTACGATTATTGTGCAGCGTGAAGTGACGGTGGCGAGCGGCGCGAACGATCAAAAACAACGAAAGGAAAAGAGCTATGGAAAAGAAACTCACGAACAAAGTTGCCGTCGTTACTGGAGGCAGCGCAGGTATCGGACTGGGCGCTGCCAAGTGCTTTGTTGCCGAAGGCGCACAGGTATTCATTACCGGGCGCCGTCAATCGGAACTGGACAAGGCCGTTGCTGAGATCGGTAGGAACGTTACCGCTGTTCGCGGAGACGCTTCCGACCTGGCGGATATAGATCGGATTTATGAAACCGTAAGGCAAAAGGCCGGCCGCATCGACATCCTGTTCGTTAATGCGGGATTCTACGAGCTTGGAAAGTTCGGAGAAGTCACGGAAGAACACTTCGATAGAACATTCAAGACGAACGTGCGTGGCCTGTTCTTCGTGGTCCAAAAGGCGTTGCCGCTGCTTTCGCAAGGTTCGTCCGTGATCCTCAATGGATCGATAGCATCGATCAAGGGATTCGAGGCCTTCTCCGTTTACGACGCCACAAAAGCGGCAGTACGTTCCTTCGCGCGCAGTTGGATCATCGACCTGAAGGGCCGTGGAATTCGAGTCAACGTTCTGAGCCCGGGTCACATTGATACACCGGGGCTATCGGCTCTGATGACCGATCAGCAAAAGGCCGCAGCTTTGGCCAACGTGCCACTTGGTCGCCTGGGAACGCCTGACGATATGGGCAAGGTGGCCGTATTCCTAGCCTCCGACGACAGCGGCTACGTGAACGGTATCGAGCTGTTTGCGGATGGCGGTGTCGCGCAGTACTGAGCGTTCCTCCGTGAGTATCTTTACTCCCAATAGCTGGCCACCTAAAGGCCGAGCAGTTGGGATGCGATCGGCGCGGTGACGCCGCGATCCGCAGTCGTGGCGTATTCAATGGACTTTTCCCGAATCGTCGTGCGAGATGCTACTCATAGCAAGGCAGTTCTGTGCTCATGGATCACTTTCTTGCGTTTGGCCAAAAACATTTCGAGTCTCGAATTTCAATGTCACAGCGTGTCGGGCCAACGTCTTGCTGTTGTTATATCGACACCTTTCCTGGACGAAAGCGCGGTGGTTGAGCGTCATGTCGTTGCATTGATTTGCAAACAAGGGCGGATTCATCCATCCGTTTGCGGTCCTCGATTTGGTCAGCGTCGTGCTGTTACTGAAGGCGCGGACATGATCGAACGTTGATGGTGTGGTGCAGTTGACGTCGCGTCATCAGCTGTGAGTGTTTTGCCGCAGGAGATACCACATGAAAAAGTGGAAAGTTGTTTGTGGCGTGCTGGTGATCGTTTTGTGTGCTGCATGGTACGCCTTTCGGCCAGAAGGTCTGTTCATTGACCGGCCGGTAGACGAAGGAATGCCAACTGCCAAAGGCGGTGCCTCTCTCGAACCTGTCGCCTCCGGGGCATTCCATGGCGTTGCGCATCCCACAAACGGTACTGCGACTATTTACCAAACCGGGGACGGAAACCGTGTTGTTCGTTTCACCAACTTCAGGACGACGAACGGGCCCAACGTTCACGTGTACATGGTAGCTGCGGACGACGCAACAGATAATGCCAGCGTGCGGCGAGCTGGCTTCATCGATCTGGGGCCTATCAAGGGGAATGTTGGCGATCAAAACTACACCCTCGGACCTGGCGTCGACTTATCCAAGTACCGTGCCGTTTCGGTCTGGTGCCAGCGATTCAGCCTCAATTTTGGAACCGCGCCTTTGACGACTGACCGTATGACCTCGCACAAGTAACCGCGAGGAACTTTCTTACAATCAGGAGGATTGCCGTGCAAGCGAAAGAGCCGGGATATTTTGCAGCGTACCGCAGTTTGAAGTTCACGCGTGATA
>Ga0137418_10004514_pt1 | contig 12776 bp, 12 predicted proteins | sample CZODoug3_1_2_16f_FD_122242 | JGI IMG/M metagenome (GOLD analysis project Ga0137418, IMG submission 122242) | Vadose zone soil fungal communities from Angelo Coast Range Reserve, California, USA - CZODoug3_1_2_16fungal (Hybrid Assembly) | ecosystem: Environmental > Terrestrial > Soil > Vadose...
CTGCTGGTGTTGCTGGTGATCTTTATGATCATTCCGCACAAGCAGAAGGGCCTGATGGCGGAGTTGCCGCAGCCAGCTTCCGAAGTTCCGGCGGATCCGCAACCGGCCGCAATCGTGGTTCAAGTGTTTGCCGACCAGTCGCTTCGCATCAATCAGGAAGCGGTCGGATGGGATCGGTTAAGCACCAGGTTGCAAGAGATTTTCGGGTCCAGGGCCAATCGTACGGCTTTCGTTCGGGGGGATGGCGCCCTGGAGTTTCAGGTTATCGCCAGGGTCATAGACGTAATGCGCGCCGCAGGTGTATCGTCTGTTGGCCTTATGACTCCCGAACTGGAAAAACTGGCGGAGACAGATTAGAGTGCCTCTCTCTAGGCACACGTGAATTCTAGCGCGGGCATCGCGTAACTCAGGCCGCGCATAGTGGGGATGGACGCTTCAATGACTCATGCATCGCTTCGCAAGATTGCCCGCCGGGTTGCCGCGCTAGCCGCGCTCCTGGTTCTCGCATTTGCATCCTCCGGATGCAGCAAGCTGAAGGCTAGAGATCTTCTCAACAAAGGTGTCACCGCCTTCAAAAATGGCCAGTCGGACGCGGCCATCGAATACTTCAAGCAGTCCAAGGAAACCGATCCGGAGCTTCTGAATGCCCGCCTGTACCTGGCCACGGCCTACGCCAGCCTGTATATTCCGGGCGCGCCGTCTCAAGAAAATTTGGCGCGCGGCAACCAGGCCGTTGCGGAATTCAAGGAAGTCTTGGACAAAGACCCCAATAATCTTTCCGCAATCGACGGCATCGGCTCCATCTTGTTTCAAATGGGCGGCCAACCTTTCGATCCCAAGAAATTCGAGGAGTCCAAGACCTATCACCAAAAGCATATTCAGTTGAAGCCCGATGATCCTGAGCCTTACTACTGGATCGGGGTTATTGATTGGACTTTGGCATTTCGTGGCAACGGCGAAATGCGCATGGAATACAACAAGAGCAACATCAAGAAGCAGGTGAAGGACACCGACCCGCTTCCCGCCGCCATTCGCTCGCAATATGCTGCTAAGTATGGCCCGCTAATCGATGAAGGAGTGACTGAGCTGCAGAAGGCGATTTCGCTCCGGCCCGATTACGACGACGCTATGGCTTACCTAAACCTTCTTTATCGCCGCAAAGCGGACATGGTGGAAAGTAAGGAAGAGCGCGAAGCGCTGCTGAAGCAAGCCGAAGATTTGGTCGATAAGGTCAAGGAAATCAAGCAGAAGCGTTCCGAACAGCCGCAAGCATCCTAAGCTGTTTTAGGCTAACCAAGGGCGCCCGCGAGGGTGCCCTTTTTCATTTTGCGGCCGAAAGACCTCGATGCTCGCGCAATATCGTTCTTCTGGCGTAAAATAACTCATGCCGTCGTCCAGCAATTTACCGCTCCATTTTCACCGCGACCGCACCGAGCGCCAGCTCGATGCCCGCCTGGACGAGCTGCTGGAAAAACTCCGTAAAAACCGCCCCTCCGAAGATCCCTGGATGGTACGGCGCGCCTATGAAATTGCCGCGGAACGCCACCGCGACCAACTCCGCAGTTCGGGTGACCCCTATCTCACCCATCTCCTGGAAGTCGCCCATATTCTTGCGGATATGCGTCTCGACGCCATCACCCTGACCGCCGCGCTTCTTCACGATGCCATCGAAGACACGGAGTATCCGGTTTCGCGCATTGAAGAACGCTTCGGTGTCGAAGTCGCGCGCTTGGTGGAAGGCGTCACCAAAATCGGCCGGCTCAACATCATGGCTCCCGAGGCACGCCAGGCCGAAAGCGTTCGCAAGATGCTTTTAGCCATGGTGAATGATGTTCGCGTGGTCCTGGTCAAGCTTGCCGATCGCTTGCACAATATGCGCACGCTCGAGTACCTGGAGCCTGGCAAACAGCAACGCATCTCCCGCGAAACCCTGGACATCTACGCGCCGATCGCTCACCGGCTGGGGATGGGAATTGTCCGTAATGAGCTGGAAGATCTTTCCTTCCGTTTCCTGGAGCCGGAGTCTTTCCTGGCGCTGCAGAAGGAAGTCAGCGACAAGGCGCCGGTTCACAAGAAATTCCTTGAGGAAGTGCAAGCCACCATCCGTTCCAAGCTGGTTGAGAATGGCATTCCCGCGGAGCTGGAAGCTCGCGTAAAAGGCCTGTATTCCTTGCACCGCAAGATCGTGCGCCAGGAGCGCAGTCTTGAGCAGGTCTACGATCTTCTTGCCGTCCGCGTTATCAGCGATAGCGAGCGGAATTGTTACGCAGCCCTGGGCGTTGTGCACCATATCTGGCGCCCAGTGCCCGGCCGCTTCAAGGACTACATCGCCATGGCGCGCCCCAATCTCTATCAGTCCTTGCACACTACCGTGCTGCACGGGGGCCAGCCTTTCGAAGTGCAAATTCGCACCCAGGAAATGCACCGCATCGCGGAAGAAGGCGTGGCCGCGCACTGGAAATACAAAGACGGCAAGCCTGAGCAGGAAGACGACCAGCGCATCACCTGGATGCGCCAACTAATCGAGTGGTCGCAAGAATTGGAAGAGCCCGGCGAATTTCTCTCTACGTTGAAGATCGATCTCGCTCCCGTGGAGGTTTACGCTTTCACTCCCAAGGGCCGCGTGCTGGAGCTTCCGCGCGGCGCGACTCCCGTCGATTTTGCCTATCTGGTGCACACCGAAGTCGGCCATCAATGCGTGGGCGCCAAGATCAACGGGCAAATGGTGGCCTTGCGTCACGAAATCGTAAGCGGCGATGTGGTGGAGATTCTCACTCAAAAGGGACATGGACCTAGCCGCGATTGGCTCAGCTTTGTTAAGTCTTCACACGCGCGCAGCAAAATCCGCCACTGGATCAATCTGCAGGAGCGCGAAGAAGCGATGGAGGTGGGGCAGCGGCTGCTGGAAAAGGAAGCTCGCCACTTCGGGCGAAGTCTCAAGAAAATTCCAGAGGAAGAAATGCTGCGGGTGGCATCCGATTCCGGGCTCTCCAAGATTGAAGATCTCTACGCTGCCGTGGGATTTGGCAAGTATTCCGCGCGCCAGGTGCTTACCCGCGTTCTCGGCGATGCCGTAAAGGGCGCCGAGCCGCCAACCGAAGACGCCAAACCGACCCTGGTTAAAACGGTCAAGCGCATGCTGGGCTTTGGCGAGGCTCCCCTTATCGTCAAGGGCTATGACGACCTTCTTGTGTATCGTGCCAAGTGCTGCAATCCCATTCCCGGCGACGACATCGTGGGCTACATCACGCGCGGGCGGGGAGTCGCGGTTCATACTCGCGGATGTCCTAACGTGCAGAATCTGATGTATCAAACCGAACGCCGCATAACCGTTGAATGGGGCGGTGAAGGGGCGGCAACCTTTCAGGTGCAGCTCGCGATCCGGGCGCGCGATCGTGCCGGATTGTTGGCTGATATTACTGCCGTGATCAGCGGCGCTGGCTCCAACATTCACAGTCTCGAAAGCCGTCCCGATCGTACGAATGCACGTATTGATGCCAGCCTGGAAATTGCCGATCGACGCCAGCTGGAAACTATTCTGGCCAATATTCGCAAAGTCGCCGGAGTGTTCGGTGTGGAACGCGTCTATCAGGTTTGAAGGGGCAGGTCTAAAGCGAGCAGCCTGAAGCTATTCGTTTCCCATCTCCTTAGGCGCCAAGGTCCCGCGTTTTCTGGCGTCCGCAATAGACCTGTCCTTCGCGCCAGTATCCCCGACGGCACACGTCCGCGCGCTCACCTTGCTGCCCGCTAGAATGGAAAGATGAAGTCTCGCGCTCTGCTTCTCGGTGTGTTCGTCCTCTTGGCAGGTTGCAAGAAGCATATCTTGACGGACTATCGCCCGCTCGACCAAGCCGGTATGTGGTCCAGCGGTCTCGAGGAACTCAAGAAGCTGGATACTTCGGATTCCGAGGTCGCGCAACTCGTCAAGGTTAAGCAAGCTCGCCTGAGTGACGACGCTTGCGTGGCCCTGGTCGCCGCCGCGCACGAGCGGAAGCATCCTTTCGTAAGTGGTGACTCGACCGCCAATCTCGCGCGCGCCGGCTATTCCGAAGCACAAATTCTTGATATCGCTCAAGCAGATCAGCTGGACGCGATCAGCGGAGACGCGGTGGCTCTCCGCCTTATCGGGCTGTCAGACAACTTCGTTCAAGCTGTTTTGCAGCGCCGCCTGCAGGGGAAGCCCACGCTGGGTATGCCGCAAATTGCGCGCCTGAAAAATACAGGCCTCACCGAAAAGCAGATCTTGGACAAAATCAAATCGGGGATAACCGATGCGCAGGCCGACCGCGAAGTAACGGCCCGCGAAGCAGCCCGCAATCACGCCGGCACTAACTTTATCCGAGTACGCGGCCGCAAACCTCACTAACCCTTTATCGCCGTTGTTCTCGGCTACTTCCGCCTGCGTGCTCACCGTTTATCAGAAAGCAGAGCCGCACTTCCGCGAGTGCTATCAACGTACAGTCTGTGACGTGCGGTTACAGGTGGGCACAGAGTAAGTGTCGGTGTGTAACCGCCAGGCGCGGCACGGCGTACCATGGAAGGTGAGTTCGTTGTTGGCAGAGTTTCCGGGAGTGTCTTTGCGAGGTGGTGGCGATGCCGGAGCCGGTTCGATGCGATGTTTGTGGCAAGCTTTACAGTTCGGCCCATCTGAACTCACATAAGCGATTGGCGCATGCCAAACCAAAGCCAGGATCGACCAGCGACGAAGATCAGATGAAGACGATCCTCGAACTCTACAAGACGCTTTCCGCGGAGCTCAAGAAGCGCTTACTCGCGCAGCTTGCGGCAGACGAGCAGGAACCTTCCTGAAGAAACGCGGCGATAACCCAGTTATTGCAACACTTCTTGAAATCAAGCGCAGGTCAGTTGCTTAACCCTTTTTGAGGGCGCCGGCCATTACCCAATTCTGCAAGACACCCACAAAGTGCGGCTTGACGTCATGAAATGCCAAGCCCATTCCTAAGTGTGGATGGGAATACACCACGATCGCTGGAGTCTCGAAAAAATATTCCTCGGTGAAAATTTTCACATACACACTGGTGCCTTTGGGCAGCGGGTTGAGGGTGTCAACGTAGCAACCATGCAAGCTCAACTCACTCACCTGCGCATTCATGCGTGTCCCGTTATCAACTTCCAGCAATTCCGCGGAGGCCACAAAGGGCACCCGCGGCATGCGCCTGCGTTCTTGCTCCATATTCGTCGCTCTCCCGCACCATCGCCAGGGCGCGAAACTCTTCGCAGCCTGACACCGAATTCCTGATTTCCCCTTGCGGCGGAGCCTCGGTCCGTCATGTCAATTTTCTGACGCCCTAACCGCTTTTGGCCACAAATCGCGCTCCTGCGTGCTCTGCCAGTTACTCAATACTGGTATGCTCACCCGGTCCCCAGGCCTACGGACCGCGCAGGCGCGCTCAAGTCCTACTGCTCGAAATTATCCTCCGACATACCCTGACTGCCGTACGCAGCCTGTACCGCACTCGAGATATTCTGCGAAAATCCACTTTTCACGACTGGCGGAAAGGCAGTCCAAAAATGCAAGAAGACAATGGCGCCGAACAGGGCACCCAAGCAGAGCAACCAAGCGGCAACCCCCAAAGCCCCCAAACCCCTCGCAAAAGGCATGGCAAGAAATGGCGCGAGCTGCACCCGCGCGCGTTGCTGCGCGCAATGGGCGCGCAGGATGGCGTCTCCGATGACAAAATCAGGGCACTGGTCGAAACCGAGTACAGCGATCCGGTAATCAGTCTGTACCTCAGCCTCAGCCCGGAAAAAGTAGCTCCGGAGCCGAAAGGTTTGCTGCGTTCCTTCCACTCCATGAAGACGCGCGCGCTGGAGGAGCAGAAGGATTTCATCGAATCGCTGTCGAAATCACAAAAAGCCACGCTGGAGCATGATCTTCAGGAAATCGATGCCTTCCTGGCCGACTATTTCGTTCCGCAGCATCTCCGTTCGCTGGTGATTTTTCGTTCCGGAGAAAAGCTCAACGGAGTGATCGGCCTGCTAGTGCCCGCGAACGACCACCTGAAAATCGATTCCGATCCCTACGTTACGCCACTGGAGGCGGTGCTCGAGGACGACGAGAAAGTTCTATTCGTCGAGTCCGCGAAGGACGATACGAAGTTCCTGCTGTACCATCTCGGCAGTTGCCAGCAGATTGACCGCGCTAAATCTTTTGTGCCCACCGATACGGTGGACCGGTCCATTCCGCATCGTGCCCAGGAGCATCGGCTGGAGCATTTGCGCACCCATCTGCGGCAAGTGGCGAGCGAGATTTATCATCTTTACGAGCAAGGATCCTGGGATCTGCTGGTGTTGATGGCTGAAAACAGAGTTGCTGCGCTGCTCGATGCGTATCTGCACGAATCGCTAAAGCCGAAGATCATCGGGCGTGTTCTTAATTCACCCGACGCTGATACGCGCGACCGCAAGGAGCTGATCGAAAACGCGCTACGCGGGTATCGAGCCAACAAAGAAGCGAAGGCGGTTGAAAGCCTGCGCAATCACAAACCGGAAGAGTTGGCTACTTCGCTGCGCGGCGTTCTCAACGTGCTGAATCTCTTCCTGGTACGCAAGCTTTTGCTCAGCGAACATCTTCATCAAAAAGGCTTTGTATGCCACGAACATCATTACCTCTCGCTGGAGGCAGGCAATTGCCCCATCGACAACAGCAAGCTGCTGGCCGCGGCGAACGTGGTGGATGAAGTTATCGAAGTCGCGCGACTCCACGGCGTCGAACTCCTAATCATTAAGCAGCGCCACGACCTGTTAGCGGAATATGGCGGCATTGCGGCCATCCACTACGCCGTTCCTCCGCAAGCAATCGCCGCGACGGGACGCTGAGTTTGAGGGACCCGTAGTCGAAGGGCGCAGGTATCCCCGCCCACCCAATCAGACAGCGGGGAACCGCTCTAATCGAGACTGAACGGGAATTTGTGCTTGGAGGCGTCTGAGGTCAGGGGTGGGTTAGGATGGGCGCTGAACCTGCCGACATGATCGGTTGTACTAGCTCTATTGCGGTGGAGACGAATTCTTCGGCCGGGGGGCGGTTTGGGGTGTCGACCCATTGTTTCACTGCACCGTAGATTGCCCAGCTCGCCGTGGCGGCGATCATCTCGGGCGAAATGCGGCGTTCTTCTTCCGGATGGCGACGGAACCCCTCTAATAAAATCAGGCGGATTTGATCGATTACCGTCGCTTCAACGAATGGCTCGAACTGCAAGCGATCGGAGGAACGGGACTTCTGTACCTCGAGCAAGTAATCGCTGACGGCGAGGATAATGGCTTGGAATGCGGAGGAGCAAGTGCCATCCCACCGCACGTTTCGCTGGTCGAGAAGTTGAAGAAAAGTGAGGCGAATCAGTTCACCAAGCAGGGCGAACTTGTCCGGGTAGTGGGCGTAAAAGGTGGCCCGATTCAACGTAGCAGCCTCAGTAATGTCCTGGATCGTTATGTCGTCGAAGCGCTTTTGTTCCAATAGTTTACGCAGAGCTTCCTGAAGAAGCTGGCGGGTTCTGCGGACGCGCGGGTCGAGCCGACTACATTCCTCTTTGAGCATTCATTTCTCGAAACGAGTATAGCAGACTCCAACACTTGTTGGCTAGTCGACGGAGATCGACCGGGCAAAGATAAACGACAGACGTTGCATTATGGTCGAATGTCGTGTTACTGTCGTACACGACAAACGATGTTTAGACATCGAATGACGATTAAGGAGCAAAACGATGCCGACCCTATTAAAGATTGACTCAAGCCCGATGGGCGAGAGGTCGATTTCCCGAAAGCTAACCGCAGCATTTGCCAAAACGTGGAGCAAGACTCATCCGGGTGGAACAGTTATTGCCCGCGACTTGACGGCGATCGATATTGCGGTCATCAATGGCGAGTGGGTGGCCGCGGCGTATACGCCTGAAAATGCTCGTACGGCGGAGCAGAAAGAGATATTGGCGGTCTCGGACTCGCTGATTGCGGATTTGCAGGAGGCCGATGAGTACGTGATTGGAGTTCCGATGCACAACTTCAGCATTCCTTCCACGTTGAAGCTGTGGATCGATCAAGTGATGCGAGTGGGAAAAACATTTGAGTACGGGACCGGAGTCGCGAAAGGATTGCTGCCCGGGAAGACAGCAACATTGCTCGTGGCCAGCGGTGGGGTTTACGAGCACGGAAGCGCTTTAGCGGCGCTGAATTTCGTAACTCCGTACCTGCGCACGGTGCTCGGATTTATGGGCATAACAGATGTAAACTTCATTGCCGCCGAGGGGACGAGCAAGTTGATGACCGGCGACGTCGATCCGCAAGCCTTCCTTGCGCCGTCGCTCGAGAAAGTGCATGTACAGGCCAGTCTGTAAAACTCAAAATCACGCCAGGAGACGGAGATGAAAATTGCATCGACCATTGCACGATACCTATTGGGGCTAATTTTTTTGGTGTTTGGCTTGAACGGATTTCTGCACTTCATACCGATGCCGCCTCCTAAGGGGCTTGCCGCACAGCAATTTGGGGGCGCAATCTTCATGTCGCACTATTGGGTGGTGATTTTTGGCATTCAGGTGATCGGTGCGGTGCTGTTATTGGTGAACCGGTTTGTGCCGCTGGCGCTGGTTCTGCTGGGACCGGTGATCTTTAACATATTTTTCTTTCACGCGCTGATGGCGCCGGAGGGGATTCCGCTGGCGATTGTTGTGGTGGTGCTGTGGGCAATCCTCGCGGTGCGCTATAAGCAGTATCTGTCGGGAATTTTTGTGCAAAACGCGGCGTAACGGTGCACGGCGGGCGTTCACGAGACGTCCGCATGGTATCCCTGCTTGACGATCCCGGGCAAACGCAGTAGAAATAGGCCGCCCCGCAAGTCCCTCGGGATCGTTCCAAGGAGGCCGTGTGAAACCCACGCTTAGGATTGTGCTCTTGGGATTATTTTGCCTAAGTTGTACGTTGCAGGACCGCGCGCAGAACAAACCAACGCATAGCCCGACTTGGTGGGCAAAATATCAGTACCTGTCCAGCAACGGCAGTCCAGCGGGCCGAGGAGCGACCAGCTCATTGACGGCGGGCAGCAACGTAGACGTTTCGAACGAGTGCGGTCCACAAAGCGAAACCTATATAACTCTGAACACCACCCGGTCAAAAGTGTTGGCGGGCGGATCCAACGAAATTTTTCGAGCTCCGATGCGCGGGTATTTTTCGTCGGATGGGGGCTTGACCTGGGGCGGAGTCGATGTGCCTTTACCGGCGCCGCTGCAGGGAACGAACGACAGCCGCTTCGGCTCCGATCCGTCGCTGGTGTTCGACACCAGGGGAAATCTTTTCTACAGCTACATCGTGGTTTTCTTCGGCGGAGGAAACGGTGTGGATGGGTCGGAGATGGCCGTGGCGCGTTCGTCAGACGGCGGCCAGAGTTATGGGCAGGTTAATTTCTTTGGCTTCCAGAGTGGGTCGAACCATTTCAACGACAAACCGATGATTACCGCGGACACTAACGCGTCCAGCCCATTTCGCGACAACATCTATGTGGCGTGGGATGCGTCGTCAGGAGGGAGCGCGACTAGCGGAGGAATTCGGTTGGGGACCTCAACGGATCATGGTGCGTCGTTTTCGATGACTCGCGTGGATAACCCCTCCGGTCCAGGGCAGGGGATTGGGGCAGTGCCCTTCGTCGGCCCAAATGGCGAAGTGTACGTGGCATGGAACGACTATCGTAATAACTTGATTGCGTTCAACCGATCGTTCGACGGAGGAGTTAGTTGGGACGCGCAGCGCACCATTGCTGGGAAGACCGCGGCGTTCGATGTGGGAATTCCGGCGGAGTCATTCCGGCGAGCTCTGGTATATCCAGCATGCGATGTGGATCGTTCGTCGGGAGCGCACCGTGGGCGGTTATCTTGTTCGTGGATGGACCTGACGCCCGCGGGCACAACTGATATTTTCTTGGCATTTTCCGATGACCGCGGCACCACCTGGAGCGCGGCGCGGCCGGTCACCGACCAATTCTCGCAGCCCGTGGACCGGTTTAACCACTGGCTTTCAACGGACGCAGTGACCGGGGACGTAAACATTTCTTTCTACGATACACGCAACGATACGACAGGTGCTCGGTTCATGACTGATGTCTATTTCACTCAGTCGAATGACGGCGGTGCGAGTTTTCGGTCGCCGAACGTGCGAACTTCCTCGGTGAGTTCAAATGAGCACGATTGCAGCGGGGTATTTCCGTGTTCAGCGATTAATTATGGGAATCAGCAGGGCGACTATGAGGGGCTGGTCTCGTATGCGGGAATCTCGCACCCGATCTGGACGGATAGCCGGCGGCAACTGGAATCCGCGAGCGGATGCCGAACGAACCTGTTCATGGAAGAAGTGTTTACGACAACGGTGAAGTGAGCTGGTTCGAAGAATGGGCGACACTCGCTCGCCGATTTTATCAACTTGCGGGAAGATAGAGCGGAAGTCCCGTTAAGCGGGCGATTCGAGAGAAATCTTTGTCGAGAGTAAAAACCGCGGCGCCATGATGCATTGCGATGGCGGCAATTAGACTGTCAATCGTGGATAAAGTGGTGCCTTTGGAACGCGCGAGGCGGAAGATAGCGGCCGCATCGCGGTATGTGGAAAATCCGGCGGGTTCAAGAATGTCCCACATCGAGAGATAGCGTTCGATTTGCGTGATGTCACGGGTCAGGCCCTGCAGAATTTCGGCGATGACCACTCCGGTTATTGCGAAAGGCTCAGCTTGGGCAATCATACGGCGGAGGTCTTTGCCGGCACGACCTGGAAGCGGTTTGAAAAAGTCTATCCAGACTGAACTATCAACCAATATCAAACGCGATTTCTCCGCGCCGCCTTCAAATCTCCTTTCCAGACTCCGCTGCCGTAAAAGCGAAGGATGCCTTTGCGGGTTTCGGAGCGGACGAGGAGTTCGAGAGCGCGATCCACGATCTCTCGTTTTGTCCGAAGGCGTGTAAGTTTGCGCGCTTTGCGGACCAGAGTGTCGTTAAGTTCGATGTTCGTCCTACCCATAAAACGAGTATACACCAATTCGCAACAATAAGGTGTATGGCTTGGAGTTAATTTAGCAGCGTGCAGCGCTGCGACTGGAACCCGAGCGCTACTTTAGGTCGGGCAACGGGAGCGTGGCTTGGGCGGGGGCTTGGCCGAGCAGGCCGCCTAGCGTGTCTTGGGCTTTTTCAAAACGCTTGTCGGCTTCGGCGTAGCTTTGTTGGGCGTTTTTGAGGTGATTGCCGAGTTTTTCGAAGACGTCGGAGAAGGTTTCCATTTGCTTTTTCATGCCGTCGAGGCTGCCGAGAATGCGGCGGGCGTTTTCTTCGATCTGCATGCCGCGCATGCCCATGGCGATGACGCAGAGATTGGCATAGAGCGTGTTGGGGGAGACGGCGACGATCTTTTTGTCCCGGCAGTAGGCGTCGATGGCCTGGCCTTTGTTGTCCAGCGTGTTGAGCATTTCACAATAAACATTTTCGGATGGGACGAACATGAGCGCCACGTCGAGCGTGCCTTCGTTGGGGACGATGTATTTCTTGGCGATGGAATCGGCGTGGCCTTTGACGGCGGTGGCGAAGGCGCGCCGGGCATCGTCGCCGTCGGATTCGATGCGGCGGAAAGCGTCGAGGGGAAATTTGGAGTCGATGACCATTAATTTTTTATCGCGGAGGAAGATCACGGCGTCGGCGGCTTCTCCGCTGGAGAAACGGTACTGCAGAGAAAATTGCGAGGATGGAAGAGAATCTTCGAGCAGGCGCTGCAGGGTGACTTCACCGAGGAGGCCGCGCGTCTTGGTGCCGCCGAGAATATTTTCGATGGATTGCGTAGCGAGAGAGAGGCCGCGGCTTTGTTCGTGAACGGCGCCGATTTGTTCCTGAAGCTGCAGGATTTGCTCGCGCGTGTTTTTTAGTTCGGCGGCGATGGCGGTCTGGCCTTGCGTGGCGATGTGGGCGGAGTTGGTTACGCCATCACTCAGCGCCTTAGTGACGCTTTCCAGGCGCTGGGAGACGGTGGTGCCGATCGATTGAATTTGCCCGGCGCTTTGCGATTGGGTTTGCGCGACGGAGAGGAGGTCGCGGCGGAGTTCGGTGAGCTGGGATTCGAGAGCGGAGCTTTTCTTTTGGGATTGGGCGATTTGGGTGATTAGCCAGAGGAGCAGGACGGCCAGAATTATGGCGACTACGAGTAAAACGGAATTCATGGATTACTACTTTACTCGCGCGGAAAGAAATTCACCACTTGGCGGGGAAGTTTGCAGAGGAAAAAAGATTTAACAAAGAGGGCTCGGAGTAAGGACACAGAGATCATAGAGAAAGCTGTCTGTCGAGTTCCTGCCGAGCTGGGGCGCAGCGGTGCTGCGCCCCTACTTGAGATCGTTACCAGGCTAGTTTTAGGGCGAATTGGAATTGGCGGGCGTCATAGGACGCGGTGGGCTGGCCGGCGGTGCAGACGGCGCCGGCGCTTGGATCGCAGAGTTGGTTCACGGAAAGAACGTTCAGGCGATTGAAGAGGTTGAAGCCGTCGGCGATCAGGTCGAGGTGGAAACGCTCGCCGAGGCGAATGGCTTTGGAGACGCGAAGGTCAACTTGGAAGAAACCGGGAGTACGGAAGCGGTTGCGGCCGAGATTGCCGTCGCACCCCTGAGGCGGACTGACGCCGGGAACCGCGAACGGGGAGCCGTCGTTGGCGAGGCACGTGGCGGCCGGTCCAAACGTTACGCCGGGAATGAATGGCGAGCTGGTGGCGCCGCCAATGGAAGGACGCGCTTGCGAAGCGCCGAGGTC
>Ga0137418_10004517_pt1 | contig 12773 bp, 7 predicted proteins | sample CZODoug3_1_2_16f_FD_122242 | JGI IMG/M metagenome (GOLD analysis project Ga0137418, IMG submission 122242) | Vadose zone soil fungal communities from Angelo Coast Range Reserve, California, USA - CZODoug3_1_2_16fungal (Hybrid Assembly) | ecosystem: Environmental > Terrestrial > Soil > Vadose...
TGAGCAGCACACCGCCGCTGGCAAGCTCCGCGGTCGCGCTCGACGTCGTCACCGCCACCTCGTCAATCGTCGCCGGGTTGAGGCTGGTCATGACGTTTCCCGCGGCGACGAGCGTTCCGAAGAACATCCCTTCGCGCAGTTGCTGGAAGTCCGCCGCGCGTCCGCCGTGGATGAGGAACGCCTGCGAGAATTCGCTCTTGCCTCCGCCGACGTCCTGCGTCACGCCGCCGGTGAGGACGGCGCCCGGCAGCAGCGCCGCGTAGTTCCTGATGTTCGATCCGAGCGGAATCGCCTCCGTGACCTCGCGCGAAAAGACGGCCTGCTGCGCGACGTTCTGGGTGTCCACGAGCGGCGCCGCGCCCGACACGGTGATCGTCTCCTGGACGTTGCCGACGGACAGTTCGGCGTTGACCGTGGCCGTGAACCCGGTCGTCAGCTCGACGCCTTCGCGCCGGACGCCGGTGAACCCGGTGAGGGTGAAGGTGACCGCGTAGGCGCCCGGCCGCAGATCGACGATGCGGTACACGCCCTGGCCATCGGTGACTGCCGTGCGCACCTTCTCAATCAGCGCGGGACTGGCTGCTTCCACCGTGACGCCGGGGAGCACGCCCCCGGACGCATCTCTGACCACACCGCTGATCGTGCCGGTCGCGACAGCCTGCGCCATCGCGACGGCGGGAAGGAGTACGAGCGGGAACACCAACGCCGCGCGCGCCAGGACCGATCTCACCATCCCTGTCCCCCTGGGTAGTTGTAGGGGCCGACCTTAAGGTCGGCCCCTACAGCACCTACCCCGATGTCCCGCCAGACACTCTTCCTCATCGACGGCAGTTCGCAGATGTACCGCGCGTATCACGCGTTCCGCGGCAAGGGACTGTCGAACCAGGAAGGGCACACGACGCACGCGGTCTACGTCTTCGTGACGATGCTGCGGAAGCTGATGGCGGACCACAAGCCCGCCTACATGGCGGCCTCGTTCGACCTCGCGGGGCCGACGTTCCGCGACCAGATCGTGGACGACTACAAGGCGAACCGCGCCGCGATGCCCGACGACCTCGCCGAGCAGATCAACTGGGTGCACCAGGCGTGCGAGGCGATGGGCGTGCCGATCGTCACCGCCGAGGGGTACGAAGCGGATGACGTAATCGGGACGCTGGCGAAACGTGCCGCGGTCGAGGGCTTCGGGGTCGCCATCGTCTCGATCGACAAGGATTTCTTCCAGCTCGTGCGCGACGGCGTCCGTGTCTACGACCCGCGCGAGGATGGTGCATGGTTCGACGCGTCCGGGGTGGCCGAGAAGTTCGGCGTGCAGCCGGCGCAGGTGGCCGACGTGCTCGCCCTGGTCGGCGACACGAGCGACAACGTCGCCGGCGTGCCCGGCATCGGCAAGAAGGGCGCCGTCGATCTGATCACCAAGTTCGGGAGCCTCGACACGCTGCTCGAAAAGGCCGACGAGCTCAAGCCGAAGCAGCGTGAGGCGCTCGTGACGCATCGCGCGGCGGCGCTGCAGAGCCGCGAGCTCGTGACCATCAGGACGGACGTGCCCGTCGACGTCGATTTCGAGGCGCTCAGGTATCGCGGCGCGTCGCGGGAGCGCTGCTACGAGCTGTTCTCGCGGCTGGCGTTTCGCACCCTCGTCAACGAGTACGCGCCGACCGCCGACAGCATCCAGAAGGACTACACCCTGGTGCGAACGGACGCGGACCTCGACGCGCTCCTGTCGGAGCTTCGCGCGGCCGGCGAGTTCTCGTTGCGCGTCATCCCGAGCGAACCGTCGGCCATGCGCGCGTCGATCGTCGGGCTCGTGTTTTCGACGCGCGACCGCGAAGCCCGCTACGTTCCCGTCGGACACGAAGGTGCCGACGGCGGCGCCGCCGACCTGCTGGCCGGAGCGAGCGCTCCAGAGCAGCTCGATCGCCAGACCGTGCTCGACCGTCTTCGTCCGCTCCTCGAGGATCCGTCGATCAGGAAACTGGGCCACGACCTGAAGTTCGACGTCATCGTCCTCGGCCGCCACGCAATCACGCTCGCCGGCCTCGAGTTCGACTCCATGCTGGCCAGTTACCTGCTCGACGCCACGCGGTCGGGGCATCCGCTCGAGGAGTCCTCGCTCGAGCATCTGGGTTACAAGGCGCTGACCGACGAGGACGTGTGCGGCCGCGGCGCGAAGACGCTGCCGTTCGCGAAGGTCGCCCCCGAATCGCTGCTCACCTTCGCCGGTGAACGGGCGGACCTGGCACGGCAGCTGTCGAACCGGCTGGCGCCGCTGCTGGTGACCGACGCCCTCGAGGACGTGTATCGCACGCTGGAGATGCCGCTGGTGCCGGTCCTCGCCGACGTCGAGCGCGCCGGCATCCGCATCGACGGCCCCGCGCTCGCCGCGCAGTCGCAGCACATCGAGCAGGCGCTCGCGCAGTACACCGCGCGCATCTGGGAGCTCGCCGGCGGCCAGTTCAACATCAACTCGCCGAAGCAGCTCGGCGAGATCCTCTTCGAGAAGCTCCAGATGCCCGCGACCAGGCGGACGGGCAAGACGCGCTCGACGTCGACCGCCGCCGAGGTGCTCGAGGAGCTGGCGCTGACGCACGAGCTGCCGAGGCTCGTGCTCGAGTGGCGCGCGCTGATGAAGCTGAAAGGCACCTACATCGACGCGCTGCCGGTGATGGTCCATCCGGAGACCGGCCGCGTGCACACCTGCTTCAACCAGGCGGTGGCCGCAACCGGGCGCCTGAGCAGCTCCGATCCGAACCTGCAGAACATCCCGATTCGCACGGAGCTTGGACGGGAAATCCGGCGGGCGTTCATCGCCGATTCAGGGCACGTGCTGATCTCGGCCGACTATTCGCAGATCGAGCTGCGCGTGCTCGCCCACATGGCCGGCGAGCCGGCGCTGATCGAGGCGTTCCGCAGCGGCGAGGACATCCACGACCGCACCGCGCTGCAGCTGTTCGGCCCGAACAGCGGCCTCTCGCGGCACGAGCTGCGCAGCCGGTCGAAGATGGTCAACTACGCCGTGTTGTACGGGAAGACGCCGTTCACGCTCGCCAAGGACATCAACGTCACGCAGGAAGCCGCACAGGAATTCATCGACGCCTACTTCAAGGGCTTCCCGAGGGTGCGCGTCTTCATCGACCAGATGCTCGAGGACGCGCGCCGCACCGGCGTCGTCAAGACGATGTTCGGGCGGCGGAGGCTCGTGCCGAACCTCCTGAGCCGGAACTTCCAGTTGCGGGCGCAATCCGAGCGTGAAGCCGTGAACATGCCGATCCAGGGAACCGCGGCCGACATCCTCAAGCGCGCGATGATCGACCTGCACGGGGAGCTGTCGAGCAGCAGGCTGAAGGCGCGGATGATCCTCACCGTGCACGACGAGCTGCTGTTCGAGACGCCGAAAGACGAAGCCGAGGACACGGCGGCGCTGGTGCGCGAGAAGATGGAACACGCGGTGAAGCTGGACGTGCCGCTCGACGTGGACGTCGGCATCGCGGAGAACTGGCGCGACGCGAAGCCGTAGGCGGGTCTTACTTCCATTGTTCCTTGATCAGGTTCCACTGACTTCTCATCGACTCGGCGGCGTCGGCCGTCTCCCGCCCCTGATGGGACCGCGCGCGTTCGGGAATGATCGCTTCGGTGACCAGGCGGTCGATGTCGGACCGCAGCTGCGAGCCGGCGGGACCGAGCGCCGCGCGAACCCATGCGGCAACGGCCGCGTCCCATGCCGTGTCGAGATCGCCGGACCCCCGCGCGGCAACCACGCGCCAGTAGTTGGCGGGCGCACTGCCCGGGTCGCGGCGCAGCTCCGCATCCATCCGCTCCATGATGCGCGCGTCCAGACGCGCCCGGCGTTCGGGCGAGGCCACCTGCGCTTCGCGATCGAGCGCGGTCGCCCACCAGTCCAGCAGCATCAGGCGGTCGTGATCGGCCGGCAGCGCGCCGCGTTCGAGCGCAGTATCGAACAGGTCGGCGGCCGGACCGAACAGGTCGGCGAAGTACAGCGACTGGCCGAGGCCGACGAGGAAATCCACCTGGTCGCGCGGCGAGAGCACGGCGGGACGAATCGCGTTGAGCGCCTCGCGCGCGGCCGCGAGATCGGTCGCGTCGGCGCCGCTCCGATAGCGTTCGAGGTGCGCGCGCGCCGCGACGAGCGCGGCGGCATCGGCCGCCGCCGGCTGCGTGCGCGCGATTGCCGCCGCCGCAATCGCGCCGTCGTAGTCCGCGGCGTTGTACAGCATGCGGGCACGCGCCAGCGGCGTCGGCTCTGCCGCGTACGCGCCGGCCGAGGCCAGCAGCACCGCCACGATCACAGCCGCAACTCGCATCCGCAGATCCTAGCCTTCCAATCCGCTTTGTTACAATGCGCTCCGATGACGGTTCCGGTGGTGGTTCCGCGTGCCGGGCACGCGATCTCGCGCAAACAGATCGACCCGGATGCCCTGAAAGTTCTCTACCGCCTCCACCAGAACAAGTACGCCGCCTACCTCGTTGGCGGCAGCGTGCGCGACCTCCTGCTCGGCCGCCGGCCCAAGGACTTCGACATCGGCACCAACGCGCATCCGTACCAGGTGAAGCGGCTGTTCCGGAACTGCTGGATCATCGGACGCCGCTTCCGGCTGGCGCACGTGCGGTTCGGCCCCAAGACCATCGAGGTCGCCACCTTCCGGCGTCAGCTGAGCGCCGCCGAGCTCTCCGCGCCCGAGGAACCCGGCGAAGGCATCGTCGTCGACGAGCTGGGCGACGTCGACCGCATGATCCACCGCGACAACACGTTCGGGACGCCGGAAGAGGATGCGTTCCGCCGCGACTTCACGGTCAACGCGCTCTTCTACGACATCGCGGACTTCTCGGTCATCGACTTTACCGGCGGCCTGCGGGACCTCGAGGAGCGCGTGATCCGATCGATCGGCGATCCGACGGAACGGTTCCAGGAGGATCCGGTCCGGATGATCCGGGCGGTCTCGATGGCCTCTCGCCTGGACTTCAGCATCGACCCGCCGATTGACGCCGCCATCGTAGAGCACCGCGGCGACCTGGCGCGCAGCGCGCCCGCGCGGCTGATCGAGGAGATCTACAAACTGCTTCGCGCCGGCTCCGCCGAGAAGGCGTTCCGGATGCTGGCCGAGCGTCGGATGCTCGAGGCGATCGCGCCCGAGATGCAGAAGCGCGCCGGTGACGCCCTGTGGAGATCGCTGGCGTCGATAGACGGGTACCGCCGCCGGTTCGAGGAGACGCCGGAGACGCTCACCAACGCGGTGCTGCTGGGCACGCTGCTCGTGCCGCTCGGGCACGACTTCCGCCCACCGCCGGTCGTCCTCGACGCCGACGGACGCCCCAGGAAGGAGCCCGCGCTCTCGCTCGGCCTGTTGCCGCTCGCGCGGCGAGACATCGAACGGCTGCGGCACATCCTGAGCCTGCAGCGTCGGCTCACCGACCTGCACCTCTCGCCGCGCGCGCGGCGGGTGCTGATGCACCGCGGACCGTTCCTCGAAGCGTTGACCTGGCTGGAGATTCACGGGCACGCGCCGGACGTGCTCGAGCACTGGCGCGGCTTCATCGAGGCGGCGAAGACCTTCGAGCCCGGCGAGCAGGGTGACGAAGGCCCGCGCCCGCGGAGAAGACGCCGCCGGCGGCGAAGAAGGCCGTTCAGGCCCACCACGTAGCTCAGCGTCCGGTTGGCCTACCCGTGCGTCCTTTCGAACTCCCGCATGAAGGAGACGAGCGCGTCGATCCCTTCCTCGGGGAACGCGTTGTAGATCGACGCGCGCATGCCGCCGACGGACCGGTGGCCTTTCAACCCGTCGAAGCCGGCAGCCGTTGATTCCTTCACGAACGCCTTCTCGAGCTCCTCGGTCGCGAGACGGAACGTCACGTTCATCAGCGACCGATCGTCCTTGCGTGCGGTGCCCCGATAGAAGCCCGTCCGATCGATCTCGGCGTACAGCTTCCCCGCCTTCCGCTGATTGACCCTCGCGACCGCGTCGAGCCCGCCCTGCGACCGCAGCCACTTCATCGTCAGGCCGAGGATATAGATGCCGAAGGTGTTCGGCGTGTTGTACAGCGAGTCGTTCTCCGCCTGCACCTTGTAGCTCAGCATCGTGGGCAACGCGTCGGTGGAGCGCGCGAGCAGGTCCTCGCGGACGATCACGAGCGTCACGCCCGACGGTCCGAGGTTCTTCTGCGCGCCGGCGTAGATGAGCGCGTGGCGGGCGACGTCAACCGGCCCGCTGAACATGTCGGACGAGGTGTCGCTGACGAGCGGCGCATCGCCGACCCGCGGCAGCGACTTCCACTGGGTGCCTTCGATGGTGTTGTTGCTGGTCATGTGGACGTACGCCGCGCCCGGCGTCAGCGCGATCTCGGACGCATTGGGAAGGCGAGAGTAGTTCTCGGCCTTCGTCGTCGCGGCGATGTTCACCTTGCCGACCTTCTTCGCTTCCCTGGCGGCCTTGTCGGCCCACGATCCGCTGTCGATGTAGTCCGCCGTCTGACCGGCGCCGAGGAGGTTCATCGGCACCATCGAGAACTGCAGGCTCGCGCCGCCCTGCAGCATCAGGATCTTGTAATTGGCCGGCACGCCCGCGAGCGCGCGGATGTCGTCCTGCGCCTTGTGCATCCGGTCCTCGAACGTCTTCGAGCGATGGCTGATCTCCATCACCGACATGCCGACGCCCGGCAGGGCAATGAGGTCGCGCTGCGCCTCCTCGAGAACCGGCAGGGGCAGCACCGCGGGACCGGCGGAAAAGTTGAACACGCGTGTGGCTGTGGGCATCGAACACTCCTGAAACCTGATGGCTCTCAGATCTTAACGACGTACAAACTCAAAATGTCCTGGTTGCCGCCGGCGATTGTTCTCAGCAGCTCCGCCGACGGCTCGCCGTCGAGGTTGATCCGGGCGATGGCGGCTTCCGCCCCTTCGAAGATGACGTTTTCCGTCTCCTGCACGTTCAGGTTGCCCGCGCGGAGCCGATCGAAGACGTGCGCCAGCACGCCAGGACGGTCGCGGTGCCGCACGACCAGCATGTGCGTGGCCGGCGTCTTCGTCGCCAGGTTGACCACGTTGGGGACCTTGCCGGTTTCCTTGTAGGTGCGCACGATACGCGCGGCTTCGGCGGCGATCGCCTCCTGCGCCTGCTCGGTCGATGCGCCGATGTGATGGGTGCCGATGACATTCGGCAGCGTGACGATGGGATCGGCGAACGTGCCGGCCGATTCCGCGGGCTCCTGCGCGAAGACGTCGAGGGCGGCACGGATGCCGCGGTTGCGGATGGCGTCGGCGAGCGCCGCGTGATCGACGATCTCGCCGCGCGACGTGTTGATGAAGTACGACCCGGGCTTCAGGCGATTGAGGATTGATGCGCCGATGAAATGCCGCGTGCCGCTGGCCAGCGCGAGATGGATGCTGAGAACGTCGCTTCGCTCCGCAACGTCTTCCGGCGAGTGCAGCGGGTAGGGATCAGCCGCAGTTCTTGATCCCTGATCCCCGATCCCTGATCCCCTCTCGAACCGCCGGCTCCATGCGACGACGGGCATGCCGAACGCCTTCGCGCGCTGGGCGACTTCCTGCCCGATGCTCCCGTAGCCGATGATGCCGAGCGTCCGGCCGAACAGCCCCTTCGCCTTCGAGTACTCCTTCTTGTTCCACTTCCCCGCGCGCAGGTCGATGACGTTCTCCGCAATCCGGCGGTCGAGCGCGAGGATCAGCGCGAATGTCAGCTCCGCGACCGCGATGGCGTTCTTGCCGGGGCAGTTCGAGACGTAGATGCCACGGCGCGACGCGGCGTTCACGTCGATGGTGTTGACGCCCGCGCCTGCGCGGACGATGAGCGACAGCGAGGCGTTGGCCAGCATCGCGTCGGTCACCTTCGTGCTGCGGACCACGAGCACGTCGGCCTTCATTGACGCCAGCGCGCCGGCAAGCTGTTCGTCGGCCAGCGCCGGCTGGTAGATCACCTCGCAGCCGGCGGCGGTGATGCCGTCGATCCCCACTTGTTCGAACTGATCGGCGATGAGAACTTTCATGAGTGGTCCGCCTTCAGGCGGACCTCAGATCACGTGCGACAGCAGCCCATCCCGCAGCTTCGGCTCGAACCAGGTCGATTTCGGCGGCATGATGCCGCCGGCATCGCAGACCTGCATCAAGTCGTCCACGCTGACGGGGTACAGCGAGAACGCCACCGCACACCTGCCGGAGCTCACCAGCTTCTCGAGCTCGGACGTGCCGCGCGCGCCCCCGACGAAGTCGATCCGCTTGTCGGTGCGCACGTCGCCGATGCCGAGCAGCGGCGTCAGCACGGTCTGCTGCAGGCGGCTCACGTCGAGCCGATCGGAGGGCGCGAGATGGCGGGGGGCTTCGCCGAGGACGATCGTGTGCCACGCGCCGTCGAGAAACATGGCGACCTCTCCCTTCTTCACGGGAGTGGCCGGTCCTGCCTTCACGACGAACTGCTCGCGCAGCTTCGCCAGCAGTGACTGCGGCGTGTGGGAGCCGAGATCCTTGACGACGCGGTTGTAGGGAAGGACCTGCGTCTGGTTGTCGGGGAACGCGACCGCCAGCACCGTGTCCCACTCGCCGGGCGCGCCGTTGTGGCCGCGCAGCTGCTGACGCGCCCGGGCGGCGCTGGCCGCGCGATGATGCCCGTCCGCGATGTACAGCCGCGGAATCGCCTCGAACGCTGCGACAAGCTCCTTCACGTCCGCATCGGGGGCGCGCCAAATCGTGTGCTGAACCCCATCGGCCGCGGTGAAGTCGAACAGCGGCGGCGCGCCGGTAATCCGGCCGACGACGCGATCCACAGCGGGCGACGCGGGGTAGGTGAGAAAGACCGGTCCAGTCTGCGCGCGCAAATCGATCATGTGCCGCGTCCGGTCGTCTTCCTTGTCGCGCCGCGTGTGCTCGTGCTTCTTGATGACGCCCCGATCGTACTCATCAATGGAGAACGTCCCGGCAATGCCGGTCTGCACGTGATTCCCCATTTTGAGGCGGTAGACGTACAGGCTCGGCGCCTCCTCGGCCACGAGCGGCGCCTTCGCCCTGAGCGCCGCGAAATTCTCGACGGCCTTCTCGTACACGGCGTCCGAGTAGGGATCGGTATGCGGCGGCAGGTCGATTTCAGCGCGCGAGACGTGCAGAAAGCTCAAAGGGTTGCCGTTGGCCAACGCATGGGCTTCCTGTGCGTTGACGACGTCGTAGGGAACGGCGGCGACGCGCTCGGCGGCAGCGGGCGTGGGCCGAAGCGCACGGAACGGAGCAATGAGTGCCATGAGAACAAAAAATTATAGCGTGGCACGCGTATTGATTAGATGAGACGGGATAGCTGAGAAGCGATTGACCACCGTCCTGCTTGTTCTCGTCGCACTCTTCAGCTGTGTCCCCGCGTACGCCCAAAGCGGGACCGCTGAAATCTGGGGACGCGTGACCGCGACGACCGGCGAGGTCGTCGAGCGCGCCACCGTCACCGTCACCGACGTCAATACCCGCGCGGATCGCGAGACGCACACCGACAACAGCGGCCGCTTCGGGTTCGCCGCGCTTCCGGCCGGACGCTACCAGGTCACCGCGACGCACGAGGGCTTCGCCGGCCGCCGCCAGGACGACATGGTCCTCCTGCCGGGGCAGCGGATGCAGATCGATTTGCCGCTGCGGCGGGCGCCGATGCCGGAAACGATCGCCGTGAACCCGTACCCACCGATCGCGGAATCGGGCCGGACGCACGCGAGCGCGATTGTCGCCGAGACGGAAATCCGGGATCTCCCGGTGTCCGGGCGTCGGTACGTGCGGCTTGCGGAACTGACGCCGGCGGTCACGCAGGATGCGCGGACAGGCGGCGTCAGCGTGATGGATCTGCCAAGCGCGCAGAACCGCCTCCTCATCGACGGCTTCGATCACACGAGCAGCGTCACCGGCGAGCCGATCGGGCGCGAGGGGCCATCCCGCGCGCCGTATCAACTCAGTCAGGCCGCGGTGGACGCCTATCGCATCGAGACCAACGGGGCGCCCGCCGAGAACGGACGCGGCGGGGCGGCGGTGTTCAACGTCGTCACGAGATCGGGCGCGAACGCGTTTCACGGGTCGGGCTACGAATATTTCGGCGACCGCGCGCTCAACGGCCGGAAGAAGCTCGACGAGAAGGCGGGCCTCCACAAGCCGCCGTACCGGAACAACCAGTTCGGCGGAGTTGTCGGCGGCCCGATCGTCAGGGAGCACAATTTCTTTCTCATCGGCTATGAGGGTCTCCAGCAGACCGGCGGAACGTCCGCGTCGCCGAATCTCGGGTTGTTCTCCGCGGCCGGTGCCGGCGCGCTCGCACGCCTCGAGGCGGCGTTGCCGAGGGCCGCGCGCGATCAGCATCAGGACCTGGTGCTGGCGCGGACCGATCACGAGTACGCACGCCAGCACGTGACGCTTCGCTACATCGATCAGCAGTTCGACGGCCAGCCGATCGACAGCACCGACATTCAGCCGGCGATCTCGAGCGACGCGCTCTCGTCCCTGCGGACGCGATCGGCGGGCGCTTCGCTCGGAAGCGCACTCGGATCGGCGGTGGTCAACGAGGCGCGCGTGCAATACGCGACCGTCCGCGACCAGGAGAATCCGTCGACATCGCCTGCCGTCGTCGTCTGGCAGGGTGGCAGCCTGGTGGCGCAAACCGGCTCGAGCCTGTACGGCCCGCACGCGTTCGGGACAAGACGCCTCCAGGCTGGCGATTCACTCTCGTGGGTCATCGGCGGCCACTCGGTGAAGGCGGGCGGAGACATCCTGAGGGACCGGAATGTGACGCGGTTCGGCCGCAGGACAACCGCTGTCTTCCAGACCATCGACGCCTTCGGGGCCGGGGTTCCTGATGCGGTGACGCAGACGCTCGCCACCGCGACCGTCAACGCCGACGTGACGCAGTACGCGGCGTTCGTGCAGGATGCCTGGCGCGCGAGCGGTGCGCTCACCATCGACGTCGGCGTCAGGTACGACCTGCAGGACTTCGGCGGGGCCGTCGCGCGCGACCGGAACAACTGGGCGCCACGCGTCGGCCTTGCCTATGCGCCCGGCGAGCGCAAGAACGTGTTCCGCGCGGCGTACGGGTTGTTCTACGGCTCGACGCCCGCGCTCATCCCCGCGTTCGCGCAGGGATTCCCCAACGTCGTGATCAATTCGACGTTCGCGACACCGCGCGTTCATCAGGCGAGCGCAGGCTGGGAGTGGGAGAAGTACCGCGTGGGTTCGATGGGGATCGACTACCTCTTCGCGCGCGGCGAAGGGCTGCCCCGCGCGATCGACGTGAACATCGGCGGCGCCTTCGCCGCGGCCGGCCGCGTGGTGTCGTTCCAGAGCACGGGGCAGTCACTCTACAACGGCGTCACCTTTCACCAGCGCGCCCGAATCCTGCAGCAGCTGTTCTACACCGTTGCGTACACCTTCGCGCGGTCGGACGACACGGCGCAGGAGCCGATCGCGATGGTGTTCGGCGGCATGAACGGCCGGCGGTCGCTGGCCATCCAGGGGCAGATGCTGGATACGCGCGCGCCCGGCAACAACGACCAGCACCAGCGCCTCACCGCCTCCGCGATGTACGACACGTCGCTGCTCGTGGTCGATCGCCGGGGGCTGTCGAAGCGGCTGCTCGAGAACTGGGAGTACGGGGTCGTGTACACGTGGCAGACGGGCCTGCCGTACAGCGCGTTCGTCAACGGTGACATCAACGGCGACGGCAACGCGTTCAACGACCTCGCGCCGGATACGACGAGGAACCAGTACCGCCTGCCGTACCAGGGATCGCTCGATCCGCGGGTGGCACGGCGCTTCCGGCTCGGCCGCTCACAGCAACTGCACGTGATCTGGGAAGCGTTCAACCTGACGAACCGACCGAACGTGAGGGCGGCCGACAACACGCTGTTCTGGCTGAATGGATCGTCGCTGGCGCCGAACCCATTGTTCGGACGAGCGACGGCGCAGGCCGACGGCCGCGTCATGCAGATCGCCGCGCGGCTAACTTTCTAACCGGCGACAGTCCCGGGAGTGCGAGGGACTCCGCTCTCAGTGTTTCGGGAGTACCGACCGGAGAATCGAGTCGAACGCGCTCGACCGCCCCTGCGAGGCCGGTGGGGCTTGTGGCGGTGCCTGCGAGGCAGGCGCCTGCATCGGCGGGTTCAGCACCATGCGCGGCTGATCCAGCGGCTCACCGCACGTCGTGCGCACCAGCACCTGCAGCGCCATCGCGCCCGCGCGGCGGCTGCCCGGCCGGCTGTTGATGTCCGCGAACGACCGCTGCGCTTCCACCGCCGACCTGAACGCCAGGCGCGGATGAATCTGGAGCGCTTCCTGGAGCCACATGCGCAGCGCGGACGAGAAGCCCGGCGCGCCGGGAACGGAGGACGACTCGGTGGCGGTCACCACGAGGTCCGAGACGCCGCGCGGATACTCGTGCGCGCGCATCGGGCGCTGCAGGACGATCGACAGGATGAGCGCGCCCATCTGCGTGACGTCCGCCTGCTGATCGAATCGCGCGAGGCTCGCCGCGGGCGGCATCGCGAGGCCGAATTCCTTCCAGAGCACTTCGCGATTGCGCTGCAGCACCTCGAGGCCCGCGCCAAAGATGCAGTCGGTGAGCATAACGCGGCCGTCGTTGGTGAGCAGCACGTGCGCGGTGTTGATCGCGCCGTGCGCCAGGCCGCCGGGCCACGCGTGCAGCGACGCGACCGCGTTGACGACGAGCGAGGCGAGCTCAAGCATCGCCGATTCGGGGACGACTTCGCCTGTCGATTCCAGATGCGCGAGGAGATCC
>Ga0137418_10004518_pt1 | contig 12772 bp, 13 predicted proteins | sample CZODoug3_1_2_16f_FD_122242 | JGI IMG/M metagenome (GOLD analysis project Ga0137418, IMG submission 122242) | Vadose zone soil fungal communities from Angelo Coast Range Reserve, California, USA - CZODoug3_1_2_16fungal (Hybrid Assembly) | ecosystem: Environmental > Terrestrial > Soil > Vadose...
AAACGAACAACCTGGCAGCCCCTCCACAATGGCCACCGCGTCGTTCTGGAAGGCGGCAGCATCGACGTCAACGGCCGCGGCTCCCTCCTGACCACTGAAGAATGCCTGCTCAGCAAGCGCCAGCAGCGCAATCACGGATTCACCCGCGAAGACTACGCGCATGTCTTCCGCAGCTATCTCGGTGTCACTCAAGTTCTCTGGCTGAAAAATGGAATCGCCGGCGACGATACTCACGGCCACGTGGACGATCTTGCCCGTTTCGTTAGCCCCACCACCATCGTCACCGTCGTCGAGCAAGACCCGCACGACGCCAACTATGTTCCCCTTCAAGAAAATCTTGCGCTCCTGAAATCCATGAAAGACCTCAACAGCCGTCCCTTCCGCATCGAGACTCTTCCCATGCCCGCGCCCATTTATTTCGACGGCCAGCGCCTGCCCGCCAGCTACGCAAATTTTTACATCGCCAATAAACTGGTCATCGTTCCCACTTTCAACGACGCCAACGATCGCGTCGCGCTCAACACACTCACCGGCCTCTTCCCCGGCCGCGAAGTCGTCGGCATCGCCTGTCGCGATCTAGTCCTCGGCCTCGGCACTCTCCACTGCATGACTCAGCAGCAACCCGCCGGCGCCTGATCCTGTTTGGCTTTGTCCGCGACGCTCAGCGTTCTGTGTGTCTCTTCACCCTGAGCCTCGAAGCGTGCGTTATCCTTGGTCCTTGCAGTTTCTTTTGCGCTAGAATGGCTTTGTTCAAGCCCATCTCCCTACTCTTCCGAGGAGACCTCATGCTCGCAATGTTGCTGCTGCAAACTCACGTTCGCTACGTCCAAGTCGAAACACGCTCGTTGATCGGTTGGCTGGTTCTCGGCCTAATCGCAGGCTGGCTCGCCGGAAAACTCTCCCGCGGCCGCGGCTTCGGCTGCATTACAGACATTGTTCTCGGTCTGATCGGCGGCGTAATCGGCGGCTGGATCTTCACCAGGCTCGGCATCGTAGGCCGCGCCGATAGCTTCCTCTACAGCCTCGCCGCCGCCACACTCGGTGCCGTAATAATCGTCGCCATAGCCCACCTCTTCAGCTCCGGAACCTAATTTGGAGTGCGGCGGTCTTGCCGCCGCAGGATAACTCTGCCTGCTCTCAGTCATGCTAACTCAAAAGAAAAAGCCCGAGAGTGAATCGCTCCCGGGCGTCTCTTCCCAGATTCCTCTAACGCAGAAGGCTTACAGCTTCAAATACAGGAGGATGCCAACAACGAAGGTAAACAGGGTTAATGTTTCCACGAACACCAGGCCCAGCAGCATGGCAGCGCGCACGCCCCCAGCCGCTCCCGGATTCCGCGCAATGCCCTCACACGCGGCTGCCGCGATCCGTCCCTGCCCCAGTCCTCCGCCAACCGCCGCGATGGCTACGCCGAACCCGGCCGCCAAGGCAAGCGTCGTCGGATTCAGGGGCGCCTTACCCTGATCTCCACCGCCTTGCGCGAACGCAGCCGGAGCGATCATCATCACCGCTACCAGCATTAGTAAAACAACTGCTGCCTTCTTCATAGACTTCCTCCTCGTGAATTGCCGCCAGGAGGTGGTTCCCGGACACCGTGCAGCCGGGCTCACACTGAAACGGCTACTGCAAGCTCAATTAATGTTCGTCCGCGGTCGCAATTCCGATATAAGCGGCGGGCAAGATTGTGAAGACATAGGCCTGAATCACCGAAACAAATAGGTGCAATCCAATGAACGCGATCGGGATCAGTGCCGGAAAAATCCCCAGCAAAACACCCAATACCGGCGACTTATGCCAGCCCCAGATCGCTGGACCGGCCAGCAGGCTGACGAAAATGCCGTATATCAAGTCACTTGCGAAAATGTTCGCCCACAAGCGAACGGTAAGCGATAGCAAACGCGCGGCTGTACTGATTAATTCCACGGGAAACAGCAGAATCGCCAGCGCCCAATCCGCCACTCGTTTCGGCGAACCCGCAAACGTTACAAGATATCCGATCGGCCCATGATGGCGCACGCCTTGCCAGTTGAAGTACAAGAATGCAATCAGCGCGCAAGCCAGCGGCACGCTGACCGAAGAGGTCGGCGATTTCAGAAATGGAAAGGCGCCGAATATATTTGCGAGCAAGACGAAGATCGAAAGGCTGCCCACCACTGGAATATACCTCTCCCAGTCGTGTCCCGCGTTCTCCTCGAGCACATCCGTGATGCCGAATCCCAGCGGGTTGGTGAGAAGCAATTCCGCTATTTGCTGCGAAGCGCCCGGTCGCTCCACTGACAAACGTGAGCGCACCCACAAAGCGAACATCGTGCCGACTAACAGGACCAGCAGGCCCATCACCACGTGTTCCGGAATCGGCAAGTTGGGATTTTCCGGGCGGATGTGCAAAGCGGAAAGCAGGGCCAGCGCCGCGCCGCCGAAGTGTTCATTCACCCACCGAGTGATCCAGGTTGCTTGTTCGCCCATTCGATGCCGGCCGTAACGGCCCGCGGCTCCCTATACTTTAGAATCCCAGAGTTCGTACACACTTGCGGCAATCGCCGCGGCTGCTAAAGCGCACATTCCCACTACCATGCTAGCAAGGGGAACCTGAAGAAGTTTAAAAATAACATACACAATCAGGGCTATCAAGCCGTAGCGAAACACCGCCGCAAAGTAAGCGCCCAGCGGAACGCGCGGCTTCTCCACTCCAGCCTGCGCCGCCGAAGCCGCCACCAACCCATCCAACCCGCGCCGCAGCCACCGAAAATTCAACCAAGCCAGCACCGCCCCAATGAGCAGTCCGCTGGCCCAAATCCGCTTTCCCGCAACAGCCGCTGCCGCGCTGGCCGCCGATCCGAATACTAGCGTAAGCCAAGCAATCCGCCGCTCCGTCCGTGCGCCGGATTCGATCGGGACTTGCTGTGTAGGTGAAGTCAAAGGGGTACGTCAGGGCACGGCTTCGGCCGTGTCGCAAGGAGCAACCAGCAACAGGCTTTAGCCGCTGCGGGCTGAGCTACGACGATGTGGATTCTCACGAATCGCTTTGCGCCAAACGACGCAAAACTTCCTTCAACCCGCCGGCAAATCCCAGCCCGCCCAAGATGAGTGTGAAAATCAATTTCGTGTGCAACCAATGATCCAGCAAATACCCCAACCCGCCGCCCAACAAAACCGCGCCCACAATAGTAAACGGCAACTCCATAGCCAGCGCCGTCTGCGAAGAATATTTCTTCACCTTCGCAATCTCCGGCGACTTCGGCTCGCTGCTCTTCGTGCCTTCGTCCAAGGCCATATGAATTTGATGCCTCAGGAGCGCTTTACTTCTCGAAGAGCAGCTCGCCGGCTCGGTGTGTGGCCTTCACCACTGCTTTGATCAGCGTGACGCGCAGCTTCCCTTCTTCGAGTTCGAGGATGCCGTCAATCGTACAGCCCGCGGGTGTAGTCACGGCGTCTTTTAGCAGCGCCGGATGGTCGCCAGTTTCAAGCACGACGCTGGCCGCGCCCTTCATGGTTTGCGCCGCGAGCAGCGTCGATACGTCGCGCGGCAACCCCACCTTCACGCCGGCTTCGGCTAGCGACTCCAGGATGATGTACGCGAACGCCGGCCCGCTCGCGGAAAGGCCCGTCACCGCATCCATATTTTTTTCGTCGACCACCACGGTGCGCCCCACGGCGTCGAACATCGTGCGCGCAATTTCCAAATGTTGCGCCGCGGCGTGCGAGCCGCGGCAAATCCCGGTCATGCCGCAACCCACCGCGCACGGCGTATTGGGCATCGCGCGAATCACCGGCACCGTGCCGCCGATTTGCTGCTCGATGTAGCTCGTGGGCACGGAAGCCGCCACGGAAATTACCAGCGTCTTTTCGCTCAGCTCCGGGGCAATCTCCTTCAGCACTTCGCCGACAACCTGCGGTTTCACGCCGAGCAGCACGATGTCCGCGCCATGCACGGCCTTGCGGTTCTCCGTGGTCACCGCGACGCGAAGTTCCTTCGCCAGCGACGCGGCCTTTTCCGCGTGCTTCACCGTCGCGGTCACGCGCCCGGCATCGAACAATCCCTGCTTCAGGTACGCGCGCAGCAAAATCCCGCCCAGCTTCCCAGTCCCCAAAACCGCCAATCTCTTGCCTGCTAGCTTCTGTGACATAGACCAAGCATTGTTGACGACGCAAGCTGGCGCGTCAACTCCGATTAGGACGCCCTCACTTGCAAACGCCTGCGAAGGCCACTTTCGCTCGCGCATCGAACTGTCCGCCATTCCCCGGTGAATGCCACTCGCCGAAGCCCTCGTTGAAACAAGTTGATGCAGGCGACACACGCTGCGCCGCGAGCCGCACCAGCGCCCCTCCGCGATGACACAATAGCAATCGAGCGATATGGCCCAGTCCCACAATCCGATATCGACTGCGGGTGAAGACCGCGCTGCGCCGCCATCCGGTTTGGCTGGCCTTCTGCACGGAGTCATTTCATTTTGCCTCGAGGGCGGAATTCATCTTTGGGTGCGGCTCACCGGCAGGCTCGTGCGCAGAAGCGACGCTCCCTGGCTTGCAGGCCCCCTGGGCGGCAGGGAGCGTATCGGCACGGGCATTTACGAGCGCGTGGCGCAGACGGAGGGTCTGCTGATCCACATGCCGCCCAATGCGGGCCTCCTCGAACACTTCAACGTTCTTCGCGGACCCAACTTCGATCCCGATGCCGTGCATCCGGATATCCGCCATTTTTACGAGCACGCCGCGGAATATCAGCTCGACGTGTGGAGCGAAGTCTCGCTCATCGGGAGATTCTTTTTGTGGCTGCTGGTGGAGTTCATCAGCCGACGCATGGACCAGTTGAATTTTCCGATCTCTTCTCTGGAAGTGGCTAAAGGAATGACCAGCGAAGTGGTGCAGCTCGTTGAGCCGGCCTCGGGTCGAATCGTGAACACCGGCTGGCTGCGGCGGCTGAAATCGTCCGGACGCGTGATTTATGCGGGCCTGTACTCCGCGACGCAAATGCCGGATGAAGCGGGGCCGTGCGTGAAGGTTACGTTTCCCTGCCGCGGCAGCGCGAATGTTTATCTTAATCCGGTGGCGCACCCCGATGGATCGTTCGGCCTGGAATCTTCTGGTTCGGCTTTTGGGCGCACCGGCTTCTATCGCATGATTGACGGCGGGCCGGATCATTTTATCGTGCGGCACGTACGCTCGCTGCGCGAGCTGTTTCACGTGTACGTGGACGCGGAAGGCGTGCTACGCACGGATCACACCGTGTTTTTTCTCGGGCTCTCCATTATCCGGCTGCACTACAAGATGACGCGCGTTCCGGTCCCCCACTTTTCTACGCAGGATGAGTCAGAGTTCATCACGGTTGACGACATACTTTAGTTTGTTTCTGCTGATTGGTTAGCTGCGCCACAGCCCTAAAAGCGGCGGCAAGACCGCCGCACTCCAAAAGTTAATCGTGGCGGGCGCCGTGCAAAACGCTCACGGCGTGAGGCAGCAGGTGCGCCACGGCTTCGATCGATTCCGTTGCTCCGTTCGGACTTCCCGGCAGATTTACGATTAGAGTTTTGCCGCGGCTGGCGGCCATCGCCCGCGATAGAACCGCCGTCGGCGTTTTCTCCAAACCCTTGCGACGCATCTCTTCCGCGATTCCGGGAATCACGCGATCCGCGACGGCTTGCGTAGCTTCCGGAGCATTGTCGCGCGGGCCGATTCCCGTCCCACCCGTAGTGAGAACCAAGTCGACGCGCCCCGAATCGGCGATTTCGCGCAACTGCTCGCGGACAGCGGCGAGATCGTCCGATATTCGCAGCGTGGTCACAATTTCCCAGCCCAGGCCGCGGCAAAATGCGACCACCGCGGGGCCGGAAAGGTCCTCGCGTTTGCCTTGCGACACGGAATCACTGATGGTGAGGACTGCAACACGCATGGGCGGGATTATTGCGTCCCGACGGCGTCGCGGCTGGCTTCGTCCATGAGCCGCATCGCTTCCATGAGCAAGCCGGTGGTGTTCTTGGTTGTGGTAGTGCGCGTCGACTCATTGGCGGCGTTGAAATCGATCTCAAACTCGCCTTCGCCCCACAAAATCACTTTGTACACCGCGTCGTCGCCTTCGATTTTGCCCATTTTCGCGTCGCGGCATTGACCCGAAGCGAAGTAGAGCTCGCACTGTTCGCTGCCTTTGTGCACCACCAGACGGCAGGATTTCTGTCCCAACTCCAGCGATTGCAGCAAATCGGTCATGCTCATTTCTTCGAGGCGGCCCTGAATAATGCCGGGACGCGCGGCGTGCTTCTGCATTTTTTCGAGATGCAGGCGGTCGACCACTTTTTTCGTGATGCGCACAAGATCTTTTACCAGGAATGGCTTGGCGATGAACTCCTCAACGCCATCGACCAGCGGGCGCAAGCGCTCCTCGATATCGGCGCGGCTGGCCATGAACAAAAAAGGAATGTGGCGAGTCTTCTCGCGGCTGCGGAGCTTGTCAAAAAGCTGGCGGCCATCCAGTCCGGGCATTTTATAGTCCGAAAGAATTACATCGGGAGGATCATCCACGGCTTTCAGCAGGGCGTCGCCGCCATCGTGCGCGACCCTAATGTCGCAGACGTGCTCGATGCCGCGAAACACCAGCTCCAGCACCAACGGATTGTCTTCCACCAACAGCAACTTGACGGTGGTTTTTCCGGGGGCCGGACTCATCGCTTGCGGCCCCGTGGCGCGAGCCGCTGCGACGGCTTTTCACGATGGAAATCGCCGCTCTTTCCGCCGGTTTTTTCAACCAGGTGGATGCCGATGATCTCCATCCCTTTGTCCAGAGCTTTGCACATGTCGTAGACCGTGAGGGCCGCGGCAGTAACCGCCACCAGAGCTTCCATTTCCACGCCGGTTTGCGCGGTTGCAATGACCGTGGAGTGAAGTTCAACGCCATTTTCACACAGGCGCGCAGTCACATCAATGTGCGTCAGAGGGAGAGGATGACAAAGAGGTATCCACTCCGCGGTGCGTTTTGCGGCGGCGATTCCGGCGATGCGGGCGACTTCCAGGGGATTTCCCTTGGGGTTCGTGAGGCGGCGCACGGACGACACGACGCGGGGCTTCATTCTTACAAAGCCGTGGGCTTTGGCGGTGCGCGTGGTCACTTGCTTGGCGGAGACGTCGACCATCTGCACCTGGCCGCGTTTGCCATAGTGAGAGAGCTTTGGCATGGACCCACTTTACCGGGAAAAGCAAGAATTAACACAGAGATCGCGGAGAGCACAGAGGTCACTGAGAAGAGATCTCAAATTACATCCTTTCGCAGCAGGATTTGCACGGTATCTCCAGCGCTGACCAGTCCGCGATCTGCGGGGACTACCAGGAAGCAGTTTGCGCGCGCTAGTGCTGCCACGTCTCCGGAACCTTGCCAGGGCAGAGCTTTTACTTCTGGAGTTATGCCGCGCCATTCGACTCGGGCGGGGAGAAAGTGCGCCAGGCCCTGCTTTTCCTTCAGCGGCGCGCCCAGCCGCGCTTCGACGAGTGGCAAATGGCGCGCGGGTGCGCCGCTGAGCAGGTCGATCGTGGGCACTACGAACAGCTCGAACGTCACCATCGTGGAAACCGGGTTGCCGGGAAGTCCGAAGACGAAAGTGTCTCCGCATTTTCCGAACACGGCCGGCCTTCCGGGGCGGATCGCTACGGCGTCGAAATAAAACTCCGCACCCAAATCTTTCAGCACCGTTTCAACCAGGTCGTACTTCCCCATTGACACGCCGCCGGAAAGAACGAGCACGTCTTCTCGCAAGCCGCGGGAGATTTTCTCGCGGAGATCGTCGACGCGATCGGCGGCATTGCCCAGCAGAACGGGCTCGCCGCCCGCGAGCCGCACTTCCGCGGCAAGGGAAACGCTGTTGCTGTTGCGAATCTGAAACGCGCCGGGCTGCTGATCGATTGCAACCACTTCATCGCCGGTGGAGAGAATGGCGACGTGCGGCTTGTTGGCGCAGCGGAGTTGCGTTGCGCCGACTTGCGCGGCTAGTGCGAGCTCGGCATAGCCGAGACGTGTGCCGGGGGAAAGAATCGTCTCGCTTTGCTTGCCTTCGCTTCCGCTAGGAACGATGTTTTGTGCCGATTGCGCGGGGCGGTCGAAGCGCACGGCGGTGCCCTCGCGAGTGGTGTGTTCGATCATTACGACGGCATCGGCGTTGTCCGGCACTGCGGCGCCGGTCATGATTTGCACGCACGTGCCGGGAGCTAGTGGCTGGGCTACGGTGTCGCCCGCTTTTGTTTCGGCGACGCAGCGCAATATCGCACCGGGGGCGACTTCGGCGGCGCGGACGGCATAGCCATCGCGGGTGGAGCGATGGAATGGCGGGTAGTCGCGATCGGTTTTTATTTCTTCGGCTAGGACGAAACCCAGAGCGTCCCAGACGGTTAGGGTGGCTGTTGCGCGTGGACCTTTTGCTTTTTCTGCCTGGTCGATTACGGTGCGGCGGGCTTGCTCGTAGGTGAGCATTGTTGGTGAGTGTCTTAAATCAAAGGATCTTAAATTCAATACATCTTGCGGACCTGGGGCGCAATGTATTGCGCCCCTACTCTAGCCAACGAGCGAGCTGGGTTTCTTGCGGAACAATTGTTGCGTCACGTTCCGGGCCGGTGGAGATCATGCCGATTTCTACTTGCAGGAAATCGCCGATGAAGCGCATGTAATCTACCGCGGCTTTTGGCAATTTCGCGTTGTCTTTCAAGCCGTAGGTCGATTGGCACCAGCCTGAGAACGTTTTATATTCGGGCGTGACATGCTCGTACTCTTCGGCTAGCGCGGGCATTTCGTGAAGCGGCGAGCCTTTGTATTTGTAGCCGACGCAGACTTGAATTTCGCGTTGGGTATCGAAGACGTCGAGCTTGGTGACCACTAGCGAATCGATGCCGTTGAGCATCTTCGCGTAACGCAGCACGGCAAGGTCGAGCCAGCCGCAGCGTCTTGGGCGTCCGGTGACCGCTCCGAATTCCTTGCCGCGCTCGCGAACTTCGCGGGCTTCGAGGTCGGGCATTTCGGTGGGAAAGGGCCCACCGCCGACGCGCGTGGTGTACGCCTTGGAGACACCGAGGACGTGCTTGATTCTCGTTGGCGGGACGCCGACGCCAGTGGTGGCGCCGCCGGAGATGGCGCTGGAAGACGTGACATAGGGATAGGTGCCGTGATCGATGTCCAGCATGGTGCCTTGCGCGCCCTCGAAGAGGACGGACTTGCCTTCGTCGAGAGCGCGGTTGACAAGCTCGGCGGTGTCGCAGATGTAGGCGCGAATTTTTTCGCCGAGGCGCAGGGTTTCCTCGACTTCATGGGAAAAATCGATGTCCGCGCCGTAGGCTCCTTTTGCGAGGCGGTTTTTTTCGTCGACAACGCGCGCGGCCTTTTCGCGGAACGACGCAGGATCGAGCAGGTCGCAGACGCGCAAGCCGCGGCGGGCCATTTTGTCTTCGTAGGCGGGGCCAATGCCGCGCGACGTCGTGCCAATTTTATTTGCGCCGCGAGCGCTTTCGGCGGCGCGGTCTAGTTCGCGATGATATGGAAAGATTAAGTGGGCGCGATTGCTTAGGTGTAGGCGGCCCTTTACGTCGACGCCAGCTTTTGCCAGCGTCTCAATTTCGGCGACGAGGGCGGCGGGATCGACTACGACGCCGGTGCCGATGACTGCTTGCTGCTTGGGGCGCAGGATGCCGCAGGGGATAAGCTGCAGGACGAAACGATCTTTGCCGATGATGACGGTGTGGCCGGCGTTATGGCCGCCGGCGACGCGCGCGATATAGTCAAAAGCGCCGGCCAGATAATCGACGACTTTGCCTTTGCCCTCGTCGCCCCACTGCGCGCCGACCACCACGACCGATTTCATGCAGTGCCCTCGCTTGCACACATGTGCCACCCGCACACTTCCCTCAGCGGTTCTGAGAAGGAAATGTCAGGTGGGAATTACAAGAAAACTACAGAATCAACATCGTACGCTGTGCTTGGTTTGGGTGCAAGCGTGGGCAGCCAGGCAAAAGATTTCAACACAGAGAACGCAGAGGCCGGAGCACCCTTCGAGGCTCAGGGTACACAGAGGTCGCGGAGAAGAGAAAGCCTAGCGCCGTAAACCGCCTAGTTGCTCGTAGCGATAGCAGGTTACGGCGTGGTCGTTGACCAGGCCGGTGGCTTGCATCAGCGCGTAGCAGATTGTGGAGCCGACGAAGCGGAAGCCGCGCTTGGCCAAATCTTTGCTCAGGGTGTCGGAGGTTTTCGTTCGCGCAGGAAGTTTGCGCTTCCAGGCGTTCTGCTTGGGCTTTCCGTCCGTAAATCGCCAAATATAATTGTCGAAGCTGCCGAATTCTTGCTGCACTTTCAGGAAAGCTTGCGCGTTGCTGATGGTGGCTGCGATTTTGAGGCGATTGCGGATGATGCCGGGATCGGCGAGCAACTGTTTCACTTTCTTCGCGTCGTAGCGCGCGACCTTCTGCGGATCGAAGCCATCCATCACTTCGCGATAGCGCTGGCGCTTGCGGAGCACGGTGTCCCAGCTCAGACCCGCTTGCGCGCCTTCCAGAATGAGCAACTCGAACCACTTGCGGTCGTCGTGCAGGGGCACGCCCCACTCTTCGTCGTGATAGGGAATGTTGTATTCATTGCTGGCCCAACGGCAGCGAACGAGTTTTTCTGAAGGGGAGGCCATCTGCGGTTTATACCAGAAAAGATGCTTGCGCGGAATTCTCAGAACGACAACGAGCGCGGGCCCAAAGAAAAAGGGCGTGCCATGAAGGCACGCCCTTTGAAAATTCAACCCCCGTTAATTCCCGCCTCGCCCGAACGCGGATTACGCGCTGGGTGCGGCCGGTGTAGCCGGTGTCGGTGCGGTCGGTGCGAAGTGGCGCTCGAGCGCCTTGGTGATCTGCTCTTTCGGAACGGCGCCGACGATCTGCTCGACCACTTGGCCATTCTTGAAAACGAGAAGAGTGGGAATGCCGCGAATGTTGTAGCGGCCGGCGGAATTCATAGCCTCATCGACGTTGAGCTTGGTGACCTTGAGCTTGCCCGCGTAATCGTGCGCGATTTCCGCGACGGTGGGCGCCAACATGTGACACGGGCGGCACCATTCCGCCCAAAAGTCGACCATGACGGGTTGCGCGTTACTTGCCGTCAAAACTTCAACTTCGAAGTTTCCATCGTTCACTGCCTGGATGCTATTGTCAGCCATGTGGTTTGTCCTTAAGGGCTTACCGAAGCAAGCGCCTTCTTCCCTTCTTGACCAGTTTAATTAGATGTTGCAACAGGCTTTTGGTTTCTTGGAGCGGGAGCCGCTTGAACTGGCTCGGGTATCGCCGGCAAGCCCCGTGCATTGCGCGCCGCGGCGTAAACTTTAACGTATTCCACCGCGGAGCCTTTCCAAGAAAAATCCTTCGCCATACCGTTCAATTGAATGCGGCGCCAAATGCGCTCATCCATGAAGAGATGCAGCGCTTGGCGCACACTACGAATCATCGCGGCGCCTGTATACTCGGCAAATTTGAAGCCTGTTCCGGTGCCGTGCTCGATGTCAAACGCTTCAATCGTATCATCAAGCCCTCCGGTGGCCCTCACAATCGGCACGGTACCGTACCTTAGACTATAGATCTGGTTCAAGCCGCAGGGCTCGTAGCGCGAGGGCATGAGAAACATGTCGGCGCCGGCTTCGATTTTGTGCGCGACGGCGTTGTCGTAGGCGATTTTCACACCAACGCGTCCGGGATATGCCGCAGCCAGCGCGCGGAAAAGCTCTTCGTATTTGCGGTCGCCGCTGCCGAGCACGACCAACAGCAAGTCTTCGTGCATCAGTTCATGAGCTTTTTCCGCGATGAGATCGAATCCTTTTTGGTCGGCGAACCTCGAAACAATGCCGATAATAGGCTTGGCCGAATATTCGGTGGGCAAGCCAAACAGTTCCATTAGCGCTTGCTTGCAGGCTTGCTTGCCGGTTAGATCTTTCGCGGAATATTTTGCGGCGATGAACTTATCTTTTTCCGGGCTCCAGAGCGTGTAGTCGACGCCGTTCAGAATGCCAACTAGCCGGTCGGCGCGGCCACGGACGACCCCGTCCAATCCATAGCCGTACTCTCGCGTTTGAATTTCCTGCGCATATTTGCGGCTGACGGTGGTGAGGTAATCGGAGAAGATCAGTCCACCCTTAAGAAAATTTACGCTGCCAAAAAATTCGATGCCGGCGGGATGAAAGACTCCGGCGGGAATGCCCGTGCGGTCCAGTACTTCCCTGCCGAAGAGCCCGTGATAGCCCATGTTGTGAATGGTGAAGACCACCGGGATGTCTCGCACCAGAGGATCATCACCGTAGGAAGTTCGCAACAGAACGGGCACCAGCGCAGACTGCCAATCGTGGCAATGAATTACGTCCGGGCGCCAGACATGCTTGGCGATTTCGATGGCGGCGCGGCTGAACTCGCTGTAGCGCTCGGCGTTGTCGGGGTAATCGCCGGCGGGACCGCCGTAGAGATCGTCGCGATCGAAGTAGGCGGGGTCGTCGACGAAAAAATAGCGCACTCCATTGATCACAGTGCCATCCGCAATGGATGGAAAGCGGAGGCGCGTGCCTCCCATCGGAATCGTCACGCTGGGCACCACGACGGAACTAGTTTTTGTTCCGCGATAGCGTGGCAACACAACCGCGATCTCGTGTCCGAGACCGACTAATGCTTTGGGCAACGCTTCGACCACGTCCGCGAGGCCGCCGGTCTTGGAAAAGGGCAAGCCTTCCGATGCCACGAAAAGAATTCGCACTGTGCTCCCAAAGAGAGAATGAGAAATAACGCT
>Ga0137418_10004519_pt1 | contig 12771 bp, 13 predicted proteins | sample CZODoug3_1_2_16f_FD_122242 | JGI IMG/M metagenome (GOLD analysis project Ga0137418, IMG submission 122242) | Vadose zone soil fungal communities from Angelo Coast Range Reserve, California, USA - CZODoug3_1_2_16fungal (Hybrid Assembly) | ecosystem: Environmental > Terrestrial > Soil > Vadose...
GGACTTCTTTCCGTCGCGCATTGCAACTGGATCATTCCAATGACGTTGCACGCGCTAGATTGGTGGACCTCTATTACTCCAGGAAGGATTACGGGGCGGTGGTTAGCCTCTTTGAAGATGCGGGAGTGACCGGATCGACGGACTCGTACACGCTAGTCCGAATTGCGGCCAGTTTGCGAGGAACTGGAAAGACCGACCGAGCCATTTCTTTGTTGGAGAAAGCTCTGAATGCTCGGCCGAACGATGGGACATTGAACTTGGCGCTCGCCGAGTACTACAACCGGATGGGTAATTCGCAGAAGGCTGCTGAACTGGCGGAAAAAGGCAAGGCACATCTGACGGCAGAGCCAAGCCAGCCCAACCAATAGCGCCGTCAGGCCTTCCTTACCTTTTCTAATATATACTCCAAGAAATTGAAACTAAACCGCTTCAAATCCTCAGCTTTAGCCTTCGTAGCTTAATGTAAATTGCTTAGGCTGAACACCTTACAAATTCCCGACTCGAAGCACCAATTTGGAAGGCTCAGTGCAAGCATGCGCATGAATCCGCGCAGATTTTGGGGTGGGCGCTTGCTTTTTGGGGCAATCGGCCGCGTTGACATACCCGCAGCTTAATCGGTCCTATCTAGATCCTGTTCCTCGAAGGGAGTTACTTAAAGCTATGATAAGAAAGTATTTGTTTAGCGCCATGGCGCTCATGGTCAGCGCAGGTTTCTTCGTAGCCAAGGCACAAGACAAGGGGTCCGCACGCGGCAATCTCAGCGGTGTCGTTTACGACGCCTCCAAGGGCACGGTTGCGGGCGCGCAGGTGACCATTACCGGTCCGATTGGCAGTCTGAGCCAAAATACCACCGAGCAAGGTACGTTTTTGTTCTCCACTTTGATCCCCGGGACCTACTCGGTCAAAGTACAGAAGACCGGTTTCAAGAGCGCCGAATTTAGGAATGTCGAAGTTCTGATCAACAAGACCACCAGTATCGAAGCGATTCTCGAAACCGGAGAAGTTAGCCAGATCGTCGAGGTGACTGCGGCAAGCGTGACAGTAGACACTTCCTCCTCGGCCGTCGGCGCGGACCTTGCGGATACTTTTTACCAGAACATTCCGGTAGGGCGCGGCGTGGCCAGCCTCTTTTATCTGAGCCCTGGCGCTGTGGATGGACTCCAGACTGGCAGCAACAACCCTTCGATTTCCGGTTCCAGCGGATTGGAAAATGCCTATGTCGCTGATGGTGTCTCGATCAACGATCCAGCGTTCGGCGGACTTGGTGTCTGGGCGCGCAGCTACGGCGCTCTCGGCTCTGGGATTAACCTCTCCTTCGTCAAGGAAGTACAGGTCAAGACCGGCGGTTTTGAGCCCCAATACGGGCATGCCAGCGGCGGTATCGTGCAGATTGTTACCAAGTCCGGCGGCACAAAGACATACGGCGAGGTGGCTGGATTCTTCAAAGCCAGGGGCATGCAAGCCACACCGGCCAACGCGGACGATTTCCAAACACAAACGCTCTTTGGTCGCCGTTTGGGAACTGCTTCCTACGAAGGCAGCGCTGAACTTGGTGGCTACGTCCCCTTGCCAGGTCTGAAAAAACATCTGTTTTATTTCGGCAATTTCAATCCCGTCTTCAACAACCAGTATGTAGCTCCGGCAGTCGGCTCAGGTCTCTTTAGCGTTGACCACGGTGAAGTGAATCGCCGCACCAATTCTTACGACTATGCCGGTAAATTAACGTTCAAGATTAACGATCGGCACACCGTCGAGTCCTCGGTATTCGGCGATCCATCGCACACCAACCACGTTCCGTGGTCTACCCTGAATGCGACGGACACTTCTGTAAACTCAAAATGGGATTTCGGCACACGGAACTGGGCAGTACGCTATGACGGTGCTGTAAGCACCACATGGCTTGTGGATGCAGCTTTCACGTGGAGCTGGAACCACTTCACGGAGACGCCTGCGGCGGACGTCACCCAAATAGTGGATTCCACTCTGCTGGGCGGCAACGGTGTGTTCAATGGCCAAGGTTTCGGCTTCCTTGAGCCTTACGATTCCAACACGCGGAGTATCTCGTTCGACAGCTCGAAGACGTTTCATTTTATCGGCCAACACACGCTGAGTGTCGGCTACACCTGGCAATTCCCTGTGTACAACGACACCACAAAATATTCAGGCGTGGTGTTTCCTCTTCCGCAATCCAATGCCTCCGGGGGTGATCCTGGCTATGACACTGCAACCAACCCGACCGTAGCTGGCAAGAATACCAATGCCGGTCTCACGCTTGAGACGATCAGTGCATTGGGAGCCTCGGCCGCAAACTGCACACTCTGCCCCTACATGGCAGACCCGAGCAACCCTGGTACACCGCAGCAAGTGGTCCTGGTGCAATCCAGAGGGCGGTTTGACGGGGGAGTCACCAAAAGCAGCGGAAAGTATCATGCGGCGTATGTAAACGATTCCTGGGAGTTCAGTAAGTACGCGACCCTCAATGTTGGTCTGCGCTGGGAACAACAGCGTCTGACTGGGAACGTGGCACAGAAGCTTTTCAACGACATGTGGTCGCCCCGCGTAGGTTTCATCGTCGATCCCAAGGGCGACCGCAAGTCGAAAATCTACGCCAACTACGGTCGCTACGCATTCGTTCTGCCGTTGGACGCTGCTCTTCGCGCGCTCAGCTCGGAAGACGATGTGCTCGGCGCTTATTGGGCCCCGGGTTCTACCACCACCGGATGCCCTTCGGGCACGCCTGCTGGTGCCCCTTGCGTGGTGACAAATTCGGACGGAAGTCCCAATTACTCGGCCTTCTTCGTGCCCGATGCAGGTCACCTGCTTAACCAAGCCTCAGGGGGTATAAACAACGCGGTGAACGTCGGCATCAGCGGCGGCGAACCCTTCCAGCCAGGCATTCGCATGGAATATACCGATGAGTTCGTCGTCGGCGCTCAGCATGAGTTCCGCGGCGGAATCGTGGTCAGCGCCCGGTACATCGACCGGCGCCTAAAGCGCGTGATCGAGGACGAGGGCGGCATCTCCGTCGAACAGTTCAACGCCTTGGCCGCAAATGGCGGCGGCTTGAACTACTTCATCGGCAACCCGAACTCGAAATCTGACATTTTCGTGAATCCCAATGAGCAAACATTTGCCGCCGTTGATGAAGGGCTATCGCCATGTCCTGCATTCGGCGGCGAGAAGGAGGGCGCATTTGACTGCGCCCTGAGGACCGCTATAAACAACCCGTCGGCCTTAAACGCGAAGAACTTGGAGACTAACTTCGGCTTCCCGGCCGCTTGCATCGACACCAACAACCAGCCCACACCGTTTGTGGCTCCAAACGTGGGCACGACATTTGGCAAGACGTTGGGCAGCGCCTGTTTCCCGTCGGTGAATACGCCATCCGCCGGCTGGCTGGTCCCCAACCCGGACTATAACGCGGCTACGAACCCGCAAGCTCCCGCATTCATCCCCAGGAGTGGCGTTCTATTCGGCGGAGAATTCCAGCCAGACGGTAAGCCGGACACCTACAAGGACCCGAAGCGCGAGTACCAGGCCGTGGAACTCGAAGTCAATAAGGCCTTCAGTCACAATTGGGCTCTCGTTGCGAACTGGCGGATAGCCCGTCTCAAAGGCAACTACGAAGGGGCGTTCCGCAATGACAACAACCAGGCCGATCCGGGCATTAGCTCTCTTTTTGACCTGACCGAGGGCGCGTTCGGATTGCTCGGACAGCAGCAGGGCATTGGTCCGCTGAACACCGACCGCCGGCATGTCGTAAACGTGTATTCCACGTATGTCCTGGACAAGAGCAAACTGAAGGGCCTGGTGCTTGGTTCGGGTGTCCGTGTTCAGTCGGGCGTGCCTCTTACCACGTTAGTGGCTCAACAGGCTTACCAAAACGCCGGAGAGGTACCGATCAATGGGCGCGGCGACCTTGGTCGCGCACCTGTAACAGGAACCGTCGACGCCCACATCGAATACCCCTGGAAGATAAACGAACGCATGACCCTGAAGTTTGGGTTTGATGCATTCAACATCGCCAATTCCAAGCGCCCCACGCTATTCAACCAGAACGCCGATCAGAACTTTGGAGTTCCTAACCCGGACTTCCAGAAGCCCTTTGCAACTCTGGGTCTGAACAACTATTTCTTCACCCAGCCATTTAGCTCGCGGGCAAGCCTTCGCCTCGTCTTCTGAAATACCGAGGCCGATAAGCTAAAGGAGGGCGCCGACGCGCTCTCCTTTTTTACTTTATGAAATGTTTCGCCCTGATTGTCTTAACCGCGACGCCCTTCCTGCTCACTGATTCGCCTCTCTTCGCTCAGCGCGTCTATTCCTCCGGTCAAATCGACGTACAGATACGCAACCCGGATGGCTCGCCTGCCCGCCGGGGCATTCACGTTTTGCTTGAGTCGGGCGAGGGTGGAGTTGTAGACGATTGCCGAACCATTGAGAAAGGCAAATGCACATTCACCGTCGTCACGGGCATTTACGTTGTTCGGCTTAACGAAACCGGATATCGGCCGCTGAGCGTCCGCGTTGAGCTGACCGGCATTACGCGGCAATTTGTAATGATCGATTTGAAGCCGCTGGAGGATAGGGCGCCCGCTGTCCCTGTCCGCAAAGAGAAACTTGGCACGCAAGTTCCGGTCTTGGAGCTGAATGTGCCGGACAAGGCCAGGCAGGAATTCGAGCTAGGCCAGAAGTCCCTCGAAGAGCGCCAATTAGACGAAGGCATTCTGCACTTGCACAACGCGCTCTCAATTTATGATTCGTTTCCGCAGGCGCACCTGCTCCTAGGCTCCGCCTACCTCGAGCAAAAGAAATGGACGCAAGCGCAGACTTCGCTGGAGACCGCCATCCGACTGAATCCCAAGCTGGCCGAGGCCTATTTAGAATTGGGCGCAGTCTTCAATCAATTGCGTGAATATCCCAAGGCAGAAACTGCATTGACGCACGGTCTGGATCTAAATCCTGACTCGCCCATGGGCCACTATGAACTTGCTAAAGCACAGTGGGCATCAGGACGGTGGCAAGATGCGGCACCCCACGCGGCGGAGGCCGTCGCCGCTATGCCCGATTTGGCGGCCGCGCATGTTCTGCTCGCTAATATTCTGCTGCGTAAGCAGGATGTCGACGGAGCGTTGCGCGAGTATCAAAACTACCTGCGGCTGGACCCCAACGGGTCGATGGCGGCCGGAACGCGCGAGATGATTGAGAAGATAAAGATGTCCCGTAAGAAATAGGCTGTGCGATCGGGCTGTGCCAGTTCGTGAACCGCACTGTGAGCCGGCAATCGCTCGACCAGCGAACTTTCGGCGATATTCCGGCTTCTCCCCTGCGTATAGTAGGATGTGACCTCCGCTCTTACTCCTATGCCACGCGCGTCCACCATGCACCTCACTGAGGCTGTGTCTATCGCCACGTCCAGCCTGTGGGCACATAAGCTGCGTAGCGTGCTTACCCTGATCGGCGTGGTGATTGGGGTCACCTCCGTAATTGCCGTGGTCAGCTTGATCAACGGCGCGAACCAATACGTCGCCACGCGGGTTTTCCGGCTCGGCGCCGACGTTTTCGGCCTATCCAAGCAGCCGTCCATCATAACTAACGTCGACGATTTTCTGGAATTTCAGAAGCGCAAGCGCATCACGTATGAGGATTACGAAGCCGTTCGCGAGCTCTGCCAATCTTGCAAAGAGGTGGGGGCGGCACTAGGCGGGCGCGTGCAAACCAAAAGCGGGGTAAATTCGCTTACGGATACCAACCTGCGGGCGTGGACGCCGCAAATGGCCGAGCTCTACGACGTTGACCTGGTCGCTGGGCGGCATATCACCGAAACCGATCTGCGCAGCGCCGCGCCTGTGTGCGTCATCGGGCAAGACGTGGTCGAAAACTTGATGCCAGGAGTCGACCCTATTGGCAAAGAGGTCCGCTGGAACAATACGCCGTGCCAAGTAATCGGTATTGGCAAGAAGGAAGGCTCAGCGCTCGGCACCTCGCTCGACAACTGGATCATTTTGCCGCTGAACACTTACAAGAAAGAAAACGGGAACCAGCAGGATTCCCTGCGTGTGACCGTGCGCGCCGGTGCCGCGGCCAACATGCAAGCCAGCGTGGATGAAGTCCGCCAGATCATGCGCGGGCGCCACCATCTCGCCTACGGCACCAAGGACGATTTCGCGGTCGAGACCAGCGACTCGTTTCTGGAATTGTGGAAGAACATCAGCGGCACTTTCTTCGTGGTGACCATCGGCATCGCTTCCATTTCCCTGGTCGTCGGCGGCATCGTGATCATGAATATCATGCTGGTCTCCGTGACCGAGCGCACCCGTGAAATAGGCTTGCGCAAAGCCATCGGCGCACGCAGCGGCGACATTTTGCGGCAGTTCTTGATCGAATCTTCCACGATCGCTGTCATCGGCGGCGCGCTGGGCGTCTTTCTTGGAGTGCTGTTGGCCAAGGTGGTATCGTGGGTTTCCCCGCTGCCCAGCGCGGTGCAGCTTTGGTCAGTCCTCGGCGGACTGCTGGTGGCGCTCAGCGTCGGTTTATTTTTCGGCACATACCCGGCATCGAAAGCAGCGAAGCTCGATCCCGTCGATGCTCTAAGGTCGGAGTAACCAAGCGCAACCATGGCGACTCTTGACAAGACATTCCCGCAGACCGCCGCGCTTCCCATCCGCTCGCTGGTGCGGAAAGATGGCGCATCCGTATTTGGCGAAGAAGTGCTGCTGGCGCTCGATACTTTGCGGAAAAATCCGCTGCGGTCCGCACTAACAATTCTGGGCATCGTCATCGGAATCACCACCGTTATCACCGTCAGCGCAATGATCAACGGCCTGAACGACAACGTGCTGGCCGGGATTCGCGAACTCGGCTCGGACACTATCATCGCGTATCGGTTCCCCTGGGCCAGCCTTTCTCATCCACCCAGCGCCTGGTTCACACGCAAGGAACTCCAGCCGGAATGGGCGGAAGATATGGAAAAGCTGCCGCACATCGCTGCAGCTTCACCCTCGATGCGGATTTTCATGCCGCAGTTCGGATCCGGCACGGCAGATTTGCGCCGCGGCGTTTATCGCGCCAAAAACGTCATTCTGCAAGGAAATTCACCGTCCATCGAGCGCATCTTCGATATGAAAATCCAGTACGGCCGGGCGTTCGATCAAAACGATACGGACCATCGCACTCCGGTGGTCATGCTTGGCTATGACACCACCCGAATTCTTTTTCCGGCGGATCCGACGAAAAGCATCGGCCAGGAAGTCACATTAAACGGGCAACTGTTTACCGTCATTGGCACCATGGAGAAGCGCAAGCAAGGCATTTCCGGTGGCGCGAATCCTGAAGACAACATCGCCGTTATGCCGGTGACTACGCTGCGCAAGCTGTATCCCAACAAAAAAGATTACGTCATTTTTGCCAAGGCCTCCGACCCCAAAATGGTGGGCGAGGCGGTTGAGGAAATGCGCGAACTGCTGCGCCGCAAACGCCGCTTGACCAGCGAAAGGCCCGATGACTTCGCGCTGTTTACTTCCGACTATTTTCTCGATCTGTGGAATAAGATCAGCGGCCTGGTGTTTCTGCTGATGTTCGCGGTCGCTTCCGTGGGGCTCATTGTCGGTGGCATCGGCGTGATGAACATCATGCTAGTGAGCGTTACGGAACGCACGCGCGAAATCGGCGTGCGCAAAGCCATCGGCGCGCGGCGCAACAGCATCCTTGCGCAATTCCTGATCGAAGCCGTCACGCTTAGCGCCATCGGCGGCGTAATCGGTGTAATCTTCGGCTCTGGGCTAACGCTGCTCTTGCGTTACGGTCTTACCGTTCCCGCCACGCTTTCGTTTTTCTGGATCATCACCGCGCTGCTCATGTGCGCGCTGATCGGAATTGGTTTCGGTGTGTATCCAGCCTGGAAAGCGGCGCGCCTCGATCCCGTCGAAGCCCTAAGATATGAATAAATCCGAGTCGCCGACCGGCGTCTCAGGGCCGCAAGGCTCCCACGTACTCGGCATATCCCAGCTCTACGGCAGCGATATTCTTCGAGCTGAAACGCCACATCCACAATCCAAAAATTGCAAAAGGAATCCCAGCAATTGCAAGGATTACAGTGACTGTGAAAATGATGCCGCAAACGATCAAAATGATTGACAGAATTTTTAGGTTTTTGTTCGGTGCGAGCAGTTTCGCCTTCTGCGCGTAAAGGATATCGGGATCCTGCGACCCAGTGGCCTTCAGCGTTCCGATAACGCTCTGCTTATCTATCTTGGTAAATGGGTTTCCTCCGTCAGGCATCAATCCCATATAAATTTCCTCCTCGCTTCAGGATGGATCCACAACGTAAAATTCATTTCTTGCTGGCCTATGGTTGGTCAGGAACTTCCGAGGTAACGTACGCAGAGCATATGCCAGCAGCACCATTCTTTACAAGCTTCACGCACTGCTTGCACGACGGAGAACCCGCCTTGTACTTGTCACCGTTTCCCACTGTGCATAGACTCTGAGTCACATGGAAAATGGTTCAAAATTTCCAGCGACTCGCTGGTCAGTGCTTGAGGCCATCCGCGGCCGTGATCCCGCCGAGCAAACGCGCGCGCTCGATACTTTGTTCGCCGCCTATTGGAAGCCGGTCTACAAATACGTGCGGTTGCGATGGAACCGTCCGCCGGAAGACGCGCAGGACTTTACGCAAGGATTTTTCGCGGAAATGCTCGAGCGCGATCTTCTCGCCAAATACGACCCCCTGAAGAGCAAGCTGCGGACCTATCTCCGTCTTTGCGCGGACAGTTTTGTGATGAATCAGGACAAAGCGGCGCGTCGCCAGAAACGCGGTGGGAACGCACCGCACGTTGCCCTCGACTTTCAGGCTGCCGAAGACGAACTGGCCGGCACAACCATCGATCCCGCCTCTATTCCTTCTCCTGACTCACTCGAGGAATTCTTCGAGAAAGAATGGGTCCGCAGCTTGTTTGCTCTCGCGGTGGAAGATCTGCGTAAACTCTGCGCGGAACGTGAAAGAGACCGCACGTTTCGGCTGTTCGAAGACTATGACTTGTCCGGTGATCCGGACATTTCCTACGAGAAACTGGCGGCGGCATATTTGATTCCTGTCACCGACGTTACCAATGCACTTTCCTGGGCGCGCCGCGAATTTCGCAAATTCGCGCTCCAGCGGCTCCGCGAAATCTGCGGCACCGACGAAGAGTTCCATCGTGAAGCACGCGCTGTTTTCGGCTCGGATGCAGCATGAGATTTCTTTCCGACAAAGCGGTGGACCGCTTACGGCAGGCTGCCAACACGCCGGACCTCTCTGGAACGCGCTATCAGCTGCTGGAGCATGTGGCGCGCGGCGGCATGGGCACTATCTACGCCGCGCTGGACGAAACGTTGCACCGCCGCGTCGCGCTCAAAATCCTTGACGTTCCGGTCGCCGACGGTGACTTCGCGCGCCGCTTGAATCGCGAGGCTCGCGTGCTTGCGCTCCTCGAGCATCCCGGAATTGTTCCCGTGCATGATGTGGGCACGCTGAGCGACGGCCGCGTCTTCTACACCATGAAATTTGTCGAAGGCCAGCGCCTGGACAAACACATCGAAGCGGTCGCTTCTCTGCCGGATCGGCTCCGCTTGTTTCTTCGCATCTGCGACGCGGTGTCATTCGCCCACGCGCGCGGCGTTTTGCATCGCGACTTGAAGCCCGCCAACGTGATGGTCGGCGCCTTCGGTGAAGTCTTGGTGATGGACTGGGGGCTGGCTAAAATTTTGCGCGAGCAATCCGTGGACTTCGCTGAAGACAATCCCGAAGCGACCATCCTTCATACGCCGAATTCGGCTGGCCCTCTCGCAGACGCCACGCAGGCTACGCAGGTTACCGGGCAAGGCACGGTGCTAGGCACGCCCGGCTATATGTCGCCCGAACAATCCCGCGGAGACGTCGCCCACGTCGACGAACGCAGCGACATTTTCTCGCTCGGCATATTGCTCCGATTCCTCTCCGCTCCTCCCGCAACGCAGCCCAAACCGAACGACACATGGCGGCGAGACAAGGCGCTTGATGCTATCTGCGCGAAAGCCACAGAAACTGATCCAAGCAAGCGCTATGCAAGTGTCCCGGAATTATCCGCGGACGTATCTCGCTATCTGGACGGCTTGCCTGTTTCCGCCCGCAAAGAAACGATTTTCGACAAGACGGCTCGCTTCTACCGACGCCACACCACCGCTATCTTATTGATTGCAGCCTACTTAGTGATGCGGATCCTGCTCCTCATTTTTTCTCGCCGCTGACCTAAAGGAATTTTATCTTCCGTTGTAAAGAACAGTGAACCGGTAGAAAATCCCGGGCATCGGAGGAACCCTCGTGAACAAAGTTCTGCTGGGTTTATTGCTTGGAACCGTTCTCGGAGCGATCGACGGATTGACCGCATGGTTTACGCCGGCCGTGCGCGCCCAACTCGTGGGAATCGTCGTCGGCTCGACCGTCAAAGGAATCATTGCAGGAATTGCCATCGGCTTTTTTGCGCGAAAGGTGCACTCGCTGGGGCTGGGAATTTTATTCGGACTCGCCGTTGGATTTGTCCTGGCCTTCATCGTGGCGCAAATGCAGCATGGCTACTATTTCGAGATCATCCTGCCCGGCAGTATCGTGGGAATTATCGTCGGCTACGCAACACAACGTTACGGATCCGCACCCGCTAGCGTACCGGCACCCACGCGATAAAGCGGATAGGTTCAACGCAAAAACGCAAAGCGTTACACACAGGAGAAGAACTATGCCTCGAGTCGTACATTTTGAAATTCCCGCAGACGATCCACAACGAGCCGCGGCGTTCTACAAGAAAGCCTTCGGCTGGAAAATTGAAAAGTGGCCCGGGCCGATGGAGTACTGGATGGTGACCACTGGCACCGATGGCGCGCCGGGAATTAACGGTGGCCTGATGAAGAAAGGAGATGTCTCCACAACCACCAACACAATCGACGTCGAGTCCATCGAGAAAGCCGTTGCAGCGGTGACCAGTGCCGGAGGTAAGGAAATCATGCCGAAGACCGCTATTCCGACGGTCGGCTATTTCGCCTATTGCCACGATACCGAAGGGAATTTGTTCGGCGTGATGCAGCGCGACCCGAATGCCAAGTGAAGCTCCGGTGAGGTGGGAAATGACCCTGACTAAACCGATGCTCGGTCTGGCCGTTGGTGGAACGCTCGGCCTGCTGGACGGCCTCAGCGGTTTTCTTGAGCCCTCGTTGGCGCCGCTGATGGGCAGCGTCATTACCTTCTCGCTCCTGAAAGGCCTCGCTTCTGGCGTGTCCATCGGATACTTCTCGAAACGAGTCCATTCGATGCCGCTCGGAATTCTCGTCGGCGTCGTGATTGCCGCAGCCCTCAGCATGCTGCTGATTCTGAAAGCCGGCATCGCTTTGTTCTGGGACATTGTCCTTCCCGGCATGCTTCTCGGCGTGATCGTCGGGTTCGCCACGCAACGATTTGGAAGGCCACCGGCCGTTAGTTCCGCCACAAATACGGTTTCCGTTAGTCCAGGAAAGTTGCAGAAGTAAAAATATTACGAGGAGACACGCGATGAAAAAAGCTGCACAAATTCTGATGGCTGTTGTATTGGTGGCCGGGCTGGCAGGCTCGCGCCAGGTTGTCGCAGCGCCGGGCAGCGCAGAAGCGTTTGCCCAAATGAAGTCACTGGTGGGTCATTGGGAAGAACAAAAAACCACCGAGAATAAGTCTATGGTCGACATCGAGTTGACCGCCGGAGGAACTACCCTGCTGGAGAAATTCCATGTCGTCGAAGAGGGCAAACCGGTAGAAATGATCACCATGTATTATCTCGACGGCGGCCAAATCAAACTGACACATTACTGCATGGCCGGCAATCAGCCCACTATGCGCGGCTCTTACGCCCCAGATACCAAGACGCTCACCTTCGATTTCGAGAACGCAACGAATCTTAAGAGCGCGAACGACGGGCACATGCATCACGCCGTGTACAAATTCATCGACAACGATCATTTCCGGACCACTTGGACGTTCCAGAAAGATCAGAAGGATGCCTTCGCCGAAGACGTAATTTACGTGCGAAAGTAAAGACGCGCCGCGTTGAGCCAAAGTTAGCGCTGCCGACCGGGACAAGCGAACTTGCTTGTCCCATTTCTTTTGCGTCCGCGCTAGAATTGCGTCAGCGAGAAACCTTATGGCCGACGCGCGATTTGCGCCTTTGCAAGCACACAAGTACGTCAACCTGGAAACGCTCCGCAAGAATAAGCAGGGCGTTCGCACCCCGGTATGGTTTGGGGAAGAGCCGCCGCAGGGCACTCCAGAAAAGCTTTACGTTTACAGCACGGCGGATTCTGGCAAAGCCAAGCGCATCCGCAACAACGGCCGGGTCCGCGTGGCCCCCTGCGATATGCGCGGTAAGCTGCTAGGTGAATGGATCGAAGCCCGCGCTGAGATCGTCGACGGTCAGGAAGCGCAACGTGGCATGGAGCTGCTGAATAAGAAATACTTTCCTTGGAGGCAACTACTTGCGTTCTTTGCGCTTTTCTCACGCCAGGGACGCGTTGTGTTCGTGATTCGCCCCGCATAACGTAGGGGCGCAATCGTCAATTGGAAACTCGGAAGCCTACTGTTTAGCCTTGCCCTTGGTGTATTCTTTCGGAATTTCCTTCGCGTAAATCAGATGCAAAGTCAAAGTTTTCGTGCGTCCCGACCGCACCGTAACATTCTTCTCCCATTCGCTGAAAACGCCTTTGCCCGAAGCCCGCAAATCGTAGTTGTCCGAGCGCAAT
>Ga0137418_10004520_pt1 | contig 12770 bp, 7 predicted proteins | sample CZODoug3_1_2_16f_FD_122242 | JGI IMG/M metagenome (GOLD analysis project Ga0137418, IMG submission 122242) | Vadose zone soil fungal communities from Angelo Coast Range Reserve, California, USA - CZODoug3_1_2_16fungal (Hybrid Assembly) | ecosystem: Environmental > Terrestrial > Soil > Vadose...
GCTCGAATAATTCGCGACGAACAAGAATTTTCCGGTGCGGTCAAACGAAAGGTGGCAGGGATCTTCGCCCAGTGCGGGCAAGGAGTTCAGCAGGGTTAGCTTGCCGCTCTTCGGTTCCACGGAAAAGGCGCTGACGGTGCTGGCTTTTCCCGTTTCGTTCGCGGCATACAAAAATTTTCCGCTGGGATGCAGCACCACCCAGGACGGATCTTTGGTTTCTCCCGCCAATTCCAGCGCGGTCATTTTTCCGGTAGCCGCGTCAAACCGAAATTCGTAAATGCCTCTGCTCTCGGTTTTGTTGGTGTAGTTGCCAACGTACGCGATGAAGTGGGTCTTTGGAGAAGGTTCAGCTCCGCCGCGTCCGGCAACCAAAGCAAATGGCGTGATCAATACAATTGCAATTGAGAATAGACGTCGCAGGTTGTTCATGGCGCCGATAGTCTAACACCATGTTTGCCGGGATTGGCCAGGGGCAAAGAGAAATGAACGCGACAAAAAGTTTTGCCGCGTTGACCGTGATTTGCGCTACTTCTTTTCCTGTTCGTCTTCTTCCTGCAGCACCGCCGCAGCAGCGACCGAATCATCGCCATCGAGTTTGAGCAGCCGAACGCCCTGTGTGGAGCGGCCCGCCTCGCGAATCTCGTTTGCGTGCACACGGATTACTTTGCCGTGCTCGGTGATGATCATCACGTCGGATTCTTCGGTGACTTGCAGCGTGGAGACGACCGAGCCGTTACGGTCAGTGGTCTTCATGTTGGTTACACCCTTGCCGCCGCGCGAGGTGATGCGGTACTCCGCCAGCGGGGTGCGCTTGCCGTAGCCCTTTTCTGCGACAGTGAGCATAAGGGTTGTGAGTGAATCCTTGATCTGTTCGTTCTCCAACTCTTCGAGATTCTGCGTCTCGGTTTTGTGTTCTTTCCGGATGATTTCGAAGTCCGGATTAACCGCGTCCATGGAAACCACGTAGTCTTCGGTGTCCAGGTCCATGCCGTTCACGCCGCCAGCGTTGCGGTCCATCGCGCGCACTGCGGTTTCGCGGAACAGGATCGCCTGACCTTCGTGACTGGCCAGAAAAATCATCTGTTTGCCGTCGGTCAGCTTCGCGCCAATCAGTTCGTCCTTCGCCTCCAAAGTGATGGCGATAATGCCGGTCGAACGCGGATTGGAAAATTCCGCCAGCGTCGATTTTTTCACCGTGCCGTTTTTCGTAGCCAGGAAAACGAATTTGTCCGCGGCTTCCAGGTCTCGCGCCGCAACCAACGCTGTCAGTTTTTCGTCTTCCTGCAATTTCACCAGGCTGTTGATGGCTTTCCCGCGCGTCGCAGCCGCGGCTTCCGGCAATTCGTACACTTTCAGCCAATACACCCGGCCCTTGGACGTAAACAGCAAAATGTAACTGTGCGCCGACGCGATGAACAGGTGTTCGACGAAGTCCTCTTCCTTGGTTTTCGCTCCGATACGGCCTTTGCCGCCGCGCGATTGGTGGCGATACGTATCCGTCGAAGTCCGCTTGATGTACCCTGCGTGGCTCACGGTGATCAGCATCTCGGTGTCCGCGATCAAGTCTTCCAGCTTGATCTCGTCGACCTTGTCCACGATCTGCGTGCGGCGATCGTCGCCGAACGCTTTCTGCGCGTCGCGTAGTTCGGCGTTGATGACTGACTTCAATTTCTTTTCGCTGGCAAGAATCTCTTCCAGCTCCGCAATGCGCTCGCGAATCGACTTCAACTCTTTCAAGATTTCATCGACGGACAGTTGCGTCAGGCGATGCAGTTGCAATTCAAGAATGGCGTCGACTTGAACCGGGGTCAGCCCACCGGTGATCGCGCGCGCTGTTTCGCCTTCCACGCCGCCCAGTTTGTACTTGCGGCCGTCCAGCTTCACGCCTTCGATTTTTTTCTGCTTGCCGTCTTCGGTTATCGTTACGGTTTCTTCCGAGAAGAATTTCAGCAAATTCTCTTTGGCTTCGGCGCGGCCGGAAGACCCACGGATAATGCGAATGACTTCGTCCAGGTGATCCAGCGCGACCTGATAGCCGGTCAGGATATGTTCGCGTTCGCGGGCCTTGCGTAGATCAAATCGGGTGCGGCGCAGGACCACGTCGCGGCGATGCTCCAGGAACAGCCGGATGATTTCGATCATCCCCATCTCGCGCGGTTGTCCGCCGACGATGGCCAGCAGGATCATGTGAAACGATTCCTGCATCTGGGTGAACTTGAAAAGATTGTTAAGGATGAGCTGCGATTCTTCGCCGCGCTTCAGTTCAATCACGATGCGCATGCCGTCGCGATCGCTTTCGTCGCGCACGTCGCTGATGCCTTCGATCTTTTTGTTCTGGACCAACTCCGCGATCCGTTCGATCAAGCGCGACTTGTTCACCTGGTACGGAATTTCGGTGACCACGATATTTTCGCGGTCTTTTCCTGCGTCTTCGATTGCTGCTTTGGCACGCATAGTGAAGCTGCCACGGCCCGATTTGTAGGCCGCTTCAATTCCTTCGCGGCCGGCAATGTAGCCGCCGGTCGGAAAGTCCGGTCCGGGGACCAGCTTCAAAATATCCCGCAGCGAAGTATCCGGCTTTTCCAGCAGGAGCACCGCGGCTTCGATCACTTCGCGCAGATTGTGCGGCGGAATGTTGGTGGCCATGCCCACTGCAATGCCGCTCGCGCCGTTAACTAGAAGATTCGGCACCCGGGTCGGCATAACCGTCGGTTCTTTTTCGGTTTCGTCAAAATTCGGAGTGTGGTCGACGGTCTCTTTTTCGATGTCGGCCAGAAGCTCTTCCGCGATTTTAGATAGCCGCGCTTCGGTGTACCGCATCGCAGCGGGCATGTCGCCGTCCACCGAGCCGAAGTTGCCCTGCCCATCCACCAGCGGGTAACGCATGTTGAAGTCCTGCGCCATGCGCACCAATGCGTCGTACACCGGTGTATCGCCGTGCGGGTGATACTTGCCGAGCACTTCGCCGACGATCTTGGCGCACTTGCGGTAGCTCTTGGTGGAGGTCAGGCCCAGCTCGTACATGCCGAACAAAATTCGGCGATGCACGGGCTTCAGGCCGTCGCGGACATCCGGCAGCGCGCGGCCGATGATCACCGACATCGCGTAGTCCAGATAGGACTTCTTCATTTCCGCTTCGATGTCCACCGGTATTAAAATTGACTGATTCTGTTCGTCCGCCATTTCCCCTCGCTGAGTTGCCCTTCTTCGGGCGAAACCTGAATTCCGTGAATCTTGCCCACCTACAAAACTTTAGATAGCATCTTTGTATGACTTATCGTTTCTCCGCTCTGATCACCAAGGAAGATGGTTTGTACGTCGCGCGATGCCCTGAGCTGAGTGTCACCTCGCAAGGCAAAGACGTCGAATCGGCCCGCTCTAACTTGAGCGAAGCGATCGAACTCTACCTTGAGACCTGGGGCGCTCCCTCTTTCTGTAGTGCCGGGCTTTAGCCCGGCTATCGTCTCGTACGCTCAACGACCCACGCCTTCACGGTATCGAATGCGTCCGCGGCGTTGCTAAATCGCAGCGCGGCAAACTCCGCTTCGGCCGCCCGCAAAAATTCATCGCAGTCAGCCTGACCCGCAAACTCCACTGCAACACCACGCTCCGTGTCTGGAGTTGCGGTAGGCGCCGCACGAAATTCGCTTACGCTCAATCCACGCAGCCCCGGCAATGTCGTCCAGCCCAACTGGTAGATCATGCTGATTAAATATCCAGGTTGACCACGTCGAGCGCGTTTTCTTCAATGAACTTGCGGCGGTCCTCGACGTTTTCGCCCATCAGCGTGGTGAAAATCCTTTCGGCTTCGACCACGTCCTCGAGGCGTACCTTCAAGAGCGTGCGGGTTTCCGCGTTCATCGTGGTTTCCCACAATTGCGTCGGATTCATTTCGCCCAGCCCTTTGAATCGGGTGATGGTGAAATCTTTTTTCGCGTCTTCCATCACGTAGCCCAGTACTTCGCCGGCTTTTTCGCGAACCACCTTGTCTCCGTTGCGGGTGATGGTGAACGGTGGCTTGTTGAATTCATCGATTTGCTTGGCCAGCCCGCGCAGCCGCTTGTAATCCGCGGACGCGGCCAGCGCCCAGTTGATTTTTTGATTGTGCGGCGCGCCAAACTGAATTTCGTACAGGCTGTGAGTTTCGTCGAACACCACTTCCGCTTCGATTTTCAGCTTCAACTTTTCGATCTCTTTCAAAACTTTATCCAGAGATTTCTTCTCTTCGAAGTCGGTTTTCTTTTCCAGTGAGCTTTCGGCCATCACTTCCACCAGCCGCGGCTCTTTCAACCGGCGCGCCAGTTTTGCCGCCACCGCCTCATATTCCTGTACGTTCAACAGAAAGGTGGTCAGACTCGCGCCTTCCAAATTTACGCCTTCCTTGGCCTTGACCACATGGTCTTCGGTGGCGCGCTTCATCAGCTCACGCGCAAAATCGCGCTCGTCGCGGATGTACCGTTCGCTTTTCCCGCGTTTTACGCGGTACAGCGGCGGCTGCGCGATGTAAATGTGCCCGCGGTCGATCAACTCCTTCATGTGCCGGAAGAAAAAAGTCAGCAATAATGTGCGGATGTGCGAACCGTCGACGTCCGCGTCGGTCATCAGAATCACTTTGTGATACCGCAGTTTGCCGGCGTCGAAATCGTCCTTGCCGATGCCGGTGCCCAGCGCGGTGATGATGCAGCGAATTTCTTCGTGGCCCAGCATCTTGTCGTAGCGCGCTTTTTCGACGTTAAGAATTTTGCCCTTCAGCGGAAGGATGGCCTGATACTTGCGGTCGCGGCCTTGTTTCGCCGAACCACCGGCGGATTCGCCCTCAACCACAAACAGTTCGCAGCGTGCCGGATCGCGCTCCTGGCAATCGGCCAGTTTTCCCGGCAGGCCGCTGGAGTCCATGGCGGATTTGCGGCGGGTTAATTCGCGTGCTTTGCGCGCTGCTTCGCGCGCGCGTGCGGCGTCAATACATTTGCCGATGATGCGGCGCGCCACGGTGGAATGTTTGTCAAACCATTCGCCTAGTTTTTCGTTGACCAGTTGTTCGACGTCGCCCTTGATGTCGCTGTTCAACTTGCCCTTGGTCTGCCCTTCGAATTGCGGCTGCGGCAAACGCACGCTGACCACCGCCACCAGTCCTTCGCGTACATCGTCGCCGGTAATGCTCACTTCGTCTTTCTGTTCCTTCAGCATTCCGGCATTGGCCGCAAAATTATTGATGGTGCGGGTCAGCGCGGAGCGGAATCCGGAAAGGTGCGTGCCGCCGTCAACGGTATTGATGGTGTTGGCAAACGCGAAAACGTTTTCGCCGTAAGAGTCGTTGTACTGCAGCGCGATCTCGATCTCCACATTTCCCTTTTTTCCTTCCATGTAGATCGGCGAATCGTGCAGCGTGGTCTTGCCGCGGTTCAAATGCTTCACGAATTCCGCGATGCCGCCAGTGAAGCGGAATTCCGCGCTCTTCTCGGTGCGCTCATCGGTAAGGGTGATCTTTAACCCCTTGTTCAGGAATGCGTATTCGCGCAGGCGGGTGGCCAGTGTGTCGTAGCTGTAGGTGGTCTTTTCGAAAATGGAGGGATCGGCGTGAAACTTTACTTTGGTTCCGGTCTTGCGCGATTTTCCGGTCTGCTTCAGCTTCGATGTCGGCTTGCCTTTTTCGTAGGACTGCTCCCACACCGCGCCATCGCGCTGAATCTCCAACTCCAGAAAATCGGAAAGCGCATTGACCACCGAAACGCCCACGCCGTGTAGTCCACCGGAAACTTTGTAGGTGTCGCTATCAAACTTGCCGCCCGCATGCAGCACCGTTAAAACCACTTCCGCCGCGGGACGCTTTTCCGTCGCGTGCATGTCCACTGGAATGCCCCGCCCGTTGTCTACCACGGTGACCGAGTTGTCTTCGTGTACGGTGACATTCACTTCATCGGCGTAACCGGCCATCGCTTCATCGACGGAGTTATCGACAACCTCCCAGACCAGGTGATGCAAACCCATTTCGCCGGTCTACCCGATGTACATCGCCGGCCGCAAACGCACCGCTTCCAAGCCGCCTAGGACTTTGATTGATTTTGCATCGTATTGATGGCCGCCCGCTGGCTTGCCCGTCACCGGTTCTTTTTCTTTATCGCCCATGAACCCTCAACTTTCACCGAAACCAAAATCACAAATCGATTTCCAGTAGCAATGCGCTTCGCGCAAACATTGCCGCAGTCGCACGGCAAGCGCCGAAAAAATCATTCGTTAGTTCTGAAGCAAGATTGGCGTGCTGGGGAAAGAGTCTGAATTCGTCCCGTGCGGCCGCAAAACTTTTTGCTGAGCCGACGCCTTACCCTTTGACCGCCGGTGCTCCAAATCAGCGCCGCGGCTCGTAGGGTTCCCGCTTCATCCCGCCCCGCACACCGGGACGCGGCGAAGACTATTCCCCTGCGAAAAAATCCGCAGGTTCGTTTCTCCAGGAGTTGCAGCCTTTCGCTCCTGGCGCGGAACGAAAATGCGGGCTTGCTGGTCCTGGTGGACGTGCTCCAATGCGAATCGGAGCTTGTCGATTTGTAGGAATTTTCTGCGAATCGACAACCAAGAAATTATAGCCGAAGGGGGCGATTTTCTCAAGTCCCAAAGTTGTTCGCATTGGGCACTAAAGCATTTAGTTTCTATTGTTTACGACTATTCACGGTAGCCTGTGCAGCTTTTGTTGGCGGCGCCAACATTGAGTCAAATCCGATCGCTTTTCTCACGTCCCTGCCGGGGTCAGATCCGCATGGGCATGATGATGTAGCGGTAACGGTAGGACTCGTCGGCGAGTGGGCGCATCTGGCCGGCACTCTGTTCGTCTTTCAATTCGATGCTGATCGGCCCGTCAGCGGCGGCAGCCAGAAAATCCAAAACATAACTGGAGTTGAAGCCGATGGAAATCGGATCGCCCTGATATTCCTTGTCGATATTTTCTTTAGCTTCCCCGTATTCCGGGCTGGAAGCGGAAATTTCGATGCCTTCTTTGGACACCGCGAGTTTTACCGCGTGCGACCGCTGGTCGGCAAGTTGCGAAACGCGGCGCACCGCGTCGCTTAATTCCGCGCGGTCGATTACCACCGACTTATTGTTGTCGCGCGGCAGCACCGCTTCGTAATTCGGGAATTGTCCGGTCAGAATGCGCGAAATCAGCAGGCGGTGGCCGACCTGGAAAAACAGGTGGCTCTCATCTTTGGCAAAGTCCATCACCGCGTCGGAGCCCGAAACGCCGGAAAGTTTTTCGACTTCGTCCATCGCTTTCTTGGGGATCAGCACTTTCACTTCGCCGTTCAACCCGGTGAGCTTGTGATCGGTCTCCGCGAGCGCCAGGCGGTGACCGTCGGTGGCTACCATGGCCAGCGTGTCCGGCTTCAAAATTAGCAATCCGCCGTTCAGCGTGTAGCGTGACTCTTCCATGGAGATCGCAAACTTGGTCTTGGAAATTAAGCCTTCCAGCACCGCGGCTGAAATTTTCACTAAAATATGCGGCATGGCCGGGAGCGCTGGAAAATTCTCCTTGGCCATTCCAACGAGCTTATATTTTTTCTTATCGCTGACAATCTCCACCCAATGATTTTCCAGCAACTTGAACTTGATTTCGCCTTCCGGCAACAAGCGCACCAGTTCCAGTAGTTTCTTGGCGGGGATGGTTCCAGCGCCCTCTTTTCTTACTTTGGCCTCGCACGACGTGCGGATGCTCAATTCCAGATCGGTGGCGGTAATGGTCAACCGGCCGTCACGCGCTTCCACCAATAAGTTGGACAGAATAGGAATCGTGGTCTTACGTTCGACAACTCCCTGAGTGGTTGTCAATTCGTTCAGAAGCGCCGATTTGCTTACGCTGAATTCCATTGATTCACTTTCCTCGCGTGCCGTTCCGGTTGCCGACATTTTTGCCTTCCTCTTTCAGCTCAAGGCTTGCAAATACCAGCCCTGAAACCCTCGGGGGACGCCAATCCACTGCTGCGTACTTTACTCGCTTTTTGCGCCGGGCGAAAGCCTTACGAACAATCCTCACGAGTTCTCCCATGTGGAAATCATTGGAAAATCTCCCTCAAGACCGGCTTTCTACTTTGCGCCGTCGGACTCTTCAGCCCAGAAATGCACAGCCGCAACAATCACAGCCACAAAGCTGTTCTTTATTTGAATGAACTAGCTTTAACCCTTGTGATGATGATGAGCTCTGTGAATCTGTGGAAACTGTAATAACCACTATGCTCCCAGTTCGTTGCAACGATATCGAACTGTGAATCGATTGTGCTGATCGTGGATAAAACAACCACACAGAACAAGACGTTAATTATTCCCAAGATTCATCCAGGTATTTCAACAGGATTCCCGATACTTCTGCAAGCGTTCTGCACAGCCTGTTAGCAGCTTCCCGAAGGAATCGAAATCGAAATCAATACCGGCGTCGCACAAACAGGGATTTGGGAAAGTGAGCTGCATGGCGATTGCGGAAATTCGCCAGGTTGCGGCGGCGCACCACGCCATTCGCGTGAAATTTCCAACTTAAACTTTTACGATTGAACGACTACTGCAGGGCGTCCATCAACCGGGTGATGGTCCGGTTCAAATCCTTATCGGAGCGGCGCATCTCCTCGATTTTGTTGATCGAGTGCAGCACCGTGGTGTGATGTTTTCCGCCAAATTGCCGGCCAATCTCGGGCAAAGATGCGGTGGTCAGCTGTTTCACGATATACATGGCCACCTGGCGCGGGAAAGCGATGGCGCGGGTGTTGCTGCGGACTTTCAAGTCCTGCTCGCGCAAATTGAAATGTTCACTCACCCGTTTCTGAATCAAATCAATGGTTACGCGCTTCTCCTGGGAGGCGATGATGTTGCGCAACACCTGCTGGGCGGTGGCTAATGAAACCGTGGCGCCGGTCAGCGAGGCGTAAGCCATCAGCCGTGTAAGTGCTCCCTCCAGCTCGCGCACGTTGGATTTGATTGCCCGCGCAATGTATTCAGCTACTTCGTCGGGAAGCCCAAATCGGTCGTTCTCCGCTTTCTTTTGCAGAATCGCAATCTTGGTTTCCAGGTCTGGCGGCTGAATGTCCGCGATCAAGCCCCACTCAAACCGCGAGCGCAGCCGTTCTTCGATGGAATTAATGTCTTTAGGCAGGCAGTCCGACGAAATAACGATCTGTTTGTGCTGTTCGTATAGCGCGTTAAAAGTGTGAAAGAACTCTTCCTGAGTCCGTTCTTTTCCGGCGATGAACTGGATGTCGTCCACCAGAAGCACGTCCACGGTGTGAAAGCGTTCGCGGAAGCTGAACATTTTGTCAAAGCGCAGTGAATTGATCACTTCGATGGTGAATTTCTCGGCGCTCACGTAGCTTAGCCGTGCCGCGGGATTGCGTTGCTTGATGGTGTGCCCAATGGCATGCATCAAGTGAGTCTTGCCCATGCCCACTCCGCCATAAAGAAACAGCGGGTTGTAGGCCTTCGATGGCTGCTCGGCTACTGCGCGTGAGGCCGCATGAGCAAACTCGTTGGACTTGCCGACCACGAAGGAATCAAAGGTGTAACGGTTGTTCAGTTGGTGGTCGCTGCTTTCAAAATCCAGCCTGGACTGCTTTATGGCCGCGGGCGTCGCCGTTACTGGTGCGATGGTCGCCGGCTCCTCTTCCGTGCAGACATATTGCACCCGCATATTCGGAACGCCCAACTCGTGGAAAACCGCTTTCACGATTTCCCCATAGGTACGCGTCAGGACCTGGCGAAACACCGTGCTCGGAATTTGCACGAAGATTACGTCGGTTTCGCCGCGGCTTAACCGGGTCGGCTGGAACCAGGTGGTAAAGGTGTTGATACTGACGCGGGACTTCACACGTTCCAGGAATTTATCCCAGAAGTTCACCGCTTCGCGCTCTTTGCTAAGTTGAATCGCTGTCGTCATTTGAACAAAAACCCAAGCCCTTGCTATTTCCACAGATGTGTAAATCCTGTGGAAAGACGTATACCGTATTATTTTACTGCCCTCTTGTAGTACTTTTTGGTGCGGGAAGGCTGTCCGAGCGCGAACACTACCATGCCCCTATCTTTCGCGCACGTCTATTTTTTTCCGTCTCTCGACCGCCGAACCGCCTTTGCGTCAGCGCGGGATTCTCTCCGATTGATACGAAGTGGGCAAGCAAAAAGAATGGCAGCGCACGTGCCCTCGTTCACACAGCATACACAACTTTTCCACAGGCTGCAAAATCACGCGACGTAACACCGCGCGGCTCGCAACTCCATGCATTCGCTGAGGAAAGAACTCTCGTGGCGCTGATGCTCGAGGTATAGCACCGCCATAATCGGCAAAAACTCATCCGCCAGAGCTGTGGAAAAATCGTTTATTTGACAATTTTTTGCATGGTTCGCAGCTCACTCTTTTTTTTCTTCACGATTCTCCAGCTTGTTTTTCCGCGCCGCCGGCCAAATTTATTTCTGTTTTGTGTCTAGCCGCTCGAATTCGTAAATTCCAGCCGGATCGCCGCCGATGATCAGCCGGTCTTTTTCCACCACGATGGCCACCGCGTCCAGCCGGGTGTCTTTCGGCGTATACAAGCGGAATGTCGCGCGCCGGTTTCCTTCTTTGTCAAACCGCAGCAACATATTTCCGATCGCGATCCACACTTCGCCGGTTGCTTTCTCCACTCCCATCGCGGTCATCACTTGCTTGAAGCGCGGTGCATCACCGCGGCGTTCTTGACTGGCAATTTCGCGCCGCATCGCCGCGGCTTCCGGCATCGCGTCCAGTGCCGTGTATTGCACCTCTCCGCCGCCGTAGCCAAACCGGTCAAATTGCCGCACCGTGGGCTCGGGAAAATATTTGAATCCGTAATACAAGTGCCCCGCTGCATCAGTCGAAAGTTCGCCAAGACTTAAGAACCGGTTCAGCTCGCGCCGCTCGGTAAATGTCTCCGGATTCCCAAACTCGCGCACCAGCCGTCCTTCTTTGTTGAAAACCGTCACCAGGTTTTCTTTCTGCATGGTCCCGACTGCGACTTCGCCCTCGGGCAGCGCCGCCACCGCCATCGGCGCCGTAACTGCTATGGTGCGCAGGTGCTTACCGTCATTTGAATAGACCTGAACCAGGTTCGCGGCGCGGTCTGCAATGTAAATTGTGCCATCGCCAGCAACATCGAAATCTTCGCCGAATTCCACCAGGATTTCGCCCGAAGCCTTCGCTTCGGCCAGGGCCGCAGCCGGCAGTCCCGAGGCTTCGCGCATCGTCAGCAGCCGCCTCGCTTCCGGCGAATAAACCACCAGCCCTGGCGACGGCGACGCCAGCACGTAAATTTTCCCATCCGCGCCTTCGCGGATCTGTTTCAGCCCGGGTCCCACCGGCGCGAACAGCCGGCGTTTTGCCACCAGGTCGGCATCGATCTGCGCGGTTGCTGCTCCTGCCGCGCTCAATAACAGACACATCACCGCAAGAATTTTCACGACTGGGCCCACTCCTATTTCCTCTTCGTTTGATGAAACTGCACTTGTGAGACTACCGGTTAAGCCTTTTGGTTGCTTGCGGTTGCCTCAATTTGCGTTCGCAACGCTGATCAGGCACGGCAATGCCAGATTCCGCGAGGGCTTGCAATCAATCCATGCGCAAACGCAGTCGTTCGATGCTTCGCGCCTTCAGCCGCCCAGCGCTGTTTCGCGGGCCTTCATCATCGGTCTCGATCAATACCGCGTTCAGTTGCAGATCGCCCTGCGCCACTTCGAACCGCGTCGGCAGCCCATCCAGAAATTTCTTGATGATCGCCGTCTTGTCCATTCCAATCACTCCGGCATGCGGCCCGGTCATTCCCACATCAGTGATGAACGCCGTGCCCTCCGGCAGAACGTGCTCATCCGCGGTCGCCACGTGCGTGTGCGTACCAACCACAGCCGTGGCACGCCCATCCACGTACCAGCCCATCGCAATTTTTTCGCTGGTGGTTTCCGCGTGCACATCCACCAGCACAAACGCCACGTCGGCAAACAACGTTGCCAGTAACTCATCCACTTTCTTGAACGGGTCGTCGATCGCCGGCAAAAAAACGCGCCCCTGAACATTGATCACCGCGTATTTCACGCCGTTCTTTGCGGTTCCCACGTACATCCCACTGCCGGGGCTGCCGTCCGGAAAATTCGCCGGCCTCAGTAACCGCGCCTCGTGCGGCATAAACTCCATAATCTCGCGCCGGTCCCAGCTGTGATTGCCTCCGCTGATCACTTCCACGCCGCAGCCCAGCAACTCATCCACAATTTTCGGCGTAATCCCGAATCCCGAAGCGGAGTTTTCCCCGTTGGCGATCACCAGATCGATCTTTTTTTGCGACACCAGGTCCGCCAGCCGTTCGCGCACAATTTCGCGCCCCGGCGATCCCACGATGTCTCCAATGAAAAGTACGCGCATAGAAGAAGTAATCAGCCTAAGTAATCAGTGATCAGTAAAATCTGCGTCTCCAGGACTGACCAAGGCCAGCCGCCCGGACAGTCTTCGAGCACAAATCAGGATAGCAAGAGCATCAAGCATCAGAGAAATTCGCTTTGCTGGGAGTTTCTTTGCCTGAAAACGGATTTCTGGTAACTGCGAACTAAAAAAAGGAGCGGACTGCTAGGCCGTGGAGAACTAGGCCGTGAACCTCCGAATTAGGTGGGCACCACGAGCCAACCATTAGGCTTTCCTGCCCCGCTCACGCGCCTCTTGATGAAAGCGCGCCAGCGGGACAGGCCGTGCACACAGGCTGTCTGTCCGCAGCACCCCAGAGATTCATTACGGTTCAAACGGCTTTCGC
>Ga0137418_10004525_pt1 | contig 12762 bp, 10 predicted proteins | sample CZODoug3_1_2_16f_FD_122242 | JGI IMG/M metagenome (GOLD analysis project Ga0137418, IMG submission 122242) | Vadose zone soil fungal communities from Angelo Coast Range Reserve, California, USA - CZODoug3_1_2_16fungal (Hybrid Assembly) | ecosystem: Environmental > Terrestrial > Soil > Vadose...
ATCCGGGGGTCCGGCTTGTATGCCCGCACCTCCTCGGCGCAGATCCAGCCGTCGAGCGCAAACCCCAGCTGCTCCTCGACTTGCGCGCGGTGGGCGAGGTCGCTGTTGGTGATCGCCGCGCAGGGTGCCACCGCGCGCAACCGCCGCAATCCATTCGCGGAATCCGGAAACAGCGGCCAGGCACCTGCCGCCGCCGCAATCCTGGCCGCCTTCTCCGCTCCCAGCGCCAACTCCTCCACCAGCGACTGGGCGACGATGTCCGCGTACCGCCGGAAACCCTGCTGTTCCAGCTCGCCTTGCCGGTCGACGATGCGGTCGAACGCGGCATCGGAAAGGCGGCCGCCCAGAGCGTCGCGGAGCCCGCGCCGCCAGTCCAGAACGGTCCCGAACACGTCCAAAGTGATGAGCGTGATTGACAGGTTGGCCCCAGTTTGGCACGGAACCCCTGTGCCATCGCAAATGAAGTTCTGCCCGTCCTGCGCCAGCCCTCTCGTGGGCCGTGAGATGGGCGACCGCACCCGGCTCGCCTGCTCGAGCGAGTCGTGCGGCTACGTGTTCTACGACAACCCGGCACCGGTGGTTGCCGCCCTCCTCGAGCACGGAGACACCGTTCTCCTGGTGCGCAACAAGGGCTGGCCGGAGAAATGGTACGGCCTGGTCTCCGGTTTCCTGGAGAAGGGCGAATCGCCCGAGGAAGGCGTTCTCCGCGAAGTGAAGGAGGAAGTGGGTCTGAAGGGCGAGATCGTCTCGTTCATCGGCGCTTATCCATTCTCCGAGATGAACCAGGTGATCCTCGCCTACCACGTGCGCGGGCATGGCGAGATCGTGATCGGCGACGAGATCGCGGGCGTGAAGGCGGTTCCCCCCGACAAGCTCCGCCCCTGGCCGCTCGGCACGGGGCAAGCGGTTCGCGACTGGCTCACCGCGCGCGGCGGGCTGGGACCGACGGTAGCCTGACCTTGAGGCTCGCGGTCTTGGTCCTGCTGGCCGCGGCGCCGGCGCTCGCGGTGGATCCGTTCGAGATCCAGGTCTACGACGGATCGGCCGACGCGCCGGGACAAGCCGGTCTCGAGGTGCACCTCAACCGGCCGAAGGGCGGCCCGGTGCACCTCACCTTCGAGCCTTCGTTCGGGATCACCGCGTTCTGGGAGCTGGGCGGCTACTTCCAGACCGCGGACGGCCATTACGCGGGCACGAAGCTGCGCAGCAAATTCGTCACGCCTGAGTCGTTCGATCCGAACTTCCGCTTCGGGCTGAACTTCGAGCTCTCGAGGATCCCGCACGAAGGATGGGGAGGCGAGATCCGGCCCATTCTCGCCTGGGAGAACGATCGCTTCCTCTTCGCGGTGAATCCGATCGTCAGCTTCCCGGCGGCGTTCGAGCCTGCCGGGATGGCAAAGGTGAAGTTCGGCATTTTCGGCGCGGGCCTGGAGTACTACGCGGCGCTCTCCGACCAGGAGCAATACCTGTACGAGACTTTCGATCTGTTCGGCGTGAAGGACGTGGAGGTCAACCTGGGCGTCGGCGAGGGGCTCACCTCCGGCAGCAACTCCCTCATCTTCAAGATGATCCTCGGTTACGCCTTCTGAGCGCCGGCCCTGCGGTTGTTCAGGATCTTGAGAAATGAGCGGCTGCGGAGCTCGTCGATCGTCAGGCCGGTCGCCAGCGCCTCCTGCTCGGTCAGTGCGCCGCAGTTCACGCCTCGCAGGAAGAAGTTGAGCAGTCCCTGGCCGGTAGCGGCGTCGTCGAAGGTGTCGCCGTGCAGCGTCGCCTGCGCCGCCTTGCTGATGAAGTTCTTCAACCGCTCGCTGGTCGCCGGGAGGCTGCGGAGAAAGAAGGCGTAAACGGTGCCGTAACGGCTGGGGAGCTGGCCCGGGTGCAGGTCCCAACCCTGGTAGAACCCGTTGACGAGCGAGTGGCGGGCGTCGTCGGCATGAAGACGCCAGGCGGAGTGCACCGCGCGCGCGTTCTCGCGCTTCTGGTCCTCGGTCAGCGACTCGCCCTTGTGCGGCGCGACCGGCATGGTGGTGGTGGCGCCGTCGGACAGGAACACGCCGGTGCCCGCGTACGCCACCTTCATCATGTGCTTGGCGAAGTCGCAGGCGGGGTGGCGCATCGCCTGGTGCGCGGCGGTGATGTCGCACGATGCCGTGTAGTCGTAGGTCCCGAAGTGCGCCCCGGTCATCCGGCCCTGCGCGGCCTGGAGCAGCTTCGGAAGCATCGAGGTGCCCTGGTGATCGAGGATCGACTGCGTGGTTTCGACCATGCACTCGAGCTTCAGCGATCCCTTGGAGAAGCCGAGCTTCGGTTCCAGCGCCTCGAACGCCGCGACCAGCGCGGACACCTGCTCGGGCGCGGTGATCTTCGGGAGCGTGACGACGAAGTTCGGCGGCAGCTTCCCGCCCAGGCTGGTGAGGAAAATGTCGAGCGTGCGCAGCGCTCTCTCCGCCAGCTCTCCGCTCAGCGACTTGATGCGGATCCCGATGAACGGACTGAGCGTGCCGTTCTTCAGTCCCTTCGCGCACTCCTGCGCGGACTGCGCGGCGTGTCCGTCCTCTTCCGCGTCGCCGCGGATGCCGTAACCGTCCTCGAAGTCGATGCGGAAGTCCTCCACCGCCTCGCGCTTCAGCTTCTCCTGCACGCGGGCGTAGACGGTCTCGGCGACGCCGGGATCGATACCGAGGGCCTCCGCGAAGGTGGAAGCGCTGGGCGCGTACTGGTTCAGAGTCTTGAGCGCGAGGTCGCCCAGCTTCTTGGTGGTGTCGCTTTTGAACAGGTGGGAGCCGCCATACACGGTGTGCACCGGCTGCCGCGTCCCCGACTCGCCGGGGTACTGCCGGGCAAAGGCGTCGTGCTGCGCCTTCAGGCGCGCCGCCAGCTCGCGCAGGGTCTGCTCGGAGAGAGTGGTCTGAGCCATGGCGCCTTCCTATCAACTCTGCCGCGCTGCGGCATCCCTCGCGAGCACGGCAGTGTTGCCCTCAGGGCACGAGCGCCGCTGCGCCGACGATGCGCCCCGCCCTGAGCGCGGTCAGGACCTCGTTCGCCCGCTCCAGTGGATGGGGCGTGACCCGGACTTCCAGCGGCACGCGCGCGGCGAGGGCCAGGAACTCCTCCGCGTCCCGCCGCGTGAGATTCGCCACGCTGCGCACCACCCGCTCTTCCCACAGCAGCCGGTACGGAAACGACGGGATGTCGCTCATGTGGATCCCGCCGCAGACCACGACGCCGGCCTTGCGGACCGCGCGCAGCGCTTGCGGGACCAGCGCACCCACGGGCGCGAAGAGGATCGCCGCGTCCAGCGGGGCCGGAGGCAGCTCGAGCGACGAGCCGGCCCACACGGCGCCGAGCTCGAGGGCGAGGCGCTGCGCGTCCAGGTCGCCCGGCGAGGTGAACGCGTAGACCTCGCGGCCCTCCGCTCGCGCCACCTGGGCGATCAGATGCGCGGCGGCCCCGAATCCGTAGAGCCCGAGCCGGCGCGGATCGCCGGCCATCCGCAGCGAACGGTAGCCGATCAGCCCGGCGCAGAGGAGCGGCGCTGCCTCCGCATCCGGATAGCGCTCCGGCAGCGGGAAGCAGTAGCGCTCGTCGGCGACGGCAAACCCGGCGTATCCGCCGTCGAGGTGGTACCCGGTGAATCGCGCCCGCTCGCAGAGGTTCTCGTGGCCGGAGCGGCACCAGGCGCATTCGCCGCAGGTCCAGCCCAGCCAGGGAACGCCGGCGCGGGTTCCCTTTGCGAGGCGGCTGCCGCCTTCCTCCACCATCCCGACGATCTCGTGCCCGAGCACCAGCGGCAGCTTCGGATCCGGCAAGTCGCCGTCCACGACGTGCAGGTCGGTGCGGCAGACCCCGCAGGCGCGCACGCGGAGCAGCACCTGCCCGGGCTGCGGCCGCGGATCAGCGAGCTCCCGGAGCTCCAGTGGCCGGCGCGGCTCGACCAGGACCATCGCTCGCATGGCGACCTCTGGAGAGGAGAATGCATGGCCGCGCTCGTTCCGCAAGCGCCTCCCTTGGTCAGACCCGAGCGGCGCCCGTCCGAGTCCATCTTGACATGCGCCAATCAACAATCATTTGGAAACGACTTGACCAATCTTGCCGGTATTGAGGAATGTGCGCCGTCACGAGGAGAGTGCCCGTGAACCAAGACATCCTGATGTTCGTACGCCGGCGCTTGTCCTTCGCCGCGTTGCTGCTGGCCGCGTACTATTCATCGGGATGCGGCGGCGCTTCGCAGTGCACGGGAGGCGCCGCATGCACTCCCGCGAACGCCTGCCATGTCGGCATCCAGGTCTGTCAGGCTGGCACTGCGGTTTGCACCGACACGTCAACCAGCGTGGCCGACGGCAATTCATGCGGCTCGGGGCAGGTGTGTAGCGCGGGCTCCTGCATCGCGGCATGCGTCGCCGGGACCGGTTGCGTTCCTTCTGGCGCCGCCGAGTCCTGCAAGTCGTACGCGACGACTTGCAACGCAACGGCCACGCAGACGAGCTGCGACCCGGTGCGAGACGCTCCGGACCGGACACCCTGCGGGACTCAGCAGGTCTGCGTAGCCGGTGCGTGCGTCCCGTCTGTGCGGACGGTGAGCGGGATCTTCCAGACGACTTATTGGCCAGACGACGGCAGCAAGACCACGCTCAGCTCTCCTCCGCCGGAGGGATACACTGCAAAGGCCATTCTCGTGCCCGAAGCCACCGACGCCGGCTACACCACGATCCCGATCGTGCTGGACTCGAACCAGAGCTTCTTGCTGTCCGACGTGCCGGCGGGCCCCTATTTCCTGGAGCTAGATAGGAAAGCGGCTGCGCTCTGCCAGGGCTGTCCGGGCGGCGCACCCGAGGAGGTCGTGCTTACGCAGCTCATCGAGCTGCGCCGCGACTCGCCGGACTTGACTGCCCTCAGCGCTGCTCGCCCGGATGTGGCACACGCCGCTCCCAGCCAGTTCGTTCTCCATCTGGACGTCACTGGTCTGGCGCCTTGGGTCTCCGGTGATTCGATCCTTACCGCCAGCTCGCAGGCGTTCCATTACGGAAGAATGTCGCCTTCCAGCCCTGCCGCCGGAACAACTGCGGCGGGCGGCTCCTGGGTCCTTTTTATGGACGGGCTGCCTGATGCATCGAAGGGTGATGTCTTCTACGTCTACCAGCGTTCCACCACGCCGATTGGAAGTGGGGTCAGCGCCGGAACCGTCGTCGCGGCGAGCAGGTACGCGCGCTTGACCGATCTAACCATGACGCTGAGCACTTCGAGCTTGAGCCTGACACTCACCGATTCGGCTGCGCAGACTGGCGCGGTCCGCGCGGACGTTCGCTACTCGCAATTCGCGGCGCTCGCCCCTTCGGTGCATCCTTCGGCGGTGCCTGCGACGAATGGCGTCGGTTTCAGCGTCCAGGCCGTTCCGCACTCGGTCGAGTACCCGGACATGCCCTCCAGCTTTGAACATACCGGCCTGCTGATTCTCAACAACCTTCAGACGGTCACGGCCGACGCGGATTACGGGACACTTCATTACGGGGAGTTCCTCGATCCTCTCTGGAAGACCTATCGCTTCGTTGCTTACACGTTCGATGCCCGGGTGCCATTTGCCGGAGGGGCCGCCAGGGTGGGTGCGGCCTCGGTGACGTCGATAGTCCCGATGCCGGCCGATCCCGGACCCATCGTGCCGGTTCTCAGCCCTCCAACCCAGCCGCGCATCGAAGGACGCAATGCGTTCGCCGAGCAGGATGGAGTGGGCCTTCAGCCGACGATTAGCTGGTCCCCACCCGCCATCGGTCATGCGACTTCGTACCAAGTCACCGTCGCGAGACAAACGCAGCCGGTGATTGCCGGCGAGAACCGCTTCCTTTCTGCAATCGTCTACAGCGGGCGGGCGTTCAAGCTTCCTCCGGGATTCCTGAAGCAGGGGAGCAGATACACGGCGACGATCTCCGCGCGCTCCGGGCCGTGGGACGCTTTCGACCACGCGCCATTCCGGGAAGGAATCCCCTTCCACACGGCCGACTGCATTACAGGTATCTTCATCCCGTAGCGATCTTCCAGGTCTGATTCGTAGAGCGGTCAGTCCGCGACCTGCGTGCGCCAGATCGCCTTCCACCCGGACGGCCCGCGCCGCAGCACGAGCACCTCCTGCCCGGTCTCGTCATGCTCTCCGTCCTCGCCATTCACCGTGTAGCGGATGGCGAACCGGTAGGTGACTACGGCGAGGTCGCCGAACACGTCGATCGAGTGCTCCTCTTCCTCGAAGGAGTGCGTTCGCGCGTGGTGGATGTAGTCCTCGTAGCTGCGCACGATGGCGTCGCGTCCCTCCACCCGGCCCTGGAGACCAGGTGCGATCACCACCGCGTGCTCGTCGAACAGCTCCGCCACCTCGTGCGTTGCGCCCGAAGTCCAGGCCCTGTTGCTCTGCCGGACCAGCTCCCAGATCTCGCGCTGCTCGTCGGTCATCTAGTCCTCCAGCGGTTCCGCCGCGCGCGGCTCGCCCACCTGCGCCCTGTGAGAGGCCGCAGTCAAGGCCTCCCACACCGCTGCACGGAAGCCGCGCGGCGGAGGCGGCGGCAGCTGCATGGCGTCGACAGCCGGCTCGCGGGCCCATGCGCTCCAGGCCGCGAACACCGCCAGGGCGCAGCAGCTTCCCAGCACACCCGCGCGGATTCCAAACGCGTGCGCGACGGTGCCGCCGAGAAGGTGTCCGAGCGGGAGCGGTCCGGTGGTCGCGAGCGCGAGCACGCTCATCGCCCTGCCGCGCAAGCCCTCCGGCACCAGGAGCTGCATCGCGGTGCTCGAGGAAGCGAGCGCCCAGACCCAGAAGACCCCGCCGACTGCGAGCGAAGCGCCCGACAGGAGCGGCCAGCGCGACAGGCCGTACACCAGGGCGCAGAGCGCGAAACCGAGCATCGAGAGCGGGATCAGGTGGTGGCGAGGGTATCCGCGGGGCAAGCGCGCGAGCGTCAGCGCACCGACGATCGCTCCCGCCCCGAGGCAGGAGAGAAGAACGCCATATCCGTGCGCGCCCACGTGCAGCACCTGGTCGGCCATGGCGGGGAGCAGGCCCTGCACCGGCGCGGCGAGAAGCGAAAAGGCGAAGACGCCGAGGATGATCCGCCGTGGCCCCGGCTCGTGCAGCGCCCAGCGCAGGGCGGTCTTGACCCCTCCGGTTTGGACCAGCTCGCCTCCCGAGGTGTGCGCCGCGGCCAGCTCCGCCCCGGGCACCTTGATCACGGCGAGCACCGTCACGATGCCGAGAAAGCTGAGGACGTTCAGGTCGAACACGAACGCCGCGCTCGCCGCCGATAGCAGGGCTCCCGCGATCATCGGGCCCAGCAGCCGGGCGGTATTGAACTGCGCGGAGTTCAAGGCGATCGCGCCGGGCAGCTCCTCGCGGGGCACCAGCGCGGGGACGATCGCCTGCCAGGACGGCGTCACCGTCGCCCAGGCCGCGCCCTCGGCGAAAGAGAGCGCGATGATCACCCACGGTGTCGCCCAACCCAGGTGGGCCGCGACGGCCAGCACCGCGCCGAGGACCATCATGGTGACCTGGCCCAGGAGCAGCAGCTTGCGGCGGTCGTAGTGGTCGGCCAGCCAGCCGGCGGCGAGCATCAGGACCGCGTGGGGAACGAACTCGCTTGCGGCCAGCAGCTCCACCATGAACGGCGAGTTGGTCTGCTGCTGGACCAGCCAGCTTTGCGCGACCGCCTCCATCCAGTTGCCCACGTTGCTGACCAGGGCGCCGATCCAGATCCAGCGGAAAGCTCGGTGGCGGAGGACCTCGAACATGGAGCGGCGTCTTATAGCGGAAGACGCCGGACGCCGCGGCGCTTCCCAAAGGCCCTTTCCGGGTGTAGGCGAGCGGGATGCGCGAGATCCTGCCCGGCATCCTCACCTGGCCGTGGTTCTCCGCCCGGCACGGGTACGACTTCAACGGGTGGCTCGTCCGCCACCCTCAGGGGAACCTCTGCATCGACCCCGTCGAGATGTCGACCGAGGTGCTCGAGGAGATCTCGGCCGAGGGAGTAGGGCGGGTGCTCCTCACCAATCGCAATCACTTCCGCGCCAGCATGCGGGTGAAGGAACGCACCGGGGCGCGCATCGCCATCCATCCCAAGGATGCCGCATTTGCGCGCGAGAAGGGGACCGCGGTCGATGACGAGCTGCGCGTGGGCGAGCGCGTCGGGCCGTTCGCCGTCGTCGATGCTCACGGGAAGTCCCCCGGGGAGATTGCGCTTCACTGGGCGGAGAGGCGCATCCTGCTCGTCGGCGACGCGTGCGTGGGAAAGCCGCCCGGCGAGTGCGCGCTCCTTCCCGACGGCGTCATCGATGACAAGCCAGCGCTGATCGAGTCGCTTCGCCGGCTTGCGGGGCTGGAGTTCGATTCGCTCCTCGTCGGCGACGGCGCGCCGGTGTTGGCAGAAGGCCGCGCCGCGCTGCAGCGGCTGGTGGCGAAGCTCTCCTGAAGGAGGCAGCAGCCATCTCCTCAGCGCGAGAGGTCGTACAGTCGTCCCTCCGCCGCAGCCAGCTCTGCCTTGCGGATCTCGAGCTCCGCCCGCGCCTGCGCAACGGCGCTCTGCGCTTCGAACCTCGTCTGGTCGGCGGCCGACAAGTCCAGCGACGTCGATACACCGGCGCGGTATGACGCCTCGACCTGCACCTGCGCCCGGTTTGCGAGCTGCTCCTGCGACTCGGTCTGCTGCACCACCGCCGCCGAGGAGACCAGATTCGCGCGCGCTCCCAACCAGCTCGATCGCGCGCGGGCCCGGGTCACCGCGAGCTGCGCCTGGGCCTGCGACAGCCTCGCACGGTCCTCGTTCAACTGCGCGTATCGTTGCCCGCTGTCATACACGGGAACGCTGACGTTCACGATCAGGTCGTAGGTCCAGTGCTTCTCCGCGAATCCGCCGTTCGAGTTGTAGTTCTCGCGGGCGGTTCCCGACACGCTCGGCAACCAGAGGAACTGTGCCAGCCTCACCGACTTCTGCGCCGCGTCGGTCGACGCGATCGCGCTCTTCACCGAGTAGGCGTTCTCCCAAGGCTGGGCGCTTTCCTCACCAGCGGGCGTGAGCTCGACCACCCGCGCCGCCTCCGGCTGGATGGCCTCCCCGGTCAGCGCTTCGAGCAGGGGTAGAAGGGTATCTATCTGTCCCTGCCGGTTCGCGATCTGCGCGCGCGCCTGCGCCGTCTCCGTCTGCGCCCGCAGGAGCGCGATCTCGACATCGGTGCCTGCAGATATGCGCGCCCGCGCGTCATGCTCGCGGCGGAGCGCCACCTTCTCCGCCTCGCGGGCCGCCGCCAGCAGTCCTTCGACGCCCTGCAGCCCGAGATAGGTCCGGGCCGTGCTCAGGAGCACCTGCTCGCGAGATTCGTCGGCGCCGAGGTCGGCCGCCTGGGCGTTGGCGTTCGCGATTCCGGGCAGGAACAGGCCCTGCGGGGTGAGGAAGGGCTGGGTGATCTGGAAGGTGGCGTACCGGCTGTTGACCGCAGTCAGCGTGACGGTGCCGAGGCCCGGCAGCGAGACCACCGAAGGCGCGCTGGTGTGATCGTACGTCCCGGTGACCGAGAGGTCCGGTTGCCAGGACGTCCACGCGCGCTGCACGCCCGCGCCCACCACCGCCGCCTGCGCGCGGGCCGCGGCCACGTCGGGCCCCTGTTTCGCGGCCAGCTGAAGCGCTTCGCGGAGCGACGCCCTCCGCCGCTGGGACCCCGCCTCCGCCCTTGGCGGCGGCGCGATTCCGGCGGGTTGCTGCTGCGCCGCCGCCGCAAGCGAAAGACCCAGAACACCAGCCGCGAAAAGCCGCCTCAGGTTGCCCATGCTGTTCATTTCCTTACCCGTTCACCACGCGCGCCGAGGCCGGTTCTGCGGGAGGCTCGGCGGAAACCAGGACCGGCTTGCTCGAATGCCTGCTCCGGAACAGCGTTGCAAGCGACACCTGACCCAGCGGTCATAAACTGGCGAGACCCTGGAGTGTTTCCTGACGGACGGCCGGCAGCTTGCTTCCCGACAGCCTGCTCCCCACCTTGCCGGCAGGTTGGGGGAGGTGCGGGATGGGGCGGGGGAAGTTCGCGATCTTGGCAGTGTGCCTGCTGGCTTGCGTGGACAAGAAGTCGCCGCTGCTGAATTGCGATCCCCAGGTGGAGGACTGCAGCATCGGACCCGGCGGGTCCGGGCGCTGCACCCAGGATTCCGACTGCGGAGATGGAGTCTGCCAGCTCGACACCGGCACATGTAGAGCGGCCCAGCCGGTGACGCAGCCCACCGCCTGCGCCAACCTGAGCTGCCCGCCCGGAAACTTCTGCAGCAACGGACAATGCATTCCAGCCAGCGCGCAGTGCAAGCAGGCCGATCCAGCCTGCATCTTCATCCCGCACGGTTCGTTCGAGCCACCCGAGCATGCGTGGTGGTGGCCGTGGAAGACGCCATTGGGACCCGACGCTGTCTCTCCGGCCGATTCGTTCCGCGCCGACCTCGAGTATCCGGACCACGTCCAGGTGATGAGCACGCCGGTGGTGATGCGGCTGCACGCGAAGGACGCGGCCCCGGTTGTGGTGTTCAACTCGTTTCCCGACACGCAGGGAGGGAACCTGTTCGAGACGCAGGGAGTGATGCGTGCGGTTCGCGGCTCCGACGGGACGCCCATCTGGACTGCTCCCAGCGACATGTGGAACCACATGGAGCGGAGCGTCAATGCAGACTCCGGCATCGCCGCTGGCGACTGTATGGGCACTGGCGAGGTCTGCTTCATCACCGGCGGGTGGGACCCCGAGGACGCGCCGCCGAAGGTGCCGGACTCGGCGCTGGCGCATCGGCACGGCGGCCTCGTCGCGTTCGGCAGCGACGGGCGTTTTCTCTGGGTGACGCGCGAGGCGCAGCTCTGGTGGGGTGCGCCGGTGATCGCGCGGCTGCTCGGCCCCACCGGGCCGGCACAGGTGGTGGTGGGCAACGGCGTCTTCGACGCCGCCACCGGCAAGACGCTCTGCCCACAGACGAACGAACTTGGGGCTGTGGGCGGCAACGGCGATGGGACACTCAGTGCGGTCGCGGATCTCGACCTCGACGGAATCCCCGAGGTCGTCACCGGCAACCAAGCGTACAAGCTTGTGAAGGACGCCGCCTCGCCGACCGGCTACGCCTGCAAGCCGATGTACGGCGACGGCGTCAAGATGCCGCGTAACCTTCCCTGCCCGGGCGGCTCTGGCTCTATTTGCCCCGAAGGCTTCCCTGCGGTGGCGAACTTCGCCAAGTATGGCTCGCTGATGGGGCTCAGGCCCGATGATCCGCACCCGCAGGTAGTGGTGGTGAGCGGCGGCTTCTTGCGGATCCACGACTGGACCGGTGGAATGCTGCTCAACCCCATCCCGCTACCGACGCATGGAGCTGCCTGCGGCAGCGACTACAACCCGGGAGGCGCTCCGACGATCGCCGACTTCGATGGCGACGGGATGCCCGAGATTGGCGTCGCCTCGCAGAGCGCGTACTCGGTGTGGAAGCCGGGCCAGGGTTGGATCTGGAGCTCGCAGACGTTCGACTGTTCTGCGAACACCGGCAGCTCCGTTTTCGACTTCGAAGGAAAAGGCCAGGCCGCTGTCGTCTACTCCGACCAGTGCTTTTTCCACGTCTTCGACGGCAAGTCCGGGCAGCAGCTCATCAAGGAACCGAACTTCTCCTGCACCGCCTACGAGATGCCGATCGTTGCGGACATCGATGGTACGGGGCGCGCCAAGATCCTGGTGCCCAACAACAACATCTGCCAATTCCCGGAGTGCGACAAGGCCTGGCCGAGCACGGCAATCAACCGCTACGTCGGGCTGAAGGCGCTCCGTTCGCCCAGCGACAAGTGGGTGAATACGCGCAGCGTGTGGAACCAGCACACGTACCACGTGACCAACGTGAACCTGGACGGCACGCTGCCGTTCCCGGAGACGAACTCCTGGGCCCAGGGGCAGTCCAACAGCTACCGCCAGAACGTGCAGGGACAGGGGCAGTTCAGCTCGCCCGACCTGTCCGTGTGCGCAGTGGATGCGGACATGACCAACTGCCAGAGCGCATCCGCGACCGTGAGCGCGGTCGTCTACAACGGCGGAGCGCTGGTCTCCGGGTCCGGCGTGACGGTGGACTTCTATGCGGTGCTCCAGGACGGCTCTACGGCGCACATCGGCCAGGGGCGGACTTCCCGGAGCCTGCAAGTGGGCGACTCGGAGACCGTAAGCGTGCCTTGGACGGCACCGCCGCAGCAGCAGGCGGTGAAGGTCAAGGCGGTGGTGGACGAGAAGGCGGTCATCGGCGACTGCCACGTCGAGAACAACACCGTCACCACCACCAACCCGGTGAAGTGCTCGCCGTTCGGGTGAGGAGGAAGACCGTTTTCCTACCCCCTGCGAGGTCGCGTCGCGTATCCTCACCGGCGTGACCGAGGCTGTCGAGGCGACTCCGGCAGCGCCCGCTCCACAGAAGCAGACGCCGAGCAGTGGAGGCGCGGCCTGGCTGGTCGCGGCCGGAATCCTGCTCAGTCGTCTGGCCGGGCTGATTCGCCAGCGCGTCCTCGGGTACTACCTCGCGACCTCGCCAGCCGCAGACGCGTACACCGCCGCCCTGCGCATCCCGAACTTCCTGCAGAACCTGCTCGGAGAGGGCGTGCTCTCGGCGAGCTTCATCCCGGTGTACGCGGCCCTGCGGGCACGCGGCGAGGACGCAAAGGCGCGCAGCCTGGCGGGCGGCGTGGCCGGCCTGCTGTCGCTCCTCACCGGCGCCCTGGCGTTGATCGGGATCGCCGCCAGTCC
>Ga0137418_10004528_pt1 | contig 12760 bp, 8 predicted proteins | sample CZODoug3_1_2_16f_FD_122242 | JGI IMG/M metagenome (GOLD analysis project Ga0137418, IMG submission 122242) | Vadose zone soil fungal communities from Angelo Coast Range Reserve, California, USA - CZODoug3_1_2_16fungal (Hybrid Assembly) | ecosystem: Environmental > Terrestrial > Soil > Vadose...
AAACAGATCTCCGATGCCCGCCTGTGAACCTGGAAATCGATCGCGACTTTCTGCAACTGTCGTGAAGAGGTCAATCATCCGGAGATTCTCAAAGTATTCGGCGACATGGTCCGAAGAAGACAACCGCATCAGATCCACATCTTCCCACAACTTATTCCACCATTCGCGATGAGCCTGAATTTCACGCTTTTTTGCTTGTTCCAGCATGGTGGATGCAGTTCCAACTACATCTCCTCCTTGCCAGGCCGGCGAAGCTACGAAGACCCTGAAAGATCCATCAGGATGCGGGCGAAAGGCGATTTTTACTACCAGCGGGCTGATCGCTTCCACATGTACATTTTCTCCATCTGAAGTAATCGCCGCCAAAGATCCAAACGTAAGGCCAGTCGAACCCAGCTCATTCGTGTCTTGCCACGTTTCAGCCAGTGCTCCCAAATCGCTTTCAAGAGCGACCTCAGCCTTGCGCGGCGACCACAGTCTCAATTCTGCCGATTGCAGGACTTTTGGGTCTGCACCCTTTACGTCCACCACCATTACGTCAAGTTGGTCATCTACGTAGGTAACAGCGGTCAATCCGCCGCCGCGTTCTACAAATTCGCCGTTGTAAAGATCCAGGCGCCCGGTAAAATCCGCAGCGTTGGTAAGCTTGCACAGACTTGGAATGACAATCTGTCCTGGGGACAGCCTCTTGGGAAGAGTATCTTGTCTGTTTAATTGGGCCGTGAAACATTCCTGCGCCCACACGCCAAGACCGAGGCGGCCGTTTCCGAGCGGCATCGATTCCTCACGTTGGAGATTTGGCCGCTGCAGAATGATGTTAGAACGGGCGACGACAGCTCTCACATCGATGTTGAACTTGCCGTCTCTCCACGCAGTTGTGGGCCTGAGCACGGATCCCTGAGCGCCTGCGTGAAACGCCGAGTCGGTTGAGCCCGCCACACCGACGATCAGCAACAATACCGCAAATATGGGGACCACACGCATTCGATTAGTTGTCCTCTAGTTATTTACCCTGCGGACTCATGGGAGTCCGACACCAGAAACTACTGAATTGACTTACTTTCGCCAGAGTGAATCTTTGAGACCGCGTCTAACTCGCGCTTGGCATCCTCTTTCTTTCCCATTTGTCTGTACGCCCGTCCCAAGAGATAATGTGTGATGAAGTTACTCGAGTCCATCTGCTCCGCATGTTGCAGATAACTGACCGCGCTCTGAGGATCGTTGTCGTCCAGAAAAAGCCTGCCCATCAGAATGAAAGCGCCTGTGCTGCTCTGGTCGAGCGAGAGAGCTTGCGTAAGCGAATGCTGGGCCTCCCTGAGTTGCCCAGCCTTGATGTATAGGTCGCCCAGGAATTGATACAGCGGGGAATAGGTCGGATTGATATTGCGCTCCTGCTCAAACTGCTCTAGAGCGTGTCTCATATCCCTTCTGGCAAGATAGACCTTCCCAAGCACGAAATGGGCCAGCGCAATATTGGGTGAGATTTGAAGCGCCTTTTTTGCGTTTTCCGCAGCGATCTCAGGTAATTCTAAGCTAAGAAGAATCTGTGCGATCATCAAGTAGGCCGCGCCCGCTTCGGGATCCAAACTGTACTGGGCTGCAAAGGCTGCGCGGGCGTCGTCGTATCTTTGGGATACTATGTAGCACCGGCCAATTACATAATTTACGTCCACATCGGAGTCAGAGTTCCACTGCCGCCCGCGCTCAAGATACAGAAGTGCGTCGCTCGGGCGCCCAAGCCGATACAGGCTCAGGCCGCGCATCTGGACTGACTTTCCATCATTAGGATCCTCAACCATCGCAGCGGCAAAGCTCTGTTCCGCATCGACCAGCTTTGCTGTGCGGTAATAAGCAATGCCCAACTCTCGATTCGCACCCTTCACTGGCGGCTTTGCTGCTGCAAGTTGCTGCAACGCGTCAATAGCCTCCCGTTCGCGCCCATGCACGAGCTTGTTGTGTGCAACCTCCAAAGTCATTGCAGTTGCTGGCTCAGAGGACGCTGGAAATGGCGTGACGGTCTGCCCAAAGACTGAGGCAGCAGGGATTAGACAAATCATTGTCATCACGACGTTTCGCATAGCGTCTCTTCCAACCTTGCGAACGGCAGCAGCATTGCAGACTATGTATATACCTGCATCGGCGGGCCTGGATGGCATCGATCATGGTCTGGACGGATGACCCTCATCTGGATATACAAACGGCCATCTTTCGATGCCCGCAAGTGTTCACAGGAGACTACTCATCTAGAACGTGAGTTTGAGACCGAGCCTTAAGAAGCGCTCAGCGATAAGGCGGCTCCCAGCGTTGGTGCCACTGATCAGGCCGAAATTCCCATCCGTTACACCGTTGTCGGGATTACTGAAATTCGGATGGTTAAAGAGGTTAAGTGCTTCAGCCCGGATCTGCATCTTCAGCTGTTCCTTAATCGGGAAGGTGCGAAAGAGGCTAAAATCGAGATTCGCGTATCCCGGTCCCCGAACAGAGTTGAAACCCGCCGTGCCAAAGCGCGCTTGACTTACTGGAGCATAGGCAGTCGTATCGAAGTACGGCGAAACGAGCCCATGTGCTCCGTAGATCACAACCTTCGACTTGACCTTATCGGCTATCTGCGAATTCCCCGGTGCATTCAGGGAATCGCCGGGAGCGTAGATTGTGAACGGCGTTCCAGAGTAACGTGAGAATACCCAGTTGGTTTGCCACCCTCCGGCAATAGCAGAACTGAGACCATTGGTGGCATATTTCTTGCCCTTTCCGAAAGGCAATTCGTACATTGCGCTGAACTCGAAGTTGTGAGTGCGATCGTCAGGCATCAGCGACCAGGTCAGAGGCATGTAGGCGGGAATGAGAATCTGGGGCGCACCATCTCCTTGCTCGTCACAGCAAAGCCCCATCCACTTGGAGAAAGTGTAGCTCGCCATGAAGTGAAGGCCGCTTCCAAACCGCTTCTGAATTTGTGCCTGCAGGGACTTATAGTTCATGTGCTCGAAGGCCTGCACCTCTGTCATCGGAGCAGTAACTCCAAACTTCTGATTCAATATCTGGCTTGCTTGACCGCCCCCTACAAGACCGTAGTTGATGTTAGCCCGCGTATGCTGGTGAACGGTGAGAGTGCCTACATATCCGACCTGTGCCACAAGATTCCACCCTAACTCTTGCTGCAGAGTCGCGTTATAAGACTCCGTATAGCCACGGATAAAGTGCTTAGCCGGCCAGGCGACACCAATGTCTGAGGGTAAGGTGATTGTGCCCGCACTTATGTCCGGAGGAGACAAAGTCGGGAATCCTTTAGTCAGAGTAGTCGCTGCGACATAGCTGTTCGTTCCCGAAAGGCTCTGCGTCACAGTCGAGGGATAGTTGTACAACGCATCGCGAGCCATGCTGATCTGCTCCGGCGCAAGGGAATAACCAGCCCGGAACACTGTGTTCGGCTTGACCCGGTACGCGAAGCCCGCTCGCGGAGCAAACAGATCTTTCGGGACCGAGATTCCGCAATTGCCTGCACCGCAGAACTGGAACGCATTCGTATCCGTGTTGTAGAATTCAATACCGCGATTCTCACGGCGAGGAACTGGCAGATAGTCCCAGCTTGTACCCATATAGAGGGTCAGCTTCTTCCTGACTTGCCATGTGTCTGAGACATATGGAGCAAATTGCCAGCTCCGCAGAGTAACCCAGGTTTCGGTCAACTCGCTGTTTGAAGCAGACTGCGGAAGACCCAAAAGAAAATCTGCGAAAGAGTTGAACTCGCCGGTAGCCGGACTTCCATTTTGGCAGCCGGGACTCATAGAACTTGGACAGTAGAGCCCCGTGAGGCCTCCAGAGAATGTGAAGTAAGTCTGGGTCACTTCCTGGTGATTGATGTGTTGCTGGCTAACGTCAATGCCGAAACGAATACTGTGGTTCTTCTTTACCCAGGTCACATTGCCGGAGTACTGAAAGATAGGATCCTTATAGGTGAGAGCAGGATAGCCGTAGCCAAATTCATTGAGGCCCCCGCTGAATCTGAATTCAGGCACGCCACCCCCGGAGGGTAGCGGTCCAACGTTAGAGTTGGGAATCTTGAGAGTGTCCTCTCCGTAGCGAGTGTTGTACATAGGAGGAAACAGGTATTGGTCGGTTTTGGTGAACCCGAAGAGAGCGTCCACCACCAGGTTCGGACTGGCCACGTAAGTGGCCATCACTGAGGTCGAATTGATAATGCCGTGTTGGTCCGTGTTGGATCCATCGCCCGGCCCCAGGATTTCTCCAAGTGCTGCCAGCTTCTTTTGCTTATATGGATACGCGCTGTAGCGGCCGGTGAGCCTGAGCTTGGAAGTCGCGTTCCAGTCCACCTTCGAATCGATCTTCTGCAGATCATAGAGATAGGGAGTGTTGATGTAGATGTTGTTTGTGAACTTCCCGTCTGGCACTCCAGAAGGAACGCTAGCCAGTAGAGTTGATGACGCGGAAGCAAATCTTGAAGTGGGAATGATGTAGTTCCCGTTTGCATCCCGTGGGAAGGTTGTTCGTCCACTGCCGTCTGGATTTCCTGTGGAGGGATCATAGATCGGAGTCGGCGATGCCAGGATGCCCTTGGTCATCTGTGGGGTTGGCAACGAATAGAAACCGCCTGAAGCCTGCCTCAGGAAATCACCTTCATAACTGGCGAAGAAGAACAGCTTGTTTTTTATGATTGGGCCGCCAATCGTACCGCCGGCATCGTTGTCGATGTACTTGGGTTTTCTGGTTCCAGATGGCGTGAAATAGGGTTGAGCCTTGAGCGCGTTGTTGACATTGGACCAGTAAGCGGAACCATGAAAATTGTTGGTCCCGCTTTTGATTTGGAGGCGAATCCCACCACCGTTCATGATTCCCTGGTCGGCACCAGAGCTGGCTGTCACCGTATTTACAGTCTCGATGGCGTCCGTGGAGGGAACGGCTGTGGAATAGAACTGGACCCAGGGGTTATATGCGCTCACACCATCCACGCTCACAGCTGTACCACTTGCACTGGTGCCATTCACGTTGATGATCATCGACCGGGCTGGATTGTTTGTGCCGCCTCCACCTGCCCACTGGGGATTCGGCGGAGCAACACCCGGCAACAGCCCTAACAGTCCCTCATATGTGCGGGTAGGCTGCGGCAACTCCTCCAGCTCTTCAGAACTAACGTTGCCATGCACGTCTGTCCGATCCGTTTGTAATTCGGCTGCCTCTGCTGACACTGTGATGGTCTGCGTCTGCGCACCGATGTTAAGTGATGCGTCGACGCGAGCGGTTGCGTTGATCGTTAGAGCAATGTTCGTAGCTTTGTACTCCCCGAAACCCGGCTTAGAAATGCTGACGGTATAGGTTCCGGCTGGAACCGTTGAAAGCGTATAATCACCCCTCTCGTTGGTGGTTGCACTTCGTATTTCATTCGTCTGGGTTTGTGTCGCCATGACGAGCGCACCTGGAACTACGGAACCGGATGAGTCCGTCACCGTGCCCACAATGGAACCGTAGAGGACCTGGGCAGGAGCGTCGTGGCAGATAAGCACTAGAGACAGGCATGTGAAGAACCACATATAGTGGATTGCGTGTCTCCGAATCCATTTTCGTGAAGAGGGCATACCTTGCCTCCAAAGCGGTGTCTTGAGCGTGACGGTACGTGGGCACACCCAATCACGGCGTCGGTCTTATGCAGAAGATTCAGGCCCAGGGACTCGGAATGACCACGTATTCATTTGTTGTGCCAGTCATCTGCTTTTTCCATCGAAACGGCCGGTTTTCGCTAATGTCTACGTATACATTTATGAGGCGAGAGCACCTTAGATCATCTTCTGAAATCTTGTCAAGGGAAAATTATTGCAACCTACGCCGGCCTGGGTAGGTTCATTTCCGCAAGTCCTGAAGGACGCGGCGGCCAAGCATATTTGTAGGAGTCGTTTTAGCCGGGTCAGGGACGGTCCTGCAACTCTACCGGTGACGGCCGGCGAAATCGACCCGCCCTCGGTGATTGGGGAGCACCTTCCCTTACAATCCTTTCTCTGCGGGTTTAACCCCAAGGTGAGACTGCGGGCTGCGGGCATAGTCTCGGGAACGGTCGGCTGAGGTGAGGCGTTAGCGGACATGGTTTGGAATCGATTTCACTTCGCTCTGGCGGCCATTTATCTTGCCGGGTTGATCCTCGTAGGAATCCTGGCCGGTCGTAAGACTGGAGATTCCAATCAGTTTTTGAACGCTACGGGCGCGCTACCACTGTGGGTTTGCGTGGTGGCCTGCATCGCAGCCAATTGTGGTTCTCTGGATGTGACCGCAATGATGGCGTTGGGCGCACAGTATGGGATTTTGGCAGCCCATTTTTATTGGATCGGCGCGATTCCTGCATTGGTGGTGCTGATTTTCTGGCTTTTGCCGGCGTACGCCCAAGGACGTTACCCGTCGGTTTTAGACTTTATTGCCCACTATTACGGCCCGGACACGCGAGCGTTGGTTGCGCTGTGTATGGCGATCATGATGCTCCTGCTTTCCGGAGTCTGTCTCTGCGCGGCCGCGCAAGTGTTCGTTACTTTCCTGGGTTGGAGCTTTCTTGAGGGTGTGTTGCTGACGGCGCCCCTTGTCCTGTTTTACATCTGGTCTGGGGGCTTCAGGGCGACCATCTACACGGAGCTTCTTCACTTCGCCATTGTGCTGGTCGCGATTGTGCCGCTCAGCTTCCTTGTGATCCGCGATTTTGGCGGGATCGGGAACCTGCTGAGGAGCATTCCGCCCGATCGGCTCCATGCCTGGAAGGCTCTACCGGTTTTTGCGCCGCAAGCGACGATGGATCGCTTCGGCCTGATCCTTGGTCTAGGCGTGGTACTCAGCTTTGGTTACTGGAGTACAGACTTCGTGCTGATGCAGCGGGCACTCGCAGTCAGGAGAGGGGCGGATGTGCGGCTTGTACCTTTGGGACTGGCGGCAGCTAAGCTAGTCTTTGCGTTCCTGATCGTACTTCCAGGTGTGGTCGCGCCGCTGGTTCTGCAATCGACACTTACAAGAAGTTGGAACGCGACACTGCCCTCCATGATTCTCCACTACTACAACCCTTCCTGGGCCGTAATCGGAATCATGGGACTCGCGACGAGTCTTGTGGCTACGTTTGCCAATAACGTTTCAGGATTCAGCGCCGCGTGGGTGCTGGGGATTTATCGGCCAGCGATTCGTCCCGGGGGAGAAGAGAAACACTACGTTTCGATGGGCCGGATGGCCACCGCGGCAGTCATATTACTGTCAATTGGCGGCGCGTATGCCGCCTTGGAAAATCAGAGCATGATGGAATACATGCAGATGATCTTCTCTACGTTCAATGCTCCGCTCTTTGCACTTGTGATGCTCTCGGCTCTTGTGCCGGGAAGAGTGGCAGGAGGCGGCTTGGGAGGCTTTGTTGCCGGCCTAGTTTGCACGGTTCTGCACCAGGGGCTAGCACACGCGCGCGTGCTCCGTTATGGGAGCCAAATGAATGCAAACTTCTATGGCGCCGTTCTCGGCTTTGGCGTCGCTGTCGTCATTACGCTGATTATCAGCCGCGCTCGAAAACATGCACGTCCGCAGCCATCACAAGCCCGGGAACCTGGTTGTTCTTCTTCCAAGTTTCCATCACTTCTGGCACTGCTATCCGGGGGAATTGTCTGTCTGTGCGTTGCTCTGAACGTCTTCTTCTGGTAAGTGTGCTTGCTGCCGCAAGTGGTCAACGGGAATGCACCGGCGCAAGAGGTGATACATCTGCTCAGTGGTCACACTGATGCGGAAGCCAATTGCAGTCACTTTCTGCGAACCTGATGTTGCGCATCTAGCTAGCTAGCTTCTGGATTCAGAGAAGCTGACTTCTAGCTCGCATAATTCATATATTTGAAGACAACAAAGGCCCCCTCTGTTACAAACATGTTGACTAGACAATGTTTGAGTAACAAAAGAGGCCCTCTGAATGTCTGACGATAGCACAACACAGTGTTTGTTGTTCCCAGGAATTTTTCGCAAGCCTGTCTTGGCCCAGTTCGATCAGCGCGAAGGGAGTTCCGACGGCGGGGCCTTGCTGGTGAAGGCCGCCGATCGGCACTATGGATTGGTGGCGGGACTGAGCTCCTGCCTTCGAGATGATCGGCAAGCTGGCAAGGTGGATCATACGTTACGCGAGTTGGTGGCGCAGCGAGTGTTTTCGATCGCCTGCGGTTACCCAGATGCCAACGACTCGGCTCGCTTGTCCGGGGATCCGATTCACAAACTACTTCTGGATCGCGATCCGATCGAAGGTCGCGACCTGGCTTCGCAGCCGACGTTGTCGCGTTTCGAGAACGGGGTTGGGGTCAAGGAACTGTATCGATCGGGCGAGTTCCTGGCCGAAAGCGTGATCCGGCGCCACGCCCAGCGGCTTCGTCATCGCGCCTACCGCGTCACCATCGATCTGGATCCGACCGACGATCCCACGCACGGCGCGCAACAGTTGTCGTTTTTTAACGGACACTATGACAGTTGGTGCTACCTGCCGGTGATGGGTTTTGTCAGCTTCAACGACGAAGCCGAACAGTATCTCTGCGCCGCGGTTTTACGGCCGGGCAACGTGACGGCAGCGGTCGGTGCGGTGGCCATACTGCGACGTTTGATAAGGATGATTCGTCACCGTCTTCCGGGAGTGCGGATTCGGGTTCGTCTGGATGGCGGTTTCGCGCATCCGGCCGTGCTCGAGTTTCTGGACGCTCAGCCCCACCTCGAATATGTGGTGGCGATGGCCAAGAATGCCGTGTTGAAGCGTGTTGCCGAAACCGGAATGAAGCGAGCGCGCCAGTTCTCACGGCGCAGCGGAAAGACCGAACATATTTATGGAGAAGTCCGCTACCAGGCCGGGAAGTGGCCCGGTCAGCGTCGCGTCATCATCAAAGCCGAGGTCGTCCGTGCTGCCGACAAAGACCCCAGAGATAATCCCCGTTTCGTCATTACCAACATGAAACAGAGCCCGCAGTGGATTTACGAACAGGTCTATTGCCAGCGCGGTGACATCGAAAATCGCATCAAAGAACTGCATGACCTCGAGATTGATCGCACCAGTTGCACCAGCTTCTGGGCCAACCAGTTTCGCGTCCTACTTACAGCCGCTGCCTATGTCTTGATGCAGGAGTTGCGCTTGCGGGCTGCCGGCACCGCTTGCGCCCGCGCCCAAGTTGGTATGCTGCGGGAACGACTGCTGAAGCTAGGTGCTCGGGTGTTGGTCTCGGTACGACGCGTCGTTGTCCATCTGCCCGCTTCCTTTCCGTTTCTACCCGCCTTCCGTCGAGTGGCTCTGGCGCTCGGCGCGGCCACCGGCTAAATCCCTCTTCGCAGTTTACCAACTCAACGGAAATCCACACCGGCAACGGTCACAGCACCCCTGTCTCTCTATCCTGCAATTCGACATCCCGATACCAGAACTCTGCGATTCTTTCGCTCGACCAACCCCAACTACTGGGATTCATATCCCACCTTGCACCACTGACTGTCGTTCGTGATCACTTCACGAATAATGCGGGCTAAGGAGTTCTTTGACCCGGCTTACCAGACCCAAATCGGACCCAGATTCGGAGAGAATTACCGCACTCTAACGATTTGTTGAACGCGGAGCTAGGTCGAACAACTGGTGGGAGCGACGGGACTCCACCTCTGAAATCGGGTTTGTCGTCTCTGGTGTCTCTGTCATGACTTGCCTCCCGATCCGTTCGATACCGCAGTAGATCGAAGGTGCTGACTGTAATATCTCTTCCGTGCAATCGAGGCCGTTTCCACACTGGCCTGCTTGTTCCACCCGTGGAAACGCGAGAGGTCACCAGCATTCTACGCCTCGCCGAGTCTAGGGGGGCTGAGATCCCATTCTGGACGGATTGCCCTCGTCATTGTACCCAGCTGGATCTCTTGCTGTGCGGCGTCCGTCAGATAGCAGCACTAGCTTCAAAGTTAACTTGCCCGGTTTAGAGGTCCCGGCTGGGCCTCGATCGTCCTCCGCTGGCCAATTGGTGACACTGCCGGCCAGTCCGCTCTCCATGCATCCGGACCGATGGCGTTCGCGTACTTGATTCGTATAGGCATGACAGCCAGTCGATCTGAGAGTCGTGCCTCATTCCGAATCGGCCACCAGTCATACAAGAATACTTCAAGCGGCCGCCACATCGAAACCCAGCCACCAATCGTGAGGCTTTCGCGCGCGATCTCACCGATCCGACTGCCCCTCAGCAGAGTGGCGAGAAAATCACCTAGTGCAATCGCGGCCGCTAACGCGACCAGACCGATCATCAAACTGGTCCGACCCACCCGGAACAATTCTCGCAACCGTTGTCTCTGTGTTTCAGCGCGATGCCTGAAGAACTCGTGAATCGCGTCTCGGAGAACAACCGCTTCGTCTGGTAGACCTGCCTCGCGGTCGAGGTTCACCACCAACGCAAGCGGTGCCTCACGGGGCAGGTCCTTTGCCCAACCCACAATGAACTCCTCGGCTTTGGGATCCAGGTCTCGGTCGCGAAAAGGCGAGGGGTCGATGGCATCAAACAACTGCTTCAGCTCACCAACGTGGACTTCAATGACCACGCATTTGGGAGGAATTGAATCACCGGCAACGCTCTTATCGTCGGCGCTGGAAGTACTCGTCATCGCGTGCCCTACGCATAATAGCTCAAACCGTCATCGGGCACCGATCACGCTCTTCGTTTCTGACTCGGCCCTCGACCGAAACATCGGAAAGAGTGTGCCAAATAAAGATGGTGAACGCGTGGACGTCCCGCATTCATGAAGTTCCCACACGGTGACACGCAGGGTCCACCGACTGGCTGCGATTCTCCTTCGTCGGTGGCAAGCGGAAGAAATCGCGAAAACTCCGTTCCCCTGCGTGTCCCGCATCTGGACCAAACGTGAGGTCCGGGGCACAACAATTCAGGCTGCTGCCTTACGTGCTTGTTGGACCGACGTCACAAATTTCAGCAAGTCGGCGTTGATTTGATCTGCATGTGTGGCAGTGAGACCGTGCGGCAAGCCTGGGTAAAAAATCTCCTTAGCTCCCTTGATGAGCTTGGCCGATTTCCTTCCTGAAATATCGATCGGCACGATTTGGTCGTCTTCGCCATGCATGACCAACGTGGGCACGTCGAATTTCTTTAGGTCCTCGTGGAAGTCGGTTTCCGAAAATGCCGTGATGCTGTCATAGACATTCTTGAGACCGCCCTGCATGCTCCATAGCCAGAACTGGTCCAGCATCCCCTGCGAGACTTTCGCGCCTGGCCGATTAGCGCCATAGAACATGATGGCGAAGTCTTTCCAGAACTGGGAACGGTCCTTAGCGAGGCTGCTGCGCAATCCGTCAAACACTTCGATCGGGATCCCCTCCGGATTGGCGGCGGACTTCACTAGGATCGGCGGCACAGCGCCGATTAGGACGCTTGCGGCAACCCGCTTTGTGCCGTGGCGTCCGATGTAGCGCGCTACTTCGCCTCCGCCCGTGGAGTGACCCACGAGAGTGACATCCTTGAGATCAAGCGCCTCAATAACCGCTGCGAGATCGTCGGCGTACCCATTCATGTCGTTCCCCGACCAGGCTTGGCTGGACCGGCCATGACCGCGGCGGTCGTGGGCCACCACTCGAAAGCCATTCTGGGCGAGGAAGTGGAGTTGGCCGTCCCATGCATCGGAATTCACCGGCCATCCGTGCGAGAACGTTACGACTGGGCCCTTGCCCCAGTCTTTGTAGTAGATTGTCGTGCCATCTTTTACCGTAATCGTGCTCATATGATTTTCTCCTTTAATGTTTGTGCGTTCAAAACTACTCGCAGTTTGATGTTTTAGTTGGCGGGTACCACCACCGGAGCGTCTTTGTCCTTCACCAAGAACACGACGAATTTTGCTGGTTTGGTTTTGCTTGCGTTCCGCCCAACGACGTGGATATCATCCGGGCCTTCATAGAAGGTCTGACCAGGTGTCAAAGTCACTTCTTTTCCGCCTCTCACCTGCATCACAATCGAGCCTTCCAGCACATAAACAAACGCATGTGCATTGTGGCGATGTATTGGGTCCGAACTTCCCGGTGGATACTCCACGGTGATCATCAGACCTTCTTTGCCAGGAAGGTTTGTCAGGTCCTTCGACAGGAGTGGAGTCACCTTAGCCTCCTGTGCGACCAGCGCGCCGGACATGAGACATGCCAGTGCCAAAATTAGTTTTGTAAACCTCATAAGTTATCCTTTCGATTGAGTGACGCATTCAATGCGTCGTGTTTGTTCGGCAGCACATTACGATTACGCGTAGTGGTGCACGAGTTCCCGTTCGGCGCGCAGCCAGTCTTCCACCTGGTGACCTTCTTGCCGGCCACGGTACTCGTACAGACTGTAGGCCAGTTGGGCAATCTCATCGTGTGTTGGGTACAAGCGACGATCGATGTTCTTTCCTACATCACTCGGGGCGAGGGCGTGCTCCATGGCGATTTCAGATTCTCGACTCATGACTCTTTCTCCTCATTCTCTCTTCGCTCTTCTTTGTGCAGTGAGGCCGGTTGGGCCAAATTCGGCCTCTGTTTTTTGAAGTCCATGCCGCCGGGTCGCACAACTGCGAGCCTTGGGCATTACGCAGCGTTAGGCTTGGGGTGCGCGCTCGGAATTTGTGCTGCGGGCAGAGTCAGCCAGGTTTCGAAACGAGTCTCGCCGAGTCGTGCGTTCCTACCCGGTACCAAAGTCTTATCGGTGATTCTCGCCCCAGAGTAAAGCGCGTTCGGGTCGGCGATGACCTCGCGGGGATCCTTGAGCGCGGCCAG
>Ga0137418_10004529_pt1 | contig 12757 bp, 10 predicted proteins | sample CZODoug3_1_2_16f_FD_122242 | JGI IMG/M metagenome (GOLD analysis project Ga0137418, IMG submission 122242) | Vadose zone soil fungal communities from Angelo Coast Range Reserve, California, USA - CZODoug3_1_2_16fungal (Hybrid Assembly) | ecosystem: Environmental > Terrestrial > Soil > Vadose...
GCCTTGCCGGATTGGCGCGCCAACGCAAGGTCGGCGTGATCCAGGGCACCGCCACCTTCGATTCGCCCCACAGCGTCGTCGTGCGCAACGACAAGGGCGAAAGGAAGATCCGTTTCGCCCATTGCATCATCGCCGCCGGCTCGTCTCCGGCGCAAATCCCTGGCCTCGCCGGTGACGATCCGAGGCTGTTGGACTCGACCGGCGCGCTGGAACTACCTGACCTGCCGCCGCGCATGCTGGTCGTTGGTGGCGGGATCATCGGCCTGGAAATGGCGACCGTTTACGATGCGCTGGGCAGTCGAGTCAGCGTCGTCGAGATGGCCGACGGCCTGATCCTGGATGCGGACCGCGACCTGGTTGCGGTCCTGCAGGCGCGCTTGGCGAAACGCTACGAGGCGATCATGCTGCGCACCCGTGTCGCCCGCATCGACGCGCGCCCGGACGGCCTGCTGGTGCACTTCGAGGGCGCGGCCGCACCCGGCGAAGCGCAGCTTTACCAGCTTGTTCTGCTGGCGGTCGGGCGCAGTCCGAACGGCAAGCAACTCGGAGCCGACCGCGCCGGTGTTGCGGTGGATGAAAAAGGTTTTATTCCTGTCGACCGTCAGCGTCGCACCAACGTTTCACACATCTTCGCGATCGGCGACCTGGTTGCCGGTCCGATGCTGGCGCACAAGGCAACTCACGAGGGTCGGGTGGCTGCCGAGGCGATCGCCGGATTCGACGCGCGGTTTGACCCCGCCACGATACCGAGCGTTGCCTACACCGATCCGGAGATCGCATGGATGGGGCTGACTGAGGCCGATGCAAAGGAGGCGGGCATCGGTTATCAGGTGGGAATCTTCCCGTGGGCTGCTTCAGGGCGCGCGCTCAGCATCGACCGCACCGACGGCCTGACCAAGCTGGTGGTCGACCCCAAAAGCAAGCGGCTTTTGGGCGCCGGAATCGTCGGTGTCGGTGCAGGGGAGTTGATCGCGGAAACCGTCGTGGCACTCGAGGGCGGCGCGGACGTGCATTCGCTTATGCACGCGATACACCCTCATCCGACCCTGTCCGAGTCGGTCGCCTTGGCGGCGGAGATCGTCGATGGATCGATCACCGACCTGTTCATGCCGAAACGGTGATTCGTAGCTACCAGAGAGTGTCGTCTTCAGATGCTTTGCTCGCCTCGGATTTGACGCGCTTTGCTTCCGCACGGAGAAACGTGATGATTTGCCACATTTCGTCGCTGGTCAGTCCGGTCGCGAAGCTGCCCATTTCGGTGCCCGGCCGGCCGCCCGCGATGATTCGATACATCGTCAGGTCCGTGTTGGCACCGCCTGGCCCCCAGGCCCCACGAACCAGTTGCGGCCCCTTTCCGCCTTTGCCGCGTGTGTTATGACACGGCTGACAATTGCGTGAGAACAGCTCCTCGCCTTTGTCGGCAGCGTCCTTACTATTGGCGAAGGGATTGTCCGCGTCCGCGCCGCCTGCCTCGGCAAGCGCCGGACCGGCCAAAGCGCTGATCGTGGCCAGACAGAGCACAGCGGCAACGCGCCGCACCCGGTGCAGTCCTGCTGCCGTTTGCATTCCATTGCCTTGCACTTAACGCCTCCACTTGTAAATTTCAGGATGTCACTGTGGAGCCATGTATGGCAATCCATGCAGATCGGCCAGTTTTGCAAAGCTTCCATCTGCCTGCAGGCGCTGAATCGCCAGGTCGATCTGCCTCGTCATCTCGCTATCGTCCAATCGCGTTGCGATCGCCAGACCCGTTCGCAGGATTCGATCATCCGGTTGTTCCGACGCGATGACGACCTGTGCACCCGACCCGCCCGCCCGCAGTGTGGCGATCGCCGGCGACCAGGCCAAGGCCATGTCGATCTCTCCGTTGCACAGTGCGACCAGGAGATCTCGATTGTTGCCGTACGGGACTCGATTGAAGTGTTCCCTGTAAAGAAAAAGATCGGCCGGGGTCGCGGTTGATGCCCCCAGGCGCTGGACGCGCCTGGCCTCGCGAATCGTTGCCGGTTTGCTTCCCGGAGGCGACACCAGCAGATATCCGACAGCCAGGTACGGCCGCGTGCTTGCAAGATGGTGCTCCCGAAGCTCGGTTGCCATTTCCTGCGCATCTGGAACACCGAGAAATACATCGCACGTACCGCTTTGAATCGATTCTTTCAGCGCACGGCCGATTCCACCCCGCGCGGGCACCCGGACCCATTGGAGGCGTAGTTCGCGCCCGATCTGCTGCGCGATCAGCTGGGCCACGTCAACATCGATGCCGCCGCGTCCCTCGGCGCTCGCCGAAGAAAACGGTGGATTGTCGCCGACAACGCAGGCCGTCAGAGCGCCAGGTGGGCGGTCGCTGGCCGCCGCACTGCCTGCGGCGGCCAGCGACGCGAGTATCAACCCAACCAGGCCCAGCGCACGGGTTATGTTGCGAGTCATCGGACAAGGCCCACCGAACGCCGAGCGGAGCTTGCGTTACGCGCGATCGTATCGTTCAGTCCGGCAGGCCGAAGACGATCATGCCTCCGCCACGATTCTGGTGCTTGAACAGCTCGTCGTAGACGAGCGGCCAAAGACTGCCGCCCCCCGGACCGTAGACGATTGCCACGTACTGCTTGCCGTTCGCGGTAAAGGTGGTCGGATTGCCGTGTATGCCGGTGCCGACATTGAAGCGCCATAGCGTTTCCCCGGTGTCATCCTTGATCGCGCTGAAATAACCCTCGGCGTCGCCGGTGAACACCAGCCCTCCCGCGGTAGCAATCAGTCCGCTGGTCGCAGGGGTGCTTTGTGGGCGAGTCCACACGAGTTCGCCGCTGGTGGCGTTGAATGCCTTGACGCCACCCGTGTACGGATTCGCTTTCAATACTTTCGAAGAAAGAAACCATTCACCGCGCTTCCACTCCTGCTTTTTCGCCTGAATGTCCATTGAACCATCGATGAAAGGAACATAAATGAGCTTCGTGAGCGGGCTATATGCGGCCGGGTGCCACTCCTTTCCCCCGTCCAGAATCGGTGCGATATCGGTCGCGACTTTGTCATACCCAGGCACTTTTTCCGGATTAACAATCGGCACACAGTTGTCTCGAAACCCAGTGACCCAATTCACTCGTGCGATCGGCACAACCCAGTTGCATTTTCCGTTCGTGCGGTCAATCGAATACAGGTGTCCATTGCGATCTCCGTGTAGCCAGACCTTGCGCCCCTTTTCGTCATCAACGAGAATGGTCTCGTTGTTCCCGTCGTAATCCCACGAGTCGTTCGGCGTGTACTGAAAATAGAATTTGATTTTCCCGGTGTCGGCATCCAATGCGAGCGTGGAATTGCTGTACAAATTGTCCCCCTTGCGTACGCTTGGGTCGAAGTCCGGCGTCGGATTGCCTGCACCCCAAAGAACCGTATTGCTCTTCGAGTCATAGGTGCCCGTGAGCCACGCGGACACGCCGCCGGTTCTCCAGGAATCATTCGCCCAAGTCTTCGCGGCAGGATCGCTGGCGCTAACCGGTCGGGTGCGGGTTTCCCAGACAACCTTTCCAGTGTCCGGGTCTAGGGCGGTGATTCTGCCTGCGTTGGCACCAACATCGCTGCCGGAGGTTCCAACGATGATCTTGCCCTTGGCAACGAGAGGCATCGCCGTATAGATTTCGCCCGCGCCGTAGTCCCCGAGTTTGACGTCCCATTCCACCTTGCCGGTCGTATTGTTCAGCGCAACAACATGAGCGTCCAGGGTCTCAAGATAGATTTTGTCCTTATATACGGCGACACCACGGTTGACTGCTTCACAGCACAAACGTGGCCCAAGATCGGCAGGCAGCGAGTGTTCGTACTTCCAGATCATTCTTCCCGTGTCTGCATCTAGCGAAAACACCTTATCTTGACTCGCAGTCACGTACATTCGCCCGTTCACTACGACCGCTTCGCTGTCCTGCGCGTCATTCACACCGAATGAAAGATTCCACTTGGCGACGAGCTTTGCGACGTTGCCCCGGTTGATCTGCGACAACTGGCTGAACCGGCTGCCTAGGTAGTCCTTTCCATAATGCAACCAGTTATTTGCGTCCTTGTCCGCGTTGAGGAGCATGTCGTCGCTGACGTAATTTGGTCTCCACTTGAACGTCGCCTCAAGGACGTTTACACCAAGCGGCGGCTCCGGCTCGTCGGCGGACGCAAGTGAACAAAAAGCGAGACCAATCGCACCGCACAAGACTGCAGCAAATCGTTTCCCAAACCGATCCTGTCCAGCTCTTTCATCAGTCATGGTCTCCCTCTTCGTGAGTTTGTCCTCGGACTACAGGCATAAAGGCGCTCTTCGACCGGCGAGGGTCGCGCAGCGCCGACCCATAAGTGCGGACGCGAAGCCTTCATGCATATATCGTGCCACTGCTCCAGCGCGCACCCTGATTCTGTGCGTGGGTTGCGACGCCTGGCCCGCCAGGGTCCAGGTGCAACAGCTGTCGCAGCGCGACGTACAGCGAATGCGACACGCGTCGACTCTTCACGCTCCAGGTCGCCGCTGCCGTATCTGTCCGCTTGGTCGCTGGGGGGACTGTGGCCGCGGCATGGTCGATGGCCTTCGGGCAGGGCGCACACAGGCCAGAAAAAAAGCGAGCGCCGCGACGAGCGCTCGAACGGCACAAGACAGACGCCGGAGAAAATGACGCTGATGCATGGATAGATGGGGCCTATCGAGCAAGATCAATGCCAGGGCAAATCGCTGCAGAAGACCGATCGACCGGCAAACGTGGCGCAAGCGGCTCCCGCCGTCAAATCGATCCGGCACGCTTTTCGCTTTGATGGATGAAGTGGCATGACCGCCGCCGCGCGAATGCGGCTACACGCGCCAGGACAGCTCGATATGCCTGGGCACGGGTCGGTGAACGCATGAAGATTTCAGCGGCGACCGCAGCAACCATCGACTCCGTAAACGACGCACACCCAGCCACCAAGACGCCCGCCAAGATCAAGGGCGCAGGCAAAACCCGGCTGATACCGATTCGCGTCGACGGCGGCACGCCGCCTTTGGCCAAGCCACACTGGATCCGCGTGCGCGCGGGCTCGGCGGCCACGCGCTTCTATGAGATCAAGGCGCTGCTGCGTGAGCACAAGCTGAACACCGTTTGCGAGGAGGCGAGCTGCCCGAATATCGGCGAGTGCTTCGGGCATGGTACGGCGACCTTCATGATCATGGGCGACCGCTGCACGCGGCGCTGCCCGTTCTGCGATGTCGGCCATGGCTATCCCGATCCGTTGGACCCGCAGGAGCCTGTGCACCTGGCCCAGTCGGTGTCACGGCTGGGATTGAAGTACGTGGTGATCACCTCGGTGGATCGCGATGATCTGCGCGACGGCGGCGCCGGGCACTTCGCCGATTGCATCGACGCCGTGCGGCAGGCTTCGCCGGCGACCCGCATCGAAGTCCTCGTGCCGGATTTTCGCGGCCGCCTGGACCGCGCCTTGCCGATCCTGCAGGCGACGCCGCCCGATGTGATGAACCACAACCTGGAAACCGTGCCTCGCCTGTATCGCAGCGCAAGACCGGGTGCCGACTATCAGCACTCGCTGCGGCTGCTGCGCGAGTTCGGCTCCCGTGTGCCCTCGGTGCCCACTAAGAGCGGGCTGATGGTCGGACTGGGCGAGACCGACGAGGAGATCCTGCAGGTCATGTGCGACCTGCGCGCGGCAGGGGTACAGATGCTGACCATCGGCCAATACTTGGCGCCCAGCGCGCACCACCTGCCGGTGCTGCGCTACGTACCTCCGGAGACCTTCGAGATGTTCGAACGCGAGGCGCGGGGCATGGGATTTGCGCACGCCGCCTGCGCGCCACTGGTACGCAGTTCGTATCACGCCGACCTGCAGGCACAGGCGGTCCGGCACGCCTGAATCCGCGCGCCGCGGCGCATAGAGACCACCCAGTTCGGTGGGACTGGTGCTTGCCGACTGTTGGTCGGTCCGTGTATTCATCCTGCGCTCGCGGCCCCTCGTAAGCGTCGCTGCCGTTCCGATACAGATGTCGCCCGAGGCCAGTGCATCGCTGCAACAGGTGTGACACGGCAAGTCGTGCTTCCATGTCCTGTTTCGCAGTTTCAGGAGGCGACCGTGGAGCGTGGATCGGTTGGCACGGAGCGTGCTTACGGCATACGCGCGACGCCGATCCCCTAGTCGGTCAGCAATGAACAGGCCGGTATGGGCGCGCACAGGCACAAGCAGGCGCGTCGGGCATTTGGCACTTGCTAATTGCAGAGCACGTGCTCGGCGCGCAATCGACCAAATCTAACGACTCGGTGGGGGAGTGCATGAGAACAACGAAAAGAGCAAGCCAGTCAGCTCGTCTATGGCGTGCGTCGGCAACGCGTCGAACTGCGCTGTCCGTTGCGCTGGCAATCTGTGCGGGATCCGGTCCCGCTTTTGCGGGCGAAGGCGTCAAGGTCTACAACGACGATAAAGGGGACTCGATCAGCCTGTTTGGCATTATCGATTCGGGGATCATGACGCAAACAAAATCCTGCGATCCCTCCGGCGTCAGCTGTAAGGGTAACAAGGGCAGCCGGACGTATATGCAGGAAAACGGCCTGCGCCAATCGGTGTGGGGCATCAAGGGAGGGTCGGGCGACCTTGGTCTGGGCAACAACACGACGGCGTTCTTCAACCTCGAGTCGCATATCGATATCTCCACGGGCTTCCTGCACGGCACCGGCGATGCCCTCGAAAACGGCGGCACCACGCCGCTATTCCGGCGCCAGGCTAATGTCGGCTTGACGGGCGACTGGGGCACGCTGATCTGGGGGCGTCAGTACGGTCCGGCTCTGCTGGCCGACCTGTATACGGAGCCGCGCTTCTTCAAGGAGCAGTTCTCTGGCCTGTACCAGTGGGCCTATGGGCAGCTGGATCCGGTGGCGCACGGAGGGCAAGGCAGCGCCAAGAACACCAACAACGACGTCGGCATCTTCTTCTTGAATTCGGTGCAATACCGCAAGACGTTCGGTCCGGTGAGCCTCGGCGTGCTGTATTCGTTCGGCGGCGAGTCGGGGAGTTTCTCCTCCGGCAGCGCCTACGCCATCGGCCTGGAATACAAGGGGCCGGTGATCCTGTCGGGCTCGTTCGAGCAGATGAAAGACACGGTCACGGGCAATGTGGTGATCGACCACAAGTCGGCCGGCTTCGCAGTGCCGCTGGGCGACTACACGGTCAAGTTCCTATTCCAGGAGGCAAAGCACAATGCCGCGAGCGGCAACGAGACCGACAACGTCGACACCTACGGCATCGGCGCGGACTGGAAATGGAACGCGAAGAACACGGCGACACTTGCCTACTACTACAGCCACGACAAGGATGTGACCGGCGACAGCACCAACAGCATCGTCCTGAGCGACGACTTGTCGCTGAACAAGTGGGTCACGATGTACTTCCAGTCAGTCTACGTCCACTCGGGATCCAGCCCGGGCTTCGCGACGTCGATCGTTTCGACCGGTCCGCAGGCGCCCGGCGGAGAATTCCTGTTCAACGTAGGCGTCAATTTCTCGTTCTGACGCGAGCGCGGCCCCGAGCGTCGTGATTCCCCTTGGTTTCAACGGAGCACATCAGATGAATCTCTTACAGAACCCGCTTCAACGGATTGCGGGCATCGCCGTCGCCGGTTTGGCGCTGGCCACGGTTCCGCGACTGGCATCGGCCGGATCGGGCCCTGGATACGACGACCCGAACAACTGGCCCCAGTATCACCGCAGCTACAACGCCTGGCGATACAGCCCCCTCGATCAGATCAACAAGAGCAACGTCAAAAAGCTCAAGGTTGCCTGGATCCACCAGCCGGGCAACATCACGCACGGACTGCAGGCGACGCCGATCGAGATCGACGGCGTGATCTACTCGATATCTGCGGATAACCACGTCTGGGCGCTTGACGCGACCACCGGCAAGGCGATCTGGGATTTCGCCCCCAAGCTCGACCCAGTGGCCAATGAAGTGTTCTACCGGGCGGCAAGTCGTGGCGTCACGGTCGGGCGCGGCAAGGTGTACGTGGGCACCCTCGATGGACGTTTCCTGGGCCTCGATCAGAAAACCGGCAAGCAGCTGTGGTCGACGCAACTCACCAATCCAAAGGCCGAATGGGGCGCCCTGTTCTCGGCGCCGCCGCAGCTGGCCGGAAATGTGCTGTTCGGCGGAACGACCGGGGGCGACCAGCCGGGTACCGGAAAGATCTATGCGGTGAATGCCGACACTGGCGAGCGCGTCTGGACTTTCGAAGTGCCGAAGAACGACCCCAAGAGCTGGCCGGGCGACAGCCGCAAGCATGCCGGCAGCTCAGCCTGGATGCCGGGGACTTACGATCCGACCACCGATACCATTTACATCGGCACCAGCAATGCCGCGCCGGACTACTACACCGGTGATCGCGAGGGGGACAACCTCTACACGTCAACCCTGCTGGCGCTCGATCCCAAGACGGGGAACGTAAAGTGGTATCGCCAGGAAGTGCCGAATGACACTTGGGACTTCGATTCGGCGTACGAGGCACTGCTGATCCCGCACAATGGCAAGACCGTGCTGGTCCATTTGAACAAGAACGGCTTCGTGTACGTGATGGACAAGGACAACGGCGATCTAAAGAACGTCTGGCAGTTCGCGGAAAACATGAACTGGACGACCGGAGTCGACCCGAAAACCGGATTACCGGGACCGGAAAACCGGCCCGAGGTCGGCAAGCAGAAGCTGTTCTGCCCCAACTTGCTCGGGGCGCGCAGCTGGAACGCGGGGGCTTACAACCCCAACACCAAGCTGTGGTACTCGCACGGCATGGAGGTCTGCAATACGGTGACCGGTGCAAAGCAGACCTACGACGAGGTGCCGATCAACGCGCTGACGCTCGGACTGACGGAAATCACGCTGGTCGACCCCCCGGGCAAGACCGCGGACGGTTATTTGGCCGCCTTCGACCCCTTCTCCGGCAAGGTGAAGTGGAAGAAGCGCTTCGATCTGCCGCCGCTGAGCAACGTCCTGACGACCGGCGGTGGTCTGGTGTTCACCGGTGATATGCGCGGGAACCTGTACGCCTTCGACGCCGACAGCGGTGACCAGCTGTGGACCTTCAACGCCGGTTCCGGCGCGCGGGGTGGCCCGATCAGCTATGCCGTGAAGGGCAAGCAGTTCATCCTCATCCCCACGGGTCTCGGCTCTCATTCACCCGGCTTCCTGGCAGGACGGTTCCCGGAAATCAAGACCCTGCCGGGCGGTGGTGCTCTGCTCGCATTTACCCTTGAGTAATCCTGGCAAACGCGCCGTGTGCCGCACGCAAGGCCAAAGGGGTCGGAGATTCCCCTTTGGCTTTCATACAGCGTGAATTGCGTGAGCGGGTAGGTGGACCATGTTTAGACAATCGATCGGTGTCGCAGTGATCGTCGCCACTCTAAGTCTGCATGGCACGTTGGCGCAGGATACGGGTGCCAGCGGAACGCCGGCCGCAACCAAGGCCCCTGCGCAGTCCACGGAGCCGTCACTGGCGCCGAGCGCTCCATCCGGTGCTCCCCCGCCGCCGTTTCCGCTGGATGACCCCGAGCGCATCGAAAAGGGCCGGCTCCGCTTCGGAGCCCTCTGCGCCGCCTATTGCCATGGTTTCGAAGGAAGCGGCGGCAAGACGCCGGCGTTCCGGGGACGCCAGGACCTGACCGCAGAGGGCGTCTTCAAGACGATCACCGAAGGACGGACGGGATCGGACGTCATGCCTGCCTGGGGAAGCTTTTCTGAGGAAAAGCGCTGGGAACTCGTCGCGTACATCATGTACCTTACCCGTCAGCCACCAAAGTGAACCGTTCGCGGGCTAATTCGCTGGTTCATTTGCTGCAGACATCGAAACACTGCTCCTTGGAGCGGTCGGTATATTGCCGACACCGTTTGAAACAGCGGTCGAAGCTCGCGTCTGCATCGGCCGGGGCAACGTTCGCCGGAGCCGGTGTCGGGCTGGCAGGTCCGGCATCGGCCGGAGGCTCGGTATTAGCGCTTGCGGGGATCTCCGAGCACCTCAATTCCCTTTGCCTTGCGTTTAGTGCCATGACCGCGCGCGCCGCGGCATCCCTCTTCTTGGCCGCGTTGAATGGATCCTCCACACTTGCCACAGCATCGTTTCCGATTGCCTTCTGCCGCGAGGCTTCCCCGATCAGTTTGGCGCACTCCAACGCGCGATTCTGCTCACTGCTTGGTGGTGGACGACTCAGCAACTCCTGCACGTGGTCTTCGCCTTGCAGGCGGGCGCAGGCTGCGACGAGTGAGGCGAGGATGAGGGCGTACGGTATGGCACGGTTCATTGCGGGACTCTCCACATGATGCCTATGATATTGATGCAGTCGGCGAAGTCTGGCCGAGCGACGGCATGTCCCCTCGGCTCGAATCCGGAGTGCAGGCCTTGTGCAGCAAGTTCCGGGCCACGAGCACGAAGCCGCCTAGGTCGTTGACAATTGTTTGGAACTGGCTCGGCGCAATCGTTTAAATCTGATCCACCCGAGTCTGACCAATAGGAACGAACGCGAATGCGATCGTACACAATCGGCGACGGCATAACCAAAACGGGAGTCCCGCCGGCGCCAACTTTCGTAACGGAAACTTCCAACTCATTGGAGGAAACACATGCAGTCTCTGAAGCGACTCATTGCGGCCGTTCTGATTGCGACGTCCGGCGCAGCCGCGCTTTACTCGTCGGCTTTGGCGGCGGCCGATGAATCTCCGGCGCCGCGCGGTTCTGGTTTTGCTCCCGACTTCTACAACAGGGAAGCGGACCAGTATCGTGACTACATCGCGCGGATGTCACCCGAGAACCGGGCAAAGTTGATGGCGATGCAGGACAAGTTGATGCAGATGGAGATGGATCACAGGTCGATGATGATGAAGATGGAGATGGAGATGGCGAAGGCCAGGCGCGACATGGAGTTCTTCATCCTGAATTCTGGCTATCCGTTTCAGAACCCCAGCCACTGATCCCCAGAGTCCGCATCCGTTCATCGAGTCCACCAGCAACCTGGAGACGCAGATGCTTAAGTCGCTGCACATCAACCCCGACAAATGCACCGGGTGCCTGCAGTGCGAGATGGCCTGCAGTTACGAGAACTATGGTGTGTTCAATCCGGCCAAGTCGCGCATCAAGGTTTTCGATTTCCATCATTCCGGTCGCAAGGTGCCCTACACCTGCACCCAGTGCGATGAAGCCTGGTGCCTGCACGCCTGCCCGGTCGAGGCGATCCAGATCGATGCGGCCACCGGCGCGAAGATCGTGCTGGAGAGCGTTTGCGTCGGCTGCAAGGTATGCACGATCGCTTGTCCGTTTGGCACGGTCAATTACGTTCAGGACACCGGCAAGGTGCAGAAATGCGACCTGTGCGGAGGCAATCCGGCCTGCGCCGAGGCCTGCCCGACCGGGGCGATCACGTATATCGACGCGGACTGGACAGGACTGGAGCGGATGAAGCAGTGGGCCGACAAGCTCGGCAATCAACCGCACGCGTAAGGAGGGCGAATCATGTCGTGGACGGGAAAGATTCTGCGCGTGAACCTGAGCGCGGGCACCTGCACGCCGGAGACGCTGAACAAGCAATGGGCGCGCGATTACCTCGGGCAACGGGGACTGGCTACGAAATACTTCGTGGAGGAAGTCGATGCCAAGGTCGACCCGCTGTCGCCGGCCAACAAGATCATCTGGGCCACCGGCCCGCTGACCGGCACGATGGCGTCCACCGGGGGGCGTTATTCGGTAATCACCAAGGGCGCGTTGACCGGCGCAATCGCCTGCTCGAACTCCGGCGGCTACTGGGGCGCCGAACTGAAATTTGCGGGTTGGGACATGATCATCTTCGAAGGCAAGTCGCCCAAGCCCGTTTACCTGTGCATCGAGGATGACAAGGCGCAGCTGCTCGATGCCGGCTACATCTGGGGCAAGTCGGTCTGGGAGACGGAGCCTGCGATCAAGGCCAGGCACCAGGACCCGCAGATGCGCGTGAGCTGCATCGGACGCGCCGGCGAGACGGGGTGCATGTTCGCCGGCGTGATGAACGACCTGCACCGGGCGGCGGGCCGCTCCGGGGTCGGGACCGTGATGGGCAGCAAGAATCTGAAGGCGATCGCGGTGCGCGGAACGCGGGGCGTGGGCAACATCCGCGATCCGAAGGCGTTCATGACCGCGACGGTCGCCGCGAAGAAAGTGCTGGCCGACAATCCGGTGACCGGCCAGGGGCTGCCCAAGTACGGCACCCAGGTGCTGATGAACGTGATCAACGAGATCGGCGCGATGCCCACCCGCAATCACCGGGACGTGCAGTTCGAGGGCGCCAAGGACATATCGGGCGAAGCGATGCACGAGCCGCGCAAGACCGACGGCAAGGCCAACCTGGTGACCAACCAGGCGTGCTTCGGTTGCACGATCGCGTGCGGTCGCATCTCCAAGATCGACGAGACCCATTACACGGTCAAGACGCGACCCGAATACTGGGGCGCCTCGGGCGGGCTGGAGTACGAGGCGGCGTGGGCGCTGGGCTCCGCCAACGGGGTCGACGACCTGGAAGCGCTGACGTATGCGAATTTCATCTGCAACGAGGACGGCATGGACCCGATCTCGTTCGGGGCCACGGTCGGCGCGGTGATGGAGTTGTACGAGATGGGAGTGCTGACCAAGGAGCAGATCGGAATCGAAGCGCCATTCGGCTCGGCCAAGGCATTGACGTACCTGGCCGAGGTCACCGCGCGCGGCCAGGGGTTCGGCAAGGAAGTCGGTCTGGGCTCCAAGCGCCTG
>Ga0137418_10004530_pt1 | contig 12756 bp, 11 predicted proteins | sample CZODoug3_1_2_16f_FD_122242 | JGI IMG/M metagenome (GOLD analysis project Ga0137418, IMG submission 122242) | Vadose zone soil fungal communities from Angelo Coast Range Reserve, California, USA - CZODoug3_1_2_16fungal (Hybrid Assembly) | ecosystem: Environmental > Terrestrial > Soil > Vadose...
AGTCGATTTCAGCCTACGACATGGTATTCAGCGATGCGATCTATGGGAAGGCGCCAAGGTACGTGTCCCGCGAGCGCCTGAAGCTGATGCTGGATCACGAATACGGCCTCTTGATCGAGCGCCTTTCGGCGAGCCGCGCCGACAAGACGAGATTCTTCGTCTTCGCGGACACGGTCGCAACCATAAACTTCAAGGGTACGAACGAAGCCCACGGCTGGCTGGGAATTCGATTTCAGACCGAGCCGATGGGGGAGCCGAGTGAGATCGTGCTGCATGTGCGCATGTGGGACAAGGACGCGCTCCTGCAGCAGCAGGCCCTCGGCATCGTTGGAGTCAACCTAGTCTATGGTGCCCTGTACTACCGCTCCGATCCGAAGAAATTAATTGAATCACTCCAAGACAACCTCGGTACCGACAGGATAGAAGTCGACATGCTGCGCTTTTCGGGGCACTGCTTCGAGAAGATCGACAACCGCCTGATGTCGCTTCATCTGGTGGAGTTCAAGCTCACGAACGCGGTCTTGTTCGGGCAGCAGGGTGAGGTGCTGCAGCCGTCCGAAGTGCTGCACAAGAAGGCTATTCTGGTCGAACGGGGCAGCTTCCGGCCCGTGACCCATGTCAACGTCGACATGATCAACAGCGCAACTGCGCAGTTCGTGCAGGAGTCTCTGGTCAAGGGCAGGGAGGTGGTGGTCCTGATGGAGATCACGATGAACAACCTGTTCTCAGGAGGCGCGTTCGACGCCCAGGATTTTCTCTCGCGTGTCGATCTCTTGGCCGACATCGGCTTTACGGTCCTCATCTCCAACTATTCGGAGTACTACAGGCTCACCTCATATTTCCGGCGCTACACCAAGGAGATGATCGGAGTCGCCATGGGGATCAACAACCTGCTCGAGGTATTCAACGAAAAATACTATGACAACCTCGAGGGGGGCATCCTCGAGTCCTTCGGGCGCCTCTTCAGAAACGCGGTCAAGTTGTACATCTACCCGATGAGGGAGGCGGCCTACGAGAGGTACATGGTGGACTCGAACGGGACCGGCACGTCAGTCCAGTCGTTCGCGTCGAATGTCCTCATCACCGCGAAAAATGTACGGATTGCCGACCACCTTGCAAACCTCTATGCGCACCTTCTCGATAGTCGCTACATCGAATGCATAGTCGGGTTCGATACGGACATCCTCAACATTTTTTCGCGAGATGTGTTGAAGAAGATCAAGGACAACGATCTCCTGTGGGAGAAGATGGTCCCCATCCCTGTCGCGGACGCCATCAAGCGCAGGGGACTGTTCGGCCATGCGGGCAACGTGGTCTCGCAGTCTGGGATGTAGGAGCTCGAGATTACCGGCTCATGCGCTCCCGGGCGATGCGGACGAGACTAGTCGACGCGAATCCGCAGAGCTGGACTCCGCACGCTTCTCGTCGGCAATCGCACGATCCACCGCATCGATCGCGTTTTGGATTTGCGCAACGGTATCGCCGTTCAATAGTTCGAGGGAGGCCGTCTGGAAACCATCGACTATTTCACGGCGACGGGAGACGAGCTTCTCGCGCAGTACGAATAGCTTTTTACTCTCGGTCATTCGATCCTCCGGTTTATGGGTGAAGGGCGGAAATTGGCCGCCTTCGTGGAGAGTCTGCCACCGTATGAGCATAGTGGCGAAACCGTTAGCTCGGTAGCCTGTATCTCTCGATAGTACGTATCGTGAGAGCCGATGTCTGTTGGCTAGCGATAACCGGGTTGACGCAACCGCGAGTAACCCAGCACGACGACCAGCGCATAGCGCCGGCCCCACGGCGGGTAGCCGCGTGCCCCTTGCTATTGGCCTGTCTTGAATTTCTGCCACAGGCGGGTAATGGCGCGCGCTTGCTCGGGTGATGGTTCCAATTGCACGAACAATCTTTGCTTCTGGTCGGGCGTTGGATAGATGGCAGTATCCGTACTTACCGATGCATCGAGCAACGGCGTCGCGGCCAAGTTGGCGTTGGCAAATCCGATGAAATTGGAGATGTTTGCGATGACGTGTGGGTCCATAAGGTAATTTATTAATAGGTAGGCGTTTGCTGCGTGCGGCGCGTCCTTAGGGATGGTCAACAGGTCAAACCAGAGCAAGGTACCTTCTTCCGGAATCAAATACTCAATGTCAATGCCGTTCTGGGCCTCCTTCGCGCGTTTGCGCGCCTGGACAACATTGCCGTTATAGGCGAGCGCAACACAGATATCCCCATTCGCGAGCGCTTGGATTTGGCTCGACGTATCGATGTTGCGTACGAAGGGGCGTATCTTGGCTAACAGCTGTTCGACGTCAGTTAAGTCTTGCGGGCTTGGTGCGTTGGGATTTCGCCCTAGGAATATGAGCACCAATCGCACCACCCCGACAGGATCGTCCATGATATTGATCCCGCACGGAGCTAACTTAGCGGCCAATGCGGGGTCGAAGATCATGCGCCAACTGTTGAGAGCCATTTTAGGCAGTGACTTCGATACCATTGCCTTGTTGTAGCCAAGGCCGAACGTTCCCCAGGTGTACACCACTCCATGAGCGTTTCCCGGGTCATTTAGTGCCACCCGAGACATTAATGCTGGGTCAAGATTGGCACGATTTGGAAGCCATCTATTGTCGAGGGGCAAATAGGCGCCGCTGCGAATTTGCCGCTGAATAAAGGCGGCCGTCGGCACGACAACATCAAATCCACTACTTCCCATCAACATCCGAGATTCTAGCGTCTCGGGACTCTCAAAATAGGAGACGTGGACCTTAACGCCCGTCAGCTTTTCGAATGACAATAGGGTATCGGGTGCTATGTCGTCCGCCCAGATGTAGAGATTGACGACCTTATCGTCGAGGTTCGTTGCGGTGTGCGGAGCAGCCTGCGTTCCCGTGCTCGGCCCATCGCAACCGAGCATCAGGCAGGCAGAGAGCGCAAGTAATCCGTTGACCGTACTGGTTCGACGCATGATCTATCCTGACGGAGCGTTCTTATTGTCGGGGATTCCAGACTCTTTATATTGCAAGCAGCGATCGCGCGCAATATTCGGCGGAGGTTTCCTCTCGTGACCGTCGCTAGGAGTGGTGTATCTTGAGGTGATCGGGGCTGAAAAGGAGTGGGAGATGAATCGGCAATTGCTGCAGGTGTTCGGCTGGGTGGTGGCGACGGCGGGCTCGCTGATTGGCGGGTCGGCGGGCGCAGCAAAGGAAGAGCCGGCGTTCGTGCGCATCACGCCGGCGGAGGTGCAGTGGCGGGATATTCCGGATAGCCATGGGGTGCAGGAGGCGGTGCTGTTGGGGGATCCGGAGAAGCCGGGGATGTATGTCGTGCGAGTGAAATTCCCGCCGCATGTGATGGACGCGCCGCATTGGCATCCGAATGCACGCTATGTGACGGTGCTCAAGGGCACGTGGTATGCGGGGACGGGCACTACGTTTGACGTGGCGGAGGCGGTTCCGCTCAAGGCGGGGAGCTTCATGTTGCACCCGGCGAAGGCGGTGCACTGGGATGGGTCGGCGGAGAACGAACCGGTCATCGTGCAGATCATTGGAGAAGGACCGACGCAAACCATTCAGGTTGATTCGAAGCAGCCGATGTGGAAGGTGGTTTCGCACGAGATGGGGAATTAAGGGGAGACGAGGGGATGCCTATCGAGCGGCGCGGCGCGCTACCTCGGAGTACTGATACAGCTGATTCGCGCGCCCGCGCTCGGCCAGACCAAACGAAGAACACTGTTAAGTGTTACTTAACAGAGATTCAGGGATTGCGTTTGTTGTGAGTTGGCGGGCCAGGCAATCTGAGCACTGTTCGATCTATCAGTAATTGGAGAATGCCATGACAAACGAATCTCTTACCGTGCGGGTCGCGCAGGCGCTGCTTGCGGTCACCGCTACGGCGGCTTCGGTTCTTGTTGTCCAGTTTGCGATGTTGGTCGGTTAGTGCGAAATGCGGGCACTCGGGAGCACACGGAAATTGAAAGGATTTCGCTTAGACCGTGTCGATTCTCAAGGCCCGCATTCGTCTTTAAGTTAAGTCAACGAGAGATGAACAATGATGTCCGCAATTGAATCTACATCGGCCCTCAATGTGCGGCATCCGCCGGTGGCGCTCAAACTGAGCGCGTATGCAGCGATGGTCGTTGCCAGATTACGGGCAATCGCTCCATATGCGCTCATGGAACTGATTCTTCCGGGGGGCTCGGTGATGGCACTTCTGTTGTGGCTTTATCGGCGGCAGAGGAGGGGTACCGTTTTCGCGACGGCGGAGATTCGCTATGCGGGGGGGTCTTGTACTCTATATCGATGTCGTGACTTCGCAGGCTGCGGGTCTCCGTTTTCGAGTGGAAGGGCCCGCAGTTGCAATCAAAAACGATAACCCAGGCCCCAAAGAAGAATATCGGCGTCACGGTTGTAGTCCGTCACGATACGGTGCCAGAGCAATCGGACATCAAAATTCCTGATCGGCCGAAGACTCAGCGTGGCTGATACAACGTCCGAGACGTGCCGTCCGGGAGCTGGCCTGTACTTATCGATCGCGGTATAAAAGCCGAACCCTGCACCAATAGACCAAAGACCGGAGTTGAAACTGGGTTCCAACCAACCCTCCACGGTAATGCCATTGCGGCGAATCAGTTGAGTATCGCCCTCGTTGAGAAAGCCGACCGATACACGTAGCTCCTTCCAAATACGTCGGCGATAGTCGATGGCCTCCGCTCTCGCGGTGTGCGAAGACGAGTTGAAGCTGTTGGTAACCGTCTTCCAATAGGATGCGACTATTTCATTTGCTGCAAACCCCTCCGCAACTTCCGTGTCTGTGTCGTGGATATCAGAAAGACCTCGGTACCCCATCCCGATGCCGAAGGATGTGGTCTCTATGCTCTTCGACGGAGACGTGTAGTCGATTCGCCCTTCAAAGAACAGATGAGACCACGGGCCCGACTTCCAAGGCTGAATTGTCGCGTCGAGACTGGCTAGCCAAGCCCAGCCGTGGGCGTCCGCATACCCGCCATTATTTCGGGCAAACACCGTATCGTAGTAATAGAACGGACCGCCGCCGACGCTCAGAGTGAATCGGTTCGAGAGCGGAACGATCGGCAGCCAGGCCTCCGCGGTAACGCCATCCCGGTGATGGCCCGGAAAGTGGGCATCATTAAGGTAGGCAAGGCTTGCCGCGAAGTGGGGCGCGAATGTTTTTCGGTAAGAAATTCCATAGCCTGAATCCGGCGGCCACTGCCTGAGGCTATAGACGCGTTCACCGAAGTAAGAAACTTCATCAAGGGCCGGATCGCCGGTGCTGGTAGATCCTGTGTCGGCCAGAGCGGGTCTCGTGGCGGCAGCCGCGATCGCGAGAAGCAGGGCGGAAGTGAGTAGTCCCGAACACCGCGGCGTCCTCCTTGGGAATGCGATGTTGCACATTTCACCAGTCTCCATGGTCTAGGCAGATGTCCTTACGTTCACGGGCAGTCCGGCAAATTCCAGCGTTTGCCGTCAATCCACATCCCGAAATCAAATCGCAGGGCCACACGAGCGACGCCACCGAGTCCATGCAAATATCCGCGACATAGGTCGGTTGGTCAAACGAATTTCCTACCCTACTCAAGCCGACATGAGGCGAATCATGCGGCGCGACATGGGGAGTACCAGGATCCTAGGGGTGTGCAATGCGGCAAGGGTCTCCTCATGCCGGCGCCGCATATCGGGAAGTGATCAATGTCGACGCATTTCAATTGATTCCACTGGACCGGACTGCAGCTGGCGCCTGATTCCGGGTTATGCAGCTCGCCTCGAGGATCTCTCGTCGTTGCTGCGCGGTCCATCTACCGCATGCGGCTCGCGGCTTCGGGGCTTATCCGTTGGGCACGCTCGATGCTCCGATGACTTGACCTTCCTTTAGGGCGAATATCGTGACCGAGCACGAGCTATATACCGCTCGCCCCGTCGACGTCGCTTAACTTACGGGCACCCCGTGCGCCCTGGGGATTGGTTTTCTAGTGATCGGATCGACGCTGAGAGCCAGAGGACGCCCCTGACGGTTCACGTGTTTTGACGGCCAATAATTCTTGTACAGCGCTCCATATGTTTTATCCATTCGCCGCGCTGCAGGCTGGAGCAGCTCATAACTGGCCCTCTGTATGCTATGGTGGATTCATCGTTGAAGCATTATTGAAGGCATTTCGTCACTGATGTCAGTTGTCGCTGCACACGAGGGGGACCTTCGCCGAAATCGGCCTGCCGCCAAACTGACTGCAGCGGCCGTCGCTGCGGTGACTGTTATCTTCGTGGTGGCACGCCATAGCGATAACATAACCACGGGGCACTACTTTGATTACTTGCACTGGACGATCGCTTACGCGGTCGCAGTGACGCTGGCGTGGTCGGGAGTTCGCTCCGCTCAGAAAGTCGACCTTGCTGCGCGCCGCTGGTTTGCCCGCGGCCTGACCATCACTCTGGCCGCTCAACTGCTGTTCGACCTGCAGGAAATTACGCACCGAACCCCCATTTCCAATCTCTCGGACGCATTATTTTTGAGCATCGGTCCCAGTTTCATCTTAGGGATGCTGTCTCCGATCCGCGATCGCCGAGTGGTACAGAGACGACAATTTGGCCTCGACGTTACGGCATTGGCGATCGCCATCCTTACTCTTACGTTGGACCTCTACCTCCCCAGGCGTGGAGGAATGGATCCCGTAGATCTCTACATACTCATAATCTATCCGATATTAATGCTCGCTCCCGCTTGTGTGGGCATCGTGATGGCGCCCACCCTACGACTCCGGGTTGATCATCGATGGGTGCTTTTTCTCGTCGCCTCCCTGTTTAATGGTGCCTTATGGATGATTTGGAATTCCACCTACGCAGTGGGCACGTGGCGGAACGGGGCGTGGCTCAATCTCGCGTTTTCTCTCATTGCGATTGGCATGGGGTACGGTGCGTATGTGTGGCACACGGAGCCGAATGAGGACCTTGGGTGGCAGCGGCGCTGTGAGGCCGCGCTGCGGCTGCTGCCATTGTTCGTCGTGAGTGCGGGGGTTATCAGCGTTTCGTTGGTTTGGATGCTGCCGAACATTCTCGCTTCGGTTAGGATTACCACCGTGGTGGGCGCAGCGGTCGTCATCATTCTGGCAGCGCTGCGCCAAAATCTTTCCTTGCACGAATACGATCGCTTGATCGCGGCCGAACAGCGCTTGAATGAACGCTCGCGAGAATTGGAAATGAGTAATTCGCGTCTGGCCGCAACCAATGAGCAACTACTGACGGCCACGCGACAGGCAGAAGCAATGGCGCGATCTGCGCAGGTCGCCAATCAAGCGAAAAGCGAATTTCTGGCCAATATGAGTCATGAGATTCGCACACCGATGAATGGGGTGATAGGTATGACGGAGCTGTTGCTCGATGGGAGCCTAAATGATCAACAACGCGACTATGCAGATACCATTCGTCAGAGCGCCAAGGCTCTTCTAACGGTGCTGAATGACATTCTGGACTTCTCGAAAATAGAGGCGGGTAAACTCGAATTTGACGTGACCCGTGTCGAGCCGCGCGAATTGGTCGAGGACGTGGTGCGCTTGATCGGCATACAGGCTCATCCCAAGAACCTTGAAGTCACCGCGTACATCGATCCGGCCGTGCCGGACTACGTGCAAGTCGATGCCGGTCGTTTGCGACAGATCCTTCTCAATTTGCTTGGAAACGCGGTCAAATTCACGCAAGCGGGTGAGATCGCCTTGAACTTGCAGGTGCTCGCTCGCGATTCTGAGTCAACGACTTTGCGCTTCGATGTCCGCGACACCGGCATCGGCATACCCGAGGATCGTCTGCATACGCTTTTTGCGGCGTTCTCACAGGTGGATACCTCAACCACGCGCCGCTTTGGCGGTACGGGTCTTGGTTTGTCAATCGTCAAACGTCTTGCCGAGATGATGGGTGGCGAAGTGGGAGTACAAAGCCAGGAAGGGGTCGGATCAGCATTTTGGTTTACTGCCCGTCTCGGCGTTTCTATTGTCGAGGCGGGCTCCCCTGGGCTAGCGATCGGTGCGATGATGCGTGGCCAACGGGTGCTCGTGGTCGATGACAACCACACCAACTGCAAAGTGCTGTCCGGACAGCTCCGTCGACTCAAGATGGAACCCCTTTGTGTCAATTCGGCCGAAGACGCACTTAACCAGATAAGGACGCAACGTGCCGCCGGCAAGCCTTTCGAAGTCGCGCTCATAGATCACCAGATGCCCGATTGCGACGGCAGCGAACTCGGACACCGTATCAATGCAGACTCAACGTTGAATTCCACCCGGCTGGTACTGCTCACTTCCTCCGGGCAGCGGAGCGATGTAACTCGCTTCGAAGAACTGGGGTTTGCGGGATTCTTGCTGAAGCCCGTGGCGTTGCGAGAACTCGCCGCCTGTCTGGAGACTGTGTTGTCCGGCAATGCGAAAGACTGGCACAGTCGCACGCAGCCCATCTTCACTCAAACGACCCTCGCAAAAATGTCCAAGCGCGGACACATCCTCCTTGCCGAGGATAACGCGGTGAACGAGAAGGTGGCGACCCACACACTGCGCAGGCTCGGGTACGAGGTTCATGCGGTCGGGAATGGGCGGGAGGCCGTGATTGCGTGGAAAACGGGCCGCTACGATTTGATCCTGATGGATTGCCAGATGCCCATCCTCGACGGATATGAAGCGACTCGAGAAATACGCAGTCTCGAGGCTGGAATACGACGCATACCCATTGTCGCACTGACGGCACACGCCATGAAGGACGATGATCTCAAGTGCAAAGAAGCAGGCATGGACGACCACCTCACTAAGCCGCTCGATCGCGAACGACTGCAGGGATGTTTGGAGCAGTTCATCGGCGCCGCTCGGAGCAGGGTGAGTTCAAAGCTGGATTCCTAGCATACGGACACCCGAGCCCAATGCGTGGCTCAATGCGCTCGTGCCGCAACAAACAAACGACAGCGGACTAAACCAGGCCGTCGGCGGCCCGTTCGAGAGCAGCGATGTCGATACGCTTCATCTGCATCATCGACTCGAAGGTGCGCTTGGCGCGGGCCGGGTTGGCGTCGCCGAGAAGGGCCGGAAGCTTGCGCGGCACGATCTGCCAGGACAGGCCGTAGCGATCCTTAACCCAGCCGCATTGCTCGGCCTCTGGAACCGCCGAGAGCGCATTGGTCAGACGCTCGACCTCTGCTTGCGTGTCGACCGGAATTTGGAGCGAGACGGCCTCGTTGAACTTGAAATGCGGCCCGCCATTGAGCCCGACGAAAGGCCGCCCCATCAGAGTGAATTCGACGGTCAGCACATCGCCGGCTTTGCCCGACGGATAGTTGCCCGGCGCGCGATACACTTTATCGATGCGACTGTCGGGTAGTAGCGAGGTGTAGAACGTGGCAGCCTCTTCGGCATTACCATCGAACCAGAGGCATGGCGTGATCGTTGGCATAAGAGCTCTCCTTATGGTGTGCGGACCCGAATCTTCGGGATGGTAGTTATAAGACGAGCGACAGCCATACATTCCGACAATTCCGTCGAAATAATTCCATGCCGGCAACTACCCAACATCTACGCGCGACGGCGCAACAGAGCCTTGACGCGGCGATGGACCAGCACCGGGATATAGGTCTTGATCCGCGCTGTCTTCTCAAGTTTCGCGCGTTCGCTGCTATAGACAATTTTGACAAGCTCGCGCGACATATGTGTTTCGCACGCCAAGAGCTCGATCTCCGCCTCGGCATCTGCGGGGAGGTTGAACGCTTGCTCGCTCATCGAAACTGAACCATATTTCTTGGAATGTGCGACCCCATGGCTCTTTTGCCTGTCAAACTTTCCATTTGCCGAGTAAGGCGCCTTGAACTTGTCAAAGTTCACCCAATTGCGCCCGTAAAGGATAGATAGCGGCGTTCGAGGCTAGCATAACGGAGTTCGCGACTCGGTACTTTATTTCATGGCTGTCAGATTTTTCTGACAAGAATTCGCGCGCGCATAGTTGGCGGAACCTTGACATGCGCCACCGATTCCAAAAGTTAAAGTGGTTACCCAGGAGTAGGACAAATGGAACCGAATCCCCTTGTTGTTGGCGCCGGCCCCACGGGGCTGTCCGCCGCATTGTTTCTGTTTGAACGCGGCGTTCGATGTCGTATTGTGGACAAAGCCGCGGTCCCCAGCGCTACTTCACGTGCCCAGGTGGTCAATCCCCGTGCACTTGAACTCTTGGAATCGAGTGGCGTCGCGGCCGCGATCGTCGCAGAGGGGCATCCCATTCACCAGGTCGTTTTCTACGATGGCTGGACACCGATGGCCCGTTTGGAGTTGGGACATGTGCATCCGCGATATCGGATGTCCGTACTGCCGCAGGCGCGCACCGAAGCCCTCTTGACAGAGGCACTGGCCATCCGCGGGATCCACCCGGAGCGAGGTACTGAACTCTTGTCCTTGTCGCAGGACGAGCAGCGTGTCAGTGTGCTTCTGGCGCATCCAGACCGCCACGAATCGCTGTGTGCATCGCTGTTGTACGCCGCGGACGGTGCACACAGCGTGGTGCGCGACTCCCTAGGCATCCAATTCAACGGCTCGGGATTTGCGGAGCCTTGGCCGCTCTACGATTTGTGTATCGATGATCCACTGGATATTGGCAATGCTCATGTGTCCTTCGTGAAAGATGGACTGGTCTTCCTGCTTTGCATTCATTCCGGGTTGTGGCGAATTTTCGGGAATGTTCGAGAGCCTCTCGAACACCTACCCTCCGGGGTCTCACCCGGGAAGATCGAGTGGAAGTCATCCTTTCATATCGCCGATCGTGTGGCCTCCAGGGAAACTGTAGGCCGTGTCGCAATCGGCGGCGACGCGGCCCATACCCATGCGCCTGTGGGTGCGCGCGGTATGAATCTCGGCATCGAGGACGCATTTGTGTTCGCGGCCTGCGCCGCGGATGCGCTTCGCGGTGATCTGACCCGACTGAACGAGTACGGACAATTGCGTCATGCAGTGCACGAAAAAGTGGTCGGCCGCCTCGTCAAGCTGACACGGCTTGCGCGCGGCCAGCCCGAGTTCGTTCATTTTTTGCGGCAACGCCTCATCCCCGTCATGACCAAGTTTCCCCCGACGGCGCATGCCATGTGCGAGCTTCTCACGGGATTGGATCACGATGTCAGAGTTCATTAAAGGCGCGTGATTGATGCGCGAGGCGTAGTACGCGGCGAACCTAGGCCAGCGAGCTGCTGAACAGCGCCAGCATACGGCTCCAGGCCTTCTCCGCCTGGTCGTGGTTATATACCCGCGCGTCCGGAGGACACCAACCGTGCAGGGTGCCCACATACACTTCAATTTCCGCCGGCAAATGGGTTTTGGCGAAAGCGTCGCGTAGCACGTTCTTGGTTTGCGGTTCTCGCTGGTCGTCATTTTCAGCGATCGCTATCAGGTAGTGAGCCTTCATCTGCGGGATAAGGAGGTGCGGACTATCGGGCTTGTCGGTTACGAGACCGCCGCCGTGAAACGTGGCTCCTGCGCCAATGCGGTCCGGAACAGCCGCGGCCGTGCGCAGCACGAAGGGACCGCCCATGCAGTATCCGGTGGTCGCCACTTTCCGCTTCTTGTCGACGGAAGGCTGGCTGTCCAGAAACGCGACGAATGCCTTGGCATCGGTCACAGCAGTATCAGGACTCAACGTACCTGCCAGGGTCATCAGCGCCTGGCGCGTCGGGGGATCATTGAAATCGGGGTGATCTGGTGCTGTCGGCGCCTTCTTCGTGCGATAAAAGGGATTGATGACCAGGACCGAATAGCCAGACTCGGCGAGCCGGGTTGCCATTTCCTTAAAGGCCCGGCGAAGCCCAAAAATATCAGGCCAAATGAGCACACCAGGGTACTTGCCCTTCGCCGGATGCACGAAATAGGCATCGGCAGCACCGTCCGGAGTTTTTATTTCAACATCGGTTCCCTTAGTCTCAGCGGCATTTGCAAGCCTCGGCAACGCCGCCACGACTCCGGCGCCCAGTGCCATCGCGCCGAATTGCCTTCGCGTCAGTTCGCTCGATCGTCGCGCAAATTCATCCAGATCGTCATGGTCACACATACCTGCTCCGCTACGGTGTCGCTGAGTTCGCGATATTGCGCTCATCAGCGCTTGGACCGCAACATCACGATCGATCGTGCATATGGCGGCGGAGGTGAAGAGCTACAAACACGTCACGGAAAGAGCCCTCGGTGGCGCTATGGGCAGACTCAGATTGGTGACACTGTTTGACCTGCACCAGACCTCTCGTGACACCAGAAGTAGCGCAATCCGTGCGCACAACGCTAGTTTAATTCGTGGGGGACGCAGGATTTTAGAGAGTGACTCGTCTACCCAGTATGGATGCGAAATTCGTTTCGCGAAATGGTGCTCACTTGGCCACCGACTTGGGGAGATTACGAGTGAAATGGATGGATTTATGTGGACCGGCTGTCATCTTTGTCGGGATTGCGGCGTCGCCAACCCTTGCACTGGCGCAAACCTATATCGAATTCGACGTACCCAATACCGGGACCACCAGCTATCAGGGCACTGTGGCAACGAGTATCAATGGGGGAGGGTCGATCACTGGCTACTCCCTCGACCCAAACAATGTGACGCGCGCCTTCGTGCGCCTTTCGACCGGCGACATAGTTGAATTTAGCGCACCGAACGCGGGCACCGACGCCTTTAGTGGAACGTTTCCTTGGAGCATCAATTCGGGCGGCGTAATTACCGGAGACTTCGAGGACGCCCTGCACGTATACCACGGATT
>Ga0137418_10004532_pt1 | contig 12755 bp, 20 predicted proteins | sample CZODoug3_1_2_16f_FD_122242 | JGI IMG/M metagenome (GOLD analysis project Ga0137418, IMG submission 122242) | Vadose zone soil fungal communities from Angelo Coast Range Reserve, California, USA - CZODoug3_1_2_16fungal (Hybrid Assembly) | ecosystem: Environmental > Terrestrial > Soil > Vadose...
CGGCATCCCGATCCTTACCAGCAAGGACTGGCCATATTCCATCAATAGTGTCTTCAACGCCGGGGCGACGCTGCTCGCGGATGGCTCTACCCTGCTGCTCTGCCGCGTGGAAGATCGCCGCGGATTGTCGCACCTTTGCGCCGCGCGCTCGCAAAACGGAGTGGACGGATGGCAAATTGACAGCCAACCGACGCTGATGCCCAGCCCAAAAGAGTATCCCGAGGAGATCTGGGGCATTGAAGATCCTCGCATCACGTTCGTGCCTGAGCTGCAACAATATGTCGTGACTTACACCTCCTATTCGCGCGGTGGGCCCGGCGTGTCTCTGGCGCTGACCAAGGACTTCCGAACGTTCGAGCGCTACGGCGTCATCATGCCGCCCGACGACAAAGATACGGCGCTCTTTCCGCGGAGAATCGATGGATACTGGGCGCTGATTCACCGGCCCATGACAGCGATCGGAGCGCACATGTGGATTTCCTATTCCCCTGACTTGCGCCACTGGGGCAGGCACAGGCTCATGCTGGAAGCGCGGCGCGGCGCCTGGTGGGACGCAAACAAGATTGGCTTATCGCCGCCACCGATCGAGACTTCCCGAGGGTGGCTCGTGCTCTACCACGGAGTGCGGCACACGCCTTCGGGCTGTTTGTATCGGCTGGGAGTGGCCCTGTTCGACCTTGAGAAACCGGAGAAGTGCTTGCTGCGCGGTGATTCGTGGATCTTCGGCCCGGAGGCTGAGTACGAGCGCCACGGCGACGTCGATGATGTTGTTTTCCCGTGCGGATACACGACGAATCCCGATGGTGACACGATCAATGTCTACTACGGAGCAGCTGACTGTGCCATCGCGCTGGCTCGTACCAGCGTGCGGTCTTTGCTGGCGTGGCTGGATGCGAATGGAAGTTGCGAACGCCGACAGCGGACCGAGTTATGAGACTGCTGCTTTGGATTATCCAGTTTGCCTGTGGGTGTCATCACACCCGACGGAGCAACGTGTTCACGATCAAGCGACGGATGTACCAGATCTGCCTGGAGTGTGGACAGGAATTCCCGTATTCGTGGGACCTGATGCGCTCCGTTCGATCGGAAGGGACAGACACCTATGCGCCGCTGAACGGCGCGAAGCACGAAGAAGTCAGGGTAGCCTGACCCGGTCCCGTCGCTGGCCACGATCCTGAATTCTGCATGTGAGCTGTCTTGCTCAGACACTCACACTTTTACCTCTCATTCTGTACCTACCTGAGTATGTAGACGGAATCGCGATCGCTGATTCGCAGTTCCATTTCCGGGCCGCTTCTAGGTCCCGCCCAAATCGAGGCAAAGCGGCCACATCCAGCCATCGGCATTCTTCGCCCGTGGGCTCCCGTAAAACCTGACGGCAGCCCACGAGGCGACTTCAAAACTCTGCAAGGTGAAATCAGCGGAATGCCTCCAGGAGTAAGAGGCATCATCCCGCGAAGCAAGGACAGTTCAACATCATGCTTTTAATTCAATTGTTGGAAGTTCTCATCGTGGTGGGTGTTCTGCTGTGGCTGGTGAATCGCTTCATGCCCATGCAGGCCTCCATCAAGTCCATTCTGAATGGTGTTGTAGTCATTGCTGTCGTTCTTTGGCTACTGAACGTTTTCGGGCTGTTCCACTCGCTCACCCGTATCCACGTCGGAAGTTAAAGGACGAGTGCAGCGAAGGTCATGCAAGGACTGGAAGCACAAACACAAGATCTGTACAACGGAACCCGGCAGAAACCTGCCTTTAGGAGAAAGTGTGAAAACTCATCTTTTTAGCAATCGGGATCACCCTTAGTTTGAACGCATTCGCGCAAACCAATTCTCAAGCGCCCATGGCGGTCGAACCCATGGCTCACACGCCGACGTTCCGGGTCACCGTGATCAGCCGCAGCGTGCGGGCGGTCAACTACAACCATCGCAGCGGCGCCACCAAGCTGGATTTTGCGGCACAGATCTGATGCCCGGCGCCAACGGTCAGGCCAAGGTAGAAAGCAAAAAGGGCTACATCGAAATCGAGGTCGAATTCGGCAATCTGCAAAAGCCCACGACCTTCGGCAATGAGTATCTGACCTACATCCTGTGGGCGGTTTCGCCGGAGGGCCGCGCCGTTAACCTCGGTGAAGTCCTGGTCGGGGGCAACCATCGCAGCAAGCTAGACGTGACAACCGACCTTTAGGCCTTCGCCTTGATCGTTACAGCGGAGCCCTACTACGCGGTTCGACAGCCCAGCAACGTGGTCGTCCTCGAGAACGTAGTCCGCGAAGATATGAAGGGGACGATTGAGGCGGTGAACACAAAGTATGAACTTCTCGAACGTGGCGGCTATATCCCGACCGGCTACAAGTTCGATCCGGTGGTCCTGAATACCAAATTGCCTCTGGAGTTTTTTGAAGCGCGTAACGCCTTGCGCATCGCGCAATCCGAAGGCGCAGACACATACGCCAACGACAGCTACCAGCATGCAGTCCAGTTGATGAATAAGACGGATGAGTATGCCACCAGCAATCACATCGACAGAAAGCCGCTGATCGCAGTTGCCCGTGAGGCAGTACAGACGGCCGAAGATGCTCGCGCAATCACGGTCAAGAAGATCGATCAGGAACGCTTGGACAACGAACGGCAGGCTGCTGCGAACGCGCAAGCTCACACTCAAGCGCAAGCCGACGACGTGACCCGGCAGAAAGAACAGGCACAGTCTGATCAGGCCCGGGCAGAGCTAGCCACGGCCCAGGCGAAGTCAGATGCAGCCAGAGCCCGAACCGACACCGCAGATGCGCAGTCTGCGGCAGCCAAGGCCAAAGCCGACATGGCGGACAGCCAGGCTGCATCGGCAAACGCACTCTCAGCGGCGCAAGCTGACGCGGACCAATCTCGCTTGGCGGCCCAGCAGGCCCAGTTGAGCGCGCAACAAACGGAAACCGACAAAGCGGCCCTGCGCACGCGCTTGTCCGACCAGTTGAACAAAATCCTCCAAACTCGCGACAGCGCGCGCGGGCTTATCGTCAGTATGTCCGATGTTTTGTTTGACACCGGGAAATACTCGTTGAAGCCGAACGCACGCGAGAAATCGGCGAAAGTCGCCGGCATTCTGCTCGCCTACCCAGGACTCAATTTTGAAGTCGGCGGCTGCACGGACAATGTGGGCGGCGATCAGATGAATCGAACGCTGTCGGAGAACCGAGCTGGCTCGGTGCGCGATTACCTTGTGCAAGAGGGTGTAGCGACAAACTCAGTCAGCGCAAAAGGCTTCGGCAACACCTTGCCGGTAGCCTCCAACGATAATTCCGCAGGCCGGCAGCAGAACCGGAGAGTGGAACTCCTCGTATCCGGGGAGGCCATCGGCAATCCGGTCAACGCGACGACGGGAAGCTTGCGGTAGAGCAAGCGCTCGTGACCAGCAGCCCGCGGTGAACATGACGATGTAGCAGTCAACAACTCTGGGTCTTCGATCACGAAGGGCCGCTGTTTTGCTCTCGGGGCAACCCGGACTCGAGACAGCGGCGCAGTTCAATATCGGTCGCTCATCATGAGTGCTTAAGGAGAAAAATATGCTTTGGACCATATTTGTAGTTCTGGGAATTCTGTGGCTTCTGGGTTTCAGTCTTCACGTGGGCGGGGGCCTGATCCATCTGCTACTCGTCGTAGCACTGGTGGTCCTGGCCATCAATGTGATAAGCGGGCGTCGATCCGCAGCGCCAGAGACACTCTCCAGAGCAGTTGCGGAAAATTCGCAATGCCGCTGACATGCAAATTGCCAGCCATCAGCTGGGAAGCCGGATGTGTGGCCCGCCTCCCAGCCAATTCTCGAGTCAGTCTAGTTGCGCGTGGCGGTGACTTCGCGAAACGGGTTGTCGGGTCCCTGCTCTGCGTGCGCGGTGAGATGTAGCTGCCAGCTTCCGCGCACGCCGGTTTCTTCAGCGCGACCCTGCTCCTTCAGCATTCCCAGCACTTTGACGATCACGTGCGTGGTTTCTCGCAGCCGCGTCGCTACCTCTCCAGCGCCAACCAGGACGGCATGGGAGCCATAGTGCTCTTGCTTCATCCGCCCATATTCGACAATCGCCTCTGCGAGCTGTTCCATTTCTCGCGGACCATAAGGCTGCTCGGCCGGTGCCAGTCCGAAGATTGTCCCCTTTACACGGCCAATAGCATGTTGGAGGCGCTGGAAGTACATATCTGCTCCGAAAAGAGAGGCGCCTTCCTTCAAAACTGGATCGCTCCGCTAAGAATGCTTCTCCACAACCTTGGAGGGAAAGGGGGCATCCCTCTCGCCCGTCGGGGATCGCCGGGCGCGAGAGGTCGTCGTTCTGCGCGGCCTGCCCAGCCCCAGACGATTAAAGGGCCTCCTCGTAGCCCGCCGGCGGCCACTTTGACGCTGCTGCGCTCCTTCGACGCTCAGCACAAAGTGAAGGGTGGCCATAAGGAAGTGCTGACCGTCGGACCTGACCACGATTGCATCGACTGACTTCAAAGCATGCTCGGGGAGGTCCAGGTTGTCACACACCATGACAACGGGAACTTCTGGCCTCACCTGCTTGATTTCAGAGGCCACAACAGCGCCGTCCAACAAACCCAGGTGGTACTCAATCACGACCGCATCCACTGCCTGCAACATCAGGAGTCGCAAGCCTTCATGACCACAGGTTGCGGTCAAAAGCCGATATCCGTGCTGCTCCAAGTGGAGCAGTTGGCCCGGATCCCGGTGGATGCAGAGTAACGTGCTTTGCGCTTCCATCCTGACCTCCTATTTGAGACAGAATGTCGCTCCAGATCTGTTCCAAATTGCTCAATTGTGGGTTGTCGAATGCGAGCTCGCGGTTTCGATCAAGGCGGGAGTTAATTTCGGATCGAAAAGAAAAATCGGATCGAAAAGAAAAAAAGGGTGCTTCAGTCCCTTCGGACCAGAGCGACCCTTGCTAGTCAGTTACTTAGACCGGCTTCACGTTCTCTGCCTGAAAGCCTTTCGGGCCTTTCGTGACATCGAACTGTACAGTTTGGCCTTCTTGCAAGCTGCGGAAGCCGCCCGCTTGAATTGCCGAGAAATGCACGAAGACGTCTTCGCCATTCTGACGGCTGATGAAGCCAAAGCCTTTCGCGTCGTTAAACCACTTCACTGTTCCTGTTTCCATTGGTGTTCCTTTTTTAATTTGAATTTTCTGCTGAGAAGAGTCGCTGCCGGTGAGAAGGGGTGACGCTGGTTGGCGGAACCGATTTTCAACTGCGTTTGAACCAAACTTAGCCGATGCACCTTGGATGCATTCCGCTGACAAACGACTCAAGAATCTCGCAACCTCGGAAAAAATACCCCAGAACGTTACAATGTGAGCCGTTTTGACCAGACCGGTCGTGTTCCTCTGCATAGTATGGCAATTGACCTATTTTGCGCCGGACCAGGCATTGCAAGGACTTTCTGGGTGCGCTGTCCCCCGCACGGAGACCCATGAACCGACTTCTTGGCACTTTTGCAGTCCTGCTGGCACTCACACTTCCCTCTTTGACGCAGAACACCGTCGCTCACGGGCGCGGCGATCAAGTTCCCGCGGCTGGGCAGGGTTTGGATGCGACTGCCAATTTTTTCGCTTGCCAGCACGCCTGGACTGGATGCGATCACTCGAAGTTGACGCCGTCTGAATCGGCTAAAGTCGCAGTCATCGAGCACCAGCGGAATGTTATAAATTGCCGGGAGGGCTTGCAGTCCTGCGATCGAACCGCAATGAGCGACGCGGAGCGAACAGCGCTGGCTGTCGCCGATCACCAGAATAATGTTTCCGCTTGCAACGATGGCATTCGATCCTGCGATCACTCGCAACTCACGGTTCCCGAAGCGCGCCAAGCGGCCGTCGCCGACCACCTTCGCAACATCTCGGACTGCAAGGACGGTATAGGAGACTGCGACTCCTTGAATCTCACCCCGACCGAAGCAGTTGAGGTGCGCACCGCCAGACACCAGCGTAATACCAACGACTGCAATGCCGGCATGGGGCTCTGCGACCATTCCCAACTGACTCCGTCGGAGGCGAAGGATGCTGTGATCGCCGAACACCAGCGCAACGCCACAAATTGCAAGAACGGCTGGACCGATTGCAACCGCTCAAACCTGACCGGGTTGGAAGCGCGCGAGGTGGAAGCAACGGAACGCGAGCGCAATCTCTCCGATTGCAAGGGGGGCCGCGAGACCTGCGAATACTCGAAGCTGACCGGGACAGAAACCGGTGCCTTGGCCAAAGCTGAGCATGTTCGGAACTACCAGGCGTGCCTCAAAGGCTTCGGGTACTGCGACCGCTCTCGGCTCACACCGTCAGAGTCCAAGGCCATTCCTGACCCCTCATCCGTTCCGCGGTAGGCGTCAAGAAAACACCATCTTTCGCGGCTGTTAGTTTTGAAGTGCAGTCGACGGATCGGTCAGCGCAATCAATTGCCCAAGCGGATAGTCTTCTTCGGTGAGAGGAGATTCCGGAGCCGTGTTGACAATCGTCATAATCTCGCCGCTGGCAATTCCCTGGATCGTGAGGCGTTGACTCTCAACCGCGACAACTCGGTAGGTTGCGTCAAAAATCGCCATCGTTGTTCTCCCTGTTCGTCATGGGATGCGGACATAGCCAGCAGAGATCGAATTACAACCCCCCCAAGTATCGCTGAACTGAAGATCTAATTGTCAGAGGCACATCGGCCGCCGTTTCCGGTTTCGTCCATGAATCCGTACCTTTTCAGCATCCTGAGCGGTGCCATTTAGCTGGTCGAGGTTGCCCTCCGAGAAATCATTGCTCGACGATCCGCTCCATCCCGCCAGGGAAAGCGAGAACCTGAAGGAAGTAGGATTCCAAATTACTTGCCCAAAAACCGTTTGGTGCCTCCCAAGATGCTTTCCTTCCTGAGGCGGGCCACTTCTTCCTGAAGGTCCATGATTCGCGCAAACCGCGCGCGACAATCATGACGCTCAGAAGGATTCATGGCGAGGGGCCGTGTGAGAGCTTGGACCTGGAATGCGACCAGATCATCGACCTCGCGCCTCAGAGCAAAGAACCGTTCTTGAGCCATGGAATGATTTGCTTCAGTACCGCGAGTTCGGTCACGACCGGGTCAATTTGCCCCGCGTTTATGAATCTGCGTCGCTGTCGAAGCCTTCTGGAATACCGGTGGGACTCAACGGGCCTCGATGGGGAATTGGAAGATTGGTAGTCCGCCGCAGACGGCCCAACACGTCGTCTTTCACGGCTTCGCCATAGATCGCGAACATGGCCCGCTTCACGCCCGCAAAGTTCCCACGCCAAAATTCCGCTTTGCGGCTGGTGCCGCTCTTTTGCCGTTTTTCGTGGAACGCCTGCAAGAACCACACGAGCTGCTGAGTGAGGCGGTCGACGGTCTCAGCGTTGGCAAAGCTCGGATTCGGCGCCATGGAAATATCTCCCGGACGAAGTGTGCAATGGGACCGTATCTCAATGCCTACTGCCCCACTCATCACACTAGTCCAAACGAGTGTCCAAATGTGTGCAATTGGGCTCATCTTTTGCCGGCTTCGTTTGGCAACTCAAGTTGAGTGGTCTGTCCATCTGCCTGCCGGCTTCGCTCGTGAGCAATCTTGCTCAGACTCGCGGGGGGTACACCTGTCACCATTTGGCCTGTACGGGCTTTTGCAATGGCCAAGAATATTTCTGTGCCGACAGGAAAAAGGAGCCCCAATGTTCGCAACCATCCTGATCGTAGTTTTGATCCTGGCACTCCTGGGTGTACTCCCGCGGTGGAGCCACAGCAGCAATTGGGGATACTACCCGACCGGAGGAGTAGGCCTCATTCTGTTCGTGGCTGTGATCCTCCTGCTTCTTGGTCGCATTTGAACAACATGAACCAGGGTTGGCGCCGGCTTTCTGCCCGCGTGGCGGCGATCTTCCTCATCGTCCTGATGTGTACCGACGGCTCGTCCGCATACTCCGTCTTCACGCACGAGGAGATTGTCGACCTGCTGTGGACCGATGAGATCCAACCGCTCCTTCTCAGGCGCTATCCGGGACTATCGGAAGATCAACTCAGGGAGGCACACGCCTACACATACGGCGGCGCAGTCATTCAGGATCTGGGTTACTACTCGTTGGGCAGTCGAGAGTTCAGCAATCTGGTGCACTACGTCCGCAGCGGAGACTTCGTTCGCGAGTTGCTCGAAAGCCAGGATGTCAACGAGTATGCCTTCGCGCTGGGAGCACTGTCGCACTACGCGGCCGATATCGTGGGTTACCCCGCGGTCAACCAGGCCGTCGCGATCGAGTATCCCAAGCTAAGGGCGAAGTTTGGCAAATCTGTTCGCTATGCGCAGGACAAGACCGCTCATCTGAAGACGGAGTTCGGATTCGACACGGTGCAAGTCGCGAAGAATCGTTACGCTTCCCAGCAGTACCACGATTTCATCGGATTCCAGGTGTCCAAGCCGTTGCTGGAACGGGCCTTTCTGGTCGTGTACGGAGTCGAGCTAAAAGACGTCCTCACTCACGAGGAGCTGGCGGTGGGTTCGCATCGTTTCGCGATCAGCCGACTGATTCCGCAAATGACCCAGGTCGCGCTGCAGACCCACAAGAAGGAGTTGATGCGCGAGACGCCAAATTTCGCGAAACGAAAGTTCCTGTACCGTCTTTCCCGCTCTGATTACGAAAAGCAGTTGGGGGAAGGACTACGTGAAACCGGGTTTGGGCACGCGGATTCTGTAAACGCTCCTGCGCTACATGCCAAAAATTGGTCCTTTCAAGGGGCTAGCGTTCAATAACCCGACTCCCCCAGACAGAAGATCTGTATATCAAGAGCATCCATACGACGGTCGACCAATACCGGGTCTTTCTTGAAGAAGTGCGCGCGGACACACTGGTGTTGCCCAACTGCGATTTTGATAGCGGGCAAGCGACCAAAGCAGCCGAATACTCGCTGACAGACGACACCTATGCGAAACTGCTGGCTCAATTGTCAGAGCGAAAGTTCGATCTGACATCGCCGGAGCTCCGCGACAACATCCTGCAGTTTTATTCTGACCTTTCGGCACCGATCGACACCAAGAAGGACCAGGTTCGCTGGCAGGACGTGCTGACTGCACTGGACCAGTTAACGTCCGTGGCACCGATGCCGACGGTGGCCGGCAGCCCCGCACAGTAGTCCCTATCCGGCCGCCTCATGGAGGGCATATGGCAGACGTGCAATGGACCGTAAAAGACTTGACCGAGGCCTTGAAGCGGTTTCCGTCAGACGCCAAGGTTTACTACGAGATGGGACCCAACGGCCCCGGAACGGTTGGGAAGGCGCAATACGTCAAGGCTTGGGGAGAGAACGACGAGATGGGAGTGCTGCTGGACCGGTAGGGTCGCCCAGCAACACTGGTGTACCAATCCTCGTTCCAGAATCTTGGGATGGATAAACCAGACCCCGCGCTCGCTGCCATAACTCGGCGATCGGTTCGATCAACAGCTCGTACAGCAGCGTTCTCACCGAGGTACACCACGATTTCACCGCTCTGATCAAGGGCCTGGTCACCAGGGTGCTGGCTCAGAAATCCCGTCTGGAGAACTTCTTGGCGAGAGATCTCCGCCTGACCGGAACCAATGAAGTGGTCCCGGTCGGCTGAAATCATGCCTGCAGGCGGCATGCTGGCTCATCTACTTCTTGTCTTCTGTTGCTTCTGCAACCTTTGCCTGTTGGCCTGCGTCTGATACGGCCTTCATGAATGCATCCGCACTCTTCGGAGTGGCCGCCTTGCCCGATAGAATGTTGCGGAACTCCATGTTCTTGCCGTAAATCGCGCGCGTCGAGTCATTGTCTTGCTCCACCACCGCACCTTCCAACGTCAGGCCAGCGAAGATACCCTTGGAGCGCGAGTACGTCAGCATTTGGGTGTTCATCTTCCAATCCGTTCCAGCAGAGGCATGACGACCGACCGGGCCCGCCGCTACTGATCCTTCGCCTGTGAGTTCGAATTTGCTGGAGAGCAGATTCTGAAAACCCTGATCGTTCATGACCAGCATCACCAGGTCCACGCCTTCGACTCCGATCTGCAATCCCCAACTTCCACCGCCAACCGACACGAATGCGGGGGCGCTCCAGCCTTCGGTCGTGCGGCAGGTGGCGACGCCACGTCCGTGCTCGCCACCAATGATGAAGCCGCCTTTGATCAGGTTTGGCACCACCAGGATGCACTTGGCATTGCTCAGTACTTCCTCGGGAATGCCTTTGTCGGGCGTTGACGTGATCGCTTGCAGAACTTCCACGGACGATTGCAGGCGCTCAACCGAGTCTTCGCGAGCCGACCCGGCCCAGGCGTAGGTTCCAAGCGTGCCCATATAGCTCATCAACAACAGTGAAATTGTCTTTTTCATGAATTGTGCCCTTTCGGAGCGGAACGAAGAGGAGGAGATTTCAGATGGCTGACTTAGTTCGGAGGACCTGAAAGAGAGAAGAAGAGCTCGTCTCGAGTGTCATGATCGCTCAGCACCTGGGTCCCGGGATGGTCTGAATTGCTCACTTGCTCGTTGTTAACAAAACAAAGCACATTTTTCACCATGTTTTTCGCGGGATTTCATGCAAAGTGAGCAATCCGGCACAGTACCTGCCTGCCTTCGGGTGTCATGGTTAACTGTCGGAGACGTGGGGCGCCACTTGCTCGGTACGGATGCTTGTCCCGCAACCGAGCAGTCCCCAACCATCAGGAGAAAGCGTGAAGGCCGATCAATGGGGCCAGTGCTACTTCCGTTCCGCAACCGGGTCCGCAGACGGCTTGCCTTCACTGCTCGATGGTTCGGCAGACTGTTCGCGATCCTTGCGCCGCAAGGCACAGGAGTCCGATTGCAAAGGATGTGCCCGTTTTGCGGCTTGATCACGCCGCGCCGCAACTCGTCTTGCCTGGAATGCGGCAGGGCCCTCAAGCCTGCTTAAGCTTCAACATGGCGGACGCACCGCGCGTTCGGTGCAGGCGAGTTGGTCACTAGTGAACAGATATCACGCCCGCCGACGCCTACGATTCGGGCAGTGGGATTCCGTGACGCCAGAGGACACCGATGAGAAAACAGTTCCTTCATCTTTCTGTTTACCCCTGCGACAGGTGTGATGGCCCGGCCGTGGTGGGGTCGCTCGCCGTCCGCGAGAATGAAATCTCGAAAGAAACCGATATCCGTGCGGTAGGAGAGGTCTGCCTGTCGTGCGGCAACAGGCAGCACAGAACAAGCAACGCAAGCTTCACGCAACACTTTCTTCCGGTCGAATGGCAACCCATCAAGACCCCGAAGCGTGACGGCCTCGAACGCGGCGTCGAACTGGATCTGGTCTCAAGCAAGTAGAGCAGGAGGCCGTCTCTAGCCGTTCGCGTTCGACTTCCTGAGGTTGCGTTTGTGCGCTCTCTTTTTCCTCTGCTTGTTGGCCATTCTGTTTTGAGAATGCTTATTGCCGGCCTGCGAATACCCCGAAACCGGGCCTTTTGCTTTTATCCCTTCGATCTTCTCTTGCTGTACCTCAGCCATTCAGTTTCCCCTTTGTTGTGAATTTGTTATGGTCCCTATTTGCCCAGAGGCCTGCCCGGGAAATGCCCCGCTAACGGTCAGGCTTGCTCGACGGCCTTCGAAGTAGCCCTTCCCAGGCACGAAGTTGGTCCGAAGTGAAAGCCTGCCCACACGGGCTGCATCTCTACGTTGCGTTTGATTTCACCAGCTTCATGGTGTTACCACAGGCAGGGGTCAGTCATCTGGTCAGAATTGAACAGTGTTCTGCCCTGGGATTGAGTACAGACCCAAAACATGCGCTCAAAAGCGACATGTGCCTATGCCATTGGTCCGAGAATGGAATCAGGCGCCCTGTGTCGCACTCCAAAATCAGTCGTGCAGCACGACATTGAGCAGTGAACTGTGAACCTGTAACCCGCCTTCCACTCCCCCGGCATAGTCAATAAAGCCCATTTTCCGGAATCGGTTCATGAAAAAGCTCACCCGGGAGCGAGTCGTGCCCACCATCTCTGCCAAGGTTTCCTGACTGATCTTCGGAACTACGGTCTCCGGCACACCCTCCTTGCCAAAATGAGCGAGCATCAGAAGGACGCGAGCGAGCCGCTTTTCGCTAGAATTGAACAGTTGATCGACCAGGTCTTCTTCATAACCTATATTGCGGGCCAGCAGGTACGCAACGAACATATCGGAGAGGGCGTGTTCGTTGTGAAGCGCGTCCATCATCGCTGTTTTCTCAATCCGCAAAATCTGGCAGTCTGTCATTGCCGCCGCGGATCCCATTCGCACAGCCTGGCCTGCCAGCGAGCCTTCGCCGAAGAAATTCTCCTGGCTCAATATGCCGATTGTGGCTTCCTTGCCGGTCTTCGAAACAACGGTGAGCCGCACTCTGCCTTTCTGAATATAGAAGACAGCATCCGCCGCATCTCCTTGAGTGAAAATCCTTTTCTTCCGGGGAACTGTCAGGCTTTTCCTGCCCTGGCCAATGGTGGCGAGGAAGCGATCGGGGTCGAATGCGCGATTTTTCCCGGTTGCCGCAGTGGGTCTCATTCACCCTGATTATAGTCCGGCACTGGACTCTGCTGGGCATCCATCGTACTGGCCCCTGGGTGGGCTGCTCCCTTTGGTCTCGGGATTTCAAAGTGAGCCATTCTGCACAGTATTTCGGAAGGAAACAAGCGATTCTAGACTCATTTCCGGCGCTCACGAGAGCTTGATGAGGAGGACGGTTCATGCCATCGCCCATTCACGTCGGTGCCATTCTGATCGACACATCGCCGTGGATAAC